>Ga0073932_1007789_pt1 | contig 10183 bp, 7 predicted proteins | sample DewCreD2012metaG_FD_76967 | JGI IMG/M metagenome (GOLD analysis project Ga0073932, IMG submission 76967) | Hot spring sediment bacterial and archeal communities from British Columbia, Canada, to study Microbial Dark Matter (Phase II) - Dewar... ...
AGCCGGAACGGCGTCGCCCATCGTTTGGCGATGGCCTGCTCGGCGCGCCGGTAATCCCGGAGCAGTTCGATGGACTGGAACGCGGGCAGCACGATGGAATTGCCGCGCGGCGAGAATGATGGCGCGTCCCACTTCAGGTGCAGGACCTGCTCGACAGGGAGCGCGATGCCTTCGCCCGAGCCAGGGTTGTCCTTCGGGTACTGCTTCACCTCCGTGAGTTGCCCCTGCTCGTACTTGACCTTTACCGAGACCGGGTTGACGCAGACCAGTTCATCGAGGTCTTTCCCCTCTTTGGCGTACCGTTTGAAGCCGACGGCGTCGCCCTTGACGAGAAGCTGGAGGACCATGTCTTTGACGAAGTCCATGAGGCCGAGCCGGTCGGCGGCCTCGACGGCCTCGTCCTTCACATCGGTGTCGTCGCATGCGATTTTGAAGTCGTCGCCCACGGCGAAGGACCGCCACGAATTCACGCAGTTCTTGACCAGCGGCTCTTCGAGGTAGTACTCCCACGCCTTGCGCGCCCGCTCCTCCCAGGTGCGGGGGATAACGTCCATCGCGGCAATCTTGCTGAAAACACTGCTGTCCAACGCGGCACCGGTCGCCAACGGAATCTCGACTGCGCCTTCCGCAGACAGCCCAGCCTGTGCGCCCGATGACTCCTGCATTCACGATTCTCCGTTGAAGACCGACCCAGACCTGCGTGTGCCGATGAATGGCAGGAAGCACACAGGCCCTGTGAATTACTTACCGGAGCAGGGCACGCCTTGCGGAAGACAGGTACTGGAAAGTATGCTCTCGGCGATGGACCTCGGCATCTGTAAACGTTTTTCGTATGCGAACAATTTCTTTAATCAGAATTGTGAATCTACAACGGTTTTTTTGGAGGCAGACTCCATCCAAGCAAATTCTGTAAACGTTTTTCTTGAAATTTGTATCAGAAAATGATAATAATGACAGCGTAATCGTTTTTTGGAGTCTATGGTGATGGATAAGCATCAGGAAGGACACGAGTCGAGACCCGCGGGATATGCGGCGATCATCGACATGTTCGGACTGGATGTCATCCCGAATTGGCACCGCTCCTTCGTGACAGAGTATTCGCAGCGCCGGACCGATATGGTGGAGAGTGCAGTCGAGGAGTGCTATCCCGTTGCGTACTGGCCTGGAAATACGTTGGCCGGCCATCTCGAATTTGCGCTGAAGTATGACGGCGTGAACCTCGCCATCCTGGCCGCGTTATTTGAAAAGGTCGCGGACAAGGAGTTGGCTGCCTATGTCCGGTCCAAACCGACCGGCAAGTACGCGCGCCGCATCTGGTTCCTTTACGAGTTCCTGACAGGCAAATCGCTGCCCCTTGACGACGCGCGACAAGGCAACTACATCGACTTGTTGGACCCGGATGAGTATTACACGGCCCCGGCCCGCCCAAGCCGCCGCCACCGTGTCAACGACAATCTCCTGGGCAACAGTCGATTCTGTCCGTTGATTCGACGCACTCAGACGCTCAGGGACTTTGAGAATGCCGACCTTGCCGGCAAGAGCCGTCGGATGCTGTCGGCCTACCCGGTTGCGCTGCTGCGACGGGCTTTGAGTTACCTGTATACGAAGGAAACCAAATCATCGTTTGAGATAGAGCACATCAGGCCCACATCCAGCAGAGTCGAGCGGTTCGTGGCGATGCTTCAGCTTGCGGAACAGCAGGATTTCTGCACGAAGGCGCAGTTGATAGCGCTTCAGAACCGCATCGTCGACCCGCGTTTTGCGGACGAGGACTACCGATCGAGTCAGAACTATGTTGGAGAAACGGTCGCGTGGCAACGGGAGAGAGTTCACTTCGTGTCGCCCAAGCCGGACGACCTGCCCGGCCTCATGGAAGGCATGGAAGACGCCCACGGAAGGATGACCGCGGGCAAGGTCCATCCCGTCATTCACGCCGCCGCCATCTCGTATGGATTTGTCTTTCTGCATCCGTTCGAGGACGGCAACGGACGGATACACCGTTTTCTGATACACAATATCCTTGCCCGGCGCGGCTTCACGCCTGAAGGACTCATGTTCCCCGTCTCCGCCGTGATGCTGAAACACCCTGCCGATTACGACGCCTCTCTCGAGGCGTTCTCGCGGCCGTTGCTGACCCTTGTGGATTACTCCCTGGACGAGGAAGGGCGGATGACCGTTCGCAACGATACGGCGAAGTGGTACCGCTATATCGACATGACGCCGCAGGCGGAGGGGCTTTTCCGTTTCATTGCGCAGACCATCGACACGGAACTGGCGGACGAACTGGCCTTTCTTGCGAACTACGACCGGACCAAAGAATCCATCCAAGCCATTGTGGATATGCCGGATCGGATGATAGACCTCTTCATTCGGCTCTGCCTTCAGAACAACGGAAAAATCTCCGCCAGCAAACGCAAGGACCATTTCGAATCGTTGTCTGACAGCGAGATAGCCCGAATGGAAGAGGTTGTTCAAGCCGCGTATGGAAACAGCAACGTTATGGACGAGTAAGGACAGAAATGCGGTTACTCCTGATCAGCGATACGCACGGCGACCTGGAAGTCATCAACAGACTGGCCGCCGCAACGCAGGCCGACGCGGTGGTCCACGCGGGAGACGTTGGATTCTATGATGACGACAGTTTTGGGCGCCTCTCCGACCGCGAGCTTCGGCTCCAGGTAATACACTCCAGCCTCCCGCGGGAAAAAAAGGATCGTATCCTGAAGTCCTCCCGGGCGGGTATCGTGCAAGCAGCAATCGAGCATCGTCTACTTGGCAGCTTCCAGTCCTTCATTGATGCCCGCAAATCGTTCGACGTGCCCGTATTTGCCGTGTGGGGAAATCACGAAGACAAGGAGCGCGCGCGCGCCGAGGTCAAGGCCGTCATGGTCAAGCAACTCAAGCAGTCCGAACTGGACACCCTGGATGACCCGGAAAAACTCGGTTTGATTCATTGGGGCGCGAAGCGGCCCGCGCAACCCAGCGCGCCACCTGGCCAGCCCCGGAATTTCGAGGCGCTCATCCAGGAATCCGGCGCGGTCCTCCTGCGCTGGAAGGTCCCCGCGCCCGGTACCGGCGGCCGCGTCCGCACGTACCTCATCCAACGCCGCGAACAACCCCCTGGCGGCGGCAAGTTCAACGAATGGCATCAAATCGGCATCGCCCTCAAGAAACGCATCACCCTCACCGAAGAACCGCGCGGCCAGCAACTCGAATATCGTATACGGGTGCCGCGACTGTTGACCAGAGTGTCTTCATTCTCAGACATAGACGAGATGAAGGAGATATGTTGACCTATCTCTATGCCGGCGTTCTGCCGTTGGGTTCGAGTCAACTTGAACAGCGGGCGGCAGCATCTGCCGGGGACCTGAGTTGGAAAACCCTTGAGGAATGGAGAAAACGAAAGGAAGCAGACGAAAACGTTCTCCATCTCACGATTGCACGCAACCACGTTGGCAAGGAACTGAAAGAGGAGACCGTTACAACCCTATATAGGGCCAAGGAAAAGCTCAATGCGGACAACATCGAGAAACAGCTTCAGGATTTCCGAGTAATGTTCGGTGGTGGAGGACATGTGGAGAATCCCTATGCGGAGTCCGTATTGCGAGCCTTCGATGATGAACGTGTGTTCGGAATTAGACCACCACATGCCGACGTTGTCGGAATGCCTCTGCCCAAAGATCTCGAGCCTTCCGAGTCCCTCTCGCGTTGGATGTCTCGACTGTGGGTCGCATACGGATTGTCCTTTCAGCGAGACGAACTGGCTGGACACATGTATCCATCGCAAGTACCCAAAGGCAAGCCAATCAGTAAGCGCATAGAGATCGACAGCATCAGGAAGGAGGATGTATAGTCCGCCGATCACAAAGCAGGGGACTTCGGGCCTTAACTGCACCGCTGAAATGATACAGCCGTCTGCCTGCAGGGCCAGCGCGACCCGCTAGGGAATCCCAACAAGGTCTTTGGCTTTGAGTCCCTTCTGGGGCAGGCTGTTCGCGGGCCATGCCGATTGCGGATTTCGGAATGCGGAATGCAGATTGAATTGTGTATTCCGCATTCTGCATTCCGCAATCGAAAGGCGTAGCTGTCGCCGAGGTTCAGCCAGAACGTGCCGTCGGAACGCAGCAGGCGCCGGACCTGCCGATTGCGGATTGTGGATTGAGGATTGAGGGGGAATGGACAAAGGCAACACGACAAAGGAAAATAGGGTCTTGTGACCAGCGCTTTCCAATCGACAATCCGAAATCCGCAATCTGAAATCGAGTGGGCTTGTCTCGGTCCAGCGACCCGATGTTGACGACCTGCTGGCGCTCGCCAGTACCGCCGTCGCTCGTGCTTCGGACATAGGAGGCGTCTTGCCATTCATGGGCGCAGTCCGGGGCGTCGCCCCAGACCTGCGGGTCCGTGCCGTAGTCGCGCAACCCCCAGTACGGCGGGGACGTGACGCAGCAGTGGACGCTCGCGTCCGGCAGGCCGCGCAGCAGGTCGAGGCAGCCGCCCTGATGCAGTTCCCAGTTGTGACCGGAGGAATGCAGCATCAGGCCGAGCCTCCGTTGGGCGCACAGGCCGCCGACGTTGCCCGACGTGCCGCGAAGGGGCGGGCAGAGGGACGGTCCGCCGCATGGCGGGCCGGAAACGGCTGTTGGGGGCCGTTTCCGGCCGCCCTGCGAAAACTTGATGGAACGCCCGTCGAGCAGCTCGGCGGTGATGGTCTTGGCAGCCTCGTCATCGTGCGTGGGCAGAGTCTGCGCGTGCGCGGACTGGCCCGTCGCCACAATCGAGACGATGTCGCAGAGCAGGCTCTTGCCCGCCCCGTTGCAGGGGGCCTCCACGAAATGCAGCGGCGTCGGGCCGTTGATCATGCGGCGAACAAACGGGAGAATCAGTGCCGCCAGCCAGTGCGTCCGGTCCGACTCGCTCACAAACGGGAAGTCGCCGGCCAACTCCTCGACCAGCAGCGAGCGCGCCGCGGCGATATCCTCGGGGGCCGGATCGTCCGGGGCGTCCGGCACGGCCAGGTCTTTCCCCGGCTCGTACCACGCTTTGTCATCCCGGTGATATCCCGGCCTGGAGATCAATGCGCCGGAGGTCCCGAACACCGGACACGTGAGCACGCTCTCGATTTCGGGAAGGGTCTCGTGCGGTTCCGCGAGCATCGCCTTGGCTATCTCGCGGGGGGCCAGCGCATCCACCGTGGCTTCCTGTGTTTCCTTCACCCACGTGGCCGTGCGGGAGAGGTAGGCGTAGAGGCCGTTCTCCGTCATGTCTTCGATACCGGGACCGTCCGCCCAGTGTCTCAAGCGGACCAGCGCGTCCTGGCGCAGGAAGATGTCCGGGCGCGTGTTCAGCCGGAAAACGCTTTGCCACGTGTCATGAACCATGTCCTGCAATTGACGGTTGTTCACGCGGATGACGGGCAACGCCTGGCGCGCTGGCCCCCCAGACGCGGACGCTGGAGACGCCGAGGAAACCTTGCCTTGCCGTCTTGGGAACAGACTCTGCCCGGAGAGTTCCGCGACACGGCGCAGCGCATGGGGAAAATCGACCGCGAGACCGTGTGCGACCATGAAATCGAACACGCTCATCGTCTTGCCGCTGATGAACGAGTGAAACGATCCGCGTTCGGCGTCGTTCGTCCCGTCGGCGGCGCCCGCCGAAGGATTCTGGTCGCCGGACGGGGAATCCGGGTCACGGCATTCCAGCCATCCGGGCGTGGATGAACGTCCCGTCAACCAAGGACCATACACGGACTCGAGGGAGAGCGCTGCCAAGGCACGCTTGCGCCACTCCTCCCAGTCGCCCGAGAAATCCTCCGGCCCGTTCGGCGGCGGAATGGCGTCATAGGCATTCGCCAGAGCGTCCGAGGCCGCGCGCTCGATGGCGGGATCAATGTCCTGTGGCGGCACACACGCAAACTCGCCGGGAACGAAAGGACAAAAGCCGTTCTCGCCATACTGGTAGAAGCGGTTTCCGCCGTCTCGCGCGCCGGTCCACCACGGCAGCCAGACCAGATTGCCATACCCGTTTCCGGCGATCTTGTCCTGCTTGGGAAAGACCTCGATGCCCTTCTGCTTCTCGGGATCGGCATACCCTCCCCGCGCCAGTGGGATGTCTCGCGGAATAACGGCGCAGGCCAGTTCTCGGGCTTTCGCCGCCGGGACGGGCGTTTCGAAGAGCAGCCAGACGTGCCAGCCCTTACCGCCGCCGGAGCGTTCGAGGTAGGCGGGCAGGCCGTACCGCTGGAACCGTTCGGCAATCACGCGGGCCGCGCCGTCGGGGTCGGCCACGGCTTCCGCATGGCCCGCGCCGTCGATATCCAGACACAGCCATGCGGTCATGCCGTCCGGCGCGGGGGTGTAGCTGCCGACGCGATAATGTCCCTTCATCACCCCCGTGGTCTTTTTCGTGACATACCGCGCGACGGCCGCCGGAGCGTTTTCCCCCAGCAGATGCGTGAGCAGCAGGGCGTCGAGCGATGAATCGTCCACCACGACAGGCATGGGCTTGCCGTGCCCGTTCAAAATGGCTGCCCGGTCGGTCCTGGAAAAGAAATGGCGTTTCAACAGGCCGAGCAGAAGGCCTGTATCGGTTTCAGACATACTATCCTCCTCGGTGGGCAGCGCCCCGTATCCACCAGATATCTACCGGGGAATTTGCGGCCACGCGGGTGTGCGTCCCGGTTTTTCATGGATGCGGCGCGGCCAACTCGGTGATCGACTCGAATACGGGAATCCCGTGCTCGATGGCGATGGCGCGTTCGTTGCGCGCGCCGCGGGACTTCCGCCAGTCCGCCGTGAGAAGCACCGCGTCGCAACGGAGCATCATGGCGATGTCGCCGTCGAGAAAGACCTGGTCGGGCAGCGCGCCGTCGAAGAACCGGCTGTTCGTATGCGGGCACAGGGCCGCGTGGCCCAGGCGCCACACATCGAGGGCCAAACGTTCGGCGGTCCGTATATGCTCTTCCCGGTCCCAGGCGTTGTCCGCGCGGTAGGGACCGGCGATGTAGACGACTTTGATCATGGGTCCTCCAAATCCGGCCCCAGAGACAGGAAGGTCTGCCTCAGAGCCGTGCTGCGTTTGCGCGCGCATTCGCGGATGCCCCAGGCGTCGCCGAGGATGATGGTGGTCTCGCGGGCGCGTGTCACGGCGGTGTAGAAAAGGTTCCGGTGATGTTGGAATGAATGCGACTTGTGGATGATGACGATGACGCAGGGATATTCGGAACCCTGCGACTTGTGGATGGACAACGCGTAGGCCAGTTCGATGTCCTGTAGCCAGGGCGACTTGGCCGGTATCTCCTTGGCCTCGCCGTCGAAATCGATCACGAGTCCGCCGCCAAGCGTGGCGTCCCGGACGATCCCGACGGCCCCGTTCATCACGCCCAACTCGTAGTTGTTCTTGGTCTGAATGACCTTGTCATGAACGAGAGGCCGTGGCCGCCGCCCCTCGGGTACGGGCGGCGTCTCGATACCGTAGAGCATCTTCTGGAGCAGACGTTGCAGGAGGATGTTCAGCGCCCGTGTGCCCATGGGTCCTTTATGCGTCGGCGTGAGGACCTGCACATCCGTAATCGGATTGAAGTTGAGCTTTTGCGCGAGCACCTGCTGGTACATGTCGCAGATGAACCGGGGAACGTGGTCCGGGATATCCAGGTCGTCGAGCACGTGCCATGCTCGGCGTCCCGCGGCGTCCCGAGCGGAACTCTTGGGGACGGTCCCGCTCAAGATCGCGATGCTGTTTTCTTTGAGTACTCCCGCCTGCCGGACAATTTCCTCGAGCACCATCGTCGGAACGAGGCGCCGCTGGACCAGATCGCGCAACACGTTGCCGGGTCCCACCGGCGGCAATTGGTTGTGGTCCCCCACGAGTACGACCGCGGTATGGTCCAACCGCAGCGCCTGGAACAGCCGCCAAGCCAGCGGCACGTCCACCATGCTCATCTCGTCTATGACCAGGACGTCGGCGTCGACGGGATTATCGGGACCGCACCGGTAGTCCCGCCCGTTGTACCCAAGCAGACGATGGAGCGTGAACGCCTCATGGCCGGTCACCTGTTCCATGCGTTTGGCGGCCTTGCCGGTGGGTGCGGCGAGAATGACATTCAGCCCTCGCTCCTCGCAGATATCCAAGATGGCCTTGATCGTGAACGTCTTGCCGCTGCCCGCCCCGCCGGAGACCAGCGAGATCATGAAGGACAATGCGTTGGACGCCGCGACAAGCTGGCCGGGATTTAGTTGGGGCGCGTGGCGTTCGATGAGGCGGACCAGATGGCGTTCATCACGAAAATGGACGTTGGGACTGACCCCACGGCGGAAGGTATCCGCCAGAAATTGTTCCATTTCCACCATGGCGGGAGTGGCGACCAGACGCTGCCCTGCGTGCGAAACCTCCGCCAGCGCCCCTTCCTTGACCAGCGCGTCCGTGGCGTCGGCCACCCACCGCCAACTGTCCAGGTCGTCCATGGTCAAAAGCGTATTCGCGCGATCCACGAGGTCCTGGTACTCCACCCAGCAGTGCCCGGTATCCAGCGCATCCTTCACACATTCCAGAACGCCCGCGCGAATGCGGCCCTGATGACTCTTCGGGACCCCTGTTTTCAGGGCGACTTTGTCCACGCGTTTGAACCCGAATCCGGGGATTTCGCCGGCCAGCAGGTACGGGTTCTCCTTCAGTACCGCCACGGCATTGTTGCCGAGCCGTTGCAGGAGCGACGTCACCTGGTGATGCTTCAACTCAAAACTCGCGAGCCATGCGCTCGCCCGGTTCAAGAGCACATGGGCCTGCCAGAGGGAGCGCAGCGCGAGGATGCTGTCCACCGGCACGTGCGCCGCCTTCGCCATGGCTTCGGGTTCTTCGGCGAGCGCGCGGTCAAACTCGGAGCCAAACCGCTCCGCCAGTATCCGGGCCTTGGCCGGACCGATGCCCTTCACCTCCGGATGGTTCGCGAGGTAATGCGCCAGCCCGTCCGTATCGAGGGCCATGTCGTATTCCATCGAGGCCACTTCGAACTGGCGGCCAAACTGGGGATGGCGCGTCCAGCGGCCCCGCAACGTCAGCAGGTCGCCGACGCGGGCGAACAGCTTCCCCGCGAAACGGACCGTGTCTCCATCGGACAGTTTCAAGCGGCCCGACGACCATTGCGGCGCGGCGTAGTAGACGGTGTCCACCATCCCGCACAGGACGTCGGATTCTCCCGCGTGCGCCGTCATGGCCGCCCCGCCTTTTCGTGAAACCGCAACAGGTACTCCTGTACAAACGTCCGCGCGATGGGGCGGTTCGAACAGAAGTACACGGGAACGGCGAAATCCACGACGATGGAGACGACCGCACCCAGCACCGCGTTGGGATGCGCGCCGCCTGCGTAACGCCGGGCCAGCACGTCATCCATGCCGCCCTCGACGACCACGCAGGCGGCATCGTATGCCGCAAGGCGTTTCAACTCGCGGTGAAACCGGTCGCGTCCCCGGATGACGGTGGCGACGAGATCGTCGAGCGATTTTCGTTCCACCGCCACCACGGTTTCGAGACCCGCGAGCGAATAGTCGCCCGCGGGCAGGGCGGCCCGGATGCTCTGCGCGCGGGCGGCGTCAAAGGCGTATGGCGCCTGCTCGCGCGTGTCTATCACGATGACGGGATTCATGCCGTGCTCCCGCCTAGAAACTGGACAGGCGGTCGTGCGCCGAGGCGTCGTACCCGGCGGGTCCCGCGCTGCCTCGGCCAATCAGGCGGTTGAAATAGATGCTGTATCCGTCCGCCCGTCCATCGTCGTTGCCTCCCCGCTCTTTCGTGCGTTTGGCCACCTCGATCTGGAGATCGAGCAGTTCCTCGAGATGGTTGGGCAGGTCCTTGAAGTTCGCATGGTCGAAGCCGCAGAGGCCCAGGTCCTGTTTGATGAACCTCAGACAGGCCTGCGTGAACACGTGGTTCTTGAATAACTTCCGTCCGACGCACGCGGGCGCCGCCCACACGTAGGCCTTCTGATCGTTGCGCGCGTAGCAGCCCGCGACCGCGCCGGACGGCGGGACGAGTTTCTCGTGGCCGCTGACCGGGTCCTCGATACGCAGCCACGGCCAATACACAGCGCCGTAGGACGAATTGAACGCCTCGTGGCTGTATCCGCCCTGGCCTCGCCGAAAGTCCAGCGCCTCCTGCGGCGTCAGGCCCATCGGGGTATCCAGGATGC
>Ga0073932_1007801_pt1 | contig 10169 bp, 9 predicted proteins | sample DewCreD2012metaG_FD_76967 | JGI IMG/M metagenome (GOLD analysis project Ga0073932, IMG submission 76967) | Hot spring sediment bacterial and archeal communities from British Columbia, Canada, to study Microbial Dark Matter (Phase II) - Dewar... ...
CGAGCCGCGTCACGTCCGCGCCGTCGATCGCCCCGGCGTGGTAGCTCACGCCCTCGCCCATCACCCACAGCGGCCGCGGCAGCGCCGCCCGCCACGCGGCCGGCGCGACCAGCGCCGGCTCGCCGACCGCCGCGTACTCGTCGCCGCGCCGCTCGAACGCCCCGGCGTACACCTGGCGGCGCTTTGCGTCCAGGATAACAGCCACCCGCTGCGGAGGCGGGTCGGCCAGCCGCGCGTTGTCCGCGATGACGCTCAGCGACGGCACCGCCACCACGCACTTCCCCGTCTGCCGATAGCGGGAATCGGACCGCCGATGCCGCGACTGCGAAATCGGGAGTTGACGGGCCGTGGGACACGCTGCTATCCTCCTGCCAGAGTTTTGGCCACGTTTTGCGGCAGGCGGTCCTTGGAACCTGATGAGTTTCCCGGGACTACCGCTGCGAATCAGGTGATGGTGCCCACCTCAACCGCCCGTGATGGGCTGATGGCTCCTACCCAGTTATTCACGGGTAGGGGCGGCCTTAAACCCCTCTATCCGAAGGTAGCTGGAGTCGCGGACGAGGTTCGCCATTTGGCGAGTCCTCGCTTGGTGGTGATTCGCTCCGGTCCCAGCCGGGCTGGTTGTCCGCAAACCGCCGGCGCGGAACGACCTGCGGGAGGCCTGCGCGGATATCATGAAGGACATCCTCATCAACAAGTTCACGCTCGTCATGATGGGCGGTGCCATCGGCTCGCTTCTTCGCTATGTCATTCAGGGTTGGGGGCAATCGCTCGTGCGGGGAACGTTTCCAACCGGGACGCTCGCCGTGAACGTGCTGGGATGCTTCCTCATCGGCTTTCTGAACATGGTGTTCAGCGGTCCGATCCCGGTGCGCATGGAATATCGAATCGGTCTCACCGTGGGTGTCCTGGGCGGTTTCACGACGTTTTCATCGTTTGGCTGGGAGTCGTTTTCGATGGCCAACGACGGTCAGGGACTTCGCGCGATGGTGAACATGCTCTCGAGTGTCACGCTTGGCTTTCTGGCGGTATGGGCGGGTTACCGACTGGCCGAGCATGTCTTTGGCATCTGACGAAAAAGGAGCATCATTCATGAAACTGGAAGGCGAAGCTCAACTCCTTCGCATCTTCATCGGTGAAAGCGACCAGTGGCATGGCAAACCGGTTTACGAGGCGATCGTGCTGAAGGCGCGGGAATTGCACATGGCCGGTGCGACGGTCCTGCGAGGGCCGATGGGATTTGGCGCAAACAGCCGCCTGCATACCGTCAAAGTCCTGCGACTGTCTGAGGATTTGCCCGTGATCATCGAAGTAGTGGATGCCGAAGAGAAGATCCGGTTGCTGCTCCCACACATCGACGAAATGGTGAATGAGGGACTCGTGACGCTGGAAAATGTCCACGTGATCAAATACACAGCGAATCACTCACATGAAACAACGTAAACATCTGAGGAGGGTATCGAAACGTGATCCCCAGCTTGTGCGGGAGGAGCTGCTTCGACCAAGTTCCTATCTCGGCTATGACCGCGATCAGTTGGGCGTCCACTTCATGGCCAGGGAAGCAATCGAGTTGGCGGAGTCGCAGTTTCGACGAGCCGCATGGCTGAATCCCTTTGAACCGGCGTTCAGGATCCATTGGGCGATAGCGCTGATCAGGTTGAAACGCACGGTTCAGGCCCATCAGATCGTGCGTGAAATCCTGGCGGAGCAGCCGTCAAACCGCGAGGCATTGGCATTGTGGCGCCAATACTGGCGGGAGCAGCCGCTCCCGACTGCGACGGCGGTCGTACGCCAGCCAGGCGGTTGGCGATGAAAATCCTGATCATTTCCGACATTCATGCGAATCTCTGGGCGTTGACCGCCGTCGAGCGCGAAGCGGGCGTTGTCGATCATGTGCTCTTCGCCGGCGATGCGGTGAACTATGGGCCGCGACCGCGCGAGGTCGTCTCATGGCTGAGAGAACGACATGCCATCGCCGTTCGCGGCAATCATGATCACGCCGTGGCGTTCGCGGCCGATCCGAGGGCTGCCGCGAGCAAGCAGGCCATTGCCTTGGCCATGCGAGACTGGACTCGAAGTCAGCTCGACGAGGATGATCGGCGCTGGCTCGGACAATTGCCCCTGACGCTCGAAAGGGATATCGCTGGTGTCTCCTTTGCGCTGTGCCATGCGACCATCAGCGATCCGCTGTTTGATTATCGACTGGGGCCGACCGCATCTGACTGGCTGCTGCGTGAGGTCGCCGCTGGTATCGATGCCGACGTGCTCGTTCTCGGGCACACGCATCTACCGATGATCCGGCCACGAAACGGCTCCATGGTCGTCAACCCCGGTTCGGTCGGGCAGCCGCTGGATGGCGATGCTCGGGCTGCATTCGCATTGTGGGAAGATGGCCAGATGGCCTCGTGGCGGGTCGCGTACAACACGCATGCGGCGATCGCAGCCCTCCAGGAAGTTCCTTTGCGGCCGGAGTACCGGACCGCGTTGATCCGTACGCTTCAGACCGGCCGAGCGGAAAGTGAGTAATGAACATGAGTTCCAGAATCAGTCTCGTTCGTGCGCTCGAAATCCTCGATTCTCGCGGCAATCCGACCTTGAAGGTTACCGTGGCGCTGGATAATGGAGTCTCCGCGAGCGCTTCGGTGCCCTCAGGCGCATCCACGGGCGAGAACGAGGCCGTCGAGCTGCGGGATGGAGACAGGAAGCGCTACGACGGCAAGGGAGTGCTCGGGGCTGTCGAGAACGTGAACCGCGCGATCGGCCCCAGGCTCGTCGGCCTCGATCCGACCAGGCAGGCCGAACTTGATCGATTTCTGGTCGAATGGGATGGAACACCCAACAAGGCCAGGCTCGGCGCGAACGCGATCCTGGGCGTTTCGATGGCGGTTGCCCGTGCGGCGTCGCAGTCCTTGAACATTCCCCTGTACGCCTATCTCGGCGGTCCCGGTGCGACGCGGCTTCCGGTCCCGATGATGAACATCCTCAACGGCGGCAAACACGCCGACAACAGCGTCGATTTTCAGGAATTCATGGTCATGCCGATCGGCGCACCGACTTTTGCCGAGGCCTTGCGCTATGGGGCGGAGACATTTCACGCGCTGCGGAGCATTCTGAAGAAAAAGGGTTATGCGACGAGTGTCGGCGACGAGGGGGGCTTCGCGCCGAACCTGAAAAGCAACGACGAAGCCTGCGAAGTCATCGTCGAAGCGATTTCAGCGGCTGGATACAAACCGGGCCGGGAGGTGGCCATCGCCCTCGACCCCGCCGCCAGCTCCTTCTATGAGGATGGCGCATACAACCTGTCGAAGTCCGGACAGGGCCGCAAGTCCGCGACGGAGATGACGGCACTCTTCAGTCGCTGGATCGAACGCTATCCCATCGTCTCGATTGAGGACGGGCTGGCCGAAAACGACTGGGAGGGATTCCGGCAGCATACGGCGGCGCTGGGGCAGCGCGTTCAGATTGTAGGCGACGATATTTATGTCACAAATACGCGCTTCATCGCCCGCGGCATCCGCGAGAAGTGTAGCAACGCCGTGCTCATCAAGCTCAACCAGATCGGTACGGTGACCGAGACCGTCGAGGCCATCGAGATGTGTCGCCAGGCGCGATGGGGCTACATCATTTCACATCGCTCCGGTGAAACAGAAGATGCATTCATGGCCGACTTCGCGGTCGCGATGGGTGGCGGCCAGATCAAGTCGGGCTCGGCATGTCGCGGCGAGCGAATCGCCAAATACAATCGGCTTCTGGAAATTGAGGCCGAGCTCGGCAAGTCGGCCGGCTTGACGAACCCCTTCGCAACATGAGTTCAGATGAACCGGCTCGACGAGACTGTACCCGGCGCTGAATCGGGCACTCCAGACGCGCTCGACATCCTGGGGGGAATCGTGGACCGATTCCGGTTGCAGACCCTGATTCCCACGCTTCAGGCCTGCCGCTCCTTGACCGATGGCGCAGCGCCCCTGGATGTCGCCGTATTCGGTCAGTTCAAATCCGGCAAGAGCTCATTGGTAAACGCCTTGCTGAGTCAGGAGATCGTGCCGGTCGGTGTATTGCCCGTGACGGCGCTGATTACGCGGATTTCAGCAGGCGCGAATGCCGCGGCGACGGTCACCTATTTGAATGGGAGGCAGGAGTCGATCGATCTTGCCCGGATCGGGGACTTTGTGGACGAGGCTCGCAATCCGAAAAACCGACGGCATGTCGCGCTGGTCGATGTCCAGACACCGTCGATGAACGCGCTCCGCGGTCTGCGGTTGGTCGATACGCCCGGTCTGGGGAGCGTATTCACACACAACACGCGGAGCACACGAGATTGGCTCCCGAACGTGGCGGTCGCACTCCTGGCGATGAGCGTCGAACGGCCGCTCTCTGACGAGGACCGCCGTCTGCTCGTTGAGCTTCGCTCGCACGCACCGCGCATCGCGGTGGTGCTGACCAAGATCGACCTGTTGACGGAGCAGGAGCTTGAGGACGTCCAGGCCTTCGTGCGGCGAGGATTGGCACAGGAGGGCTTCGGCGACGAAACGCCGGTGGTTCCATTCTCCTGTCGACGCGAAACTGATCGCTGGCTCGTCGAATTCAAGTCGCGATTGTTGTCGCCGCTGATGCGCGACGTGAGCGGGCAACGAGAGGCCGCGCTGTCTCATAAACTGGAAGCGGCATTAGCAGCGTGTCATGACTATCTGACCATGGCGCTGCGTTCGGCCGAACAAACGGAGCAGCATCGGGCGCGGCTTCGCGATGCCGTCCTTGGCGAGTCGATTCAGGAAGCGCTGATTCGCGACGAACTGGACCTGGTCGCCCGTCGCCTCACGGGGCAGACTCGCTCCATATTCAAGGAGAATCTGCTCGCCCATCAGGACCCTCTGGTGACTCGATTGGAAAGCGAACTCCGCGGGGAACTGCGTGGTTGGCGAGGGAATCTGTCAGTTCAGACGCAGCGCTTCGAGCAATGGTTGACCGAAAGACTGGGTGCGCTCCTGTCGCAGCCATCGAACGCCGCAGCCCCACTGGCCCGCCAGCAGGCGAATCAGGCCCGGGAACGATTCCAGCGCATCATTCAGGCCTGTCAGGATCGGCTGCGGCGCAACATCATCACCGAGTTGGGCATCGAATGGTCGGGCATCACCTGGCAGGCCGACGTGCCCGCCGTCCGACCGCCGCCCATCGCAGTCAGTCGCGTGTTCGACATTCTGTTCGACATGCTGTGGTGGGTGCTTCCGATGCGGATTCTCGGGCCGCTCTTTCATCGTCATTTTCTGCGACTGATTCCGTGGGAGGTGGAGAAGAACCTCACGCGCATCGCGGGTGACTGGGCGGAGCGCGTCAATGAGGTGATCGAGGAGCTCCGGCGGGAGGCCGTCGCCTTCGTGACGGCCGAGTTGACCACGCTATCCGCGCTGTTGGCTCAGCCGGCGACCGATGTCGCCGAAATCCGTGCCGCCCGCCTGGCGCTCGACAGGATATCGACGAGATCGGCCCGATGAGAGGACCAACAGATGAATTCGCCTTGCGTGAACTCTCACGCCGAAAGCAGGCCCTCGCGCTGCTGCTCCAGGAAATATCCGCGTCGCTGCGGAGGACGGGCGGCGAATCCCTCGCAGCTCGGTCCGACGAACTTCTCGTGAAGTTGGCAGAGAATCGATTCACGCTGGCCGTCGTCGGGCAGCTCAAGCGGGGGAAATCCACGCTCATCAATGCGCTGGTGCGTCGAATGCTGCTCCCAACGGGCATCGTCCCGCTCACGTCGACCATCACCGCCCTTCGATACGGGACGAGCGACCGGCTGTTGATCAAGCACACCGATTCCCATCTGATGGAGCAGGCGCCCGTCACGGCCCTGAGCGACTACGTGACCGAGCGCGGCAACTCCGGGAATCGCCGGCAGGTTGAGACGGTCTGGGTGGAAGCGCCGTCGACATTCCTTCGGCGGGGCCTCGAGTTCGTCGACACGCCGGGCATTGGCTCAACGATCGAGGCCAACACGCGAAGAACGCTTGACTTCATCCCTCGTTGCGATGCGGTTCTGCTGGTCACAAGCGCCGAGGCGCCGCTGTCCGCACTTGAGATCGATTTCCTTCGACTCATCCGTCAACACGTTCGCAAGTGCTTTTTCGTCCTGAACAAGATGGACCTCGCAGAGGAAGCGGAGGTGGACGAGGTCATCAAGCACACCGAAGCAACTCTCACTGATGTACTTGGCACCGACGCGTTTCAGTTATTTCCCGTTTCGTGTCGAACGGTCGTCGAACCGAACGTGTGCGGCAACTCCGATGAATATGGCGGACTTGGCGTAGTCCGCCGTGCGCTCTCTCATTTTCTGGTTGAGGAGTGCACGGCAACGCTCCTGGCGTCGGTGGCAAGAAAAGCAAGGCAGATCTGCTCCACCGCCGGCGGCCCTGCGCAGGCCGAGGAAGCTGAAAGTCTTGCGAGATTCTCCGCGCAACTGGCGCGAATGGACTTGAACGATAGTACGTTCGCCGATTCGATTCTGCAGCCTCCTGTGGGCGGGACCGCCGAACAATTATCGCTGAACTTTCGGCCACCCGCTGGCAAGTCAAAGGACACGGACGATCTGCGCGCCGCGCTGCGGACCCGCGGGTGCGTTGTTTGCGATCACCTTGTGAAAGTCGCGTTCGACTTCTTTTGTCGATTTCAATTTGAGCTTTCGATCGACGCAGGTGTGCAGCGCGACTTTGCGGCACGGGGCGGCTTCTGCCCGCTCCATGCCTGGCAGCTCGCGTCCGGGGCATCCCCACGCGGGTTGAGTAGCGGATTGCCCCTGTTCGCGCAGCGGATTGCCGTAGAGTTGGTCAAGAGGGCGGCGTCAGGCGAACCATCGCTGACAGAACTCGTGGCCGATTCAACTCGATGCGCGGTTTGCAGTCTTCTTCGAGATGCGGAATCGTTCTTCTTGCAGAAACTGGCCGAGTACAGCGCGACGGACAGCGGCGCCGCAGCCGTTGGTGAATCGCAAGGCCCGTGTCTTATTCACCTGGAGCGGCTCCTGAATCTGGTGCCCGAAGCGGTCGGACAGCAACTCCTCCGGGACAGTGCGAGGCGATTCGACGAGCTTGCGGAAGACATGCGGGCCTACGTCCTCAAACGCGATACCCTTCGCCGGCCGCTCATCAATGGTGACGAGGAGGACGCCTGTCAAAGAGTGCTCACTCACCTCTTCGGAGACCGTCGAGCTCGTGTTTCCGTGTCCGATACATGAACCGCACTCCCTCTGACGGTCGCCGGGGGGAGCGGCTTCGGAGCGTTGGTCGTCGTCACTGGGCTGGGTGATCTTGTCAGCAGCTTGCTCTTCGGCTGGTTGTGGGCAGGGATGGGCGTTCACGTGGCTGCGCTGGTTGCACTGCTTCCCATTCTTGCAGGAATGGGCCTGGTGTTGCATCCACCAACTCGTCCGGGTGCGCAGGAGGCAGTGCAATCCAACGACTTGAATTGAAGAGCGAGGATGGCGAAAGCAGTCCTGGCGTCCAACTGAAGTCGTTCGAACCGATCGAGACGCATCGCTGACCGTTCGGCCTAACTGCCCTTGCCCGCCGACACCACGTGCGGTGGATCGACGGAGCGTTGTGCCGAGGCTCCAGCGGCGCCGGCAACGGGATTGCCAATCAGCGCTCGCAGGTAATCGGCGTCCGACTGCAATTGTTCGTTGTCCACGGATGGATCTTCGACAGCATTCGCGGCGTCGAGTCTTGCCCGAAGTGGTGCAATCCGAGCTTCAAACGAACTGGTCACTCGCCGGAGATTCCCTTCGATCCACCGCCGCAGCGCGTGGCGCTGGTCTCGAATGAGCGACCAGATCTTCGCCTCAGAGCGTTTTCGCAATTTGCGATCGATCATCCACACGGCTGCGGCCGGCCACATGGCAATAAACCACCAGCACCTTGCATCACGCAGATCACTCAACTGAGTCTCGTCGCTGGGCGGGAGCGGTGTCAGCCTGAATCGCTGATCGGTGTCGAGCCTGGCCAACGGCATCGAGACTGCCGCGGCAAGCCGGCGTGCCGCGTCGTTCAGAAAGGAATCCGTTTCCTCCAGTCTCCGGCTTGCTTCGGATGCTTCGGCCGCCATCGCATTCAGGACGGTCGAGCGCAACTCGCCGTCAACGCCGTCGCCACGTCGCCGGTGCGCGACAATGCGTGTCGCAGCCTCATGAATGACAGCGACAACCGCATCGTTGACCGTCTCTTCGACTGGCTTGGTCACGATCGCGGCGACGGCCGCGATGCGTCCCTCGGATTCTCGAAGCACCTGGCGAGCTGCCTGGGCATTGACGGCTTCGTCATGCGTTGTCGTTCCCACTCGAACTCGCGAGATTTGAACTTCCAACAGCGAGTGAGTCAGTTCAGCGAGATTGCCGATCTTGCGTTGAACGGACCGCTCCAGTTCCTCACGATGCCGCAGCATGATCGGTCTGATGTGTTGATCAAACCACGCGTCGGTCAGGGCCGTGTCCGTGGCGCGCGTGCTCACGAGGTGGACGGATGCCTCTTGTCCGAAACGGTCTCGCGTCTGGCGGGCGATGTAATCGACGACACACGCCCGGTCTTCCGGTGCCAGCAGGTCGCACTTGCTGACGAGAACCATGGATGGCACGGCCGATTCGTACATCGCCCGCAGCAATACCAGATCCTCCTGGTCGAGCGTCGAACCGGCGTCGATCAGGACGACGCCCAAATCGCATCGCGGCAAATATGCCCTGGTCTGAGCGGCGCCCACGGTGGCCAATGAACCGACGCCTGGCGTATCGATCAGCGTGACGCCGTCAATCAAACGCTCGCTTGGGAAACCGATCGACACGTCGATGACACGACGCCGGTTTCCAGGGTTGCCCTCTTCGGTGACGTAATCGGGAATCTCCTCGATGGAGATGCGACGCGGTTGCGAAACTTCTGTGCGAACCACGACATGCGGGTCGTCCGATCTATACAGTCTCGTCAGCGCTGCCGTGACCGGGAGGACGCCCACCGGCAGCACCGGATGCCCGAGCAGATAGTTGAGAAGCGATGATTTGCCGGAACTGACCCGACCGAATACTGCGATTTCCAGATCCCGGGATTCAATCCGCGAAACCAGCGCATCCATGAGCGGCCGGAGTTCTACAAGTCCGTGCCGGGCGATGATCTCGTCGATTTTCGCAATCGACTTGCGATTGCCCGGCGTCGTCTCCAACCGGGCCAGCCGCTCCGCCATGTTGCCGCCCATCATCCGCTTCAGATATGCATCGAGGGAATTCACCAGTCGATCCAGGTCGCTGAGGATGCCTGAGAGCACCGTCGCGGATTCCTCGTCCAACCTGCCATAACCGCGAAGCCGACTCGGCTCGATCTCCGCAAGCGTGATCGAGACATCCATCAGAGTCGTCGCGATCACCCACGCGGCGCTGGTGCGGTGAGTCTCGGGTGGGATTTCCAATCGCTGCACCGCCGCCCACATTCGCTCGCGCAGTCGACTTGCATATCCGACGATCGCGTTGCGCTCCATCGGTCCGACGTCGAAGGCGTAGGTCGAGAATGGAGACTTGGCACCGACGGAGTTCAGGATCGCTTCGATCTGTGAGAGACGCTCGTCGATGTGGTGAAACGCAACCCCGATCGACTGACGATGGAAGGCGTTCACGGTCATGACCTCCGCGCTGGAGCAATCGGCGTTCCGTAACGAACGCAGTCTGTTGGCAAGCTGCCGCGAAGCATCCTCCGTGGAGCGGGATGAAACGCAAACGACCCCGCTCGAAGCACGGTGTGACGCTTCGAGTCAGGGGTCATCAGCCCAGGAACGGGCGGTTGGCCTCGAGATCGTGGTCGAGGCGTGGCGAACCCCATCGCCGTCAGTATTTTAGCACGAAGCAGCACCACGCAAACACGGAGTTCGTGGACCGAATCAGCCCGGTGACTGCATCAAGCCCCTTCCACGACCGATGGCTGCGCGCAGTGCCGGTCGCTGGGTCATCTCGAGGTCCATCAACGAGATCAGCCTTGGCTGTAGCGCCTACGCCGCGTTTCGACAGCAGCGGGTCGCCCGCCGTTCAGCGACAGCGCCGCCGACCATCGGCGTCGACCGGCCGACGCCCGACCGCCCTAACCGGAAATGCCATGGCGCTGTTCCCACACTTCCTCTGCCTCCGGGCGACGAAGATACAGCGGCACCAG
>Ga0073932_1007809_pt1 | contig 10163 bp, 11 predicted proteins | sample DewCreD2012metaG_FD_76967 | JGI IMG/M metagenome (GOLD analysis project Ga0073932, IMG submission 76967) | Hot spring sediment bacterial and archeal communities from British Columbia, Canada, to study Microbial Dark Matter (Phase II) - Dewar... ...
AAGGCTGCCCGGAGCACCTGGGGTCCCTCTATGCCCTCGTCGGGTACGCCCTCGACCTCGGACACGATGTGCATGACATGGCTAAAGTGTTCAATTTCCATGTTGCGGCTCACCGTAACAGAGCCGGGCTTGCAGACCCGTCCGAGGTCGTTTCGAGCCAGATCCACGAGCATAAGGTGTTCAGCCCGTTCCTTGGGGTCCGCAAGCAATTCCTGTTCCAGTTTACGGTCCTCCTCTGCGGTCCGGCCCCTTCTGCGGGTACCTGCGATAGGCCTGATAGAGGCTATGCCGTTACGCAGCCTGATGAGGCTTTCAGGTGATGCCCCTAATAGCTGGTAGATTCCAAAATCAATATAAAAAAGATAGGGAGAAGGACTGGTAGAACGAAGCCGGCGATAGCCTTCCAGGGCCGAAAGGCCGCTCCGCCCCGTAAGGCGCCGAGAAAGGACAGCCTGTAAGAGGTCCCCAGCGACAATATGGTCATGAATAGAACGAACTCCTTCTTTAAAGGTTCGTTCTTCCAGGGAATCATCGCTTACTACCTCGAAGGGGGCTGGTTCTGTAGCCTTTTCCAGATAGGTGAAATCGAGGTCATCCAGGCGCCGCCTGATTTCGGCGATACGTTTTTCCAGATCGATCTGGTGTTCCGCATAGTTAAGCCCCACCAGATGCATAATATCCGTATAGTGATCGATGATGAGGTACAGGTGACCGACGATAAACTCTGCCTCAGGAACTGCGATTGGGTCAGGCCGCTCAGCAAGGTGCACCTTATCACATCGGCGGACAAAATCGTACCCTAAAAAGCCGATTCCCGCCCCAGGAACAGGGAGGTCAGGGGCGGTATGCTGGTTCTGCCGGGCAATCTGAGCAAGCACATCCAGAATATCCCGTACAGAGGAATCCGGCCAGGGACTTTCTTTCCCATGCAGTTCCCAGAATACCCCCTCAGCCTTCTGTCTGATTCGAAAGGCTTCATCAAGTTGAATAATAGAATACCGCTCCCGTCCTTTTTTAAAGGATGCGGATTCAAGTATTGCTACAGCTCCTAATTTTTTAGCAGCCGTAAAGGGGGTAAACCGTTCTCCGGGCAACGAAACAACCAGCCCATCATCGCGGATATCTGCCATAGGGTTCCTCTTATGTTTCTTTTTATAGTAACACCATGGAATATACCAGGCTACAGCGTTTCTGTCAATAGAAACATAGGGTTTTATTTTGATTTATTTCCGTCCTACAGATCCACCTATTGACACTCAATGTTAACAGTGTTAACTTTACAGCATAACAGTTAACACTGTTAACTTCCTCGAAATATGGAGGCGTTCCGTGGAAAACCTGGAACCTGCGGATACCCGCACCAGAATACTGGATGCGGCAGAAAAGATTGCCCGTAATCAAGGGCTTAATGCCCTTTCGATGCGGGCAATCGCAGATCGGATCGGTCTTTCCGCACCGGCAGCATACAGACATTTTCAGTCTAAGGACAGGATTATCCAGGCTATGATCGAGCGGGGATACAACCGATTTATCCAGGGACTCAAAGCAGCCCGGCAAAACGCAAAAAGTCCTGAGGAGATCCTCGCGGCCACAATTCGATACTACCTCCAATTCTGGGTGCAGGATAGAACAGGATTCAGACTGGCATCCGAGTGGAGCAGAAACAGCCCCTCTCTGACAGGAACTGCTATAGGAACCGGGTCCTTCGGCGACCTCCCGGATCTGGTAAAAGCGATTCTTGCAGGTTCCAGGACACCTGAAGAGATAACCCGTATCAGCCGCTGGACTGCTGCGACCTTATATGGATTGACCCTGTCACTGGTGCAGGATGAAACAATTCCACGGGCCAAGGAAACAGAATATATCGATTCGGCCACCGATTTTTTAATGAGGACTATACGGGCTTCCTCATTGAGTTCAATACACTGAACCGCATGAAAGTATCATACAGACAATAAATATTTATATAGATTGTATCTGTGCCTCCGGGCAGATACAGAAGGAGCAATGTATGAAATTAAAAGGAAGACAATGGGTACGATTAGCACCGATCATGCTCATCCTGACACTGAGCAGCTGCGCCCTCATGAATGAGCTTAATCAGATCGAAATTGTCGATCCCGACCTTTCGAAAGCAGCGGACGGAACCTGGATTGGGGAATGGAATACCAGCCTGGTTAAAGCCCAGGTATCTGTTAATACTACTTCCCATCAAATCACCAAGATTGATATCCTCCGGCACGACTGTGGCAGGGGAAAACCCGCAGAAGCCATTGTAGATCGTGTAATCCAGGCTCAGAGCCTCCAGGTAGATGCGGTGAGCGGTGCTACCGGCAGCAGCAAGGTTATTCTCCGGGCTATTCAGGACGGTCTGGAAAAAGCTGTAACCGCAGGAAAAGGTACGTTATGAATACCCGAATTCTGTTATTGATCGCATTCGTAATCTCAGTATCCACATTTTTTATGGTGTCCTGGCTCGGCACTCTGGAACGCCAGGCCCGGGCCGACATCTCCCGTGCAAGAGCCCTGCCTTCAGCTTTCAGATACAACACCCAGAGTTCAGCCGATGGTACAGTTGTCAGGACAGCAATGGAGATGGCTTACAATGGATGGGTACCTATGCCCGTGGGAGCACCCGGAAGCCCAGTGACAGACGCCGAAATCGAAACACTGCCTGAGCCGGCCCAACGCTATTTCAGGTATGCAAAAGTTGCAGGAATTCCCCGTATCTCATCATTCTCACTTATTATGGAAGGTCGAATCCGAAATAGTCCAACTGATCCATGGATGCCCCTGGTCATGAGACAGTACAACCGCATGGACAATCCCGCCAGAGTGGTTTTTCTAACCTCTACTAAACCACCCATGAAGGGAATCGATTCTTTTCTAGACGGCAAAGGCCGGATGCTAATAAAGGCCATGGACCTGATCAAGGTTGTGGATTTCCGGGGACCGGAGATGGATGTATCATCCTTGGTCACCTTCCTGAACGATTTGACCCTTTGCCCAGTGGCATACTTCAGTCTGCCAGTCCGGTGGCGTCAATCCGGACCGGATAGCGTGGAGCTCTCCCTGACCCATGCAGGTATGACCGTCTCAGCGGTAATGACCGTGGATGTAAAGGGCCGTCCCGTGAATTGGCAAACTGAAGACCGGTACGTGGAAGTAAAGGGTCAACTTTTTAAGGACCGATGGTCCACACCGTTTAAAGGCGAACAGGAACTGGCGGGGATGATCATACCTGAGAAGGGTGTCGGAGTCCATGATTACAATGGGACACCATACGTTTATGTTGAACTGGACCGTATCCATTCTCTGGCTTTAAATGCCACAGATTTACCGAGACGCCCTTAACTATTAGCTGTACAGCGTAAGGAAGAACTTAAAAAGCTGTTATTTTTAAAAATTTCATTCCCCCGCGACCAGGGATGTCCCGCGGGGGATGTTTTCAAAGGAAGCTCTTACCACCATCCAAAGGCGGTTCCGCAGCGGGTCAGGTACCATACAAAAATAATACCAATTACCACTGCATAGGTAATGAACCAGGGTATCATGGCACCCCGTTCTTTCTTAAGCAGAGCCCACTGAAAGAGGCTGAACCCAAGGCATACAATATAGCCGATGAGAGAAAGGATACCATAGGTGACATTGGGAAGCGCCAGAGCATCGATCCCAAACACAAAAGTAAATACAAAAAGCACTACAAGACCTAGGAATAGTAACATACTGGTTCTGTTATCCATGATAAACTCCTTCACGAAGCAATACGGTAAAAATAGTATAACTTGTCAGCCCTTGCTTGTCCATTACAAATAACACTTTTTAGTGTCATTACCTTTTATAGAGGCTTTCATTGACGATTTTCCTAGACCGTGCTATATTATAACCAATCCAGTTTGGAATCCCCCTATCATTATTCTTTTGGACTAAGCCATGCAGTATTTTGATACTCACGCCCACATAGGGCTCATCTATGATGACCCTATCGAGCAGCTCATTGTTACTCAAGAAGCCCGGCAGGCATCGGTAAGTCGGATTGTTTCGATCTGTAACAGTCTGCACGACTTTGTCAAAGTGTACGAAAATTTAAAGTCTGCCAATCATGTGTACCATGCGGTTGGTGTTTCTCCTTCGGAAGTTCAGAACCCTGGCAAAAACTGGGTTCAGACCATCGAACAGAGTGTTCGTCTACCCCGAGTTGTAGCAATCGGCGAAATCGGCCTCGATTATTTTCGTAAATTTGGCGATAAAAAGTCACAGATCGAACTCTTTATCACCCAGCTCGAACTTGCAGCAAAGTTAGACCTGCCCGTGATCATTCATAATCGGGAAGCAGGTCAGGATGTCCTGGAAATTCTGCGGGATCGGCTGCCGCCTAAGGGAGGAGTCCTCCACTGCTACTCTGAGGATGCGGCCTATGCAGAAAAGGCCCTGGAGTTAAATCTCTATTTCTCATTTGCAGGGAACCTGACCTATAGGAATGCCCGAAACTTGCATGAAACCGTACGAATTCTTCCCCTGGACAGGATTCTTATTGAGTCAGAAAGCCCCTTCATGGTACCCGCAGAGTATCGAGGCAAACGAAATATGCCCAAATACCTGCCCTCTACAGCCCGATTCCTGGCAGATATGTTAGAAATGGATGATGAAGAGCTGACAACAATCTTATGGGAAAATTCAAACCGGTTCTTTGGGCTTCCGGCCGCTTAGAGAAATCCTCAGCCACAATGGTAAGCAAGAATCAGGTTACATTCCTATGTCAGAAGAAAACATTCCCCTCTACCACTCATTACATATAGGTGATTTAGAGCTGGAGGGGAACCTCTTTTTAGCCCCCGTCGCAGGCTATTCGGACCGGGCGTTCCGTTCGGTCTGTATCGAACTGGGGGCTAATTTTACCTGCACGGAACTCATTTCATCAGAAGCCCTCATCCGGGATGCAAAGAAATCGGCATATCTTTTGCAACGGGCGGAAAACGAGCGGGCCTATGCGATACAGCTCTTTGGCTCTGACCCCGAAGTCATGTACCAGGCCGCCCTTCGCCTGGCGCCCTATCACCCGGAAGTGGTGGACATAAACTGCGGCTGTCCTGTTCCCAAGGTAGTTAAGACCGGTGCGGGATCAGCCCTGATGCGGGACCTGAACCGGCTCGGAAATATTGTGGCCGCGGTCGCACGGGCTTCCCGGGAAGCCTTGGGAGATGTACCGGTAACCGTGAAAATCCGGTCCGGCTGGGACGAACAGAGCATTAACTATCGGGAAGCCGCCGCAGTAGCGGTCGATAGCGGGGCAGCCCTGGTGGCTCTCCATGCCAGGACCCGCTCTCAGGGCTATGCCGGCAAGGCAAATTGGGAACATATTGCGGACCTGGCAAGCCGCCTTACGGTCCCCGTTGTTGGCTCAGGGGACCTCTTCAGCCCCGAGGATGCCCAGAAGATGCTCCAGGAAACAGGTTGTGCGGCGGTTATGTTTGCCCGGGGCGCCATGGGGAACCCCTTTATCTTTACAGAAACCAGAGAACTCCTCGAAACCGGCTCTTACACCCCAGTACCGCCAGAACGTCGGATACGAACCGGCTTTACCCAGCTTAAACGGCTCGCAGCAGACATCGGCGAAACCATCGCCTGCAAAGAAATGAGAAAACAGTTTTGTGCCTACACCAAGGGCATAGAAGGCGGAGCCGCCCTGCGGAATGCACTGGTCCACGCTGAAACAATACTTCAGTATGAACAAATTTTAACCGATTATTTATAGTAGATTTCTTTAGCTACCTTGTAAATTTTGAAAGGGGGTGCTAGCATTTCTGTTATGTCTGAATCCGACAATCAAAATATCGAACAAGAACTACACTCCTCAGAAAACTTTGACCCTTTTACCCCCTATAATATAGATTATGAAAAACAGATATTTGACCTGCGCCAGCTTCTGGAAATATCCAAAAGTCTTAATTCAACTTTAGATTATACCATTCTGATAGACTCCATCCTCTTCATCTGCATGGCCCAGATGAAGGTTATTAAGGCCGGAATTTTTACCAAAAAAGGTCTTGATACAACAGAATTTGTGCTCCAGCGGAATTTTAAGGGCTTTGAAATAGACCTTACCAGGGACTATGCCATCCCGGAACAGCATCCGCTCATCAAACTTTTTTCTGATCACTATGGCTGTTATACCCTGGATGATATCCACAACGCCATCGGCCCCTTGGAAGGCCTTGAACATATCGAAGCCCTGGAACCATCGCTTATCGTACCCCTTAAAGCCAAAGGCCAAATTAACGGAGTCCTCATCCTGGGAGAACGGATCGATGAAACCGACTTCGATCCCTATGAACGGGAATACCTGTTAAACATTGCAACTCTGGCGGCAATCTCAATAAATAACGCTTTCCTCTTCGAAATGACCACCACCGACATGATGACCAAATTGAAAATGAAGCATTATTTCTACACGGTCCTTCAGGAACGCTACGGAAATAAGGACATTCCCACCAAGGGTTTTAATATCATCATGCTGGATATCGATTTCTTTAAGCGCTTTAACGATACCTATGGACATTCCTGCGGCGACCTGGTTCTCGTAGCCGTAGCCAGAACGATTGCCGAACATGTCCGTAGTACCGACATTGCAGCCCGTTACGGCGGCGAAGAATTTGTGGTTCTCATTGCAGAAGATGGCCAGGATACGGCCATTAAGATTGCCGAACGAATCCGCACAGCCATCGAGGCCATGGAAACCGAGTTTGAAGGACAAAAGCTTAAAATTACCGTTTCATGCGGCGTAGCCAGCTACAATAAAACCATCGATGACAACCCGAAAACGGTCGTAGAACGGGCAGACCGGGCTCTGTACCAGTCCAAACAGCAGGGCCGGAACCGGGTAACCTTCCTCGCCAACTGAGACTAAAGCGGTGGCACAGATCAGGGTTCATCACATTGATGGAACAACAGTCCTCATTACCGCTTCTCCTGCGATTTCTTTAGTCAATACACTCCTGTCTGCGGGCATTTCCATTCACCACCGCTGCGGCGGCAAGGCCGAGTGCGGCACCTGCAGGGTACGGGTGATTTCAGCAGCCCAGGAAAAAGGGGCTGCCAATACCATGAGCCCCAAGGAAGCCCAGCGGCTAGAAGCTATAAACGCCCACCCAGAAGAGGGCGAACGGCTTGCCTGTCAGACCTATATCTACGGGGACTGCGATGTGTATCTTTTTGGTTGACCAGCCCTGTTTAAGCAAAGTATGTTATAGGCTATGAACAATATTATTCGAAAACCCTTCCGGTATCGTTATGACAATGTTGTGCTCATCCTCATTGGTCTTAATCTCCTCGTGTTTCTTGGGCAAAACCTCTTTCCCCAGGCCACGGCCTATCTATCCCTGAACACCCAGCTTGTGCTTCGCTATGGCATGGTGTGGCAATTTTTTACCTATATGTTCGCCCATGGGGGCATTTCACATCTGCTGTTAAACATGCTGGGTCTCTTTTTCTTCGGGACCCCCGTGGAACGGCAGATGGGATCTAAAGAGTTTCTGCTTTTTTACCTGGTCACCGGCTTTTTTGCAGGGCTCTTCTCCTTTGGGATGTACTGGATCACCGGATCTGGCTATGTGTTTCTCCTGGGGGCTTCAGGGGCCCTCTTTGCAGTTCAGCTTGCCTATGCAACCTTTTTTCCCGATTCAATTGTCTATCTCTGGGGCATCCTCCCCCTCCGGGCACCGGTCATGGTCTTAGGATTCACCGCCCTGGAGCTCTTTTCATCAATCTTTGGTATGGCAAGCGGCATCGCCCACATAACCCACCTGGCAGGGTTTGCCTTTGCCTGGCTCTATTTTGTCATCCGCTACGGGGCAAATCCCTGGCATTATTTGCGCTTACACCGGTAATAGGGGGTACCTACGCGGCAAGACCGATTCTTAAAGCTCATTCCAACCCTCTTACTCTTCACTGCTTCGCCCCTGATTTCTCAAACCGTACTTCGGGGCGAAGTACGGGTCGATCTCGAACCGGTTTATGTACAATATATTGATGAACCCTATCCCCTCGACACCAAGACTGCCCAAAAGCGGGCCCTGGAAGAGGGGGCCCTGTATTTTTCATCCATGATCTACGGTTGGACCTACGACTATGAAATCGGAGAAAAGGCCCGGGCAATTCCCGAACAGTTTGAATTAGTCAGCAGAGGCACCATTGTTTTCGGGGATACCAGGCTATCTGCAACCGATGCCCGCCTGGAAGACAGTTATCTCTATGTATGGATGGATTACCGCCCCGATGCAATACAGGAGCGCCGGCTTGAACAATGGAAGAGCGGCACCATAAAGAAGGTGCAGGCCGTCGGCAACGGCCCCCTGGCAGGCCCGGGGGGCTCGTCCTGGCTGGAGGGTAAACGTCAGGCCCTGGAAGATGCAGCCCGGTCAGCGGTCCGGTCCCTCCTGCGAAGCACCGAGCGAAACCGGCCGAAACACAGCACCGGCTTTGTTGCCCTGGCCGCCTTTCCTCGCTATTGGGTAGATGCAGGTCGCTGGCAGTGCGGGGCTACCTTTTATATAGAAGTAAGTGAAATCACTGCCTTTTCATCATATTAGCCCTGCGGTCCAGCCACACACAGCCCCGCGCATTAAGCTCCTTTCCGTGTGCAACCCGCAAAACTACTCGCCGATTATTTTTACTAAGACCCGCTTCCGGCGCTGGCCGTCAAACTCGCCGTAAAAAATCTGTTCCCAGGGCCCAAAATGCAGTTCCCCCCGGGTGATGGCCACCACCACTTCCCGGCCCATGATTTGCCGTTTCATGTGGGCATCCGCATTATCCTCCCCTACATTGTGACGGTAGGCAGAAACGGGCTCATGGGGCGCTAATTTTTCCAGCCAGACATCAAAATCCTGATGCAAGCCCCCCTCATCATCATTGATGAACACACTGGCGGTGATATGCATGGCGTTCACCAGGCATAGACCTTCCTGCACCCCCGATTCCCGAACGAGGTCGGCTACCTGAGGCGTTATGTTAATAAACTCTCGCTTCTTTCTGGTCTCGAACCAGAGTTCTTTGGTTAGGGATTTCATAGCCTTCATTATGAACCATACCGGCTAAATCGTCCAATAATATTTTAGCTGGTCTTTACAGGAAAGCCCTTCTCGGGTAACGTATAGCAAGATTTTCTTATGGAATAGGGCTCTGGCAGGATAAACACCAGGGCCATCGGGAGTTTTCATGGATATTCAAGGTTTGGTAAAAAATCTGCACCCGTTGGAAGTCCGGATTATCCGGCATTATACACTGCAGGACGAATTAACCATCGAAAAGGTAGAAGCTGAACTAGGCTTTAAGAGCGGTAACGGGAACCAGGCCCTGTCCTGGCTGTCGAGCAAGGGCCTCGTCCGGGAAGTACGGCGGGAAACCCACATTTTTTATGAGCTCACCGACTTAGGCCGCCAATGGAAGGAACAAGGCACTCCAGAAGAGCGGCTTCTTAAGCTTTTAAAAGAAAAATCTGGCATGAAACTGCCGGAAATAGCCAGCGCCCTCGGTATCGAAAATAAAGATGTAGGCAGCGCCTTTGGAGCCCTCTCTAAGGCGGGGCTTCTCGCCATGGATGAGGCCAAGCGGGTCGTGTTGGCAGCGGCGGCGGACATACTGGACAATGGGCTCCCGGCAAAGGGTGAAATTGCTGAAAAAATGGCGCTCCTGCGCCGGCTCCTCGAAAAAGCCGCCGCCGCGGAAGGTGGCATACTGGCGGAAACGGCCCTCACCGAGGCAGAAAAGGCCGCCATGGCCGGTGTGGCCAAAAAACGGGGCGCCAGTGACGCAGCCTTCCGCATCCTAGAGCGGGAAACGGTGGTTTTCGCCTTTACCGAAGCCCACCCTGAGTTGGCAAAAGCCCTGGAAGCGGCGGGTATTACGGGGGACGAAATTGGCAGTCTTACCCCGGACCTGCTCGCATCCGGCGCCTGGAAGGGTGCTTCCTTCCGTTCCTATAACGTAAAAGTTCCGCCAAGCCGGCTTTTGGTAGGCCGTTCCAATCCTTACGCAAAATTCCTGGAAGATGTAAAGGATAAACTGGTATCCCTGGGCTTCGAAGAGTTCGATGGGTCCCTGGTGGAGACCGAATTCTGGAACTCCGATGCCCTGTTCATGCCCCAGTTCCATTCTGCCCGGGA
>Ga0073932_1007816_pt1 | contig 10159 bp, 8 predicted proteins | sample DewCreD2012metaG_FD_76967 | JGI IMG/M metagenome (GOLD analysis project Ga0073932, IMG submission 76967) | Hot spring sediment bacterial and archeal communities from British Columbia, Canada, to study Microbial Dark Matter (Phase II) - Dewar... ...
GAAGGAATGCCGCTGCTGCGCTACCGCACGCGCGACCTGACTCGCATCATCCCGCAAAAGTGCCGGTGCGGGCGGACGCATGTGCGGATCGAACCCATCAAGGCCCGCAGCGACGACATGCTGATCCTCGGCGGCGTGAACGTCTACCCCTCACAGGTTGAGCAGGTGCTCATGGGCATCCCCGAGGTCGGCAACAACTGGGTGATGGTCCTGACCAAGAAGGAATCGCTTGACAAGATGACCATTCGCGTGGAAATCAGGCCCGACGCCTTCACCGGCGATATCAGGCAGCTCCAGGCCCTGCGCGACAAGATCGTGCACGCCGTCAAAAGTGAGATCCTGGTCAACCCCATCGTCGAACTGCTCGAGCCGGGCAGCCTGCCCGAGATGGTCGGCAAGGCCAAGCGCGTGATCGATCAACGCAACAGCGAGGAATGAGTGCTGAGTCCTCAGGAACGAGGGCGGCGGGCTAACGATTGAGCACACAAGACAGACGGGGCAAACATGATCCAGCAGATCAGCGTATTCGCGGAGAACAAGCCCGGTAAACTCGAGAAGATTACGCGCGTCCTGGCGGCAGCCGGCGTGAACATCCGCGCCGTCACAATCAGCGACCTCGGCGACTTCGGCGTGATCAAGCTGCTCGTCGACCAGCCGAACAAGGCCTTCGAACTGCTGCGGGCGACGGGCTTGGCCGCCAAGCTCATTGAAGTCGTCGCCGTGCCCATCCCCGACCAGGTGGGCGGCCTGGACAAAGCCGCGCAGGTGCTCTGCCAGAACGGCATCAACATCAAACATGCCTATGGATTTGTCGCCGAGAAGAACAGGCAGGCGGTTTTCATGTTCGAAGTGGACCAGCCGTCCCAGGCCGCCAAGGTGCTCGCCGACGCGAGCTACAAGCCCCTGACGCAGGCCGACCTGGCGAATCTCTAACACCCCGGGCATTCGCCTGCCGGACTCATTCGGCCTGCCTGCGCGGCCCCGCGTGCAAGCCTTGCTTTTGTACACGCCTCCAAGGCGAACCCATCTCTGGCGCCTCCCGTCGCAATACGTATGGTCCAAAGGAAACCGTACGTATGGCAGCGCGCCATGACCAAGAAGTCCACGCTGGGCATGGACGAAGGCCTCATCGACAAGGCCAAGCAACCGGCCGCAAAGCAGAACACCAGCGTGCGCAGCTCACTGGGCAACGGAACCCGCTGCCCGGCTCGCCGGCCCCGCCGCGCTCGCCGATGCCGGACCGTCCGGTGGCCCGATCAACGCGTGCAGCTTCTTTTCCAGTTGCGCCTGCGTCTCGTCGCCGCCGGAAAACGACACGCCATTGGCATAGAGCGTCGGTAGACCGGGACGCTGTTGCAGCTTTACGCCAATCTCGCAGTGCCGCCTGATCTTCTCCAGCCACCGCCCGTCCTGCTGCCAGGCCCTCAGCGTTGCATCGTCCACCTGTGCCATCTCGCGCGCTACCTGCCAGGCGAAATTGCCCGTCAGGGTTGATTGCAGCCGGTAGAACGCCAGGTGCGTCTGCGTGTAAACCTCGGGCTTGTGCTCGCGCACCGCCAGGGCCGCCTCCGCCGACTCGCACGCGTGCGGCTTCTCACGCTCCGTGTGCGGATTGCACTTCTTGTTCGCCGGGTACATCAGGCAGATCAGCCGGAACCAGCGCGGATGCTTCTTCCAGATCTCCTGGAACAGTTCCAGCTCGTGCCGGCATTCCTGGCAACCGAAGTCCATCAGTTCGATCACGGTCCGCTCGGCCGTCGGATCTCCCAGCACGATCTCCTCGTCCAGGTCGAGCGTCGCGATCTCCGCCCCGTTTGCATCTCGAATGACAAACGCGTTGGCAGGCTGCGAACCGGCCGGTTGTGTCTGCGCCGCCGGCGTCGACTCGCTCTGCGGCGCCCCCCCAACGCTCGCACTCATCGTAGAAACGGCCGGCCGACTGACCACCACCCGGTGGCCCTTCTGTTCCGGCTCGAACATCGCCTGCCCTGCCACCAGCACCCCCAGGCTCACGCCCGCCAAGCCGCCGGCCAGCGCGTACACCCCGCCGGCCGCGCCGGCAGGCCGCACCCGCAACAACAGTACCAGACAGACCATGCCACAGACGTGGACGACGTCGCACAGGTAGCAGACCTTCTGGATAATGAGCAACTGCACGCCCAGCAGCCACAGCCCGGCCAGTGTGCCTATCGCCGCCAGAACCAACGCCGCCGTCCAGAGCGCCCGGCGAACGCCTCCGCCCGCCGTAGCCATCAGCCCCGCTGCCACCATCAGTGCCGCGTAGTTGGCGAAACCCGCGCCGGCCACCGGCACCCCCAGCCACTGCGCATACCGGCTCAGCAGAACGTCCTTGCAGCTGATCAGGTCCGTCTCCGGGCAGATCGGAATCCCCGCGGTATAGCCCGCGGCCTTCAACTCCACACTCAGGTACCACATGTAGCCCGATAACCCGGCCCCCAGCAGCGCCAGGACCGCCACCACAGCCAGAACCTTCCGGTTTACGGGACGCACATCGGTGTCCGTCGATGAGATCATGATCCGCCGCCACTCCACACGTACCAACAACAACGGCAGGTGCCGGTCCCTGGCAACCCTCCGCCGCGACTTGCCCACATCATCGCAAAACGGACCCCTGCAAGTCAAATCTCGCAGGGGCCCGTTGAGTTCTCCGTTGGGTGGATCGCAAAGGTGCGGTCCGCTCGCCGCTACCGGGCCAGCGCAAAGGCCGGCCGGGCAAGCCGCACCAGCTCCTCCAGCTGGGTCAAGGCCGTCAGCCACTTGCGCATCACCGCCGCCATCTGCCCATCGGGCAATGCGTGGATATCCACATCCAGTGCACCCGCCGCGTCCCGCCACGCCGCGTACTGCAACGAAACCAGGTCGAAGTCCGCAACACTGACCTTCCGGTCCGCCGACCGACGGGTCGCTTCGTCAGACGCCAGCTGCGTCACGTCGTCATCGCCAAGGTCCACAAGCCTCTGCGGCGCGGCAACGCGGCACGCCGGTTCCCCCGGATCCGCGATATCAGCTGTGATATCCAACCTTGGCAGTAGCGATGCCGCAAGCGCAAACTCCACCTCGGCATCCGCAACCGGCTCACTCGCCGGCGCAGCCGCAACAGTCTCATGGTGCCCGTCCGCACAGGACCCGTCCGCCTCCGGCAGGGCTGCCTCTGCCGGAACGGCCGCCGGTCGGCTGGCGGGTGCAGCAGCCGCAAGAACGGGCTGCTCGTCGCCCGTCCCGGCCGGCTGTGTCGATGGCGCAGCCGCAACCCCCGCCGGCTCGCCAGTAGTGGCAGGGGCGGTCGGCTCAGCGGGCGGACTCGTCCCGGCCGCCAGCCGGACCGTCGTCTCGTCGAGCAGCTTGCGCGCCGCGGGGAACTGGGCCTTGATCTGTAGCGCCCGTTCCAGTGAGGCCTTTGCCTTAACGGGCTCGTCATAGGCCAGCTGTATGCGCCCGAGGTTGTACAGGGCGATGTAATCCGGCGCCGCCGATTGCAGGTGTGCCAGCGCCTCGCTGTCGCGCCCCAGCCGAACCAGCGCCAAGGCCATGTTCGTCCGGGCCCGCTGGTACGTCGGCCGGGCCGCCAGCGCTTTGGCAAAGCACGGCTCGGCCTGCTCGGCGTTGCCTGCGGCCAGCCACGCAAATCCCAGGTTGTTCCAGTTGAAGGCGCTGGACTGAAGTTCCACGGCCTTTCGCAGCGTCTCCACGGCCTGGCGGAAATCGCCCGCCTTCGTGTAGCACAGGCCGAGCCGGCTGTACGCCCCCGCGAAGCTCGGGTTCAGCTCGATCGCCTTGCGGTACTGCTCGATCGCCTGGGCCAGCCTGTTCTGCTTCTCGTACAGGGCGCCGGCCGCGAAGTACGTCATCGGCAGCATTCGGGGCTCTTCGGCAGCGGGCGCCGCGTCCTCGGCCAGGGCCTGCTCGCTCTGCTGTTTCGTCGCATCCTTCCAGGCCTTGAGGTAGTCCTGGTTGCTGGCCCGGGCTTTGGCTGTGTCCAACCGGCTGTTGTTGGCGGCACACCCGACCGTCAGCAGCAGACCCAGCAGCAACAGCAGCCCCGCGCCGATCTTCTCATGGGTCGAACTGGCGATCACTTCTGGCCTCCTGGCAGTTTCGGCATCAGGTTGCTGGGGGCCGCGGAACCGTTGCCCGAGCCCGCCGTCGGAGCCTGCTGCGCCTTGATCGCCTCGGCTGCGCCCATGCCCTCCGAGGCCGGCATGCCGCTGCGGACGCTCACCTTGTTCATGTCAACGCCGGCCGTGGCCAGATAGTCCTCGATGCGATTCAGGCGCTCCTGAACGAGCTTCTCGTCGCTCAGCTGCGTGTTGTAGCGCAGTTCCCCGCCGTACGTCTTGAGCAGTTCCGCCAGTTGCTGCATGCGGACCTCGCCCGTGCCGTTCAGGTGCGTGCTTGTGCCGGCAAAGTGCATGTCAGCGATGGACATGTCCGCCAGGGCCGCGTTGTTGCTCATCTTCTGGAACGGTTCCTGCAGGCTGCTACGGCGGGTCGACGAGCCCTGCGGCGGTGCGTTCAGTCGCGAGGGCGGATTCTGCTGGCAGCCGGCCGCAAGAACCACGGACAGACAAATGCTGGATACCCACTTCATGGCGCCTCCTTTGCAGGCGAGTCGGTCGACCGGGTTCGAGGCGGATGCGATCTGCCCACGGCGATCCGCGCCTGCGATGCCCTTGCTTTATTCGGTACACACGGAACAGGTCTTTAGGCCTTCTGGGCTTTCTCTAAAAGGCGCCGGTCTGAACCCCCCCGAGACTGCGGACGAGCTTCAGCATGGCCGGCCCGCCCAGCACGATCATGATCGCCGGAAAGATGAACAGCACCAGCGGGATCATGAGCTTTACCGCCGTCTTCTGCGCGCGCTCCTCGGCCGCCTGCCGGCGCTTGATGCGCAGCGAGTCCGCCTGGTTGCGAAGCGTCTTGGCAATGCTGGTACCGAACTTCTCCGCCTGGTTGACGACCGCCACCAGCGACTTCATCGCCGGCAGGCCGCTGCGCGTGGCCATGTTCTCCAGCGCCTCGCCGCGCGGCACGCCCATCTGCGTTTCCATGGTCGCAATCGTGAATTCCTCGGACAACTCGGCGTGAACCAGCGCCAGTTCCTTGGCCACACGCTGGACCGCCGCGTCCAACCCAAGGCCCGCCTCAACGCTGATAACCATCAGGTCCAGTGCATCCGGCAGACCTTCTCCAATCTTTTGCGACCGCTGGCTGCACGCAAGCCCCAGCCACGCGTTCGGCAGCATGAACCCAAGGCCCCCCAGGAAGGTCACGATGCCGATAACTTTCTGCGGGTTCATCCCGCCGGCCAGGCCCATCACCAGTCCCAGAAGCGCCAGCACACCCGCCAGCACCGTCTTGCTCGCCAGGAAGATCGTCGGCGCCGCGTCCGACCGATAGCCCGCCCGCGCCAACTTGATCCGCAGAGTCGACTGCTCCTCCTGGTTCTTCGGCATCACCGGCTTCGACAGGAACGGCGCCGCCTTCTTGACCAGGGCCTCCGCCGCCGATGCCTTCTGCGCGCCGCGCAAGGGCGCCTCGGCCGAGTCCCCCTCGCCCCGCCGGCCCGCCGCCCGCCGCAGAATCGCTTCGCCCCGCTGCTTGTTGGCGGGCATCAGGCTGTAGGCGATCAACCCCACGCTGCTGGCCAGCAACAATCCCAGTATCAGCATTTCCACGATATATCCCCTTTGCAGCAACTTCGCGCGACTTGCCTGATTCGATACTCTATACCTTGATGTTGACGATCTTTTTGATGCACGCCATGCCCATCAGCATCGAGCAGAACATCCCGAACGTCAGCATCTTGCCCGTCGGATCGAACAGAAGCACCTCGGCGTATTCCGGGTTGATGTAATACTCCACGAAGAACACGATGATCGGCAACGCCAGCAGCACCCAGCCGCTCAGACGCCCCTCAGCCGTCAGGGCCTGCACCTGTCCGAACAACTGAATCCGGTCCCGGATCACGTGCCCGATCTTGTCGAGCACCTCCGCCAGGTCGCCGCCGGTCTGCCGCTGGATCAGCACCGCCGTGACGAAGAACCGCAGGTCCAGCTGGTCCACCCGCTCGCTCATGTTCACCAGGGCATCCTCGATCTTCACGCCGAGGTTCTGCTCGTGGAACACGCGGGCGAACTCCGTGCCGGCCGGGTCCGGCAACTGCTCCGATACCAGGCCGATGCCGCTGGCCAGCGAATGCCCCGCGCGCAGCGCCTGGCTGATCAGTTCGAATACGTCAGGCAACTGCTCGACGAGGCGGTTGATCCGCTTGCGCCGCTTCTGCAGCACGTACAGCATCGGCACGAAAAACACGCCCAGTGCCGCCAGCGCCGAGTACAGCGGGTTGGCCTGCAACACCAACAGCAGCATCAGCGTGCCGCACGCGCCGCCCACCAGGTACAGCAGCATCCGGCTGGCCCGCCAGTCGATGTCGGCCTGGTCCAGCGCCCGCTGCAGACGCGGCACCAGGCTGATCTTGCCCAGCACCGCGTCAATGGCGCCCTGCTGGTCCGACTGCCGGCGCAGCAGGCTCTGGATGGCCTGCTCCTTCCGCCGACGCGGCGACGCCCGGTCCGTCAGCCGCTCCGCCAGCTTCCGCGCGCCGGCCCTCCGCGTGTCCACGAACACCTGCCACACGCCGAAGGCCAGCAGCACCGCCCCGGCCAGCGGCAGCAGCACGAACAATATGCCACTGAACATCGCGCCCATTCCGTCTGCCAACATGTCAGTCCACCTCATCCACGGCCAGGACACGGCCTTCAAAGAGACTCGGGCTCAGCTCGCAACCGGCTGCCTTGAGCCGGTCGAGAAAGGACGGACGCAGTCCCGTGGCGACAAAACGCCCGTACGCCCGTCCCTTGCTGTTCACGCCGATCTGCTCGAACCGGAAGATGTCCTGCATGGTGACGATGTCGCCTTCCATGCCCGTCACCTCCGTGACCGAGATGATCTTGCGCGGACCGCCCGTGAGGCGCGACGCCTGGACGATGACGTTGATCGCCGAGGCGAACTGCGTGCGAATCGCTTTGACCGGCAACTCGAAGCCCGCCATCATCACCATCGTCTCGACGCGCTGCATCGCGTCGCGCGTGCTGTTGGCGTGGACCGTCGTCATCGAGCCGTCGTGCCCGGTGTTCATCGCCTGCAGCATGTCGAGCGTCTCCGGGCCACGGCACTCGCCCACCACGATCCGGTCCGGACGCATACGCAGGCTGTTGATCAGTAGATCGCGAATGCTGATCCGCCCCTTGCCCTCGATGTTCGCCGGACGCGACTCCAGCCGCACTACGTGCGGCTGCCGAAGCTTCAGTTCCGCCGCGTCTTCGATCGTCACGATCCGCTCGCTCGCAGGAATGAACGACGACAGGTTGTTCAGCAGTGTCGTCTTGCCCGAGCCCGTGCCCCCGACCACCAGGATGTTCAGGCTGGCCTCCACGCACGCGCGGAAGAAATCCACCATCTCCGGCGTGCAGGACTTGAACCGCACGTAATCGTCCCACGTCACCGGGTCACGCCCGAACCGCCGGATCGACATGCTCGGACCGTCGATCGCCAGCGGCGGGATGATCGCGTTGACACGCGACCCGTCCGCCAGCCGCGCGTCGACCATCGGGCTGACTTCGTCGCACCGCCGGCCCACGGCGCTGACGATCTTGTCGATGATGTGCATCAGGTGCGCGTTGTCCTTGAACTGAATGTCCGTCAACTCCAGCCGGCCCTTACGTTCGATGTAGACCTGCTTGGGCCCGTTGACCAGAATGTCGCTGACGTTCGGGTCCGATAGCAGCACCTCCAGCGGCCCCAGGCCGAATGTCTCGTCGATGATCTCGGTGACCAGCCGCTGACGCTCCGAAAAGTTGAGTACCGCCTGCTCCTGGTCGCACAACTCGGCCACCAGCTCCTTGACTTGCTCCCGCGTCTCCTCGTTGTTCTGCTCGCTGATGCGCGACAGATCCAGCTTGTCGACCAGCTTGCGGTGAATGCGGCTCTTGAGCTCGTAGAATTGATCCAGACGCTCGCGGTTCAGACGCTTCTCCCGGGCCTGGGCCGCGTTCTGCGCATTGGCCCCGTTGCCCCCGCCGGCCGGGACCGCTGCCAGCGGCTTGAGCGCCAGCGGCCGCGGCTCGGTCGGAACCGGCGGGCGCGCAACGGATCCTTTGCCCGACTCAGGAGTGGCACCTTTGAATCGGCTGAACAAGACACGCCTCCTTTCGACACCAGGTCATCTACTCATTCTTCGGCGTACTGAAGATGCGGCTGAAGATACCCCCTGCACCCGCCTTGCGTGCCTCGGCGGCCGTGCCGTTGCTGGAGGAGGCGTCCGGACTGAGTCGGCGGGCCAGCGCCTCGATGTCCTGGCGGCTCTTGGACCGCGGCGCCGCCATGCACAAAGGCTCGCCCATGTTGATCGCGGTGCTGACCGCCTGCCAGTCGTCGCTGACGCAGGCGAACATCTTCTGGTTCAGCGTCGTCTCGACCTGGTCGACCGCGAGCGACCCGTTGTTCGTGCCGGCCCGGTTCGTGATCAGCTTCAGCCGTTCCTGGTTGAAACCCTGGCGAGACAGCTCCTGCATGATCCGGTCGGCGTTGCGAACGCTCGGCACGATCAACTGCAGGACCAGCAGAACCGCGTCCGACAGCTCCAGCACCACCCGCCCGCCCGAGTCGTGCCGCGTCGGACCGTCGACCACCACGAAATCGTAGAACTCCTGCAGCGCCGACAACGCCGAGGCCGCGTGCGCCGCCGTGATCTGCTCGGCCTGCGCGAACTGCTGCGGCCGGGCCAGCACCTCGACCCCCGTCGAATGCTTCAACACCGCCTTTTCGATCATCTGCGGATCAAGCTGCTCCGGCGTGTCGCACAGGTCCGCAATGCTGAAGGTCGGCTGCATGTCCAAAAACGTCGCGACCTGCCCGAAACGGAAATCCAGGTCCACCAGCGCCACCCGGCCCGCCTGCTGCTGCGCCAACTCGACCGCCAGGTTCACCGCGATCGTCGTGCTGCCCACCCCGCCCACCGTCCCGATCACGCTGATCAACTGCCCGTGCTGCCGCCGCGCCGGTTTCTGCGCCGCCATCTTGGCCAACGCCGCCTCCAGATCCTCCCGCTGTAGCGGCTTGGTCAGAAATTCGCGGAACCCCGCCCGCATCGCCGAGAGGATCACGCTGCTGTCCGTGCACTCGCTCACCGCAAAACACGGCAGGTCGTGCCGCCTGCCCAGCAGGTCCTTGACCACCTCCAGAACCGCGTCCGGAAACGGATCGAGGTGCACGACCAGCAGATCGACCGGGAAACGCTGGACTGCTTCGGCTAGGAGAGCCGGTTCATCGACCTCGGCCACGATCTTGATGCCTTCGAAGGCGACCAACGCGCTTCGCAAGATCGGACTGAAGTCCTCATCTGCGTTGAACACTATCAGGCGAAGGGCCTGAGTCATAGCTTGCCTGCCCTTTTCATCTGTGCTTCTCTGGCAATATCGGCAGTTCCGGGAACCGGGTGTCGTTATGCTGCATGTTCATCGATGTTTTCGATTCCCGGGCAGGACGAGGCGCGTTCTCGGACGGTCGGGCATTCAGTCGCCCCCCCTTACTTCGGCTGTATCGGCAATCCGCGGGCCTGACAAGAGCCAGCCGGATTCGCTCCATTGCCGGCTCCTCGTGCCGTTGGTGCCCGCACGGGTGCCGGCCGCCGGCCGATAGGGCCGGGTGCTGTCGCGGTAAGACCCTTGCGACCGTTCGAGGGTCTACGCCCCCCCCGGCATTCACCCGCCGCCCGGACCCCCGGCAAAGAGGCATCGGCCGGCCGTGCGAACAATGGGCACGGCCGGCCGATCGGGTTCAACCCCCTGCGTCAGTGCCAAACCATGGTCTACTCGATCAGCCGCACGGGCCGCTTGCTGCCCAGTTCGCCGAAGATCTCCTTAAGCTGACTCGAGTACTGGCTGATGCTGCCGACGGCATAGAACTCCTCGCCGCCGCCTATCGCCGCGATCTGCTGCATGAGCGTGCGGTTCGCCTCGATGCCCACGCTGACGCAGTAGATCTGGATGCCCTTGTTCGCCGCTTCCGTCGCCTTGGTCAGCGCCCACATCGGACCGCCGTTGCCGCTGATTTCCTGCCCCGCCTCGTTGACGTTGGC
>Ga0073932_1007818_pt1 | contig 10158 bp, 10 predicted proteins | sample DewCreD2012metaG_FD_76967 | JGI IMG/M metagenome (GOLD analysis project Ga0073932, IMG submission 76967) | Hot spring sediment bacterial and archeal communities from British Columbia, Canada, to study Microbial Dark Matter (Phase II) - Dewar... ...
AAATGCTTCCGCAAAAACCTGATCCTAATTTATTAGCCGAGATTTTCCAGCAAATCGCCCGTTTAGGCGCGATTCACCCGGTTTCTCAACCGGTTTCTAGCCAGTGATTGGCGAAGGTATTGAGTAAATCACAGATTTGATTGACAAAAGGGGCAACTCTGGTAAAAGGTAAGGCGCCAACCAAAACCGACTACCAAAGAAGCCCCCAGAGATGATACACCAACATGAACTAAAAGCAGAAGATATTCGCGCATACGCTTTGCAGGTAATGAAAAAGCACTTGAAAATAGAGGCGAATGGGTACATTTGTAAAACAGACATGCTCTATGACATGCTATTGAAAGCCAGTGCCGAATGCAGCAGCCTGGAAGCGGTTTGTGCTGATTTGGATGATGTCGCAGACAGTAATACACAACGTGAATACATCAATCTTGCCTTACCGATCAAAGAAGTGTCGAGCCAGAAAGAACGAGCTAACCTGTCATTAGCAGAATGCATTCCAGAAGGCATGGCGCGCACGGGCATTGAGATTGCGGTCATGATGAGCCGTTTTATGGGAAACAAGCGGAAACCCGCGCAGTCACTTGTTCCGGGCAAGCCAAGAAAGGTACAACGCATTTTGTGCGCATGGCAACTGCCTATGTGATCTGGCGTCAAGTCCGTCTGACCCTGGCCGTGCATTACGTTTTGCCAGATGAAGAAGCGCTGGAAATTCTCAAAATCTTGCTCGAGCGCCTGCAAAAGCTCGGTTTTTCGGCCAAAGTCCTCTACATGGACAAGGGTTTTGCTGCAACGCCCATCATTGAGTATCTGACGAAAGACGCCAAACAGCCTGCCATCATTGCCAATCCGGGGCAAAACCGGCGGCACGAAGGCTTTGTGCCACGGGCGTTCCAGCTACACCACGACTTACACCTTCACCAACGGAACGACCTCAACTTTGGCCATGAAAGCTTCTCTGGTTCCTGATAAAACCGGCAAAAAACGCCGAAAATGGTTAGCCTTTATTGTCATCTTGCTCGATTGGCCCGCTGACAAAGTCTTCGAAGATTATCGCCGTCGTTTTGGAATCGAGTGCAGCTATCGTATCTTGCGCCGTTTACGCGCCACAACCACCTCTCGCAACCCGGCCTTACGGTTTTTCTTGTTGAGCCTGGGGCTCATCTTGACCAATGTTTGGGTTTTCTTGCGTTGGGAGTTCGCTCGCTTGCAATCTCCTGGCCCGCGCCGGGTCAATGAACCACTATTTCGTTTGCATCGTTTTACGAGATTACTCATTCGTTCTATCGAAAATATCTACGGCACCATTTCTGCTATCCAGACACTCCGTTCTCCACAATCTGTGATTTACTGAATTTAGTTTTTGAGATGTGTCGAGTCTCATAAAGTCGTAACCATCGAACTTGAACAAAGTCTCAAAAAGTCGTATTAGGCATCGGTAAATGGGAGCACCAGTTGAAAAGGCAAATGGGCTGGTAAGGTAAGGTTGCCCATCAATGCCGCCTTGGTCAGGCCTTGAATATCGAAAAGAAAAGGTGGTTTCCCTTTTTCCGGTAAGCAAGCCAATTTGTGCGTTGTGGCGTTGAATGTGATCTCGACCGTCTGGTCAGCAAACTGGGTAGTAAGGTTATAGCCATAGCCGCCCAAAGAGAAAACCCCTACAGAGCTGATCTGGCGAAACCAGCGTCCGGTTTGCAAATAAGCGCAGATGGGTTCAAGATTCAAGGCGCGCTCTTCTTTACAGAGTGAATAGGAACGGCCGGAATGGCGTGCCTGTGGGAAAGCTTGAAACGGAGGCGCGCCATTCAACGCCAGGCTTGGGTACTCCTGGTTCAGAAAAAGCAAACGGGCCTGCAAACTGCGGTGAAGTGCTGCGATATCGGAGAATGTCTGACCTGCAAAAGCCTGTCCAGCGATGGTCTGATGGCGGCGCTCTATCAGGGCATGCTCCAATGGCGGTCGTTTGTGAATAAAACGCACCTGAACGCCCAGACCGATCAACCGAAGATGGATCGTACTTGGGAAGGGCGAGGCGCTTTTGTTATCGTAAAAAGCGCTGTCGTGATCTAGGCTGATCTGCTCTGGCAGTCCATAGGCATGAAAGCCCATCGCAAGACTTGATGATATTCCTGTGACCTGGCATGGCTGATATTCAGGCAAGCATGGCTGTCAATGCCGATATGGCTGTAGACATCCAGCAGGTTGATGAAGGAGACTCTTTCCAGCCCGGCGACTGTCGTGACTCCCTGGGCATCCATCTCCCATTCCTGATGTGGGCGTTGCACGGGTTGCCCATGTGGTTCTGGCTAATCTTCATGGCGTTCATATTTGCGAACCTTCCCCTGTTCTTTCAGGTAGGCCGCTATCCGCGCCCGGCTGGGAATCTTCAAACCGGCAAAGCGAGCGGCTTTCGCAATTTCCAGTTTCAATGTTTGCGGACCCCAGCCAGGTCGTTTTTCTCGCAGCTCCAGCAAGGCATCCGCATCTCAGCGGGCGTGCTTGCCAATGCTCCGTTGGACGGTCGCCCCATCTGACTGGCTAACCCGACTCGTCCTTCCTGCCGGTATCGTTGCCACCATTTGCGCACAGTCGCCAAGGGACGCCCCATTGCTTCTGATATTTCGCGGCTGCTTTGCCCGGACGTTGCCCGTTCCGTGATCCTTACTCGTTCTTCGTATGTTGTGATTTGTCCTTTTTGGTTCATCGTTCACATCCTGCTTTTCCTAAACAGGTATGTGATACGACTTTTTGAGACTTTTGTTAAGGTTCAGGCATACGACTTAATGAAACTCAACAGATGATTGATTGTAGTAAATACGAGTAAAAAACGATTACGCCCCCACTGCAATGGGGGCGTAATCGTTTTTGTAGGTAGTTGGCGAAGACCATTCACCATATATGGGGATAACCAGCCTAGCCACCACCAAATATTGTGGTCTGTTGTGATTACTTCGCCAAGGCAATATTGGCACAGGATAAAGCGGTTGCTGTTCGGATGGTATCAGCCATTTTAGATAAATCACTTTCTCGCCATTTTCAAAGGCGATTTTGCCGCGCGCGTCAAGAATTTCGATAATCTGCCGCTGCATGTCAAATTCGGCTTGGTCTAATATAGGTCTGATTTTAGCGCAAAAGATTTCAATCGCAGTAAGATTTATCCTGGTACTAATATACTGCCTGGCTGAAATACAATCATTCCCCCCTGCGGCCAAAATCGCACTATAATTTTTCCATGCAGTCCCTCCCGGCGCCTTTACGATTTTTTTTGTTGGGCGAAGTGCGCCTGGAAAGCGGGGGAAAAATCATTCCGCTGCCACAACGCGAGAGCGTGCTGCGGCTGCTGGTGCGGCTGCTGCTCCAAATTGGGCAGCCCCAATCGCGCAAATCGCTGGCTTTCGCGCTTTGGCCCGATGAATCTGAGAGCGAAGCCCTGGCTAATCTGCGCCGTCACCTTTATCTACTCCGCAATTTGCTGCCCAAATCGGCCCAGGAACTTTTGCAAATTTCACCCCAATCTGTTTCGTGGGCCAATTCACCCGATTGTTGGCTGGATGTGTGTGCTTTTGAACGCGACAGCGGCGACATCAACGAGCAGGAACAAACGGTCGAATTGTATCGCGGCGATCTGGCCCTGGGGATTGATACAGACGATTTGATTATTGCCCGCCGCGAAGAGATTCGCAGCCGCTACCTGGTTTTACTCAAAAAACTGGCTCAAACTTGTTTTGAGCAGAGTCAACTGGAACGCGCCCTGAAATGGTCGCGCAAATTGACCGCGCAAGATCCATGGGACGAAGAATCGGTCCGGCTGGAGATGACCATTGAAGCCATTTCGGGCAACCGCCCGGCGGCAATTGCTACCTATGAGGGCCTGGCGCGCGAGTTAGAGCGCGAACTGAATACCCAGCCAATGCCTGAGACGATGGCTTTGTACGCCGACATTCTGAACAATCGTCTGCTGCGCCCTGCGCCGCCAAAGAAAACCTCGTCTGACCCGAATTTTATCAGCCGCGCGCACGAGTTGGCCCAACTTGCAAACTTGCTCAGTGGCCTGCGGAACGGCCAGGGCAAGATTGCCTTCATCTCCGGCGATGCCGGGGTAGGCAAGACCTCGCTCCTGCGCGAAGTCCTGCGTCGGTTTCTGAATGCATCTGGCGAGGACGCGCCGCGCCTGTTTTGGGGGCATTGCCACCCCCCAGCGGGCGATACACCCATCCGCCCTTACGCGCCCTGGCGACAGATTGTTACGGCAGCGGCTCCGCTCCTGGCGCGCAGCGCGGATATCACGCCTGAGTGGTTGAACCGGCTGCTGCCTTTGGCGCCAGATTTGAGTTTGCTGCGCCCCGGTTTGATGATGCCTTCTCAGCCAGATGCCGACGCGCTGCGCGCAGCCTTGCGCCAGAGTTTGAACTTCCTGGCCATCTCGCGCCCGCTGGTTTTGATAGTCGAAGATATACACTGGATTGACCCGTCTTCGCTTGCAGTTCTTCAGGAAATCTCCGATTCGTGCCAATCCCTTCCTTTGCTTTTGCTGGTCACGCATCGAGAAGATATTCCTTTGGAAGTTGTGGAAGCCAAGCACGCCTTGCGCCGCCAGCGCTGTTCGCAAGAAATCCACTTGCAAACCTTCACCACCAGCGAAACGCGCGATTTTCTCGAAAACGCTCTCGGCAGAGAAATCCCCGTGCATCTGCTGGATGAAATCATCCGTTATGCCCAGGGATTACCTCTGTTACTGCGCGAGGCGGTTGAAAGTTTGCGCAACAGCCAGCGTTTGCAGCCTCCTGGCCAGGCTTTGCCAACCTTGCAGCAATCCATCAAATTGCGCTTGCAGCAATTGGACCAGCCTGCGCGCCAAATGCTGGAAACAGCCGCCGTGCTTGGGTTTTCTTTTTCCGACAACGAGTTGCGCAGCCTGCTTAACTGGCCGGCGGCTACTTATGGAGCCGTTCTGGATCGATTGCAAGTTCAGCGATTCCTGTTGAACACGACCTCGCCCGGCCTCGACGATTACGTTTTCTCCCATCACTTAATCCATCAAATTATCCTGACCGAGATTGAGCCAGTCCGCCGTGCCTGTCTGCACGCGGATGCCGCCCGCGCCCTGGAAACTGTCCATGCCGGCAAGACCGGTTTTGCCGCCGAAATTGCCGGTCATTATCAAGCCGGGGCATTGCCGATTCCGGCGGCGCGTTTCTGGTTGAAGCACGCCCAGGAAATGAACGATATGGCAGCATTTGAACAGTCCCTTGAGGCAATCGAGCATGCTGTTTCGCTGCTGACAGAGAGTGAATCGCGCGAGGCGCGGGAGATTTTGGCCCAGGCAGCTTTGCAGCGCGGGGTGATTGCCCACTATCGCGGTCAGGCAGAGCAGGCCCTGGCGATGCTGGCCGAGGCGCTGGCGCTGTGCCAGGATTTCCCCTGGCTGCACGCTGACGCTTTGACCCGTCACGCCTATGCCCTCTACACCTGCGACCGTTACCTGGATGCGCATTTGGCGGCGTCTCAGGCGTTGAGCCTGGCCAATTCGCTTGGCGATGTAGCGGCAGCGGCGCGCGCCTTGAACATTCGAGGCATAAGCGCGCTGATGCTGGGCCGCACCCGCGAGGCGATTGATGACCTGCGCCAGGCGGTTGCCAGCGCCGCGGGGCCTTCCTCCCAAATGGTACAAAGCCTCAATCATCTGGGGACGGCCCTGGTTTTTGTTCAAGAGTATCAACCCGCAGCCGAAACTCTGAATAAAACCCTGGAATTGGCCCGTAAGGGCGGTCTGAAGCGGCTGGAAGCGGCAGCCCTGACCATGCTCGGCCAAATATCGCTCAATTGTGGGCGGTATGAAGAGGCCATTCGGGTTTATTCTGCGTCCATCGAGGTGGCCGGTGCATCCTACCTGCCGGGCATGTGGGGCAAATATGCCGGGCGCGGCCTGGCCTACTTTCGTTCCGGGGCTTTGCTTGCCGCCCGCCAGGATTATGAAAAAGGGTTACAGGTTTCTTTGCAAGTCAACAGCATGTACGGGCGATTGTTGATGCAGTCCTACCTGGTTTTTGTTGCGCTGGCGCAGATGCAGATTCCAGCCTTTTCGCTGAGCCAGATCGAAAAGCAGGCTATTGAAGCCAATTTGCAACCGGTGGCTGCCCTGTGCGCCAATATTCGCGGCCAGGGCTGGCGGCTGCTAGGTAATTTTGAGCAGGCGGTTATCGCTCATCAACGTTGCTTGCAGGCGGCCCTGGAAACCAATGTGCCAAATTTTATCCTAGCGGCGCGCATCCAGCTTTTATATGACCGTTTACTGCTTTGCCCGGAGCAAACCTTGCTGGCAGAACTGGATGACAGCATAACCCAGGCGCGCACTGCCAGTGAGTTGCCAATTCTGGCGCAGGGGTTGTTGGTTAGGGGGCGTTTTACTGCCGATTCGGCTGATGCAAAAGCGTTTTTAGAAGAAGGCCTGGCTCTGGCGCGCGCTTGCCCTGACCAGCCGCTGCTAGCCGAAGGGCTTGGCTTACTGGCCCGCCTTGAGGACCAAACCGCCCAATCGCGGATGTTTTTGATGCAGGCGGAGGCGATTGCGCGCCAGTCCTATGCCCCGCTGTTGATTTTGCTGGGGGAGACGAACCCAGAGATAGAAGAACTTGCCCGGGTGCGTCAGATACTCCTAAATGCCCTGACGAAATAAAAACAGTTCCATCAAGGACGTTTTGAGGACGCTCGCTTTCTACAATAGGGGATAAAGGAGAGAGCAAATGTCTAAATTTGGATTCATTCCCCTCTTGAGCCTGCTTGTGGCTTCTTTGGCTTGTTCCTTGCCCACTGCCGCAACGCCGCAACCCCTTCCTGCCATAGAAATCCCAACCTTCACGCCCGCGTCGCCTTTTCCCGCAGAAAACAAGCCCACCGAGCCTCCCGCTTGGCCCACGTTGACGCCTGAGCCAACTGCCCTCCAGCCGCAGGTCCGTGCCATAGACCCGCGCTTTCTCTCCGGCTGCGAGATTTTCATCGAAGCAGATTTTCCAAATAGTGTCGGATCAGTGCCTGCATCCAGCCAGCCGCTTTCGGATGCCGAAAAGAAAGCCTGTCAATATACCTTTGTCAACGGAGCAATTTTTGCCGCCATTTCGATTAGCCTGCCCGGCCGCGAGGCCTTCGAGAATGTGCGCCAGTTCGACGCGATGAGCGGCGGCACGATTGAACCCATCACCCTGGGGGAAGTTGCCGTGTTCAAGGTTTTCGACGAGAGCCGGGTCACGCTCGAAGCGGTGCTTAATGGTTGGTATGTGGTGCTGGATGCGCAGGGCTTCGACCGCAAACACCTGCTCCTGCTGGCCGAACTATTACTGACCAATCTAACGCCTTATTCGCCCGCTCCATAGCGCAGCCGCTTCGCGGGCAGCAGCCAAAGGCTGCTCTGATTTGCGCTCATCGCGCAAATCCTGCGCCATGCTACGCTAACTCAACGAGAAAGGACTCCTATGAGAATCACCTACCTTATTTTTTCCCTGCTCATCCTGGCCTCCCTGGCTTGTTCGCTGGGTGGAGAAATCCCGGCCCAGGGTGGGCAAACCCCGTATCAGAGCGGAGAGCCAACCCAGCAAGTGCCGCCTGCGGCCTCCCCCACAGCCGAATCCCCTGCCGCTATCGCCCCGCCCACCGCCACAACCGCGCCGGCTGAGCCTGCTGCCAGTCAATGCCAAAATCCGTATTTCCCTGTGGTTGAGGGTGCTTCTTGGGAATATCAGTTGAGCGGAATGAGTACGGGCACGTTTGTGCGTTCCATCCCCCAGGTGCGTGAGAATGGTTTTGATGACCAGGACATTTTTAGCGCCGGCACCACCCGCCAGGGCAGTTGGGAATGCCAGCAGGGCAACCTGATTAGCCTGACGCCCGCTTCAGGCGGCGCAGCCGTCCTTGCCGAAGGGGTGCAGGCTACCTACACTATTGAATCGAACACCGGCATTTCTTTCCCCGCCAACCCCCAACCCGGGCAGGAATGGACGCAGAACATTGTCTATATCGGCCAGGAAAGTACCAATGGCGTCAATATCGAAACCCGCAATGTGATGGACATGACTTGCAAAGCGATTGGCCTGGAAAAGGTCAGCGTGCCAGCCGGAGACTTCGAAGCCCTGCGCATTGATTGCTCGACCAACATAGACATCTTCGTCTCAGGCAGCCTGGCTTTTCGCTTTACCAGCACCAATTCGGCCTGGCATGCCCAGGGGGTTGGACAGGTCAAATCGAGCGGCTCCAGCAATATGGGCGTGACCGAAATCGTCCTGCTCTCTTACAGCATTCCCTAAACGCGAGCCGTTATGAAGAAAACCACCGGCTGCTTTCTCAGTATCCTTGTTCTCCTGCTTCTCCTCTGCGCCGCAGGCGGGGGCTGGTTCTACTGGCGCGCCTCGCAATCTGTGCCCCAGTCCTTCGTCCAAATCCGCGAGCCGCAAAGCGGCATCCTCGCCAACCTCAACGAATCGCTGCCGCTCACAGTGTATGCCGAAGCCAGCCGCCCAATCTTGCGCCTGGAAGTTTATGCCGACGGCGCGCTGATTGCCGCCGCCAACAGCGAAAACAACACCATCACCCTCTCCCAGCCCTGGGTTGTTTCAACGCCGGGTCGGCATGTGCTGGTGGCGCGCGCCTTCTTTAGCGCCGATGCGTTTACCGACTCGCAGGTGGTTTTTGTGGATGCAGCGAACCTGACTGGTTTGCCCATTCAAGTCAATGTGGATGACCTGCCGCGCGGCGAAGGTGTGACCGAAGTGCGTTTGGGCGACCTTGCCTCTGCCACAGGCACAACCCCTGAAGAAATCGCCCGCCTGAACCCAAGCCTGCCCGCATCGCCCGATTCAGTCATCCCGCCCGGAACGCCTGTTTCCATCCCGCGCCGCCCAAGCCTGCCTCCGGCTGCGCCGCCTCCTTCCATCCCGCCGCCAGCCCCCGGCGCGCCGGGAATGCACCCTGAAGTCACTCCCTCTTCGCGCTTTGAAGGCGAAACCCACACCTGCAGCCAGATTTCCCTGCGCTGGAGCGACGCCCCCGACGAGACCGCCTATCTTCTCTACCGCCTGGCGCCGGGCGAAGACGTAAACACCCTCATTGCCCGCCTGCCTGCCAACCAGACCACCTACACCGACACCGCCATGCCGCGACCCGGAACCTATCACTACATGCTTGCGCCACAGCGACCCTCCGGCGGAAGCATCACCTCACTGCACAGCGTGGAAATCGGACCCGAATGCGCCCCCGTACCCGCCGATGGTGCAACCTCCCTGCGCCTGACCCTGCTGCGCATCCGCCTGCAAAAATCCTTCGATGGGATTTACTGCTACGCCTCGCTCAACGGCTCCCGTTACGAGCGCATTCCGGCTGGCGATGGGCTGCTGCGCCCCTCTTCTGACTGGAGCGTGTACCAGTTGCCCATGCAGTTGCCCAGCCGCGGCGCATATTCCCTCAGCGTGCCATCTGATGGCACGGTGGATATTGCCATGGAATGTTGGGGGCGGCGCGGCCCGCGCAGCGACTCGCTTGGCAGGTACGTTGCCAGTCACCCAAATACCGATTGGGATGGGCGCGAACTTTCGGGCTGGAGCGAAGTGACCGACCCAAACGCCCCCAAGAGTTATGTCTTCAACCTGGCATATCGCATTGTCCGCCCTCTCAACATTGCCGATATTGCCCGTGTTTATGAAGGCGCGCTGGCCCCTCAATACGTCAACGTCCCGCCCATTCTCGATTCGCTCTCTGCCCAGGTTTCAGGCATCCCGGCTCCGGTCAATGTTGCCCTCGAATGGGGTTTTGGCTGTGACCCGCTGTTGTACCTGTATGGCGAGGGCGGCTACCGGTGCGCGCTCTCTACACCGCGCATCAGTTGGATTTGGTTTCCATCTGCCACTGTCACCCGCGAGATGTTGACCGGCTTTGACGTCAGGCTGGAATTTTCTCAGCCCGGCGACCCCTCGCGCCGCCTGCCGGGTCCACAATTCAACCTGACCGACCGCCAGGCGCGCGCACTGCCGCTGCTGCCCCTGCCGCTGGCTTATCGCTGCGGGACAACGGTTTATGCCACAGTCATCGCGCGCACCGCGCAGGGTAGTTCTTCCCCCAGCGCGCCGCTGGTAATTCGCCAGCCCGAATGCAAACAGCAAAAATTGCGAGTGC
>Ga0073932_1007819_pt1 | contig 10158 bp, 9 predicted proteins | sample DewCreD2012metaG_FD_76967 | JGI IMG/M metagenome (GOLD analysis project Ga0073932, IMG submission 76967) | Hot spring sediment bacterial and archeal communities from British Columbia, Canada, to study Microbial Dark Matter (Phase II) - Dewar... ...
CGGGATAAAGATGCCGAGCCTGATTTCGCTAAAAATTTTTCACGCAAAGCCGCAAAGACCGCCAAGTTTTTTATTTTCTTTGCGCACTTTGCGATTTTGCGCGAGGAAAACCATAAAATTTAGCTGAGGATTCTTATCCCGAACTGACGTTAAAAGAAGCATTCCGCGATGCCTTTTGAAAAAGGAAAGATCAATTATCGAGCAGAACTGAATGGCACGGCTGATAAAGGTGCTACAGCTTCCTAATCGGGGTCGCTATGGACACAATTACAAATCCGCGCGCCGCCAATGAATAAATCGTTACGCCGCATCCCACAGTTCTCAACGGGAGACCTTAACCAGAAGGTCATCTCCACTGCTTTATACGGGCTTCCGCCATTCAGCCTGCTGGCATTATACCGCTGCCCTGCCGGTCAGCGGGCCGGTTTCTTGCAAAAAAATGACGGCGCTCGCCCGTAATTCTGGAGTTCTCACAAAAATAACTTTACCCGATTTGTGCGACGATCAATCTCCCTTTTCTCAATCTGTACGGTGGCTAGCCAAAATTTATCCTGATCTTTTGACTCTCGTGAGTAGATACAGCGACCCGGTAACGTTGATCCTGCATCTCAAGAATCTGAAGCAGTTGCCCAAGAACATGGTCGCTTATGCCGCTTATGGAAGCGAAGAAAATTATGCCTACTTGGAAGAGCACCAGTTGGGGAACTATCTCGAGTACAGCAAACAGCGTTCGGTGGATGTTGAGACGGTCTTTGGGCATATCAAACACAATATGCGCTTCCGTAGATTTCACCTGCGGGGGCTGGAGAAAGTCGATACTGAGTGGGGGCTGGTGTGCATTGCCCATAATATGCGAAAACTGGCGGGATCATCTCGCCAGTTTTTTTGTCTTTCGCTCTTTTCACCCCTGCTGCGGTGTTTTTGGGGGTTGCACAAATTACTTTTTGGACAGCCCTCTCTTAATTTTCTGGAAACCTGGCAGACTTTATTCCGGATGCACCCCGGCCATCAGCAGGCCGACCCGTCCGCGCTCGGCATCCTGGTTCGGCAGGATGTCCATGATTTTGCCTTCGAACATCACCGCCACCCGGTCCGAAAGCGCCAGCACTTCGTCCAGGTCTTCTGAAATGAGCAGGATGGCCGCGCCTGCTTCGCGTTGTTCGAGCAAGTTCTTGTGGATGAATTCGATGGCTCCAATATCGACGCCTCGGGTGGGCTGGGCGGCAATTAAGACCTTGGGCGTGCGTGACAATTCGCGTGCCAGCACCACTTTTTGGATGTTGCCACCCGAAAGGTTGCCGGCCTGGGCAGCCCGCGAAGGGGTGCGAATATCGAACATTTTAATCAGCCGGTCGGTGATTTCGCCGATGATTCGATGGAGCAGGATGCCGCTCCTGGCATACGGCGAGTGATTATGGTCGCGCAGGATGACGTTTTCTGAAATCGTGAAATCGCTCACCACCCCATCGCGCATCCGTTCTTCGGGGATGTAAGCCATGCCCATCTTGAGCAATTCTCCTGGGAGTTTGCCGGTCATCTCTCTGCCATTGACAATTACTCGGCCTTGGGTGGGCTTGCGCAAACCGGTAATCACCTCGGCCAGTTCAGATTGCCCATTGCCCGAAACGCCTGCCACGCCGACGATTTCCCCGGCCTGGACCTTCAAATCAACCCCGCGCAGGGCCGGGGTGCCGCGCTCACCCATCGCGTGGACATCCTGTAATTCGAGGCGCGTTTCGCCCAGGTTGGGCGCGGATGTGATTTTCGGCAAGACGATGTCGTGTCCCACCATCATGCGCGCCAGGTCCAGTTTGGTGCATCCGGCCACCGGGCAGGAATTGACCCGCCGCCCGTTGCGCAGCACCGTCACCCGGTCGCAACTGGCGATGACTTCGTGCAATTTATGGGAAATGAAGATGATGGAGTGTTTTTCCTTCGTCATCTGGCGCATGGTTCCCATGAATTCATCCACTTCCTGCGGAGTCAGGACGGCGGTCGGCTCGTCGAGGATGAATAAATCCGCGCCGCGATAAAGGGCCTTGAGAATCTCGACCCGCTGGCGCTGCCCGACCGCCAATTGCCAGATATAGGCGTCTGGGTCAACATGCAGGCCGTATCGGTCCGCCAATTCCTGCGTCCGTTTCGAGACGACATCCAGGTCGGTCAAAAATCCGCGCGAGGAAGGCAGCCCCAGAGCGATGTTTTCGGCAACGGTCAGGCTGTCTACCAGCATAAAGTGCTGGTGAATCATGCCGATGCCCAGTTGGATGGCATCCTTGGGTGATTGAATCCTGACCCGCTGGCCGTTGATGCGAATTTCGCCCTCGTTTGGCTCATACAAGCCATACAGGATTTTCATCAGGGTACTCTTGCCTGCACCATTTTCACCCAGCAGGGCATGGACTTCGCCTTCCCGGACATCAAAATCGACATTCGCGTTTGCCAGGACTCCCGGGAAGATTTTCGTAATATTGACCATCTCAAGATGTTCAATCTTTTGGCGGTTAGGGGCAGCGGTTAGATTGTCGGTCATGCCAACTCCTGAATGTCGAAATAAGGACGCGGCCAACAAGCCATCTCGTTTGGACAGGAAGCTTTTCCCGGACAAACGAGATTTCCTGTTAGGGATTGGCAGGGAGGCGGGGAAGTCCCCGCCTCCGTGATGAAGTGTTGAACTAGGGCAAGGGATTGATAGAACCGTCAATGATGCCCTGAATGGCGGCTTCGGCGTCAGCCTTCACTGCGCCCAAGCCGGAAAAGCCTTCGTTGTATTCGATGTAAAGGCCTTTGTTCTTGAGGGTAACGATGAGAGATTCCCCGCCCAATTGGCCCTTCTTGATTTTGCCCAGAATTTCCCGAAGTACGACTTTCCAGTCATAAATCTGGTTGGCGACGATGACGTTTGGGGCCAGTTTGGTCTGGCTGGACTGGGTTCCAAGCCACAGGACTTTGCCGCCCTGCTCATCGACGGCGGCAATCGCGCCGACCACCATTTGGCCGGTGCCAATCAGCACGTCCGCTCCGGCGGCGATGTGAGCGTCTGCCGCTTCGCGGGCCAGGGCCACGTCGCCAAACGAGCCGGTGAAGACCTTCAAAATTGTGATGCTCGGGTCGGTTTCGCGGACGCCTTTCTCGAAGCCATCGATGTAGAGTTTGGCGTCGCCGACATCAATAGGGCCGACGATACCGACAATCTTGCTCTTGGTCAGCTTAGCGGCCATCACGCCGTTGACGTATCCGCCCTCGTTGGAGGCCGCTTCGTAGGCGTACACGTTCTTGATGCCTTCGTCGACGAAAGTGCGGTTGGTGGTGCCATGCGCAAAGGCGGTGTTGGGGAAGTCCGGCGCAATTTCTTGCAGGGATGTGCCATATTGCGAGCCGTGCGCAATCACCAGGTCGAATCCCTGCGCGGCGTAGTCACGGATGGCGGCGGCAGCGTTGTCGACCTGGAACATGTTTTCAGAGTAGACGAACTCGAATTTTTCCGGGCCGCCCATTTCTGCCTGGATTCCGACCAGGGCATCGTACATGGACTGGCTGAACGCCAGGTCAGAGATGGAGCTGGGCATGATGACGGCCACGCGGAACGGCTTGTCGCTCTCGGTGGGTTGCTGTTGGGCAGGGGCGCACGCGCCCAATACTAGGGCGAACAGGGCGAGCAGCGCGATGAGTTTCATAAACTTAGACATTTTCTTTTCTCCTTAATTCGTAACTGGACTGAAAGTAGCCGATGGACATTTTGCGCAAATGTTGGGGATGGCAGCCTCCTTCAACGTCGGGATTTCGATTATTCACGAACAAAGGGCTTTGTCAGGGCAGAAGGGCTGCGCACCCGTCCGACCGTTAACACCAGCACGATAATCGTCAAGATATAGGGCATCATAATCAGGAATTCAGAGGGGATGGGGAACTTATACACTTGCATAAAAATTTGCAAGCCCATCACCATGCTGAACAGGAGCGCGCCGAACATCACCCCAAATGGTTTCCAGCCGCCAAAGTAGACCAGCGCGACGGCAATGAAACCCATCCCGGCGGTCATGTTCTCTTGAAAGACGTTCAGGTTGGCAATCGACAGGGCAGCCCCGGCAATGCCCGACATCACGCCGCCCATCGTCACCGTCAAGAAGCGGATTTTTGCCACGCTGACGCCAAGTGTATCGGCGGCGTGCGGGTTTTCGCCGACCGCCCGGATTTTTAAGCCCAGGGTGGTTTTATACAGGATAAACCAGGCGATTGGCACGAGCAGGAAGGCCATATAAGTCATGATATTTTGGCGGAAGAAAATTTCCCCAATCACTGGAATATCAGACAGAAAGGGAATATTTACGGGGTTGAAACCGGTATTGATGACCTTGACTTCCCCCAGCAGGGTCTTGAAGAGCAGTTCGCTCAATCCCATCCCGATAATATAAAAGCCAATTCCGCTAATGCCTTGCACGGCGCGCCATTTGACGCTCACAATCGCCATGGCAAAGCCCATGATTGCGCCGATCAGGATGGCCACCAACAGACCCAGCCAGGGATTGCCGGTTTGCAGGGTGACATAGAAAGCGGTGAATGCGCCCATCAACATTTGACCTTCGACGCCCAGGTTCAAGACGCCGCTGCGCTGGCCGAACATCTCTCCGATGGCTGCGAAAATGTAAGGGGATGCCAGGCGAATCCCGGCGGTGAGGACCCCAATAATGACTGTGGCAGAGAAAATTTGCGAAACGTCCATCGTTTATGACTCCTGCGCGTTTTCTGGGGTGGGGTGCGTTTCATCCAATGGCCTGGGCGCTTCACTAACAGCCGCCATGCGTCGTTTCCGTTCGCGCAGTTCTTTCCAAATCGCTGCACTGACCACAAAAACCACCACCATGCCGTTTAGGACGGTCACAAACGAAGATGGAACTTGCGTCAGGCGCTGCATTGCGTTTGCGCCAACCAGCAGCGCCCCAAAGAAAAAGGAGGCCGGGATGGCGCCCAGGGGGTGCAATCCGCCAAACAGGGCCGTCACAATTCCATTGAACCCCGCTCCCCCGGTGAACCCGGTGGCGGAACCGTCGGTAATCATGCGGTAGTTCAGGCCATAAATCTGGACCGCCCCGGCCAACCCGGCGAAGGCCCCGCTCAACAGGAGCGCAATCACAACTTGCTGACGGACGCGAATCCCGCCGTAGCGCGACGCGAAGGGATTGAAACCAACCGCCCGGATGCGGTATCCGAGCGTGGTATGGAACAAAAGGATGTAAACGACGACTGCCAGTACCAGCGCGATTAAAATCCCGGCGTGCAGGCGGGTGGGCGGCAGCAGGCGCGCCAGGTGATAAGCGGCATCTAGGCGGGCAGTTTCAGGAAGTTTTCCCAGCGCTTGGGCCTGTTTGGGGTCCATCATTGGGCCGCCCAGCAGGTAGTTCATCAACTGTACGGCGATTGCATTCATCATCACGGTACTCAAGATTTCATTGACGTTGAAATAGGCTTTCAAAATGCCTGGAATTGCTCCCCAGAGCGCTCCTCCAAAGAAGCCAATAAACATCGCCACCGGAAGCGCCAGCCAGCCCGGCCATTGCACAGCCAGGCCAAACGCGACTGCCATCAACCCACCCACAATCATCTGCCCTTCCGCGCCGATGTTGATGACTTTGGCCCGGAAGGAGATGCAAATCCCCAGGCTAATCAGAAGCAGCGGCACGGCTTTGACGATGGTTTCGGCCAGAGCATTTTGATTGCCAAACGCCCCGTTGAGCATGGCCTGATATGCCGCCAGCGGATTAGTGCCCATGATGAGCAACATGCTTGCCCCAATCACAAAGGCTGCCAGGGCGGCAAACACTGGCAGAAAGCTGTCTAATTGTTTCGAGTTGATTATCTTTGACAGGAAATTTTTCATCGCGCACCTGTGAGTAGTGATGACGGCACGTACCGTTGTGCGTGTGAGGCGAAAGCACTTTGTTTTGCCGTTGCCGAATCCCAGTTGAGGCTTTTCTATACCAAACCGGGCGGCCCAGCTAACAGTCAGTCGGTTAGTTGTCTGACATCTTATACTGTAACATGTTTTTGTCATATAGAGAATTGACAAATATCATTATTCCAGGGCTTTCTTTGTAAATACGTTGTTGTGTGAAAGGCCGGTTTGGAGGCCAATCTGTTCTTGACAAATACCGTCTGATTGGTTACTATTGGCCTATCCCCACCCCCCTGGGGGGGGTAATAGGAGCGATAATGGCAAGCGAATCGGCGGTGAGACGGCTAAAGACAATCGAAGGGCATGTGCGCGGGGTTGTGCGTATGGCCGAAGAAGGCGCGTATTGCATTGACCTGATTCGTCAGATTCAGGCGGTCGAGGCCGCGCTCAACAAGGTCAGTTCCCAGATTCTCGAAGAACATCTCAACTCGTGCGTCATCACCGCCATTCAGGGCGAAGACCCCAAAGAGCGCGAGCGCGTGCTGAAAGAGATAGCCGAAGTGTTCGAGATGGCGAACAAAGTCTAGAGATTTGGTGATTTGGTGATTTGGTGATTTGGTGATTTGGTGATTGCCTGATTGCCTGATTGGCGTTCACCAAGTTTCAGAACGAGAAAGTTACAAAACAAAAAAGGAGTTTGTATGACGACTGTAAAGTTTTCCGTTCCCAATATTTCTTGCGGGCATTGCGTTCACACCATCCAAACGGAATTGGTTGAATTGGAAGGCGTGAAAGAAGTGCGCGCCAGCGCGGAGACCAAAAGCGTGGTGGTGAACTTCGAACTTCCCGCCGATGAAGAGAAAATCAAGTCCTTGCTGGCCGAAATCAATTACCCGGTGGCAGGGTTGGCGCTTTCGTGAGTCAAATGCCGAAAGTCAAAGGTCGTGGATTCTGTGTCAGGGCTGCCCTGGCACAGATTGCTTAATGCCGGGCTGTAAAGAAAAAGTGACAGCACAGACAACAGGACTGGCTTTCGACCATCACTTTCAAATTCAATGGAGTGCCCATGTCTGATACCAGGCAATTAACTTTACCTGTTACCGGGATGACCTGCGCCAATTGCGTGGCGGCGGTCGAGCGGAACTTGAAGAAATTGGATGGCGTTTCCACCGCTGTCGTCAATCTCTCCTCCGAACGCGCCACGGTGGAATTTGATTCGGCCAAATTGGCACTTTCAGACCTGATTGGGCGGGTGGAACGCGCCGGGTATGGAATCGCCACCGGCGAGGCGGAGCTGGTCATCCAGCGACTTTCCGATGACAACGACGCCCGGCGGTTGGAAAAAGCCCTCACGAAATTGGAAGGCGTGCTAGAAGCCAGCGTAACATACGCCAGCGAAAAGGCGCGCGTCCGTTATGTTCCCACCATCATCAGCCAGGCGGAAATCCGCCGCGCAATCAGCGCAGCCGGGTTTGAGTCGCTCGAATTGGGCGGCGAGGCCGAAGACGCCGAAGCCGTTGCCCGCGAGCGAGAAATCGCCAACCAGCGGCATTTGCTCATCGTTGGCTTGCTTTTTACCGTTCCGCTCTTCTTGCTTTCGATGGGCAAGGATTTCGGCCTGCTGCCGGCCTTTTTCTACGCGCCCGATTACCTAAAGATGTATCAGATGATGGGTATGTACCCCGGCGCATGGTGGTTCAACTGGCTGATGTTGCTGCTAGCGACGCCGGTGCAATTTTACGTTGGCTGGCAATATTACATCGGCGCGTATAAAGCCCTGCGCAACGGCTCGGCCAACATGGACGTGCTGATTGCGATGGGCACATCCGCCGCATTCTTCTACTCCCTGCCGATTACCTTTGGCTGGTTGGATGGCCACGTTTACTTCGAGACGGCTGCCGTCATCATCACGCTCATTAAACTGGGCAAGTTCCTCGAAGCGCGCGCCAAAGGCCGCACCAGTGAAGCCATCAAAAAACTGATGGGGCTGCGCGCCAAAACCGCCCGCGTCGTTCGAGACGGTATCGAGACGGAGATAGCGGTAGACGATGTTCGCGTGGGGGATGTGGTTCTGGTACGCCCCGGCGAAAAAATTCCGGTGGATGGGGTGGTCGTCGAAGGCCGCTCTACAGTGGATGAATCCATGCTGACCGGCGAATCGCTGCCGGTGGAGAAAAAACCCGGCGACCCGCTGATTGGCGCGACCCTCAACAAGCAGGGTTTGCTCAAGTTCGAGGCGGTCAAAGTCGGCAAAGAAACTGCCCTGGCGCAGATTATCCGGCTGGTACAAGAAGCCCAGGGCAGCAAAGCGCCCATCCAAAAACTGGCCGACCAGGTTTCGAGCATTTTCGTTCCGATTGTCATCGGGATTGCTTTTTTGACGTTTATTGGCTGGTATTTCTTTGGGCCGCCGCTGCCGGTCAATGCCGATACGACCATGTTCACCCGCGCGCTGATTAACATGGTGGCGGTGCTGGTGATTGCCTGCCCGTGCGCGCTGGGGCTGGCTACGCCGACTGCGATTATGGTTGGAACAGGCAAGGGCGCCGAGATGGGCATTTTGTTCCGCAGCAGCGAAGCGCTGGAGCGGGCGGGGAAGGTCTCGGTGGTTGTGCTAGATAAAACCGGGACGGTGACAAAAGGGCAGCCAGCGGTGACGGATGTGGTAATTGGTAATTCGTTGTTGGTAAATGGTGAAAACCAATTACTCGCTTTCGCTGCATCCGTCGAAAAAGGGAGCGAACACCCGCTCGGCGAGGCCATTTGGGCCGAGGCCACCACGCGCGGGCTGACGCTCGTTGAACCGGTTGGGTTCCAGGCCGAGGCCGGGCATGGCGTCGAAGCAGAAGTAGAAGGCCGCCGGGTGGCGGTTGGCAACCTGCGGATGATGGAAAAACGCGGCTACCCGCTCAATGGCCTCGAAAACGAAGTCTCTCGCTTGCAAGCGGAGGCAAAAACCGCCATGCTGGTGGCGGTTGATGGACAGGGCGTTGGCGTGATTGCCGTTGCTGACACCATCAAGGATGGCTCTGTCGAAGCCATTGCCGAATTGCGCCGCATGGGGCTGCGCGTTGTGATGTTGACCGGCGACAACCAGAAAACCGCCGAAGCGATTGCCAGGCAGGCGGGCATTGACGAGGTGATTGCGGAAGTCTTGCCGGATGGCAAAGCGGCAGAAATCAAGCGGCTGCAGGGCGAAATATCGAAAACCGTTGTTGCTATGGTTGGCGATGGCGTGAACGACGCCCCGGCCCTGGCCCAGGCGGATGTTGGCCTGGCAATTGGCACCGGAACCGACGTGGCGATGGCTGCTGCCCCGGTCACGCTGATGAGCGGCGACCTGCGCGGCGTGGCGCGCGCCATCTCGCTCTCGCGTCAGACGCTTGGCACCATCAAGCAAAACCTGTTTTGGGCCTTTTTCTACAATGTCCTGCTCATCCCGGCGGCTTTTCTGGGGTTGCTCAACCCCATGCTGGCGGCCGGCGCCATGGCGTTTAGCAGCGTGTTCGTCGTGTCCAATTCCCTGCGCTTGCGTACAAAACGCATTTTGTGATTTCTTGATTCGGTGATTGAGTGATTTTGTTTCCAATCACCAAATTGCTAAATCGCCAACTCACCCAATCGAAAGGAACTTTTTATCATGAAACCCCTCTCCTGGTTACTGCTCGCTGCTTTACTGATGACTGCTCTTTCTGCTTGCGCCCCAGCCCAAAGCGGCCCGGCCAAAGCAGAATTGCCTGCCGGGCTGGCTTACGCCGAAGGCAAAGAAATCTACTTCGTTCACACCGAAGCCTCCGACCCGGGCGTGGCCGAAGCCCTAACCAACATGATGAGTTCACCCGTCCTGCACGTCCCTTCGCTGGCGAACGTCCCGGCAGAGTCGTTGGGGCGTGTATATGTGTTCCAGAATGGGCTGCCGGGCAAAGGCCCGTTTGGTTTTCAGGAGGATGTGTTCGATAATCCACCCGGTTCGCCTGGCTACACTCCGCTGCGCAGTATTCACCTGGTCAACTGGAAAGACCCAGCCCAAGCGCGCCTGCTGAAATCGGTGGCTGAAGTCGAAGCGGCAGAATCTGCCGGTGAAATCACGGTCGAAGTCCCTGGCGTGGTGGTCAACATGCCGTTCATTGTTTGGGATGGCGGGAAGCGCTGATATGCTGGAGCAATATCTCCTTGCCTTCGTCACCGGTCTGACCACCGGCGGACTCTCGTGCCTGGCGGTGCAGGGCGGGCTGCTGGCTTCCTCGCTGGCCAGCCAGATTGAG
>Ga0073932_1007824_pt1 | contig 10154 bp, 8 predicted proteins | sample DewCreD2012metaG_FD_76967 | JGI IMG/M metagenome (GOLD analysis project Ga0073932, IMG submission 76967) | Hot spring sediment bacterial and archeal communities from British Columbia, Canada, to study Microbial Dark Matter (Phase II) - Dewar... ...
CATCTCAGCCGCTACGGTCACGTCAAAGGGGTGGAGATTGACCCCCGTCCTGTGGCGGTGGCCAGGCAGCGCGGCTACGACGTGGAACAAGGTGACGCCGTGAGTGGCCTGAACCACGCCGAGGGGACGTTTGATCTCGTGACAGCGCTCGATGTCATCGAACACAATCAGGACGACGTGCGCATCCTGCGCGAGGCGCATCGCGTGCTCAAGCCAGGCGGACATATCGTGGTCACGGTGCCTGCCTTTATGTGGCTGTGGAGCTACAACGACGATCTCAATGCCCACGTACGCCGCTACACGCGGGCTGATCTCAAGCAACGGCTGGAACAGGCCGGTTTCCGGACGCACCGGATCAGCTACAACAACTTCTTTGTCTTCCCACTGGCCGCCGGTCTGATCTTGCTTCGGCGCAGAAGAGGGCAGCGCCCCCAATTGGCCTCGCACCACGTCAGTGCCGAGGAGTATCAGGTGGAAATGGAACCGGCACCGGCACCTTTGAACGCCGCACTGACAGCGGTCGGTTGGTTCGAGGCACAGATTCTGAGCACGGTCAATCTGCCGGTCGGCACCAGCCTCATCGCTACCGGCAGAAAACAGTGAGAGCCCCCGAAGATGGCAGAACGTCGGCCGGATGGGCTCTGAGGAGTGGTATCAGGAGGTAGGATATGGCCACCAAAGCATCGGCCGTAACTGAGGCAGAAGCAATAGCCGAGGAGTTCGATCTGGAGAACTGGTTGAAAGAGGGGATTAACGGCCTGCGACGCAGCGTGAGATGTCGCCCACCGATGGTGCCCCGGGAGTTCAAGACGCACGCGCGTGCTGCCCGCAAGGAGATGTTGCTTGCCGTGCGCAGTCTCCTTGACGCGGCTATTCAGGAGCTGGAAGATAGCGGCGAGACGAAGCAGCGCTGACCGCTCATCCTCGCGCTCACGTCAGTCCATCAGGTTGAGCATTCGCGATAGATCATCCAGCGTGGTGCTGCGGCGAATGCGCAGGCGCTGCAGCTCAAACAGCGCCGCTGACGTCTGTCGGCTTCCCTGAATCGTCGTCACGGCTGCCCAGAAGTGGGCCGACTGCAACACATCAATCGTGCGCTGGTCGTAGCTCCCTGCCGGATACGAGAAGAAACGCACGGTCTCGCCGGTACGTTCCTCGATGGCTTCCTTGGCACCCACGATCTCATAGACAAGCAAGTCAACGCTCTTGCCCTTCAGATCGTAGTGCCGATAGCCATGCGGCTGCATTGACATGCCGGCGCGGTGCATCTCGATAACCATGTCCCACGTCATGTAATTGGGATCGCCCGCATCAATCGGTCGCGTGACCAGGAAGAAAGTGCCCACAAATCCGTACTTCTTGAGCAGCGGAAAGGCGTTTTCGTAGTTGTCACGGTAACCGTCATCGAAAGTCAGGACAACCGGCTTCTCAGGTAACGGCCGGCCAAGAGTCAGATGATACACCAGATCCGTCAGTGTGATGGTGGTATATCCCTGACTGCGCAGCCAGGCCAGCTGCGCCTCGAAGTCCTGAGGTGCCAATGACAGATCGAGGCGGTAGATGTCGGCATCCGGTGGCGGTTCCGAGATGTAATGGTACATCAGGATCGGCACATCCGCCGTGCGTGATGTGCCGTCGGGAGTGGGCATCGGTATCGGTGTCACCGTTGCCGGGAAGACCGTCACGACGAGGCTTTCCGTCACTGCGCCATCCTCCGTGCGTGCCGAGAGCGTGAAAGCCGTCGTCTGTGTCAGGGTGAAGGTCTTGCTCCCCGGCGCCACGACGCCTTCCTCGCGCCCGTCGTAGAGCAGATAGGCCTCCCGTGCGTCGTGCAGATCCCAGCTCAGCTCCACCTGACCGCCGGCGTAGATGGCCGAGCGATTCGCCACGAAATAGTCAATCGTCGCCAGGCGTGGCGTTGGCGCCGCGGTTGGCGTTGACGTTGGCGTCGGCGTACGCGGCGTTGGGCTGACCGTTGGCCCGCCGGGCAGCGCCGCGACGGTCGCTTCAGGCGATGCGCTACAGGCCAGGCATAGCGTCAGGGATGCCGAGGTGTCGGTCGCCGCGGTCGCTTCGGGCGCTTCTGGCGTGGCAACACTTGTCGAAGTGAAGACCATCGGCGCCAGCGAGGTAGACGTGTATACCGGCGTGCCGCCCGGAAGAAGTGGTGGCACTGCGGCCGCCGCACGGGGCATCGTCACGGTTTCAGAAGAGGTCAGCTCCAGCGGCAGCGCAACGCCGACCAGTAGCAAAGCAATCAGTCCCGCCAGTTGGACTACAAGCCTCATCCCCATCCGCGTCCGCCGGCGAGCAATCAACTCACTATCGGCCATCGGCGACGAGTATACGTCCCTCACACTCTCCTGTCAAAGCCGTTTGCAGCGTCGCAGAGAGTAGGTCACAGGGGTTCAGAATGACACACTTGCGAAGACTGTCACCCCGAGCGCAGCGAGGGGCCTCGCCAACGTCTGGTCTGTCACCCTGAGCGAAGCGAAGGGTCTCTGTGCCCTGACGACAAGAGATTCTTCGCTTCGCTCAGAATGACACTCTGATGGAACTGTCACCCTGAGCGAAGCGAAGGGTCTCTTACCACTCACACCACGAGATTCTTCGCTCCGCTCAGAATGACAGGTGGATCCCATCACGGCTTCTGTTTATGACGAGGGCAATTGAGTCGCAGCCTGCTCCGCCGCAAAATGCTCCAGTGCTTCAATCTGAGGGAGAGTGGGCTTAATGAAGGGGCGGACGCGTTGAATCGTGGCCACGGCACGCCGTGGAGTCATGCCGGTACTGATGAGATAGGCCGCCGCCATCGTTGGCGCACGCCCGACGCCGCTGGCGCAGTGGACATAGACTTTGCCGCCCTGCCGTACCACCTGGTCAATGAACGCGACGCCGGCGCGCAACTGTTCCTGGCTGGGCGCATAATCATCCGTCGTGGGCAACCAGAGATAAGCCTCCGGCGGCACGCCCAGGTGCCGATCGTCGTGTTCCTCCCGGAGGTTCAGATCGGCTGTGACCCCCCTGGCAACCAGCCAGCGCCAGCCAGCGGCGCGCATCTGACCACCCACCAGCAACTGCGGCGTAACCTCGATGTAGCGCCACACCTCGCGACCGACCGTCCACATGAAGACGCGCGTCCACAGCCAGGTCCACGTCACCGCTAGCCCATAATGGCGGACACGCCACACAACGATGCCGGGCGCCTTCCTGATCTGCTGCAAATAACGCATCTCAGGTCGCCTCGCTCAGAGTGAAATAATGCAGCGACTGAGACGGCAACGCCTCCACAACCTGACCATCCCGCAACAGAACCGCCGCCACGCCGACCTGAACCCCCACCCGGCCACCCAGCGCGCGCACAGGCACTTTCACCTCCCAGACCCGTTCCGTCGCAGCACTCTCAACGGCAGCATCCACTTCCAGCCAGCTGCCGCGCTCGCTGGCGGTCTGCAAGACGGCGCCAAACCCGGGCCGCAACTCAACCCGCCAGTTGGCGCCAAGCGGTGTCCGGGCCAGCGCCGCAATCTCCGATTCCGGAAAGAGAGCATCCTGTTCGTCGCCGGGATCAACACGCAACAAGAGGCACGCCTGATAGGCACCCAGCGACACCCACGCCTCAAGCCGGAAATACACGAACGTGGGATTGTAACCAAAGTAGAGTCGGCGCAGCAGGGTGGAACCGGCCCGCTGCATTGCTCCCGTGGACGGGCTGGCGTCCAGAAACCCGGCCCCGGACCACTCCAGACTTGCCTCGGCGCTGGCCTCCAGATGAGGTGAGATGTAGGCGCTCGTGGACCGGTAGTCACGCGGCGCCGCCGTCGAGCGGATCGGCTCGAGCAGCCATGGCGGCACTGGCCGGCCGATGATGTAGTAGACGCCGGCGAGGTGATCACGAAACGCCTGATCGAACAGATGATCCTCAGTGCTGACGTTGTGACTGTAATACCACCAGAACCAATCACTACCCTCCGCGATATAGATCTGCCGCCACGCTTGCTCCAGCACGTCCAGACCGGCGCCGAGAATCGCATTCTGCCACGCGACCAATTCATCGCGGACTTGCGCCAGAGCCTCCCAGGCCCGATTCTGATCCGCCTCGCCGATCCACGTCTCGAGGTTGCCACCAATCCACGAACCGGTAGCCAGCTGGGGAATCGTTTCGCGCGGAGTGAAACGCTCGAGGTAGTCAGACACCGTGACGGTCTCGAGATCGTCAGCCTCGCTCAGCATGCGATAGAGATGGTGCAAGAAGGGATCACCCTGCTCAGGATAGCTCTCCCAGCAGTTTTCTCCATCCAGGATGATGGATACCAGATAGGGCCGGTCGGGGTCATTGAGACGGTCGCGAATGGTGCGCAGACGGCCAATCAGATCATTGGCGGCATCCGGGCCGGGCATTCCCTGGTAGACAAAACCAATCCGGTCAGACAGCAGGTGATCGCGAAAGATCGCTGCCACCGGATGACCATTGGGGGTCTGCTCGTTCGCCGGGCACACGGTGTAGGGCTGGTAAAGAAGCTGCGGATTGGTGACATGGCCGTAGCCATCTCGCTGGATGGCTTGGCCCAGCGACCGTGCCAGAATTGCCTCGTCGGTCGCGCACCATCGGAATCCGTGACGCTGCACGACCGGCAGCAGCTCATGGCAGACGGCACCCTCAGAAGGCCACAGACCTCGCGGCGGGCGGCCGAAGTTGGCAGTGTGAGCCTCCACAGCCAGACGAAGCTGTTCGGCAGCATCTTCCGGATGTTGGAAGGCACGACCCGGCAGGGGTAATGCCGGACTGGGACGCCGCGCATTGGCAAAGTCAATCAACAACGGCAGAATAGGATGGTAGTACGGCGAGGTAGTAATCTCGATCTGTCCACGCGCCTCCAGCTCCCGATAGAGCGGCACCACCCGTGAAAGCAGCTCGCGCTGCTTGAGCAGTATCAGGTTGATATCGTCACGCGAAAAGTTGCGGCCCTTCTCGACCAACGCTCGCAGGTCAGGGTCATTCTGGAGCGCCGCCGGATCCATCCAGACCAGGTTGAACCAGGCAGCCAGGTCCATATAGTAGTCGTCGCTCAGCAGGCGATGGCCACCCTGCACCTGATGGCGTAGATCGAGCAACTGGCGGTAGCGCGGATGGGGACGGATCACCCGCTCCCAGTTGGCGCTGAAGAAGAAGGACAGCATGTAGGCCTTCTCTTCATCGGTCCAGTGCTCCTGTCGACTCAGTGCCAACGCCCGATCAACAGCCTCGTTGGCAGCATATTCATTCAGTTGTTCGACCAGGGAGGGCGCAAAATTGAAGGTCGCCTTGACGGCCGGATACTCGGCGAGTATGTCGGCCATATGGACATACTCCTTGGCACCGTGAAGGCGCGCCCACGGCAGGATGTACTCGCCGCTGGCGTAGTCCTTGTAATAGGGCTGATGCATGTGCCACACGAATGCAATATACAGGGGATAGGGCACTGCAGAGCACTCCACGCAAGAATCAACCTCACCCCCGCATCTGCCGCGCCGTGTCGCGACCGGTGGGAGCGGGGGTGAGGTTCGACCCAGCGCACTCTATCTCAGACAGCCATCGCCTCGTCGAAGGCAGCAGCGATAGCGCGCGCCTCCGCGACCAGCTGAGGCGCAGCCTCGAAGATCGCCTGGCCGCGCTTGTCAGCCTCAACGGCACTCTCTGTCAACGACAGAAAACCGATGACCGAGAGATCGGACAGGCTGTTGCGGATGAAGTCACGATCCGCCTGGTCACGCACCTTGTTTCCCACCACGTAACAACGTGTCACGCCGATGTCAGCCGCGAGACGCTGGATCGTCCGGGCAGTACCGAGGCTACGTCGTCCTGGCTCGACAACAATGAGGAAAGCATCCACCGCGCTGGCGGTCGCACGGCCGAGATTCTCGATGCCGGCATCCATGTCGAGGATCATCACCTCATTGCGATACAGGATCACATACGTCACAAGTGCCTTGAGCAGAGCACTCTCCGGGCAGATACAACCGCTCCCCCCGGCGGTAACGGTGCCAAGCTGCAGCAGGCGAATGCCGTTATGCACCACACTGAAGCGATCGGGTATGTCATCCACGCGCGGGTTCACGGTGAAGAAGCCACCCACTGACCCGGGTTTGGCGCCGGTGCGCTCATAGATCAGGTCCTCGAGCTCAGCAATCGGACGCAGCTGCGCCAGCAGATCGTCCGGCACGCCCAGCGCGAAGCCCAGGCTGGCGGCCGGATCGGCATCAATCGCGATCACCGAGTGGCCGGCCTGAGCGTAGATATGGGCCAGCAGCGCTGCCAGCGTTGTCTTGCCGACACCCCCCTTGCCCGTGACGGCTAGTTTGGGCATGTGCGATTTCCTTATGCCGGCTGACTGGCCGGCACCGACTCGGGTTTCGGAACAGCGGCCGGCTGGGGTAGCTCGGTGACCACAGGCCGCGGCAGACCCGACTCTTCGACCAATCGCGGCACGATCGACTCCCAGTGCACCGCCATGATGTGCAGCCCCCGCACGCCCGGAGTGTTCTTGAGGCGCTCGATCATCTCCAGCGCGATGGCCACACCGGTCTCCGCCTGAGCATCTTTGTCGCCAGCAGCATCCATCCGCTTCAGGTCCTGGTCGGTGAGCACGACACCCGGTACTTCAGTCATGAAATGCGCCGCACGGGCGCTCCGGAGCGGCACAATGCCCGCCAGAATGTGCACCTTGTCGAGCAAGTTGCGCTTATCCAGCGCCTCCAGCCACTCGGTGAAGCGATTGTAGTCAAAGATCGGCTGTGTCTGAATGAACTGAGCCCCTGCGTTCACCTTCTTCTCAGCGCGAATCGCCTCGTACTTGGGCGGTGCCCCAAACGGCGAAGCCGCCGCACCAAGGTAGAACTGGGGACGCACTTTCATCTCACGTCCATCTATGTACTTGCCCTCGTCACGCATGCGACGGAGCATCCAGAGCGTTTGAATACCGTCCAGGTCGAACTGGTCCGGCATCGACCAGGGGGTGGGACCGAAGCGGTGATGATCGCCGGTCAAACAGAGAATATTGCGGATACCCAGCCCGGCTGCACCTACCGCATCCGACTCGATGACCACCCGGCTGCGGTCACGTGCCTGCAGCTGCATGACCGGCTCAAGCCCGGCATCCAGACAGATCTTGCTGGAGGCCATGCTGCTCATGCGACAGGTAGATGAGGCATTGTCGGTGAAGTTGGCCGCCGTGACATAAGGCTTTAACATCTCGACCTTCTTGACGATGCCGGCCGGCGACGCATCGAGCGGCGGCGCGATCTCGGCGGTCGTGGTGAACACACCCGTGCGCAGGTTAGCCTCAAGCCGCGAGATCGGCTCGGTGTAGGCGGGCGGATGATAAGCCGAGTCACCCTGCCACCACGCCGGTTGGCGCAGTGCGTAGAAGAAGGCATCCCATTCACGCTTGAATTTGTCGCGATTCAGGACAAAATCCCACGGGTATGGGCCAGCCTTGCGACTGAACCAGAGCTTGACCATGTCAATCCACGTTTCACGGCCTGCCCGCGTGCCATCCACCGGCGCATTGATTTCGAGCAGCTTATGCTCCCACCCCCACCGCTCGGCCCGATTATAGATGACGTACCACGTACACGGACGAGTCGGGTCGACCTCGCAGTGATCAGGCGTCGCGCCACCACACAGACCATTACGCAGTCCTTTAGGACACGTCATCGGGCAGACCAGAGCGGTTTCCTGCAAGATACAGTTGCCGCACATGCGGCAGCCGAACATGACGCCTTTGATCGCCTGCTCAAAGCCGGTGAAGACACGCATCGGGAAGGATTCGCGCTGCACCGGTATGAAAGGTGCTTGGTAGCGACGAGGTGAGAAGAGGGGCATTTCGTTCAGTCTCCTTATCAGGTGAAATCACAACCCCGGCAACAGGTAGGCGTAGGCGCTCAGAGCCGCCTTCACGCCCCCTCCGGCTGCGACAAGGACCTGCTCCATATAGGTGTTGGTCACGTCGCCGGCAGCACAGATGCCCGGCACATTGGTGCGTCCGCGCTCATCAATGCGGATGTGGCCGCTCGGTTCCAGGTCAACCAACCCGACGACCATCTGCGAATTGGGAATGACAGCAATCTCGACGAAGAAGACATCGGCCTCCAGCTCGGTCTTCTGACCATCCGGAGAACTGACCACGACGCTGCGTGCGAAGTCATCCCCCCGCATTTCCAGGACGTGATAACCCTCCAGAATCGTGACATTGCCCGCTGTCACTACCTTGCGGCCCAATGGCAGCTCCAGCTCGCGACCGGTCGGGCCAACGAGATGCACCTGTTCAGCGGTGAGTGATAGCTCAGCCGCTGCACGCACAGCCAAGGCACCATCTCCGATGATGACCGCCCGCTTGCCGCCCATATGCGGTGCATAGCGTAGCGCCGAGTAGCTCAGGCCACGCATCAGAAACTTGTCCTCACCCGGCACACGCATACGCTGATGCTTCACGCCAGTGGCGATGACCACCGTCTTACCCAGCAGAGTCGCCTCCTCCTGGGTTTGCACCGCGAACCCATCCCGATGTCGGCTCACCCGCGTGACATAGTCCTTGTAGTGGGTGAAATTCAGTCGCCCGATCTCCGACTTGAGATGGTCAATGATTTCTGAGCCTTCAAGGTGCAGTGGCGACTCATTCTGTGCCAGTTGCAACCGGAAGTTCGTCTTGCCTCCCAACACACGTGACACCAGCAAGACGTTGAGGTGTCGCCTCACTGCATAGATGGTCGCCGTAATGCCGGCCAGTCCACCGCCGACCACAATCAGATCATACATGCTGGAGCCTCATTTCGCCGTGGTAATCCCACCAGCCACCCACTAGACCCGCAGATACGAATCTGTGTAGATGACCTGGTTGTACAACACCTGAGCGGTCTTGAAAACTGCCACCTGCTCCGGATCACTCATGTCCACATCTTCGGCCGTCAGACGGTCGGATGCAGCCGTCTTGTCATAGAGAGTCAGCAGAAGTCGCCCCAGACCGGTGCTGTCATCGCGCTGGTTGATAATGCGGATGAACTCGTTCTGCTCCTGATCCAACGGATTGGCGATGACATAGTCAATGCCGACCGCCATCAGCATCACCAGGTAGGTGCGATTGAGGAGTGGACGCATCTCGTTGGGCACGGCATTGGACACATTGCTGAGACCGGCATTGGTCATCGGCGGCGGATCGCCTGCGAACTTCAGCAGACGCACGGCCTCGATACACTCCGGGCAGTATTCCTGGCAACCGCTCACAGTCAACACCAGCGGATCAATCAGCAGATCTTCCATGGGCAAGCCAACCTCAATCGCCCGGGGGATCAGGTACTCCAGAGCAATGTTAACACGCTCCTCGGCACTGACAGGAATGCCGGATTTCGCCATCGTCAGGGCGATCAGTTTGGCATTGTACTGCTTGGCCACCGGAGGCACTGTGGCCAGTCGTTCTTCCTCAGCCGAAGTCGAGTTGATGATACACTGCCGCTTGGCGACCTTCAGAGCCTCCTCGATAGCAGCCAGGTTAGTGGTATCCAGCACCAGCGGCACATCAACAGCTTCCTGGACCCCCTTCACCAACCAGGGCAGGATCTCGTGGCCGGCCTTCTTCTGCGGCCCGATGTTGAGATCCAGATAGTCCGCCCCCGCTTCGACCTGCTTCACGGCCAGTTCCTGGAAGAAGCGGATATCTCTGGCCGCGATGGCATCCTTCACCTTGGGTGAGATAATGTGGATGTTTTCACCGATGATGTACATGTGTTGGTCTCCTTGTACTCGAATTGTCAGTGACCGTTTCGACGTGAAGCCAGCACCTCGGCCACCGATGGGAACTGAGATAGATCGGTGTGAGGCAGGAACAGTGCCGAAGTAAACGCATCGTAAAAGGAATTGTCGGCCGACAGCTCAAGATAAGTCATCTTCTGAGCAATTGCCGTCAGGTCACGGCGAAACTCTCGACTCATCAAGGCCAGCAGCGCCCCCTTCAGGGACGTATTGCCAAGAAAGTGAAACTTATCCCACGGCAAGTCAGGCAGAAGCCCTATCTGAATCGCTTTCTCAATATTGATGTACTGCCCGAACGAGCCTCCGATCAGCACGCGCTCCACGCTCGACAGGTCAGTCCCCACACTGCGCGCCATCACCGTGAAAC
>Ga0073932_1007828_pt1 | contig 10149 bp, 6 predicted proteins | sample DewCreD2012metaG_FD_76967 | JGI IMG/M metagenome (GOLD analysis project Ga0073932, IMG submission 76967) | Hot spring sediment bacterial and archeal communities from British Columbia, Canada, to study Microbial Dark Matter (Phase II) - Dewar... ...
CCCATCGCGGCCCCCGCCTCGGACGCAACGGCCCACTCTAGACCGCCCGAACCGCGCGAGGACATTCATCAAACGCCCGCCCGCGGCGGGCTGTGGAATCGGATGATCCGCTTTCTGCGTTCGACCGCCAGCCGGTCGCATCAGGATCGACCGCAGCGCCAGGGCTGAAGGCGCCTTGACGGGCGCGCCAATCGGGTGGCGCGAGGTTGGGGCCAATTCCGCTTTACACTGCCCGGTGAGGAACGCCAGAATGGGTTTCGGCATGGATTTGTGGCCGGAACGACGACGTTCGAGAGGCTTTGGGCCATGGCGGCAGAGTATTCCGACGAAGTGATCCGGTTCAATGCGACCTTGGACGCGCGCGACCTGCTGCGGCGCATGGGATACGCCACGGAGGCGATCTACGTCGAGGACGGGCTGATTCGGGTGTTCTGCCCGATTCACAAGGACCAGGTCCGCCGCTCGCTGGTGATTGATTCCCAACAACGCACCTTCCGATGCCAATACACGCAGTGTCCCGCGCACCGGGGCGGCCTGCTGATCACGCTGTTCGCCATGCACGGACAGATCGACGTCGAGGAGGCGGTCAAGCGGCTTCGGGGCGAGGGCGTGGAGAATGAGGAGAAGCCACTGCTGGAGCAGGCGGCCCAATTGATCGAGGCGCAAAACTACGCCGAAGCGCTGCCGCTGCTGCTGAAGGCGCGCGAGCTGAATCCCTCGAACACGATCACGCGCTGCAAACTGGCGTCGCTCTATCTGGAAATGGGGGACAAGGACAAGGGGCAGAAGGAGTATTTGTCCGCCGCCGAGGACTACGGAGTCCGGGGCGAGCTGGACAAGACGCTCAGCATCTACAATCTGCTCATCATCCTGGCGCCGCAGGACATCGTGGTGCACAAGCAGCTGGCGTATCTATTCTCGCGCCTGGGGCGTCCGGTGGAGGCCGCCGAGCACCTCAAGTGGGCGGTGGACCAGTTTCTGGCCCACGACCACCTCGACGAAGCGGCCAACATGTGTGAGCAGATGGCCGTCCTGACGCCCAATGAACCGCTGGTTCACAGTCTGCTGGCCGACATTCTCGTGCGGTTTGGCTCGCTCGACCAGGCCATCGGCGAATACGAAACGGCCACGCGCCTGCTTGTGGACCGTGGCGAATGGCAGATGGCGCGCGAAACAGCCATCAAGGGATTGCGGTTCGGCCCCGGCCATGCCGGATTGCTGGGGCTCAAAGGGCAAATCGATACGCAACTGGCCGGTCAGGGCGCCGCCGCCATGGGCGCCGCCGAGCCGGCGCCCGAAGACGATTTCAGCCAATGGATTGCCAGCCTCGAAGAGGAAATCGACAAGCCGGTCGAGACCCGTCTCGAATCGGTCCAGATTTCGCCCGACGACGCGCGCGTGCTGATGTGCCGGGCGCAGCTGGAGACCATCGAGGACCTCAAACTCAGTTCCATGAACGTCTTCCTGCGCGATATGTTCCAGGACGTGCGCAAAAACTATGACCAGGGCGTCATGTCGCCCCAGGAACTGCGGGTCATCAAGGAGTTCTACCGGGCCTTTTGCATCGCCTATGAGCAGATTCGGCGCGAGCGCGGTCTATAGGTGGCAGGCGCTTCCCGCCCCTGCCACAGGGAGATTTCAAATCCTCAAGAAAGAGCGAATGACAGCCTCAAGCCCGGACGTTTGAGGCCGATGGACGCAGGAGCGGGACGCTTCTGCCACTGAACATGGCCAGGATTGTCGAACGCATCCGAAGATTTACGAGAAGACTGCTGTTGGTGGTGTTCTTGCTGGCCGTCATTGCCGGCGTGGGCGTGTATTGGCTTGCCTACCAGATGAAGGGACCGGCCTCGCAGCAGGCGCGCGAGCGCATTGATCAGGCCAACGCGCAGGCCACGCAATACCTTCAAGAGGAAAGCGCCCGCTGGGGCCAGCGGTTGGAGGAACTCAAGACGCGCTTGAGCGAAATGGCCCAGCCATCCTCGGGCGATGAGGCGACGTCCGAGGGGCTGCAGGGACGCATCGAGGATTTCAAGGACGCGCTGGCCCGCTATGAGCAGGAGTTCGGCCCCGCTTATCGCGAGAAACTTCTGAACTGGCAGAAGAAGGCCGAGGAAGCGCTGCTGGCCGCCAAAAACCAGTCCGGAGACACCGGATCCAAACTCCGAAGCATTCTGAAGGAATTGCGGACCGCCTCCGGAAACGGCCCGGCGGCGCCCTCCCGGATCGTCGAAGCGACGCCCGCCCCCGAAGCCCGGACCGAAATGACCCGGACCGCAAAACCGGCCCCCCTCGCAGCCGAGGCCACGGGCCGTCCCGAAGCCACGCCCCCGGCCGCATTCAAGATTCCGCCCGAAGTGGAGTGGCTGAAGCCGTTCAGCACGCCTCCCCCCATGCCCGCCCAATAAAGTCCCTTCGATAACAGCGCGGAGTCTCTGGCTCCCCCGCGCGGAAATCCCTCTGCGCAGAAAGCGCACGGCAAATGACTTGGGGAATCTCCTGCGCCTCAAGCAAGCCCTTGGCGTCAGTCGCGCGTGCCGGCGTAATCCAGGAAGGCGTCCTTGACGCGCGCGGCGAATTGGGCGAGGGCCTTCTTGCGCCGGGACACTTCGCCGGCCGATGCGAAAGGCGCCCCCTGGGTGTCGCAGAGATTGAAGTAGAACTTGATCTTCGGCTCGGTGCCCGAAGGACGCGCAACAACTTTGCTGCCCCCCTCGAACTCAAACAGCAGCACGTTGGCTTCGGGCAATTGCTTCGGGCCGCGGATGGTCCTGCCGTTGGCGTCTTTGAAGGCGACCTCATAGAAGTCGGTCATGCCGGCGACCTTGCGCCCGGCCAGTTCGCGCGGCGGCTTGGCGCGCAACCGGGCCATGATCGCCTGAATCCGCTGCATTCCCGTCTCGCCGCGCATGTAAACCGAGACCTGGCTTTCGTCGAACACGCCGAACCGCTGGTAGAGGACGTCGAGCAGATCGGGGATGGTCTGGCCGCGTTCCTTGGCCCAGCGGGCAATCTCGGCGGCCATGCACAATGAGACGATGCCATCCTTGTCGCGGCAGTGAGTTCCAAACAGATAGCCGTAACTTTCCTCGCATCCGAAGAGGAAGGTTTTGGCCGGCTTGCCGGCGGCGCGCAGTTCGTCCTGCACGGTGGCGACGTTGCCGATCCACTTGAAGCCCGTCAGCGTCTTGACCACTTCGACGCCATAGGCCTCGCCGATTTTGGGATACAGGTCCGAGGTCACGATGGTCGAGACCATCAGCGGATTCGGCGGCATCCGCTTGGCCGCCGACAGCGTTTCGCACTGGTAGTAGGCGAACACGGCGGCCATCTGGTTGCCGGTGAGAAACTGCGGCCGCCCCTGACCGTCGCGCGCGACCATGCCCATGCGGTCGGCGTCAGGATCGCTCGCAACGGCGATGTCGGCGCGGGTTTTCTCCATGAGTTTGAGCGCGCCCTCGAAGGCTTCCCTGTTTTCGGGATTGGCGGACTTGACATTCGTAAAGTCCGGATCGGGATAAATCTCGGAGGCCACCTCGTGAACACGGGAGAATCCCCACATGTTCAACGCTTTCTTCGCCAAAGTTCCCCCGACGCCGTGAAGAGGCGAATACACGATGGCCACCGATGCGCCGTTGCGCTGATTGCCCTTCGGGTCCAGCGAGGCTTTGGCGACGGCCGTCAGATACTTGCGGTCCATCTCCGCGCCGATCATCTGGATCAGGCCGCGGGACCTGGCCGCCTTCAAGGGCATACGATTGACCTGCGACAGGGAAGCGATCTTGCGGACTTCCGCGATGACCCCCACATCATGCGGCGCGATCATCTGTCCGCCATCGGCGCCGTAGGCCTTGTAGCCGTTGTATTCGGGCGGATTGTGGCTGGCCGTGATCATGACGCCGACGTCGGCCCCCAGTTCGCGAACCGCGAACGAGATTTCGGGCGTCAGGCGCAACTGCTTGAACAGATGCGCCACAAAGCCATTGCCGGCAAAGACCTCCGCCGTGACCTGCGCAAACAATGGCGAGTTGTGGCGGGCGTCATAACAGACCACCGCGACGGGGCGCTTGCGGCCCGCCACGCGGCGGATGTAGTTGGCCAGCCCCTGCGTGGCCATGGCGACGACGGGCGCATTCATGCGATTGGTCCCGGCTCCCATGACGCCGCGCAGGCCGCCGGTGCCGAACGCCAGGTCGCAGTAAAAACGGTCGCGAATCTGCTGTTGGGTCGCCTCAGGAATCAGTCCGAGCAGTTCTTCGCGCGCTTCGGGAATGCCGAGCCATTGGGCAAAGACGCTATAGGTCTCTTCAATCGTGCGAATGTCCGACATACACCTGTCCTTTCGGTAAATGGTTCTTCACTTTTGTGCAACAGTCCGTTGATGATGTCACGGAAGCGTCTTCCAACTGCGGCGAAGACCTTGGCGGAACCATCGAAGCTTTCAACCGATTGTCGCGAAGCGCTTTGGAGTGTGGAGGCTTGCCTCCGCTATGGAGGGCTTTGCAGCGTGGTTGAAAGCGGAAGCAAGCCTTCACACTCCAAAGCGCTTCGCGATTCTACGACCGTTGATTTCTCCAATGGCTGTCAACGGCCGGGATGAGCAATCGTTTCTCTCGTCCCCAGGGCTCCCGGCTTTCGGCACAAAACGTTGTGATGAACCCGGAAAATCCAGCCCCCTGAGCCAGTTGCAAAATGTGGCTTGGAAGGGAGCGGGGGCGTCTCGCCCCCGTTTCGGTGAGTTCTTCTGTCAAGTATCGGGGAGCGAGACGCCCCCGCTCCCCTCTGTCCCGCATTTTGCAACTGGCTCCACATTCAAGAACTCAACGCGCCGTAGCGCGGGCTGCCGGCAGGAAAAGCATGAGGCCGCCGGGCGTCAGGCCCGCGCCGCGCGGCGCCGGAAGTATTCCTTGAGTGAATCGCGCCAGTGCGGCATCGGCGCCAGCCCGACCTCGCGCAGTCGGGCATTTTCCAGAACCGAGTAGGCCGGCCGCGGCGCCTTGCTGCCGTATTCGCGGGTCGTAATCGGCTCGATTTTGACGCCGGTTCGGCCCGCCAGTTTGAGCGCCTCGCGGGCCAGATCAAACCACGTGCAGTCGCCCGCGCTGGTGACATGGAACACGCCGCGCGCCTCGATCCCCGCCAGTTCGACCAGCACGCGCGCCAGGTCGAATGTGAACGTCGGCGCGCCGCGTTGATCATTGACCACACGCAGCGACGGACGCGTCTCGGCGGCCTTGAGGATGGCCTCGATGAAGTTGGGCTTGACCTTCTGGCCGTGGATGCCGTGAAGCCAGGATGTCCGCACGATCTGGTGGTTCGGCGCGATTCCGGCGATGTGTTCCTCGCCCTTGGCCTTGGAGATGGCATACACGCCCTGTGGATTGATCCGGGCATGTTCGGAATAGGGCTTGTCCGCCGTTCCGTCGAAGACGTAGTCGGTGCTGATGTAAATGATGCGGGCGCCGATTTCCTTGCACGCCAGGGCCAGATTGCGCGATCCCTCGGCATTGATGGCGAAGCAGCGGTCGGCATTGGACTCCGCCCCGTCCACGTCGGTGTAGGCGGCCAGATGAAAGACCACGGCGGGCGCGGAGGCTGTCAGCCGCGCATGGACCTGCGCCGGCTGGGTGATGTCCATGTCGCCGATCTCCGAGGGGTCCACGACGAAGCCGGCGTGCGCGAGCGCCGCGCACACATCCACGCCCAGCATCCCCTCGGCCCCCGTGACCAGAGCCTTGCGCTTTGAGTCGGTGGAACCTTCCTGCGATCCCATAGATCGCCTCCCTGCGCGAAAAAAATGAATGTAGGGCGCCACGCCCTGGGGCGTCAACCGCCGCGCGGCGGCCCGGCCTCGTCGAACAAGGACAGTTGCACGGCGTCGTTGTCCTGCCACAGGCGCTCCAGCTCGATGCCGACCATGCGCACCGGTTTCACGCCGGCTTGCGTCTTTGCCAGCAGCTCGGCGGCCTGCTCGCGGATCACGGCGGCCGAGGCAAAGTAGTCGTCGTGCGTGACGCTGCGGGTGATGCGGCTGTAGTCGCCATACTTGACCGTCAGCGAGATCGTGCGCGCGCGGGCGCCGCGGGCTTCGAGCCGCCGCGCCAGCGAACCGGCCTGTTGGGCGATGACGGAACGGATGAAATCCAGATCGGTCGTCTCGGCGTCAAACGTGGTGTCACGGCTCAGGCTCTTGTTGTCCTGCTCAGAGACCACGGGACGCGGATCAATCCCCTGGGCGTATTCGCGCAGGCGCAGGCCAAACCGGCCGAACGTCTGTTCCAGCACGGCCAGGGGAACCCCCTCCAGTTCGCCGACACGATGAACGCCGATGGCCGACAGCTGGCGGCGCATCGGCTCCCCCACCCCGGGAATGACCGTCACCGGCAGCGGAGCCAGGAACTCCTTGATCTCACCGGGGCTGACGACCCGCAGCCCATCAGGTTTGTTCAGGTCCGACGCGATTTTGGCGACGAATTTGCAGGGCGCCACGCCGACCGAAGCCGTCAGCCCCAGCCGTTCGGCCAGCGCTTTCTTGAGATCGCGGGCCACCTCGAAACCCGTGACAAAGCCTTTCGGGTTGTCCGTCACGTCCAGATAGAACCCGTCGAGTGAAACGGGCTCGACCGACGCAGCGTATTCTTCAAGGATGCGCCGGATTTGGCGTGAGACTTCCTTGTAATGGTTGATGCGCGTCTTGAGGAAAACGCCGTTGGGACACAACCGGCGCGCCGTTTTTATGGGCATGTCGGGATGGATGCCCAGCTGCAGCGCCTCGCGCGAAGCCGCACAGACCACGCCGCGCGCCGAAATCCCGCCAATAATCACGGGCTGGCCCTTGAGCCATGGATTGTCCCGCGTCTCGATCGACGCATAGAATGCGTCCAGATTCACGTGAACAATCTGTCGTTCGGACATCGCCATGGTCGGCAAGAGCGCTCCGGCCGTAACACCGCAGCAAATCGCGCGGCCTCAACTACTTATGGCCCCCGAAGCCCGGGGTAATCAAGAGCAAAACCTCCCACCGGACCCGTGGCGGGCCGTGCGCGCGCCGCGCGATCGTCCACGGACCGCGTCCGGCGTGTCCGTGACACCCAACCCACGCATTCCGACTTTTTGAGATGGGATCGCGCCGCCGCAGCGTGTAAGATTCGGGCAAAAACGCGCGTTGCCATGCGCAGGCCTGATCGATACTGGCCAGCGGATAAAGGCGCGCGTTGCACAGGAGTGTCCCATGAGCAAATCGATAATGAAAAATCGACAGGCCGTAATTCGTTATGACGCGACGACCTCAGCCGCGGCGCCGCAGGGCCTGCGTTGCGAATATGAAATCAATCCACTGGGAATTGATGCGCCGCGCCCGCGGCTGTTCTGGCAGTTGAACGATCGGCGTCCGGGCGCGCGCCAGACGGCTTATCAAATTATCGCCGAAGGGCTGTGGGACTCAGGCAAGGTCCGCTGCGACGCGACCACATTCATTCCCTTCGGCGGACCGCCGCTGCGATCCCGCCAGCGCGTGACATGGCGCGTCCGGACTTGGGACGCCGCCGGCCAGCCCTCGCCGTGGAGTTTTCCCGCATGGTTCGAAATGGGGCTGCTGGATCCGGCCGAATGGGTGGGGCAATGGATCGGCGGGCCGCTGGTGGGCGGACCGCGGACAATGAGCCCGTGTCCCTTCCTGCGCAAGACATTCCGGACTTCGAAGCCGGTCAAGTCCGCGCGGTTGTATGTCACGGCTCTGGGCGTGTATGAGTTTTATGTCAACGGCCAGCGCGTCGGCCGGGACGTGTTTCGCCCGGGATGGACTGACTACGCCAGGCGCGTCCAATATGACGTCTATGACGTGACGAGCCTGTTGCGATCCGGCGCAAACTGCCTGGGCGCGATTCTGGGCGACGGCTGGTATTGCGGCCACATCGCCGCCAATGATCGCCAGCGCTACGGCGACCGTCCGAAACTTCTGGCGCAGGTCATGATCGACGACGCGGACGGCGACACGACGGTCATCGCCACGGATGCGAGCTGGAAAACCTCCACCGGACCGATTCTCGAGTCCGACATGATCATGGGCGAGAGTTACGACGCGCGTCTGGAACAGCGGGGCTGGAATACGCCGCGCTTTGACGACGACGCATGGTGGCCTGCACAGACGTTCGAAGCGCCGGGCGCCCGGCTGGTGGCGCGGCTCGACCCGCCCGTGCGCGCGACGCAAGAGCTCAAGCCCGTCGCCAAACCGGTCTCCCGCCTTCGCTTTCGTGGGGCTGGCACGGGCAGATTTTCGATCTGGGCCAGAACATGGTGGGCCGTGTGCGACTTAAGGTGCGGGCCAAGGCCGGGACAACGTTCCGTTTGCGCCATGCCGAAGTCCTGGACAAGAGCGGCAACCTGTATGTCGAGAACCTGCGTTCGGCCCGGGCGACGGACTATTTCACAACCGGGCATGACGGCGTCTCGATATGGGAACCGCGTTTCACGTTCCACGGATTCCGCTATGTCGAGGTCGCCTGCCATGAGAAATTCACGCCCGAGCCGGACGCGGTGACCGGCGTGGTCCTGCATTCGGACATTGCGCCGACGGGCGAGTTCGAGTGCTCCGAACCGCTGCTCAACCAACTCCAGAGCAACATCCAGTGGGGCCAGCGCGGCAACTACCTCGAAGTCCCGACCGATTGTCCCCAGCGCGACGAACGCCTGGGCTGGACCGGCGACGCGCAGGTCTTCATCCGCACGGGGGCCTTCAACTTCGACGTGGCCGGGTTCTTCACCAAGTGGCAGCAGGACTTTGACGACGCCCAATATGACAATGGCGACGTGCCGGTCGTCATTCCGCGCCTCAACATCGTGGGACGCGGAAGCCCCGCCTGGTCTGACGCCCTCCTCATCTGCCCGTGGACGATCTATCAGTGCTATGGAGATCGCGAACTTCTCGAACGCCACTATGAATCGTTGCGGCGTTACGTCGAGTTCCTGGGCCAAGAAGCCAAAGGTCTCATCCGCTCGCACCCCGACGTGGACTCCTGGGGCGGATTCGGCGACTGGCTGGCGCAGGATGGAGGCAACAACTGGTCGGGCCGCACGCCCAAGGATTTGATCGGGACGGCGTTCTTCGCCCACAGCGCCCGGCTGTTGAGCCGCATCGCCGCCCTCATCGGGCGCGCCGACGACGCCGCGCGCTACGAGCGCCTGTTCGACCGCATCCGCCGGGCCTTCCAGAAGCGCTTTGTCACCAAGGAGGGTTTTGTCGCGGGCGCCACGCAGACCGGGTATGTCCTCGCGCTTCATTTTGACCTGATGCCGCCCGAACTGCGCCCGGCGGCGCTGCGCGAGTTGATCCGGGACATCGAATCGCGCGGCAACCGGCTCTCGACCGGCTTTGTCGGCACGTCGTATCTGCCCTATGTCCTGTCGGACAATGGCCGCCACGACGTCGCCTGTCGGCTGCTGATGCAGAAAAACTGGCCGTCATGGCTGTATGCCGTCACACAGGGGGCGACGACGATCTGGGAACGCTGGGACGGCTGGACGCATGACAAGGGCTTTCAGGACGCCGGCATGAACTCCTTTAATCACTACGCCTATGGGGCCATCGGCGAATGGCTGTATGCGCGCCTTGCCGGCATTGAACTCGATCCGGCGGCGCCGGGCTACAAGCGCATCATCCTCCGTCCGATGCCCGGCGGCGGGCTGACATATGCGCGCGCCCGACTACGCTCGATGCATGGCCTGATCGAATCGGCGTGGCGGATTCGCAACGGCCGCTTCCGCCTCGAAGCCACCATCCCTCCCAACACCACTGCGACCGTCCATCTGCCCGGCCGCCGCCGGCCCGTCCGCGTTTCGGCCGGTCAACACCGATGGGAAGTCCCATTCAAGGAGAACGAACAATGAGCGTTTTGCGCCCCGCAGGCCCTCGTTGAGCTCAGCCCACGGCTTCGTTTTCGGCTATCCCAATCAGGAAGCCATCTGGCCTTCGGCGAACCGCGCCACGGCGAGGGCGGCATGCTGAAAAACCGCGAAAGTTCCGCGTTGATTTCCTATGACAGCGGCGCCGTCCGCGCCCACATCCGGCGCGTCCGCGAATGGCACGCCGGCGCCCTCGCGCGACCTGTCCGGAGCGCGGCCGATGTGGCGGTGTTAGCCTCCCCTTGGGAA
>Ga0073932_1007829_pt1 | contig 10148 bp, 9 predicted proteins | sample DewCreD2012metaG_FD_76967 | JGI IMG/M metagenome (GOLD analysis project Ga0073932, IMG submission 76967) | Hot spring sediment bacterial and archeal communities from British Columbia, Canada, to study Microbial Dark Matter (Phase II) - Dewar... ...
GCCGAACCAGCAAGCCCAACAAGGCCGCATAATGTCCCCAAAACAGGTGCAGCACCTCCGGCGGGTCGGCAGCCAGCCGGCGGTGGATTTGGAACACCCGGGGCAGTGCCAGCAAGCTCTTGAACACCTGCTCGGGCCGGCGCCAGTTGTCCGCGAGAATCACGCGCAAGAGCCAGGTCAACCAGGCCGGCTGTCGAAGCATCGCACCCAGGCCGGCCAGCAGTTTGCCGGGGGTCACGTGGTCCACCTCGAGGCCGGCCAGGTCCCATTCGCGCAACAGCTCGGCCGCGCAGGGATGCGCCGGACGCAGATTGACAGCGCGCACCGCCACACCCAGCCGCCGCAACGCGCGCAGGTCCGTGCCGGCGAAGGTCTCGCTGGGCGCGGGAAACCGCGAAAACACGTACCAAACCGTCATCAGGTCTTAAAGCCGAAACTCAGACGCTCTGAAAGCTGATTTGGAAGCCAGGAAGGCAGGGAGTCGGACATCTGTAATCTGAAATCTTCAATCTCAAATCCAGCAAGTCGGCGGCGTCCTGCCGCGATGGTCAGAACACCAACGACCCGGCCTCTAACCGATCCGCACAGTCAACCCCGGTGGGGCGAGACTCCGTTGAGCCCGGCCTTCAACTGAGGAACACAAAACAGCCAACCCGCGATCCGTGAGACCGAAAATCCGGCATCGTGTCTTCTTCGTAGCCGAAACTCAAAAATTCAGAAAGAAGCACGTTTCCCTAATCCAAAATCCGAAAGGCAGGAAGGTTGACGACATGGAAACTTGCGGCGTGCGCGTCGGGTGCCGGGGGCTTTAACAAGCCTAAACTCAGAAACTCAAAAACAGGGGGCCAATCCGTATGGCTCGAGGGCGGGAAGGGGCCGCAAGCGACACCGTTCACCGCGCCCGACGTCGCACTTCCCACAGCCAGCGCACCACTCGAGGCCCCGCCAGCACCAGCGACCGCAACCGCCGTCCCAGAAAAAAACGCAGGTCGCCGGCCAGAATGCGCTCGAATTGCTCGAGACTGAAGTGCGTCCGCAGCGCCACACGGTTGACCTGACGCGAACGGGCCGTGCACTCCGGACGGTTCCACCATTCCACGGAATTGCCCACCAAGGTGTAGCCTGCCTCCGATGCCAGCATCTGACAGGCGCGACTCCATGCTCCACCAGGTGCGGACATATATCGGACTTCTCGACCAGTGAGGTCTTCCAGCCAACGTTTGCTTTCCGCGAGTTCGAGGCGGACACGGTCGGCACTCCGGCGACTGAGCGGCTCATGGGTGGCGCCGTGCGTCCCCAATTCCGCCAGTTCAGCCAGAATCCGCACCTCCGCCTCCGGCAAGTACTCCGGCCTTTGCCGGCAGTAGTCCCGAGTAAGGAAAAAAGTCCCGCTCACTCCGCGGTCCCGGAGCATTTCAGCCACCCGCAAAAAGCTTCGGTAACCATCATCAAAGCTCAGTACGGCATATCGGCCAGGCCAGCTTCCCTCTTGCAAGCGTCGTTCCAAACCACCGAATCCTTCCACCACCCATCCCGCTTCTTGCAGGCGGTCCATCTGCTCGCCGAAGCTTTGCCAAGATAGCGTGTACGCCCCATGCGGGGCGACCGCCAGGTCATGGTACATGAGACAGATGAACCCCCGCTGAAGCATGAATCGGCTCACCACAAATGAATCGGTCCATCTCCGTCTCCGCGGGTGAAATACACCGAGCACCCGGTCGCTTCGGCATTTGCTGCTTGCACGCGCAAGGCCGGCGCGAGAAACAGAAAGTAGTTTGACGGCCCCCGCAGCATTCCCGCCCGGTCGCACGCCCGCAACACTTCCGCCGCCGAGTGATTCGTCACCGCCAGGTCCGCCCCCAGCCGCCGCATCTCCGTCAGTGCATGGCTGACCACCAGTCCTTCCCGTCCCGGCGCCGCCAGACAATCCACCAAGGTTCCGAGGCAAAGGTTGCCGAAGAAACGGCTCTCGCGCTGGCGCGCCACCACAATCACCGCCCATCCCGCCGTTGTGCCGTCCGCCGCTACCACCCGCAGCCGCCGCAGGTGCGGGTGCCCGTCCGGGTAAAGCCCGGCCAGCGCCGCCGCCGAGCGGTCGCCAATCAAGGCATACCCTTCCCGCGCCTTTGCCCAGAGCGCATCCGCCCATTCGCCCCAAGCAGATACCGGCTCTACGCGACTGCCTTCGGTCCGCGGCTGGCGTCCCGCCAGCGCCTGCGCCAGCCGAAACAACCCCAACCCCAGACTCCCCAGCCCGGTGGCCGCCGCCGCGTCCGCCAACCAGCGCCACGCCCGAGCGCGCCGGCGCAAATACTCGATCTGCCGCAAAAACGGTCCGGCCCGGAACACGGCGAAACGAAACGGCACCGGTCGGGCCTGCCAGCCGGCGGCCACCATCAATCGGGCCACCGGCTGATCCAACCCGCCCGCGCCCAGTCCATAAACGCGCGGGTGGGTCCGCATCACATGCTTGAGCACCGTCAGCCCCAAGAAACCGAACTCCGGGTTCACGACCCCCTCGGACATCGGATAACTCATGAAGGCCACTTCGACCAGTCCCTGACCGGCGATCCAGAATGGCATGCGTTTAAGGACCACCCCGCCGCGCAACGTGCCGTCCACCCACACAAAATGGCGTTCGACACGAACCGGGCAGTCCGGGCAAAGGACGTAGTCCGCAAACGGCCGGTTGAGGCTCAGCCGGAAGTCGCCGGCGCCCGCCGCCCGCAGCCGCTCGTTGAACGCCGCCACCGCCGGGGCGTCTTCAGACTGGGCAGGTAAGATGCGAATTTGAGTCACCAGAATACGGCCTGTAAGCTCGTCGGCTTAGAGCTTTCTTCTCCGCTCGTGGCTTCTCCAGGGCTGTTAGTCTCCTGCAGCAAACTTTGTAGCCCTTGTTGCGCTACAGCCGCCTTTGGCTGCTCATAAAAATGTGTGGTGCAGCCATGTTTGGCTGCAAGTCACCCCGCAGGCTGGAAGACCCGCACCACAAAAAAACCGTAGAAGACTGCTTTGATCCCATAGCCTTTCTTTACGCCGTGCTGCCGCCGTCCACGGTGAAGACGGTGCCGGTGATGCCCGCGGCGTCCGGGCCGCACAAAAAAGCCACCGCCCCGGCCACTTCCTCCACGCTCACCAGCCGCCCCAGCGGGGTGCGCCGCTGGACGGCCTCGCGTTGCTCGCCGGTCAGGCCGGCCGACATGTGCGTGCTCATGTACCGCGGCGCCACCGCGTGGACGGTGATGCCCGCCCGCCCCAGTTCACGCGCCAGACTGCGCGTGAACCCGAGCAGCGCCGCCTTGCTCGCCCCATAAACCGCCAGGCCGTTGAACCCGGTAAATCCAACAATCGAGGCGACGTTGACCACGCGGCCGGCGCGCGCCAGCAACATCGGGCGCACGGCGTACTTGGTAAGCAGGATCGTGTGCGCCACGTTCACGGTGAGCATCTCGAGGATTTCGCGCTCGTGCTGCGTGGCCAGCACCCCCGCGTGCGCCACCGCGGCATTGTTCACCAGGCCGTACAACCCGCCAAAGGTGCGGGACAACTCGAGCACAAAGTCGTGCAGGCCACCGCCCTGCGCCAGGTCCAGGACCCGGAAATGTACCTCACCGCCTGCGGACGGCGCTTCGCGGATCAGCGCTTCCAGTGCCGGGGACGGCCGCCGGCCGGTGCCGACAACGCGGTAACCCTCCCGGGCCAGCCGCCGGGCAATGGCCAAACCCAGCCCGCGCGTGGCACCGGTGACCACGATGGTTTGCTTCTCCATCTGCCGTGGGTCAAGTGTAGCAGGCTTCCCGGCCAGCAATTCACAGCCTACCGTCGCGCCAGTTTGCCGGTTCCCTCGGCTTTCAGGTCGGTAACGACCTGCACCATCGCCGGCACCTTGTGCCGCGGCAGCCGCGCCGCGCAATGCTCCCGCACCCGCCGCGCCAGTTCCACCGTGCCGGTCACCTCCCCCGGCGTCGCGCGCGGCACCACCGCCGCCTCGACCACCGCGCCCACGATCGGGTTGCGCCGGGCGCTGACCCGCACCAGCGCGATCTCCGGCAGTTCCAAAATCACCCGCTCGACCTCCTCGGGAAACACCTTGTCCCCGCCCACGTTGATTGCGCCGCTGGCCCGGCCCAGAAAGTAAAACCGCTCGCCCCGCCGCTCCACCAGGTCGCCGCTGTCAATCCAGCCCTCGGCCGTCTCGAGCCCTTCCGCGCCAAGGTAAATCTGCCCGCGCACCGGCGGCCGCAACCAAAGCCGTCCCGTGGCGTCCACTCTTAATTCGACCCCTCCCGGCGGGTCCTCCAGAAACGCAGCCGGGAAGCCCGCCCGGCCGTCGCGGACCGAAAACCCCACCCCGGCCTCGGTCGAGGCGTAGATGTGTGTGATCCGCGCGTGCGGAAAGGTGCCGGCCAACGCCCGCAACACGAGGTCATCGGCGATTTCGCCGCCGAGCGTGACCTGCCGCAACGGCAGTCGGCGCCCGGCCGGACTCATCAGAATTTTGCGCCACATCGTGGGCGTGGCCGAGAGGGCATCACATCCCAGCGCGGCCAGCAACTCCAGACGTGCCTCCAGATCGGGCAAATGGTCGGAGAAAATCAGCGTGGCCCGCGCCGCCAGCGCCTGGAGAAAGACCTCCAAGCCGGCAAACCGGCCCAACTCATAGAGCAGCCCCCAACGCTCACAGGGCGACTCGCCGCCCGTCTTGATGGCACGGGTGAGCGTGGCCCAAGTGTGACTCACCAGCTTGGGCGCGCCCGTGGTGCCGGACGTGGGCAGAATCACCCGCGTAGCCCGTGCTGCGGCCGCCGCTGCGCCTGGATCGGTCGTGGCGATGTGCCCGGCGGTTTCTCCCAAAAGTTCTCCGGCATGACAATGTTCGACCTTCAGCCCGACGGGCGGCTGCCGGTCTGTCACAACAACCTCAACCTGCGCTAGGTCAAACCGCTCGGCCCAAGCAGACTCCGGCCATTCCGCGGGTACGAGCAACAGTGCGGATGCCACCCCATCCAGCGCCACCAGGAGCCGGGCCAGCACCAACTGCGATCGCACCGCCAGGGCCACCGTCCTTCCCGCCAACCCATTCAACCGATCCGACGCCACAACCGGGCTGCAGACTAAAATCTCATGGGCTAGCCAGGCGCGGTGGCCGTCAGTCCAGACAACTTGGTCCGGAGCAAACCGAGTCAACCATGCCTGGAACGGGGATGGATGGAAATCAGCGAACACGAAAGTCGTTTCGGTAGCCGCGACAGCCGGTAGCTGCAGATGATGTCAGCATGCTGAAGCCGAAACTCAGAAACTCAAAAAATGAAATTTGGAAGGCCGGAAAGTCGGAAATTACCAAGGTGGAAGGACGAGTGCGAGACATTGCCCGACGCAACCCGTCATGATGCTGCGACTCGTTTCTGTGGCGAAACTTTGTCGGGCTCAAAGCCATGTAAAATGTACACGGAAGGGCTATGCATCCTGCCTCCACCCGAGCCGAAACTCAGAAACACAAAAATGAATTTGGAAAGCAGGTAAGCAGGAAGCCGAAACTCGTTAACTCTGAAAGGGGCCGCAAAGGAAAATGAAACCCGATAAAATCGGATGAAACACGCGGGGCCTGCGGATTCTCTGGGGTCGGATTCGTACTTCGACCTTCGTGGTTCTGGACGCTGTTTGAAGCACGCGCTACCGGTCTCAGAAGCAACCCATGCAGGTGGCCAAGGCTTCCCTTATTTTCCGCCCCTTACCGGCCGACTTCTAACTACCATCTCCTGTCTCCCGACTCGTTAATTCTATCTAGCCACTTCACCTGCCCTATACTCACTTTTCTCTCCTCACTCCTATTCAGTTTTCGCTCGATCTTTGAACCGCTCATAGATGGCCAGAAACTCGCCAAAGGTGCGCGGGTACACCGGTTCTTCCAGGAGCAGAAACGGGTCGTAGCCCAGGGCCTGCTCCAGCCGCGTGACCACCACCGCGTAGCCGAGCGAATCGAGCCCGGTTTGCAGCAGCGGCAGGTCGTCCGTCCACGCGGCAGGCGGCTTCACCCCGTGCTCACGCATCACTTCGGTGAGAATTTCAATCAAGGTTTGACGCAGGTTCATGGGTTCAGAGTTGCGAGCAGGAGCAGGCACAGCGAAGGCGGCCACACCGGCCATTTAGGGTCACGGGGCCGTCTTTGAGCCCTTACCCATAAGTCGGTACCAGCCGCGGCGCACGGTGTAAAAAGGCCCGTCCAATTCGGCTTCAAGGTGAACGGCGGGGGCGTTGGGCAGGCCCAATCGGCCCAGTGCAAAAGGATGGGCGTTGGCGAGGGTGTTCACGCGGTGGGGCGGGTTGGGCTGAAAGGCACTGCGAAAGCCCAGGTCCCGCGCCAGCGTCATCAACGCGGCATTGTGACTCCCGGCCGGGAAGCAAAAGGAGGGTCGCTCGATGCCCAGGTGTCGGCGCAGGTCTTCCCGCGAGCGCTCCATTTCTTCACGCGCCTCGGCCCGCGGGATTTGTGCCAGCCAGGGATGCGAGTAGGTGTGGGCGCCTATTTCCCAACCCGCGGCCCGCAGTTCCCGGAGGTCCGCCCAGGACAACATCCGGTCACGCGGCGGATCTACGTCCAGTTCCCGGGCCAGCCGCTTCAGCCGGGTTTCGCGTTGTTCGCGGGGTTGGCAGACCAAGTGCGATTTCAACATCAGGCACGCCTCCCGGCGTTGGGCGGGAGTTTGGAGAGGCAACTCCACCAAAGTGCCGTCAGGCTGGTTCCAAGGCACGACCAAGGTCGCTCGTCGGGTGTGCTGAAACAAGAATCCCAAGCGCTGCGGCCAGGGCAGTTCACCCGATTCGGCGCAGCCCGTGACCACAAAAATCGTGGCCGTGACGCCGTACCGTTTCAGCACCGGCCAACCGTGAGTCAGGTTGTCGCGGAAACCGTCGTCGAAGGTGAGCACCGCCGAACGGGCCGGCACCGGACGCCCCAGTTCATAGCACTCGAGGAGACGGCTGAGGGGGATGATTTCGTAGTGCCGGGTCAGATAAGCCAGTTGCTCGTCCAGCCACTCGGGCCGCAGTCCTTCGAGGTAGCCCTCGTCGTCGTTGGCCACGCGGTGCCCGTAGAAAATGAGCGCGCCGTTCTTGGGGAAAAACACCCGACCCAGCGCACACAGCCCCAGACCCACAACCAATCGGCTGGCGGCAGCGCGGCAAGTTTCCTTGAGATGACCCATGGACGGCGGCGACTTGGTGTGGCATCGAGCGCGATCGCCCTCGTGTCTCAGGGGCCACTTGGGAGGGTCGCAACAAACTCCTGTTCACGCCGCCGACGCAAGCCCCGGGCCAGAGCGTCGCGAATGCGTTCGTTGGCGCAGGCGTTGCGGGCAAAATCGCCGGCCTCAAATTCCCATTGTCCGGGGCCCCGGCGCACAAAACGACCCGGCTGACCGTTCACGCGCAATTGGTCCACTGCCACGCTGGCGCCGAAGACCGCCTGCAGTTCGTTAACCAGCAGGCGCCCGTCCACGGTCTCAAAGACGTCCACATTCATGCTCCGAAAGCCACCCTGCTCGGTGACGTCGTGCAGAAAATCCAAATGTCGCGGCTCAGGTACCTCCCAGAGCGCCACGCCGGAACCGCTGTGAAACTCGCCCACCCGACCCTTGGGATGGCCAAAATAGGAATCCCCGATGCGCACCAGCCGCCATTCCTTCACTGCGGGTAGATACTCCTGAAGCAACACTGCTCCCCACTCACGGTCGCGCAGGTCCATGCCCCGCCCGACCACGCCACGGCGAAAAGCCCGCCGCACCCGTTTCCGCAACTCGTCCCGGCGACGCACGATCCAGACCCCGGTGGCCGCCGCGCCAAAGTTGAGCTTGAAAACCACCGGCAATTCGCAGCGCCCCACAAAATCTTCCGCCTCTTCGGGGTGGTAAAAAATCCACGTGCGCGGGTGGGGAACACGGTGGGCCTCGAGCCAATAAACCATCCGACGCTTGTCTTCGTACATCCAGATTTCGCGGCTGGTGGGTACCACGGGATACCCGAGCATTTCTTCCAGCACACGCACGCGCTCCCTGATCATGCGATTCCAGATGCTCAGGAACCCGTCGGGCCAGACCAGGAACACCTCGCAACCGGCGCGTTGCACCTGCTCCAACCAGTCCGCCCGGGCCAGGTCGAGCACCCGAAATGGCAGGCCCATTTCCAAACAGGCTTGGACATAGTGCGCGTGATACTGGGCGGCGTTGTAAATGATGCCAAAGCGAACGGGGCTGCCGGCGCGGTTGTCGTCGCTGGCGGTCACCCCCGCCAGCGGGTTGCGACGCGCGCTTTCCCGCAGCTTGAGCTCGCTAAGGTTGACGAACCGCTGAAGACGATGGCGCCAAGGGCGCGGCACCCAGCGGCGTGCCAGTTCCACCCAGCTCATGGGCGAGCTAGGAGCGAGCGATAAAGCGCCTCAAACTCGCTGATGTATCGCTCCAGACCAAACCAATTTACCGCCAGCTCTCGCGAGCGTCGGCTCATGGCGGCACGCTCGGCCAACGGCGTCTTCAGCATCCGCTGCATGGCGTCGGCAATGGCCTCGACGTCGGTCCCGTCGCAGACAAACCCGTTGCGGGCGGTCTCGACGATCAAGGGCAGGTCGGAAACCCGGCTGACCACCACGGGTAATCCGCAAGCCATGCCCTCGACCACGGCGTTGGGAATGCCCTCTTGCAGAGAAACATGCACCAAGGCATCCGCTTCGCGGTACGCCTTCTCGATATCTGCGCGCGGCCCGTGAAAGCGGACGCAGTCCAGCAAGCAGTACTGTTTGACCAACTGAGCGGCACGCAAGTAATCGGCCGAGGGTTCACCCGGGTTTTGGCCGGGTCGGCCATACCAGTCCAGGCGGAAGGCGCCCGGCCAGCGCTGGCGCAGCCGGTGCACCGCCTCGACCACCCGCACCGGATTCTTGACCCGATAGACCGTCCCCACACTGACAAAACGAAACACTTGCTGCTTCTCGGACGCTGTGGAGCAGACCTCCCTGAACAAGTCTTGCCTCTCGACCGACCTTTCGGCCGGCCGAAACCGCTCGGTGTCCACACCGTTGCGGATGACATGCAGCCGACGCGCCAGCCAGGGAGCCAGTCGGGCCAGGTTGCGCCGGTTCATCTCGGTCTCCGTCACCACCGCATCCGTCAGAGCAAACAATACCAAGGCGATCCACAACTCCGGTTTTCGCCTCGAATAGGACGCAGTGGAAAAGTCGTTACCCACCACCCGACAGCGTCGAATGGGCAAGTTGGCCAGCACAGCCAGACTGGAGGCGCGCTTCATGGACCCGAACAGTACATCGGGTCGAAAGTCTCGCACCCATTGCCGTACTGCTCTCAACTTGGCCGTTTTGGAACCGGCTGCGAACATCCGCATCGCCATACCCTGCTGCCGCAAATCTGCTTCAGCCGGTCCGGCAGTCGCGTACGTGCACAACTCCACTGTGTGTCCACGGCGCTGCAACCCCAGGGCCAGTTGCGCCAACTGCCGTTCTGCACCACCTAGGCCCAGTCCGCCAATTAAGAGACCGATTTTCATCTACCGCACTGCGCCGTAAACCACTGGACGCCCGCGTGCGGGTGTTGCTGCATCCGCGGGTCGCGCTAGAACCGGCCTTGCGCGCACACGTGGATTGGCTAAGAGTGGCGTCGCTCCAGCCACGGCCAGAAACATCCAGGCAAATTGCCCGTAGCCGTAATGTACGGTGAGCATGCCAGCCAGTAAGACGCCGAAAATCGCCAGCAACGTGGCCGCCCAGAAATCCTTGCGCTGACGCCAGAGTCGCCAGCCGGTGGCCCCCAGCCCCAGTAGCCAAGGTATAAAACCGAGCACTCCAAATGACACAGCAACCTGCAGATAAGTGTTGTGGGCAGCGATGCTGGCTCTGCCGAGGCGTGCGCCCAGTTCATCAACGTAACTCGTACCCCACCCGGTCAACGGACGTTCCAGCAACATCACCACGGATTCACGTGCCAATTCTTCCCGTGCGCCGAGCCGGCCTTGCTCGAGCGTTTCCTCGAAAATCCGAACGCGGATGAGTTCCGAACTCATGATGGCACTGCCAACCCCGTACAAGACCAAGGGAACAAGCAGGGCATAGGCCCCCCACCGCCGTCCGCGGAACATCAAGA
>Ga0073932_1007830_pt1 | contig 10148 bp, 7 predicted proteins | sample DewCreD2012metaG_FD_76967 | JGI IMG/M metagenome (GOLD analysis project Ga0073932, IMG submission 76967) | Hot spring sediment bacterial and archeal communities from British Columbia, Canada, to study Microbial Dark Matter (Phase II) - Dewar... ...
ACTTTACCGGATTGCACTTCGTTGTCAAGGTGCAGATGGCGCAGAAGCCACTCGTGTCCGGCCAGGTATCCGGGCAGGGAGTAGATTTTTTCGCCGTCCAGGCCCTGGGCTTCGTAGTTGATGTCCCGCGGGTTTTTGCTCGGCTCGGGCATGCTCATGTCGCAGCCGCAGAAGGTGATGGGGTTGCAGCCCGCGAAGCGCGCCAGCAGATAGGCGCTGTTGCCGCAGATGATGGCGCCGGGGATGCCTGCCACGCGCCGGTTCGTGAGGTTTGCCATGGCCTCGTTGAACTGGGGGTCGCTGTCCAGCACCAGAAAAAACAGGCGCTCCATCCAGGGCAGGTCCACGAGCTTGCGGCTCACCTTGACCGAGGCCAGGAGAATGGACTTGTGCACGGGCATGCCTTTGAAAAAATCCGCCACGATGTCCTGGAAGTCCACGGCCACGGTGAACTCGGGAATCACGCCTTTTTCGTGGAGCATGGCGAAGGCGCGGTCCGTGCAGAACAGCGGGTATTGCGCGGCGCGCTCCGCGAGCAGATCAATGTTCTTTTGCAGGCTGGGGCCTGCGCCCACAACGATGCCGGGCAGGCCCTGGAACAGGTTGTTGAGGTATGTGATGTCCTTGCTCTTGTTGATGACGGGCAGGTTGTTTCGGATGCTGTGCAGCCACTTGCCGCGCTGGGCCACGATGTCGCCCATCTGCGAGGTTTTGAGGATGGCGTCGCCGGGGTTGAACGCCTGCGGGTCGTGCGGGTCCGTGGTCATGGCCTGTGCGGTTCCTTTTGTCCGCTTCATTGTACCAGAAGCGCGCGCGGATCAAAAGGCGCGCGCGCGGGAAAATGCGGGCATAAAAAAAGCCGGCCTGCGCGGCCGGCGGGAATTGGAGTGATGCAGGGTTAACGATCAGCGTTTGAGGTTGAGCACCTCGGTCAGCATCTCGTCGGAAGTCGTGATGATGCGAGAGTTGGCCTGGAAGCCGCGCTCCGTGATGATCATCTTTGTGAATTCCTCGGCGATGTCCACATTGGACATTTCGAGGGCGCCGCCCATGACCGAGCCTGCGCCGCCCACATACGCGGGCACCAGGGTCGGGGTGCCGCTGTTGGCGGACTGGTCCCACAGGTTGGCGCCGAGCTTGGTGAGGCCTTCTTCGTTCGGGAAGATGGCCAGGGCGAGCTGGCCGATGGGCTTGACCACGCCGTTGGAGTAGCTGCCCTGAATGATGCCGAGCTGGTCTACGGCGAAGGTCTGCAGGATGCCCATGGCCCAGCCGTTCTGCTCGTAGGCCAGGGTGGTGGAGTCCGAGGCGTACTGGGTCACGCCGCCCAGCAGGTTGGTGGTGTGGCCGTCGAAGTCAACCTCGATGCTCAAGGTGTCCACGCTGCGGGTGGAGTTGCCGTTGAGGCCGATGGGCGAGGGGTCGAACATGATGGGGCCGGTGTTGCCCGCGAGCGCGGTGGCCTGCAGCAGGCCGTTGTCATCGAAGGTGAGCGAACCCTTCAGGCGGCCCACGCCCTGGGCCAGGGCGTCAATTTTGTCCATGCTGTCGAACGCGAACACATCGCTGTAGGGCAGCTCGGCGCGCCAGAACCACTGGTTGGTGTAGCGGATCTGCTTGGCCGTGTCATAGTACGAACCCACATGGGTGAACACGAACTGCAGCTCGTGGATGGCGCCCAGGGAGTCGTACACATTGATGGAGGTGCGGTGGGTTTCCGCGGACAGGAATCGGCTCGAGGCCTTCTGCGTGGGCTGGGTGCTGGTGGCCTGGTCGTAGATGATGGGGTCGGGGGTCGAGCCGATCTTGTTGTTGATGGTGCCCCACATGTTGTTGAAGTCGGTGCGTGCCTTGCCGTCGCCGCCTTCGCTGACTTCGGCGTAGGCCTGGGCGAAGTCGGCCCACCGGCTGTTCATGATGGTGGAGGGAGCGGCGAGCAGGCGCTTCTCGGTGGTGTACTGGGCCGTGATCTTGATCTGGCCCGTGAGCAGGCCCGCGCCGTTGACCATGAGGGCGCGGTTCGGGTTGGTGTTGGCGCCGCTCCACATGAGGCTGATGTTGCCCGTGGAGGAATCAATGGTGTAGCCGGTGTTCTCGGTGAGCTGCACGACCGTGGCGTTGGACGGGCGGAACTCGAGCACGATGGTCGAGTTGGCGGCGGGCGCCAGGCCGGCGGCGGTGTTGAAGTAAATCACCGGCGTGGCCGTGCCGTTGGCGTCGCTGATCACATACTCGTTGGCCGCGCCGGAGAAGAAGTCCACGCGGGTCCAGTAGGTGCCATCCACGGAGAGCTTGTCGGTCTGGTTGATCATGCGCAGGGCGTTGCCCTGGGTGTAGCCGGTGGTCCACTCGTTCAGCGCGAGTGCGCCGCCCTGCACGCCGGGGTTGTAGGAGGTGGACAGGCGGGTGTTTACGACCTGGGCGTAGATCTGTTCGGAGTTGTCCACATCGCCGTAGGCGAGCTTGAGCGTGTCGGTCTGGTAATCAATGATGCCCAGGTTTTCGGCCTGCATGTTGCCGCCCAGGCCGCCGGTGACCAGGCTAAGGCGCGTGCCGTTCACGGTCTTGTCCGTGCTGTCCTGCAGGATGAAGCCCTGGCGGATGGCGCTGCCGGACGCGGCGTTGATGCTGACCTTGATTTCGTTCCAGTCCTGGGAGTTGGACACGGGGTTGTTGTAGATGTAGAACTGCGCGTCGTCGGTGTTGTACTTGACTTCGGCGTTGATGGTGCCGTTGACATCGAGCGCGTTGAGCGTGTTCTGGATGGCGGTCTCGAGGTCCGCGATGTCCGTGTCGTTGGTGACTTGGAAGTAGTAGTACTTTTCGGTCTGGAAGGGCATGGTGTTTTCGCAGCGCTGGCGGGTGCGGTAGTTGATGGTCACGGGATCGTTCAGCGCGGCGGCGGTGCCCACGATGACTTCGCCGGTCTTGGAATTGTACACCCACTGGTTGGCGGCCAGGTTGTCCACGACGCCGTCGTTGTCGGTGTCGGGGTCCACGCTGACGCGGTTGGCGGCGAGGTACTGTGTGGCGCCGATCTGGATGGAGAAGCCGCCCTGGTCGGCGATTTCCACGGGCAGGCTGGACGCGCCGATGAGGCTGAAGCGCTGCTGTCCGGCCGCGGCGGTGCCGGTGGCCGTGGTCCACGCGCCGAACTCATTGTTGTTGGCGAGCGCGTTGTAGAAGGCTTCGGCTTTGATCTCGATCCAGTCGCCTTCGCGGATGCCCAGGTGCTCGGGGGTGTATTCGCCGGCGTCGAGCTTGTACAGGTCCACCAGGGTGTCGTCCTTGGTGGCGTAGCCTTCCTTGGGGTCGAGGCCGTCGGCGATGATGGAGCGGCTGTCGGACTTGAGGTTGCACTTGAGGCCGACCTGGTTGGTGGCCTGCGCCGAGAGCTTTTCGCCGATCTGGAAGTTGATGTCCGTGACCGGACGCTGGGTGTCAACCACGAAGTCGTGGTTGTGCGTGGTTTCCACGCGGGTCCAGCCCTGGATTTTGAAGCCGTTGTTGTTGACGAGGGTGCCGTCGCGGTCCAGGCCGAAGGTGCCGTCGCGGGTGTATACGGTGTTGCCGTTTGCATCCTGGAGCACGAACCAGCCGTTGCCGCTGATGGCCACATCGGTGGCGCGGCCTGTGTTTTCGATCTGGCCCTGGAGCATGAGGTTGGTCACGGAGACCGTGGTCATGCCCATGCCGACCTGCATGGGGTTGGTGCCGCCGATGTTGCCCCGGGGCGCCGATGCCGCCATGTAGGTCCGGCTCAAAAGGTCCGCGAATTCCGCGCGGCCCTTTTTGAACCCGTAGGTGTTGATATTGGCGATGTTGTTGCCAATAACATCCATTGCTATCTGGTGGTTCTGGAGACCCAGAACGCCAGTGTACAAGGACGAGTTCATAGCGTTGACCTCCCTAAAGGTTGGGAACCGTCCGAACGGCGGGAAGGCCCACGGAACACGGAAAGCGCAAACGCTAAGCGCCTGACAGCGATCCGCGCCGCGTCAACTCGTGGCGTGCGTGCAGGGTTTCAAGGCTTTGGATGGTTTGATGCGGGCTGCTACCCTAGAGCGAGCAGGCCGTCAACCTGAATCCGCGAGTTGAGTTAGTGTGCCTTGTGAGCCTTTTCCTGCTATCCGGTTTTTTCGGAGCGCCCGCCGGGTCTGTCGATCTCCTGCGGGTTGAACTTCCTCGGTGAGGTCCAGTTCCCGTTCGCTCCGTCAAGCAATGACTGCCGAATCAATTTTTGTAATCACATTCTCCTTCATGGACTCGGTGTCCATGGCGGTGATGACCATGCGGTTGGTCACGCTGACCACGAACGCGAGGCCATTCATGAGAACCAGTGATTCACGGGCGCCCTTTCCGGCTGCGCGATCCACGGCGTCTGAAAGCCGGGTCACATCTTCGGATGTCAGTTCCATGGAGCGCTGCTGCAACCGTTTTGCGGCGTGCGCGGAAAAGCTAAGCGCGCTTCCTGCGCCGGCGGTCTTCTGTTCCAGGATTTTCTGGAACTCGGTTTTGCCGGTTTGCTGCCCGGGTTGTTGCAACGGCGTTTGCGGCGCCGGCTGCAGCGGGTCCAACTGCCTGGGGGCCTGGAATTGCGGGCCGTACATTTTGGCTACCACGTGAATTCACCTCCTTCTCTGTATGATGCCTGCGTTGCCTTTACTGCTGCCCGATGGCGATGACCTGGCTGATGTCCACCAGATACTGCCCTTCGACATTCAGCATGGGCGTTCCGTACGAGAGTTCCACTTCCAGCACGGTGCCCGTGAGCTGCGTTCCGTCGTCTCCGTACCAAGCCACTTCGCGGCCGATGAACGACGCCGCGTTGGACAAGGTCTGCAGGGCCAGCATGCCCTCGAAGCTTTTGTTGAGGTTGATCATCTGCTCGAGCGAGTTGAACTGCGCGAGCTGCGCGATGAATTCCTCGTTCTTCAAAGGCTCCAGCGGGTCCTGGTTCTTGAGCTGCATGACGAGCAGCTTCAGGAAGTCGTCCTTGCCCAGTTCCTGTTTGCCGGTACCGGCGGCCGTGTTCTGGCCCACTCCGTACTGGTTGATCAAATCTACCAATGCCATGGTTTCTCCTCCTCCTTCCTGTGCCGTTTTTGGCTGGTCAGGCGAGGTAGTTGTGGCGGTACGCCGATATGGCCATGGGCCGCATGCTGTAAATTGCGTCATCCACCAGCATGGGTTCGAGGCCTTGCTCGGCGATGTCTGTTGCGGAAACAGCAGTTTCGGCCTGCCCGTTGCGGCCCGGCTCGCCGGCGTCCTGCTGCCGTCCGGAGCCGGTGTCCACCGACACCTCGAACCGTCCCACTTTCACGCCCGCTTCTTCGAGCGCGTCGCGAAGCTGCCCAAGGTTGCTTTCGATAATGGCCTTGACCTCATGGGACTGGGCCACGAACTTGGCAACCACCACATCCTGGTCCACACGGATTTTCAAGTGCAGATCGCCCAGGTGCTCGGGCCGCAGCCCGATGCGGATTTCGCCTCCCTGCGCGTTGTATTGCGCATAGGAGATCCGCTCGGCAATCTGGTACATGACCGATTGCTGAACCTGCGCGCTGGATTGCGGGGCGCGGGACGATGTTGCTGTTTCCTGAACTGTCTGCTGGAACAGATTCTGCGCGCTCTCGGAGCGTCCGAGAAACGCGATGCGCTCTGATCCGTTGCTCATCATGGGTGCGGATGTCGAGGCCCGGTCCGAATTCATCTGGGCCTTGACCTGCTGCTGGAACAGATCCGCCTGCCATTTCTGGCCGTCGGAATCCGCGTCCTGCCCGAACCGCTGCATGAAGCTGTTGAGGAAATCGAATCCGCCTGATTTGCCGGCCACGGTGAGCAGAGCCAGAGATTCGGCCGTGCTCTTGCTGCCGAGCAGTTGTTCAAAGCGGGCGGCGAGTTCCTCGCGCGGTTTGCTCATGGCCGCGAGTTCCTGGGCCAGGGCCTGCATGTCAAGCTGTTTGAGCATGTTGTCCGCGCTCTTGAGCATGGCATCGGCGGTGAGCACTTCGGGTTTGGCGGCGTCCATGGAACCGGCCATGGGGATGAGCACCTGCGGCTTCTGGGTCTGGCCGTCGCTCTGCACCATGATGCGGGTGCCCTGCGCGTCTCCGGCCTTGGCCTGCTGCTGCGTGAGGGTCTTGAGTTCTTCCTCGTTCAGCAACCCGGCGGGAACCAGGAGCGCGGCTTCGGTGGCGGGGGCCTGGCCCTGCGTCATGGACACGATCTGCGCGCTCTGTGCGCTTTCGGGGGTCAACCGGATGGTTATGGAAACCTTCTCCGCGTCTTCTCCCTGCTGCGCGCCGAATGTGAGCGACAGCGTGGCGGCGCCGTCTTCGGCGTCCGCGTTGCCCGTGAGTTCGGACACATTCACCTGCACGGCTTTGTCACCGGCGAGCTTGACCAGCAGTTTGATCTGGTCGAGCATTTCCGGGTCCAGGCCGCTCTCATCGTTCAGGAGCATGGAAACGAGCTTGTACAGCTCGCTGTCCTTGTCCATGAAGAACATGAGGGTGAGTCCGTCCGTCTGGGCGAGGTCCGTGATGCCGAGCTTTTCGGCGAGCGCCTGCAGTTCCTGCCCATCATTGCGTCCCGCGAGGAGCAGTGCCAGGAGATCGAGGATAAGTTCCTGCATGAGTTCATCCATGTCTCCGCCATCCTGCGCCTGCTGTGCGGCTTCTTCGAGCTTGTCCACGACCTCGCGAAGCTGGGCTTCGGCGGTCCGGGCGCTGCTCTGTGTTTTGGCCGCGGCGGCGGGAGCGTTTTCGGGCGCGGTTTCCTGCGCCTTGCTTTCGCCGCTTTCGCGCGGGGCGGTGCGGGGCTTTTCGGCAACCTGCTGCTGCCTTTCGGCTTCGGGCCTGGCGGTTTCCGTCTGCTTGCGTTCCGCCCGGGGAGCTTCTGTCTTGCTCACCGTCTGCTGCGCGGGCTGGCTGCTCTGCTGCTGCTGCGCGCCGCCTGTGTTGAACGACGCTTGCTGCCGGGGTTCGAGCGCTCGGGCAAGCGTCTGGCTGAAAGCCTCCTGGCCGCTGGCCATGGCCACGGGCCGGGTGGATGCCTGTGCGCCGAACAGTGCGCTTCCTCTGTCTGACAACAGACTTAGAAACAGTTCCGTCGCATTCATCTACCTTCACCTCCCTTCTATTAAGTTGTCCGGGTCAATCACCTCCTCCGGATTATTTCCTCTTCGTTCGTTGCTTTACTTAAAAGATTACTTTAAGTAAAAGCTCTTATAGTAGTGCCCCGCCGGGGCGGGGCTTGAGACGCAATACCTTTTAATTATGTGCCGGACTGGCGGCGGGATGCAATCTTTTGGAGCAATTCGCCGGTCTTGCCCGGTTCAAAGTTTTGCAGGATTTCCGCGGCCGTTTCTTCTTTGAGCGAAGACAGCACTTCAATCACGAAGGTTTCGTCCTGCATGGACAGCGCGTCAAGCACATCGGCGGCTTGCTCCGCGGGCATGCCCTTGATGATTTTTGAGACTTTGCGGTAGTCGCGGGACTGGAATGCGCTCAACAGGGACTTGGCCTGCGGAACGGCAGGCAGAGCGGGCGGTGCGCCCGCGGCGGGCGCGGCGGCGGCGCCCCCGGCGGGAGCGCCCTCGAGCGCGGCCATGATGGCCTCGGGCGTGACTTCTGCGCCGGATTCCTTGAGCGTCTTCATGTCCTTGGCGATCTTGTCCATCTGGCCCGCGGATTTTTCCAGCTTGCCGACTTTCTTTTCCAGCGCCGATATGGTTTCCTTCTGGCCTTCAATAATATCTGCGGCCTTGCGCATCTCACGGCGCAACTGGATCACATCGAGCGCTTCTTCGGTGGTGAGGGTTTTCTTGAAGTCCGGGTGGTGCAGCGGGCGCAACAGAACGCTCATGGTCTTGTTGTCCGCGAATCGCTGGTAGAGGGCTTCCTCGGGTCCGTTCAGCGCGCCGCTCATGTGCAGCACCAGCAGCAGCAGGAACAGGCCCGCAACCGCGCCCAGGATGGCCAGGACCAGGGGCATCCTGCCCTTGCCTTTAGGCTCCTCCAGCGAAAGGGCCGTTTCTTTGGGTTTGCTTTGTGTTTTCGCCATGGTTTGCGGTCTCTCCTAATATGTCTGGGCGTTGCGCGTGCGCGGGCGGCTTACGAGCCGCCCAGCATGTCCATAATTTTGCCCACATAGTTTCGCGTTTCCTTGTAAGGCGGAACGCCGCCGTATGTCTGCACGGCGCCGGGGCCGGCGTTGTAGGCGGCCAGCGCCTTTTTCGTGTCCCCGCCGAAGGTGTCCAGCATCTGGCGCAGATAGCGCGCGCCGCCGTCAATGTTTTGCGCCGGGTCGTACGCGTCGGTCACGCCCAGAGAGCGCGCCGTGCCGGGCATAAGCTGCATCAGCCCCATGGCGCCTTTGGGCGATGTGGCAGACGGGTTGAAGTTGCTCTCGGCCTTGATCACCGCGCGCAGCAGGTTCTGGTCCAGGTTGTACTTGGCCGACGCCTGCTCAATGAGCGCATCCATGTCCGGGTTGCCTTTAAGCTCCGAAAGACTGCTCCGCACCGGCGCCGATCTCTGAAACAGTTCGTCGAAAGGCGCTTTCTCCACCACCGGGTATTCCTCGTTCACGGACGCAACCAGCTCGGACGCCGGCGCGCCGTCGGTTTCCGGGTTGTAAAGCTGGCTCTTGAGTTCCGTGCTGAATTCCTGCGCCTGCCGCACGGGAATCTGGGGACCGAACCGCTCCTGAATCGAACTGATGCGATCCATGACCTGAAAGATGCCCCACTGCCCCGGCGGATTTTTGAATTGAATGAAGTTCGGCATATTCTTTCACTCCGGTTGCGCGGCTACACCGCGAACTGGCTCAATCCGCTCCTGTCGCGAATGTACTTGATGGACGCCACATCGTCGAGCTGCAACTGGTCCTGGCGCTCTTCTTCGTAGCGGTACTCCTTGAATTTTTTCTCTTTGACCTTGACCAGCGCTTCTTTCTGCTTTCTGGCCTCGACGAGTTCGAGCATGGCCTGGTCCGCGGCCTTCTGTGCGCGTGCCACAACCGCGAGCTGCTCCGTGACCCGGCGGTCCAGGAAAAAGATGTAGGACTGGAAGAAGGACATCATGGAAATGTCCACATCTTCCTTGCGCGACTCCTCGCGCAGCGCCTCGAAGTACCGGCGCCGCATGGTCTTCAATTCCCTCAACGCCGCTTTTTCGTTTTCGAGCAGGCGTTGTTTTTCGGCGAATTCCGCCAGCTTCTGGTCCTCAAGGAACTGCCGGTACTTCAGAACCGGTTCGAGACGGAATCGGAACATCAGCCCTCAAATATGGCTTTCAGGCCCGCGATGGAATCTTCGTAATCCATCTTTTCGTACAGGCCCTGCCTGACATAGTCGAAGATGCGGTCAATGCGGCTGATCGCATAATCAATTTTCGGATTGCTGCCCTTGACATACGCGCCGATGTTGATGAGGTCCTCGGCTTCCTGGTAGGTGGCGAGGATCTCGCGGAAGCGGCGCATGAGGTTGAAGTGCTCTTCGGAAGTGATGTCGGGCATCACACGGCTCACGCTCTGGAGCAGGTCCACGGGCGGGTAAATGTTGCGGTGCGCCAGGCGGCGGTCCAGCACCACATGCCCGTCCAGGATGCTGCGCACATGGTCGGCCACGGGTTCGTTCATATCGTCCGCTTCCACGAGCACATTGTACAGCCCGGTGATGGATCCCCTGTCGGATTGGCCCGCGCGTTCGAGCAGCTTGGGCAGGGCCACGAACAGGGACGGCGTGTAGCCGCGCGTGGTGGGCGGCTCGCCCGAGGCCAGGCCCATCTCGCGCTGCGCGAACGCGAACCGGGTGATCGAGTCCACCATGAGCACCACATCCATGCCCTTGTCGCGGAAATATTCGGCGATGGTGGTGGCCGTGTACGGAGCCTTGATGCGGCTCAAGGGCGAGGTGTCGGAAGTGGACACGACCACCACGGAACGGGACAGGCCCTCTTCGCCCAAGTCCCTTTCCAGAAACTCGCGCACCTCGCGCCCGCGCTCGCCCACCAGCGCAATCACATTGATGTCGGCCCGCGTGAAACGGGCAATCATGCCCATGGTCGAGCTTTTGCCCACTCCGCTGCCGCTGAAAATGCCGAGCCTCTGGCCGCAGCCGCAGGTGAGCAACCCGTCCACGG
>Ga0073932_1007832_pt1 | contig 10144 bp, 10 predicted proteins | sample DewCreD2012metaG_FD_76967 | JGI IMG/M metagenome (GOLD analysis project Ga0073932, IMG submission 76967) | Hot spring sediment bacterial and archeal communities from British Columbia, Canada, to study Microbial Dark Matter (Phase II) - Dewar... ...
CACCATCCTGCATGTACTTGCCCTGCTTGTGGGGTTAATGCCTGCCGGTGCGCTGGCAAGCGGAATCATTTATACAGGAATCATTTGCTTTTCGCTGGCAGCTATTTTACTTCAATGAACAAAACATCGCATGTAAATGTTTTTAATAACAATATAAAACCATTCTGAAATGAAAAAATTAGTGGGTTGGGCCGTAAGAAAATCTCCGTGGATCATCCACTTCAATGCAGGTGGGTGCAACGGTTGTGACATCGAAATCCTCGATGCCCTCACTCCCCGTTTTGACCTTGAGCGGTTCGGAGTGTTGCTGAAGGGAACGCCCAGACATGCAGACATTATTGTTTGTACCGGACCTGCCAACGAACAAATTGCCTCCCGGCTGAAAAGAATATACGATCAGATGCCGGGACCTAAGTTTGTAGTGGCCTGCGGTTCCTGTGCCATTTCAGGAGGAGCATTCAGGAAATGTTATAACATTTCAGGAGGAATAGATAAAATACTTCCTGTGGCCGCCTACATTCCCGGCTGTCCTCCACGTCCTGATGCAATTATTCAGGGAGTGTATGCCCTCATAGAAAAACTAAAACAAGAAGAAGAAAAAAATGGTAAAAAAGATTGACATTGCCAGCAATCAAATCCGGGAACATTTTTCCGGATGGATAAAAACAGGGGAACTGAAATTGCTTTCCACCATTTCGGGATACCAGGAAGAGGGGAATATTTTCATTGTGTATCATTGCGTCAACAACGAAGGAGCAGTAGACGTAAGGACTTCCGTTCCCCTCGCCCAACCGGTATTGCCATCCATTGTACCTGTTCTTCCGGCCGCCACATTGTATGAACGTGAAGTGCAGGATCTCTTAGGGGTAAGATTTGAAGGGCATCCCGATCCTCGCCGCCTTGTTCTTCCGGAAGACTTTCCCGACAATGTGTATCCACTGAGAAAGGATTATGTTGTAAATAAAGAAAAATAAAATGGACAAGCAAATTATATTACCCATCGGGCCCCAGCATCCTCTTTTAAAAGAACCTGTACATTTCAGGTTTTCCATAGAAGGGGAAAAGATTGTCGAAGCCGACATCAGGCTGGGATACAACCACCGGGGCATTGAAAAAGCTGCAGAAAGCGAAACATACATTCAGGACCTGTACATGATTGAACGCATCTGTGGCATCTGTTCCATGACACACGCCACCAATTTTGCCCATGCGGTGGAAGAAATTGCAAAAGTAGAGGTGCCTCCCCGTGCCCGTTACATCCGTGTCATCGTGGCCGAACTGGAGCGCCTTCACAGCCACCTGTTGTGGCTGGGTGTGGCCGGACATGAAATAGGATTCGACACATTCTTTATGGTGGCCTGGCGCGACCGTGAGGTGGTCATGGATCTGCTTGAGGGTATCACCGGCAACCGCGTTAACTATGGCATCAACAAACCTGGAGGTGTCCGCAAAGACATTTCCGATGCCCAGCGCAAAGAATTACAGAAAGGGATGGACATCCTTGAAGAACGCATCCGCTATTACCAGAAAGTGGCACTGGAAGAACCTACTTTCATTGCCCGTGTGGCAGGCATAGGAAAATTAGACAAAGAAATTGCCATCTCGCACGGTGCTGTGGGACCAACAGCAAGGGGATCAGGAATCACCTATGATGTACGTCGCGACCTTCCCTATTCTGCTTATGGCGAAATTCCTTTTAATGTAATCACCTCTGACCGTGGCGACGTGCTGGGACGCACCATCGTGAGAATTGGTGAAATGCTTGAATCGATTAACATCATACGGTATGCCGTGGAACATTTGCCGGAAGGGCCTCTTGCTGCCCGTATTCCCCGGCGAATTCCTGCAGGAGAAGCCACCACACGCTACGAAGCTCCACGCGGGGAATGTATTCATTATGTCAGGGCCAATGGAACTGAAGTGCCCGACCGCGTAAAGGTACGTGCCCCGACAATGGCCAACCTCGTCTCGATCCGATCGACACTGCTCAACCAGGAAGTGGCAGACATCCCCATTATCGTGGCTGCCATTGATCCCTGCCTGTCGTGTACCGACCGCACCCTTGTGCTGCTTTCAAACAAACAGTCCAGCGAAATTACTACCTGGGCAGAATTAAGAAAAAAGAGTCTTGCTAAAACAAAAAGGTTATTATGATACTGATAAAAATATTTTTCTTTCCCGGGCTTCTTTTTTTGATGACGTATGCACTTTACCTGCAATGGTTCGACAGGAAAGTGTATGCCCGGATGCAAAATCGTGTGGGGCCTCCTCTTTTTCAACCTGTGGCCGATTTCTTAAAACTGCTTTCCAAGCAGACCATTGTTCCTTCGAGCGTACAGGAACAAGGGATGTTCTGGATACTTCCTCTCATTAGTTTTGCTGCCGTTGCAACCTCATTCCTGTTCATCCCCGTGACGGCTTCGGGACCGTTTTACTCTTTCCCCGGCGATTTGATTATTGTAGCTTATCTGTTAACCCTTCCCACCCTTGTGCTTGCCCTGGCAGGATGGATTTCCACCACCAGTTACAGCATCATCGGAGGCATCCGGTGTCTTTCGCAGCTGTTTTCTTACGAAGTACCTTTTTTCATCGCCCTCCTCGTTCCGGCCATTGCAGTGAACTCATGGAACATTGCCACCATAGCCACCCATCTGCCTCATCTCGTTGCTACCCATCCCCTGTATATGATTCCTCTTGCCCTGGCTTTCTTCAGCGGACTGATTGCCTTGCAGGGCAAGCTGGAAAGAAAGCCCTTTGACATTCCGGATGCAGAAACAGAACTGGTGGCCGGACCTTTTACCGAATATTCAGGTCGTTTGTTTGCCCTGTTCAGAATTACCCTCGACATGGAAATGGTGGTGGGAATTTCCTTGCTGAGTGCCATCTTTCTGGGAGGCGCCAATCCTTTGATGGGCATTCCGGGTTTTGTTATGTTTCTGATAAAAACCCTTTTTGTTGCTTTTCTGCTTGCCGCTATTAAATCGGCTACCGCACGAATACGGATTGACCAACTCATCAGCTTCGGATGGAAAATTCTCGCACCCGTAAGCATTGTGGCTTTACTGCTTCAAATTACAATGATTAATCTGTAAAAATTATGATAAAACCAGGTGCTATTTGGAAAGAACTGCTGAAAAACTTTTCACGCAAGCCGGCCACTGTCCTTTATCCGAAGGAAAGACTAAACCTTCCGCCCAACTTCCGGGGAAGACCCATGTACGACGCTTCCAAATGCATTGGCTGTATGTTGTGTGTTAAAGACTGCCCGGCTCAGGCCATTCAAATAGAAAAAGTTGCCGAGAAATCTTATCAGTGTACCTTTTACCTGGGACGTTGCATTTTTTGCGGACAATGTGCCGACTCATGCAACAAAGGAGCCATCACGATGAGCCAGGTGTACGAACTGGCTGCTTTTACCCAGCCTTCCATGACCGACACAGTAAAGCCTGTGTAAAATGAGATGAGTACGACAGAATCATTCTCCTCTTTTTCTGCCGGCCAGACTGAGGTCTTTTCTTTGCTCAAAAAAACCCTGACATACCGTCCTCTTGTTTTTCTGGGGACAGGTTCCCTTCTTCACGGAGATGACGGATGGGCATATTATCTTTTGAAAAAAATAAAATCCGTACCCGCAAAAGATGTACATACGTTATGGACAGAAACAGCGCCGGAAAATTTTCTTGGTCCCCTTGAACGATTACATCCGGCAGAACTGATTATATGCGACGCCGCCGACTTTGACGCTCCCGCCGGAACGATCCGTTTTTTTCCAGCCGAAGAAATAAAGGAACATCCGGCTACCTTAACCCACCGCATGCCTTTTTCCATACTTATTTCCATGCTTAACGAACGATGTCCCTGTAAAACTCATTTTTTGCTAATCCAGCCATCATCTATAGAATTTTCTTCTTCTCTGTCGAAAGAAGTAAAGCAATCCCTGCAAAAAATTACCCGACTGTTGATAAACGAACTCAATAAATGATTCCTTTAAAAAAAAGAGAAGCATTTTTAAAAATGCTTCTCCTTTTTCCAATGAAACAAATATCACATAATTTATTCAACTACGATTTTTCTGATCAACCATCCCTTGCCTGTATTTATTTTAACGATATACGATCCGGCAGGAAGTTTTTCCACAACAAAGGTACCATCAGTGGAAAGATCCGTTTTCATCAGTTTTCCCCCCGCATCATAAATTTCAACCGTTACCGGCAGTGCAACTCCCGATAAGGTAAACTGATGACGGACAGGATTGGGGAAGAGGGTAACTGAAACATCTTCTTCGGCAAGGGCAAGTCCTGCTACAGTCAGTTTGGCTGTATTGATATACGTAAAGGAATAATTATTATCGCTTCCACCGGAAATGATAATGCTATACGTGCCCGGTGCGCTGCTTTCATTTGCCTGGCAGGTGGCTACAGGTTTTACGTCCAGGACACTTTCATCATCGCCATTTACGAAACCGGAATAGACAAGCACAAAGGGAGGATTTGGCGAACCAACCGTCCTCCATACACTGGAAGTAGAAACAGTCAGGTTCTTTTTAGCTATCACCAGCGGTTTTGTCACTGCCGAAGAAGCATCGCCCTGAATCTGTGCGGTAATATTCACTGTTCCTGCTCCCCTGATGGTTACCCTGTTGCCTGTAATGGAAGCAATGGCAGGATTGGAACTGGAGTAGATAACTGTTTTCCCGATGGCATCGTTTGTAAGGTCAAAAGGAGGATCTCCGTAAGTTTTTCCTGACAGTTCACTGTCTTTGAGCAAGGTGTAGGATGAAGCGGTGCCTTCCTGGACTACCACAATGCTTTTCATGGCACCAATGCCGGAAAGTAAAAGATTTGAAGTACGTTGACTGCCGGTAGTATTTGCATTTACGGTAACAGTGATGGTCATTTCGTCGAAAAGACGCAAATCATCACTTGCACTGTAATTGTCTACCTTATTGCATGAAAACCATGAAGCATAACACCACGACTGCCAGAAAGTATTTGTATTGACTGTCACCGAGGTGCTCCCTCCGGCGGCAGGCATTCTGATGGTATCTTTGCTGGTGGTAATGGTAAGATTCACATAAGGTTTGTATATTTTGATGTATTTGACAGGAAATTCACCTGTGGAGCTTGTAAGTTCAAGGGTATGGTTGCCATTGGGAAGGCCCTGCACCAGATTGACCGGATTTTCATACCCGGGAGTGACGGTGAGGGTAGAACAATCCAGCGAATCAACAAACATTCCATAAGAAACCCAGTTTACCTTGCTTCCTGTACTAAACTTCCAGGGGGTGCCGGGTTCCCATGAAAGAGGAGTCCACCAATCTTGGGGCTGGATGACCACCTGTCCACTGTTGGAAACAAATCTTGCAGTAGCATCTCCCGTTCCGTCCAGTCCTGTGATGGAGCCTGTTACTTTAAACCCTGTTTTTGAGGTAAACTCGAGTGTCCAGTTTTGTGCAACGGGAGGAGTGATGGAAGGCTTTGCTGAGAAACCTCCATTCCAGAAACTTCCGCTGATGCAAGGCCGGGTAATGTTATAACAGGTGGGAAATTCATGAGGCTTTTTACCGTCAATCTTCACATACAACTTCACAGCCTTTTGCTGCGAAGGGATGATTTCCACCTTATTTCCCCTGAAAGGCAATGTAATTTTCCCTCCGTTAATCATGACATCTTTTCCCACCTCATATATCCTGCACAACGTATCGGGATCGGCAGGAAACTTGGCTTTGTACACCAGATGTCTTTCGGTAAGCTGAGCCTGAACAAAATTTCCCTGATCATTCAGATGGGTCCCGTCGGCGGTAGTTAACTGCGATGAATTAAGGCCATTATCGGTAAGATATTTTTTCCACTGGGTACGGGTATCGATCACTTCCATGCCATAGATGGCGGCATATCCCGGAATAACCTCGAAACACATGTGATTGCTCCAGTTGGACATGTCAGTGAGCGACACATTGTTTTCACTTCCGGTAATGTGGTCGGTTTGCACAAGAATTTCAGCAGCCGTCCGTCCTCTGATCAGCCGCATCAGCGTTTCATAGAAATAATGATTTCCATATACATGGAATATCACCAGATCGGGATAAAAACTGGTTACATCCATTTCGCAGGTACGCCAGAGCATTTGTGAAGAATAGCCGCCAATGGCACGGTTAATCATTTCCAGATCGGCGTAGGGATAAGCAGACTGAAGCCAGCTTTTTACCTGATTCCACCAGTCCTGTTCGCTGATGGATTGTCCGTAAACAAGAATTTTTACTTTTTTCCTGTTGGAAGCAGTGCTGGTTCCCAGCAAGGAGAGCGTCCGCGAAATTTTTTTCCCAAACTGACTGGTATCGGCCGGCAAGGCCGGCACCGGATACTGTGAATACGCCATAAAGGGGAAAAAACAAAAAAGCAAAAACCCGTACTTTAAATAATTTTTCATAGTTTAGTTAGTTTTAAATTTCTACTCAAATATATGTTTTTTTACCCGGAAATCATAATCATTTTCTGATCCTGCCCTGTTTACATTTTTATAACACATTGAAAAACAATCTATTTTAAGAATTTTACAAAAAATAACACAAAATAGTTGCATATATCAACTAAATATCTTTTTTTTGCGGACTGATTTAATCAACGCAGTATGGAACATGCTTCTATGCCTCTCGGGATGGCAATAGGAAAAATGATGCATCAATTTTTGCGCCTGCTGAAAAAAAGATTAAGTGAACAAACTGATATTACCATTACCCTTGAACAAATGGGGTTGCTTCATCTATTGATGGAATCCAAAGAAGATCTGATTCAGAAAGACATGGCTTCGTGCATGGGAAAAGACAAATCAACCGTACTGAGAATCATTGATTCGCTGGAAGCAAAGGAACTGGTGCGAAGAGTGGTGGACCTGAAGGACCGCCGGAAGAATTACCTGATGGTAACCAAAAAGGGGGAAAAGGTGATGGAAATGTTTAAAACAATTCATGACAACGTGGCTCAAGAAATTACAAAAGGGATAAACAAAGAAGAACTGGAAATTTTTTACAAGGTGCTGCATCAACTGGAAACTGCCAGTGCCTCTCTGTTGTAAACATTTCCGTACCCAAATTGTTGATATATGCAATTATTGTAATACGAAACAAAATAAAAACCCACATGAGAAATACAGGGGTTTAACACAAAGGCGGAGGAAAAAAATTCCGGGAGGCTGTTTGGCAGTCTGCTACCGGGACATGTGGGGTCCGTCCGGCCTTTGAAATTAAAATTAACAGCGGATGAAACGGAAAATTGGATTAGCGGTAACGGTTATGTGGATGGCTGTGGGAAGTGCACAGGATTCCCTGGTGCTGTCAATTGAAGAAGCCATTCAGTATGCCATTCAGCACAATAAGACATTGATTAACTCAAAGTATGCCATTGACAAATCGGAACAAAAGCTGAAAGAAACAATTACCCAGGGATTGCCGCAGGCAAGTGCTTCACTTGATTACACTGACTATCTGGGGGCCGAAACTTCACTCAAATTAAATCCCATGGCTCCGCCTGCCGTGATTAAATTCAATCCCACCAGTTATCTTAAAGCCAGTGTCAGTCAGCTGATTTTCAGCAGCAGCTATTACGTGGGAATTCAGCTTTCGAAACTGGGAAAAGCCCTGACCGAGCAAAGTTATCAGAAAGATGAACTGAATGTAAAAGAACAGGTCATTCAATCCTACTACATGATCCTGGCCAGCGAGCGCATTGCATCAATTATCCGGGAGAACAAAGCCAATGCCATGGCCATTGAAGAAAAAACAACCCACCTGGCCAATGCAGGAATCATCGAACAAACCGATGCCAAAAAACTGTCGGTGATGGTGGCTTCGGTAGACAATGCCCTGCATGCCACAGAAAGACAGATTGAACTGGGTTACAATATCCTCCGCCTTCAGCTGGGCTTAGATCCGCAACAACCCGTTAAACTTGCTTCGCGGCTGGATGAAATAGCGGAAAAGTATATCCTTCATGCCTCCCTGGCCGATACTTTCGACGTACAGAACAATCCTGATTTCCGTCTCCTGTCTATGCAGGAAGAAATGGCCCGTAAGACCGTTGACCTGAAAAAAACAAGTTATCTTCCTTCGATCGTGGCAGTATATGCCCATACAGAAAAAATTAAAAAACCCATTTTTGATATTACCCCCAAGGATCTGGTGGCAGTGACCCTGAACATTCCCATCTTTTCCAGCGGACAACGCTACACTCAGGTCACCCAGGCCAAGATAGATTACAAAATTGCACAGAATACCAAAGAACTGGTGAAAGAACAATTAACGATTCAGGAAAAACAACTGCGGTATAACTACAACAACCTGCTGGAACAATACATGAACCAGAAACACAATGTGGAAATAGCCAGAGAAGTTCTTGAAAAAATGAAACTCAAATATCAGCAGGGATTGATTTCAAGCCTTGAGCTTACCAGTGCCAACAATGATTATCTCACGGCTGAGTCAAATTATACCAGCATCACACTTCAGTTGCTTAATGCAGAACTTGCTTTACGTAAAATCAATAATAAATTATAACATAAAATTTTTATGAAGCCCACATGAAAAAAAGGGTATAACACAAAGGCGGATGAAAAACTCCGGTAAGACTTTTCATGGTCCCGTCCCGGAACATGTGGGCATCATCCGGCCTTTGAAAGAAATTTAAAATCTTATAAGGATGAATACAACAGGAAAAACGTTAATGGTGTGCGGAGTAACAGGAATCATGCTTGCCGGAATGTCCTGTACGGCCAAAAAAGAAAATAAAGAAACGGCAGGAACCCAGCAGACAGTTCCGGTAAAGACAATGGTGGTAAAACAGGAATCCATTGTACGAAGCATTGAATACACAGCTACATTGAATGCCTTTGAGGAGGTTCATCTGGCACCGGCCTCTCCCGGAAGAATTGAAAAATTCACTGTGGAAATAGGTGATCATGTAAACAAAGGACAGGTGGTGGCCTATATGGACCGAACCAACCTTGAACAATCGCGTATTAATCTGATGAAACTGGAAGCTGATTTCAGGCGACTCGACACATTGAAAAAAACCGGAAGCATTGCCGACCAGCAGTACGACCAGATTAAATCGGCTTACGAGATTGCAAGAACCAGTTACCAGTTTTTGCTCGACAACACCCAGCTGAAATCTCCTTTCAATGGCATTGTGTCGGGTAAATATTTTGAAGACGGGGAAATTTACTCGGGGGCTCCTGTACCTGCAGTAGGAAAACCTGCCATTCTTTCCATTGTGCAAATCAATCCGCTTAAAGCCCTTGTGGGTATTTCGGCCAATTATTTTCCCGTAATCACCACCGCCATCAAAGCCGATGTGTTATGTGACATCTATCCGGGAATGACATTCAAGGGAGAAATCTTTCGCGTATATCCTACCATTGATAATGCCACAAAAACATTCATGGTGGAAGTGAAAATTCATAACAACGAACTCAAACTGCGGCCCGGCATGTTTGCCAAAATACGTTTACATCTTGGCAAAGGCAGTGCCATCCTGGTGCCTACCATTGCCCTTGTTAAACAAACCGGAACCAACAACATGTACGTCTTTGTTCACCGTAACCAGAAAGCCATCAAAGTACCCGTGGAAACAGGACGAATGATTGACGACAAAACCGAAATTCTCAAGGGACTTAAAGAAGGGGATGAAGTGATTGTCACAGGGCAGAACAAACTGGAAAACGGAATGCCTGTGAGAATAACAAATTAATTAAAAAAAACGGAAACATTCATCAAAAAAAGAAAGCGTTATGAGTCTGTATAGCACCTCTGTAAAAAAACCCATCTCCACGCTGATGATTTTCATCGGCGTGGTCATCCTGGGGATTTATTCTTACCTTCAACTGCCGGTAGACTATTTTCCAAAAATAGAACCTCCCATTATTTCTGTCTTTACCTTCTATCAAGGCGCCAGTGCCATTGATGTGGAACAAAACATTACCCGCAAACTTGAAGATGGATTTGGCTCATTGACCAGCCTGAAAAAAATTACGTCGGTTTCCAAAGACAACATATCGGTGGTGACCCTTGAATTTGAATGGGGGGCCAATCTGGATGAAGCCGTCAACGAAGTGCGCAATGCCATAGGAATGACCGAGCGTTTTTTGCCTG
>Ga0073932_1007838_pt1 | contig 10142 bp, 6 predicted proteins | sample DewCreD2012metaG_FD_76967 | JGI IMG/M metagenome (GOLD analysis project Ga0073932, IMG submission 76967) | Hot spring sediment bacterial and archeal communities from British Columbia, Canada, to study Microbial Dark Matter (Phase II) - Dewar... ...
CTATGGCGTGACGAACATGCCGGGCGCGGTCGGCCGGACCAGCACCTTCGCCCTGACCAACGCGACGCTGCCGTACGCATTGCGGCTGGCAAACATGGGCTGGCAAAAGGCCGCGGCGCAAGATCCGGGCCTGGCTGAAGGCGTGAGCATCGTGGCGGGCAAGATCACCAACAAGGCCGTAGCCGAGAGTTTCAACCTGGAGTACTGCCCGCTGGAGCGGCTGATAAAGTGACAACGGCGACGGCTGTCCGTCGTTTGTGGTCGGTTGCCGGGGCCGCTGTGATATCAATGCGGAGGCGCCGAGGACGCAGAGAGAAGTTGGCAGGGTGTGTTGCGACGCGGATCACCGGGCGTGGGGAAACGGGCGACTGTCGCGCCTTGGGACGTGCAACTGCCAGATGGATAATAACGCATGAAACGATGGATCATCGGGATAGTCGTGGCGGTGGCGGCGATCGGCGGGCTGGGATATTGGCTGAGCCAACAGAAGATCTCGCTGCCGCAACTGGCGGGCAAGACGGCCACGGCTGAGCGCAAGACCTTGAGCATTCCCATCAAGGCGACGGGCCTGATCGAGCCGGCGGCGCCGCCGATCGAGATCAAGAGCAAGGCCAGCGGCGAGGTGCAGAAGATCTACGTGAAGGCCGGCGACATGGTCCGCAAGGGGCAGTTGCTGCTGGAACTGGATCCGAAGGACGAGCGTCGGAACGTCGAGCGGGCCAAGGCGGAAATGGACCGGGCGAAGGCCGTGTGGGAAAAGGCCAAGCATGCCAAGACACAGGAGACTCTCAACTATGGGCCGAATGTGCGGGCCGCCGAGGCGGCTGTCGCCTCGGCCCGGGCAGTCCTCACGCGGCTCGAGTTGGACTGGCAGCGGATGGACAAGAGTTTCCAGAATGGGGCCGCCAGCCCGCAGGAGCACGCCACAGCCAAGGCGCTGTACGAAGGTGCGGCCGCCGACGTCGCGCGCATGGAGGCAGAACTGGAGCGAATGAGGAACAGCGAGATCGTCCAGAGGATTGCCGAGCAGGACGTCGCGCTGGCGGAGGCGGCCTACCAGGCCGCCGTCAAGACGTGGGAAGACGCGCAGGAACGCCTGCGGGAGACCAGCATCCGCTCGCCCATCGACGGGATGATCGCCAAGATGGAGCGGCATGTCGGGGAGATGATCCAGTCGGGGACGACCAGCCTGACCGGCGGCACGCTGCTGATGACGGTGGCGGACATGTCCGACCTGTACGTGACGGCGCAGGTGGACGAAGCGGACATCAGCGCGGTGCTCGACCTGGCGCCGGCGCAGGCCCGGCCGGGGGTGCAGCGGGTCGAGGCGATGCTTCAGCAGAACCTTTCGGCGTCGGCCGCCAAGAGCGAGCAGGATGAGCAGTCGCTGGTCAAGGCCTTGACCTCGGCCCCGGCGACGATGCCGTCGGCGGCGCTGGCGGGCGGGGTGCAGGCGGGCAAACCCGTCAAGATCACCGTGGAGGCGTTCCGGGAGGAGTCGTTCGAAGGGCAGATCGAGCACATCTCGCCCGAGCCGCTGCGTCAGCAGTCGGTGGTGACGTACGACGTGCGGATCCGCCTGACAAGCCCCAACCGCTACAAGTTGCTGCTGGGGATGCAGGCGGACGCGGAGTTCACGAGCGAGAGCGTCAATGCGGTGGTCGTGCCGATCGACGCGGTGAAGATTCTCGACGGGGACGTGGGCCGGGGCGAGCGCGGCGTGTGGGTGCCGGTGCCCAACGGCAGCGCGGTGCCGGACAAGAAGTGGCGGCCCTGCCGGTTCGGCCTGGACGACGGGGTGGACATCGAGGTGCTCGAGGGCCTGAAGGAAGGCGAGAAGGTCTTCACGCAGCTGCCGATCGATATCAACCAGAACAAGTAGGGGACGTTTTTGAGCCAGCAAGTGACATCCCTGGCAGACACACGGTCGAACACGCAGGGCCGCGCAGAGGCCATCATCCGGCTTCAGGGGCTGGTGCGGCACTACCGCATGGGCCAGTCGATCGTCAAGGCACTGGACGGCGTGGACCTGGAGATCAGCCGGGGCGAATTCGTCGCGATCACGGGCCCTTCGGGCAGCGGCAAGAGCACGATGATGCACATCCTGGGCTGCCTCGACCGGCCCAATTCGGGGACCTACGAACTGAACGGCGAGCTGGTCAGCAGCCTGTCGGACCGCAAGCTGGCGATCGTGCGGAACCGGTACATCGGCTTTGTCTTCCAGACGTTCAACCTGATCAACCGCACCACGGCACTGGACAACGTGGCGGTGCCGCTGATCTACGCGCGGCAAAGCAACACCCGCGCCGCGGCGCGCGAGGCACTGGAGCGCGTGGGGCTGGGCCACCGGGCCCGGCACCGCTCGAGCGAGCTGTCCGGCGGCGAGCGTCAGCGCGTGGCAATCGCCCGGGCGATCGTGAACAACCCGGTGCTGCTGCTGGCCGACGAGCCGACAGGCAACCTGGACACGGCCACGGGCGAGCAGATCATGGAGATCTTCCACAACCTGCACCGCAGCGGCGTGACGATCGTGGTGGTGACGCACGAACCGGACATCGCCGTGCAGGCCCAACGCATCGTCCGCATGCGCGATGGCAGGATCGTCGAAGACCGCGGCGTCACCCCCGAAGAACGCGCCACCCACAGCCGGCCGGCCAGCAGGGGCCCGGCGTGAGGGCCGTGCGCGTCAGCCCCCTTTTGGCGCGCCATGAAGATGGGACCGGCGTCCGAGCGGATTCGGTTCTGCAAAGGCTGGTGCACGCGGGGGGGCTAACGGTCCGTGCGAGAACAAGCGGGCAGCCGCACGGTCGGCCGGGGGGAACGATAGGGCTGTCTTCGTCGGCGGACCGTGAACCGGCGTTGTGTCGTCCCTGAAGGGACTCAACGACAGGAAGAACAACAGAGTCTGGCGAGGTTGCGCTGCCAGGACCGGCATCCGGGGCTGACGCGGGGTGTATTTGGGGGATTGCGGCGCGGTCGGCGGGTCGAGTCGGCCGGGGCTTGAGGGTCTTGGGCAAGGGGCCTGACCTCGGGGGCGGGCCATTTCGCATTTGCCCGCGTTTGCGGGTAGGATAGTAGGGTGCTCTCAGGTATGTCCTTCGGGGCGAGGTTATAGCACCCCGGACGTTTCGACGGGCCGGCTATGGACCATTTTGAACTTACGACGCCGATGCGGCCGCGGGGCGATCAGCCCCAGGCGATTGCGCGACTGGTGGAAGGCTTTGGCAACAACCGGAGATTCCAGACCCTGCTGGGGGTAACCGGCTCGGGCAAGACCTTCACGATGGCCCACGTAATCGCCGCCCTGAACTGCCCGACGCTGATCATCAGCCACAACAAGACGCTGGCGGCCCAGTTGTACGAGGAGTTCAAGGAGCTCTTCGCCAACAACGCGGTCGAGTACTTCGTGTCGTACTACGACTACTACCAGCCGGAGGCCTACATCCCCCAGCGGGACATCTACATCGAGAAGGACGCGTCGCGCAACGACGACCTGGACCGGCTGCGGCTCTCGGCCACGACGAGCCTGACGAGCCGGCGGGACGTGATCGTGGTGGCGAGCGTTTCGTGCATCTTCGGGCTGGGCTCGCCGGAGGACTACAAGTCGTCGGTGGTGAACGTGCGGGTCGGGACGAAGGTGGACCGCGACGAACTGCTGCGGCGGTTCATCGACCTGCAATACCAGCGCAACGACATCGACTTCAAACGCGGCACCTTCCGCGTGCGCGGCGACACGATCGAGATCTGGCCGGCCTACGAGGAGTTCGCCTACCGCATCGAGCTGTGGGGCGAGGACGTGGAACGGGTGGAGATGATCAACCCGGCCAGCAGCGAGGCGCTGGCCGGCGACACGCAGATGTTCCTGTACCCGGCGGTGCACTACGTCATGCCGGAGGAAAAGGTCGCCGGCGCGCTGGAGAGCATCGAGGTCGAGCTCAACGAGCGGCTGGGCGAACTGAAACGGCAGGGCAAGCTGCTGGAGGCGCAGCGTCTTGCGGCGCGCACGAAGTACGACCTCGAGATGATCCGCGAAGTGGGCTACTGCAGCGGCATCGAGAACTACAGCCGGCACCTGGCGGGCATGCCGCCGGGCTCGCGTCCGTACACGCTGATCGACTACCTGCCGAAGGACTACCTGCTGATCATCGACGAGAGCCACGTGACGATTCCGCAGTTGCACGCGATGTACGCCGGCGACCGGAACCGCAAGGAAGTGCTCGTCGAGCACGGCTTCCGCCTGCCCAGTTGCCTGGACAACCGCCCGCTGCGCTTCGCCGAGTTCGAAGCGCTGTGGAACCGGGTGCTGTTCGTGTCGGCCACGCCGGGCAAGTACGAGCTGGAAAAGTGCGAGGGCGAGGTGGTCGAGCAGATCATCCGGCCGACGGGGCTGGTCGACCCGGAGATCCACGTGCGCAGCGCCCGCGGGCAGGTACAGGACCTGCTGGAGGCGGTGCGGCAGCGCAGCGCCGCCGGCGAGCGCGTGCTGATCACGACGCTGACCAAGCGGCTGGCGGAGGACCTGTCGGGGTACATGCAGCAGCAGGGGTTCCGGACGCAGTACCTGCACAGCGAGATCGACACACTGGAGCGCGTGGAGATCCTGCGCGAACTGCGGGAAGGCAAGTTCGACGTTCTGGTGGGCGTGAACCTGCTGCGCGAGGGCCTGGACCTGCCGGAGGTCAGCCTGGTGGCGATCCTCGACGCGGACAAGGAGGGCTTTCTGCGGAGCGAGACGTCGCTCATCCAGACGATCGGGCGGTGCGCGCGGAACGTCAACGCCGAGGTCATCCTCTACGCCGACACGGTCACGCCCAGCATGCAGCGGGCGATCGATGAGACGAATCGCCGGCGCGCGGTCCAACTGAAGTACAACCGGGAGCACAACATCACGCCCGAGACGATCCGCAAGGAGATCCGGCGGGGCCTGGAACTGGAGCTGGCCGGCAGCCGCAAGGCCCGCGAAGCGGTGCACATGGACGCCAAGACCTACGAGCGCACGGAATTGATCGAGGCGCTGACGCGGGAGATGCTGGAAGCGGCGGAGAAACTGGAGTTCGAGCATGCGGCCTGGCTGCGCGACAGGATCCAGCAGCTCAAGGACGCCCCGGTGCTGGTGGGCGCGGACGGGCGGGAGTGGGTCGACCCGGAGGCGCTCGACAACGGCACGCGCAAGCGCGGCAAAGGGAAGGGGCGGCGGGGGCCGCGGGGCTACCATCGGAAAGGTTGACGGCGAACAGAGCGACAACGTGCGACCGCGGCGGTGCGGGGCATCGTGCAGCGCCGGCGGAGCATCCGGGCGAAGGCGCGACAGTCTGGCCCTTCGCCGGGCGATTCCTAGAATTCGACATACGGCACTTGTGTTGAGTGCCTGCGGCCTTGATTCAAGGCGGTACGGACCGTTCCGTTCCACGGCTCAGTGGACAGGAGAGAACCCATGGCAGAGGCGAAACCCGGCGACCGCGTCGCCGTTCACTACACAGGCAAGTTCACCGACGGCTCGGTCTTCGATTCGTCGCGCGGGCAGGACCCGCTGCGCTTCACAATCGGCGCGCAGGAGGTCATCCCCGGCTTCGAGCAGGCCGTCGTCGGCATGAGCCCGGGGCAGAGCAAGACCCAGACGATCCCGTCCGACCAGGCCTACGGGCCCCGCGACGACGAGATGATCGTGGCGGTCGACCGCAAGGAGTTCCCGGCGGACATCGACCTGCAGGTCGGCCAGCGGCTCAAGCTCAGCCAGGAAGGCCAGACGATGATCGTGACGGTCGCGGAGATCAACGAGTCGAGCGTCACGCTGGACGCCAACCACCCGCTGGCCGGCCAGGACCTCGTGTTCGATATCGAACTGGTCGAAATCGGCAGCGAGTAAGAGCGTGCCAAGCGGCCCAGAGGAGCAGCAGCCCGCCAAGCACACGACGCTTGCGGGCGGCACCGAGCCTGCTGCGCGCCGCCGACCCTGCGCCGGCTGAGCCGGGGTCACTCGCGCACGAAGATGGCCGCGGTGTTGGGCTCCAGCCCGTAATCGAGCTTGTCCTGCTTGACGTCGTGAACCTCGTCGCGGAAGACCTCGCGCCACAGCCCCGTTTCGGGAAACGGGACCGGGATCGTGCGCGGCTCGTCCGAGAAGTTGGCCGCCACGACCACCACATCCCCGGCCTCGTTCCAGCGGTGGAACACCATCCATTTCTCGTCGTTGTGGCTGGCGTCGAGGCTGTAGCCCTCGTTGCGCAGGGCCGGGTGCTTCCGGCGAAGCCGGCAGAGCCGCTGGTAGTGGTTGAACAGCCCCTGCCCGCCCTCGGTGCTGAGCAGCTCCCACCGCAGCGGGTTCCGCTCGTTCTTGATCAGGTGGGCCGTCTCGCCGAACTCCTGGCCGTGGTACATCTGTGGAATGCCCGGCGCGGTGAACAGGACGCTGGCCGCCAGCGCGAGCTTGCGGCGCGACGGATCCGGCGGCACGCCCATGTCGATCAGCTCGTGCACCAGCCGCGCTTCGTCGTGGCTCTCGATGTAGTTGATCATGCGGGAGGCCTTCTGGTAGTCCTCGTTCCGCGGGTCGAAGGCCTTGATGGTCTTGTCGAAGTTGCGCCCGTCGTAGATCTTGTATTCGCCTTGCATAACCAGCGCCTTAAGGGCGTAGCAACTGCGGACGTGCCAGGCGGCGTCGAGCTCGGCCGCGCCGACGCGCTTCGGGTCCTCGGGCAGGTACTCGCCGATCAGGTACACCGCGGGCAGGGCGATGCGCGCCTGCCTGGCCAGGAACGGCAGCCCCTTGTCGCCCTCGACGCCGATGTTGATCGCGTAGTCGTAGCGGAAGCCGTCCACGTGGAACTCGCCGAGCCAGTAGTTCTGCACGTCGCGCAGGAACGCCCGCACGACGTCGCGGCGGTGGTCGAACGTGGGCAGGCCGAACTCGTTGGGCCCGCCGATGCCTTCGCCGTACCAGGGGCTCCGGTCGTAGGGATACATACGGTTGAACGGGTGCTGGTCGGAACTGTGGCTGAACACCACGTCGAGGATGACGGCGATGCCGCGAGCATGAGCCTGGTCGACGAGTTGCTTGAGATCGTCAGCGGTGCCGTACCGGCAGCGAGCGGCGAAATAGTTGACGGGTCTGTAGCCCCAGTCTTCCTCGGAATCGCCCTGGGTCACCGGAAGCAGTTCGACGGCGTTGATGCCCAGGCCCGCCAGGTAGTCGAGCCGGTCGGTCGCGGCCCGAAACGTGCCTTCGGCGGTGAAGTCCGCGATGTGCAGCTCGTAGATGATCAGGTCTGAAAACAGCGGCCTCTGCCAGTCGTCGTGCTTCCATTCAAAGGCCGGCTTGCCCACCTCGACCACGCCGTAAGGAGCGTCGTCCCGGCTGGGCTGTTCCACGGCCCGGGCGTACGGATCGACGATGACCAGCTCGCCGTCGATGAGGAACTGGTAGCGGTACCGGCCGGGCTTGAGCTTCTTGCGGATCACCCACAGGTCGTTGTCCTGCTTGAGCAAGCGGTCGGCCGCGCGGTTCCAGCCGTTGAAGTCGCCGATCACGTGCACCGACTTCTTGCCCGGCGCCCACAAGGCGAAGCTGACGTCGCCGTTGCCCTGATCGACGGCCCCGGAGAAGACGTCCCGGGTAAGCGGAGGGAATATGGCTGCCATGTATAAGACCTCTTTGCATGTTTGCCTGCGGCACGAGGCCCTCCGGCTGAGGCCGAGACCGCTCCGCAGGGCGGACTTCGGGCATTCATCGCGGACCGCAGCGGCGCTGCACCCCACGCTGTCGCGTGCCATTCAATCGTAGGACGCGCGATGGGACAAACCCATGGGGCGCGGTCGGCGGCGGGACATCGGCGCAACGCCGGCCAATCCCATTGGGGCCGATGGTCGCTTCGCAGGCGACTTGACATCATTCGCGCGGGCCCGAACGATCTGAGGTGGACTTGTCGAATGCGTGCAGACGGACACATCGGTGACGCGTCACCAGCGACCGGGCAACAAGCGCCCCCGGCAGCATGACATCGGCGCAGACGGCATAAACGAAGGAGAACCCTATGAGCCTTATGGCCAGACTCAAAGCAATGGGCATGGAGCTGGACAGTCTCGACACGCTGTTCCGCGAGCAACTCCAGGAGTGCTACAACATCGAGAACCAGATCATCCGCGCGCTGCCGGAGATGGTAGAGGCGGCCAGTTCCCCGCAACTCAAGGACGCCTTCGAGCAACATCTCGAGACGACCCGCCGGCAGAAAGACCGCATCGAGCAGATCTTCCACCAACTGGGCGAGAAGCCCAGGGAGGAGAACTCCGAGGGCATGGCCGGCATTATCGAAGAAGGCCAGGTCCTCGCGAACGCCAAGGGCAAGCCCGAGGTGAGAGACGCGGCCCTGATCGCGGCGGCCCAGCGCGTCGAACACTACGAAGAGGCCGCCTATGGCACCTGCCGTACCTTCGCCCAGCGGCTGGGCCATTCCGACGTGGCCAGCCTGCTCCAGCAAACACTCGATGAGGAGAAGCAGACCGACAGGCACCTCACCGAGATCGCCGAGAGCGGCATCAACCAGCAGGCGGCGGCCGGGCCGCCCCGACAGTCCGGCGGCTGGACCGACATGAGCGGCCTGTAGATCGGTCTCGAGTTCGCGATGGGCGATTGGTTCGAGTGACACCCCCAAGCCCCGTGCGCTTGGGGGTGCATCGTTTGAGCGTGCGGGGGTAACGGCGCCATGGCCGCGCTTGCGGCCTTTGGCCTGCTGACCTGTCTGCACTTGGCACCCGTCGACCAGGACCGTAGGATATCTGCGCGTCTGGCCAGGCCCGGCGATTCGTATCCGCCGCGCCGCCCACGGGAGCGACTGTGAACATGGCCGCGAATCGCCCGCCGAACGTCGTGCTGTTTGTGACCGACCAGCTGCGCACCGATGCCCTGGGGTGCATGGGCAACACGATCGTCTCGACGCCGAACTTCGACCGGCTGGCGCGCGAGGGCGTGGGCTTTGGCAACGCGTACGTGCAGCACACGGTCTGCACGCCGTCGCGTTGCAGCATGTTCACCGGCCTGTACCCGCACACCCGCGGCTATCGCAGCCTCTACTACCTGCTGCACCCGGAGGAGCCCAACCTGCTCAAGACGCTCAAGCAGGCCGGCTACCACGTCGAGATGATCGGCAAGAACGACCTGCTCACGCCTGATGCCTATCCCAACAGCGTCTCGCACCGGCCGAAACTTGCCTGGAAGAACATGCCCAACCCCTGGCCCGACGACCACCGGCTGCACGACACGTTCTACTTCGGCCGGCGACCTGACGAGTTCGACCCCGACCACGACCGCGCGATCATCGACGCGGCGCTGGAGTTTCTGGCGAGCAAGCCGCCCGAGCCGTTCTGCCTGCTGCTGGCGCTGATCCAGCCGCACCCGCCGTACATGGTGCAGGAGCCGTGGTACAGCCGGATCGACCGCTCGAAGGTGCCCATGCCGATCCGGCCGCAATTCGAGGGCGCCGCGCGGTTCCGGCGGGTTCTGCACGGCGTACAGGGCACGAAGCACATGCAGCCGGCCGAGATCATCGACATGGTCGCGACGTACTGGGGCATGACGATGCGGCTGGACGACATGCTGGGCGAATTGATGGGCCGGCTGGAGACGACAGGGCTGGAGGCTCGCACGGCGGTGGCGGCGCTGAGCGACCACGGCGACTACTGCGGCGACTACGGTCTGACCGAGAAGTGGTGGATCGGCTTCGAGGACTCGCTCACGCGGGTGCCGTTGATTCTCCGGGCACCGGGAATGCCCAGGCGCGGCGTAATGCGCGGGCCGATGGTCGAGATGCTCGATATCTACGCGACGGTCTGCGACCTGGCGGGCGTGAAGCCTGAGCACGATCACTTCAGCAGGTCCGTCGTGCCGCTGTGGCAGGGTCGGACGAGCGAGCACCGCGACGCGGTCTTTGCCGAGGGCGGCCATCGGCCGACGGAAACGCATTGCCTGGAGGACCTGTTCCTGCCGGCCAGCAACCTCTATCACCACAAGACGCGCGTACAGCGCGAGGATCCGACGCTGCTGGGCAAGTCGACGATGGTCCGCACGCAGCGGTGGAAGTACATCCGGCGGATGTGCGACCCGGACGAACTGTACGACCTCCAAGCCGACCCGCAGGAACTCAACAACC
>Ga0073932_1007847_pt1 | contig 10135 bp, 3 predicted proteins | sample DewCreD2012metaG_FD_76967 | JGI IMG/M metagenome (GOLD analysis project Ga0073932, IMG submission 76967) | Hot spring sediment bacterial and archeal communities from British Columbia, Canada, to study Microbial Dark Matter (Phase II) - Dewar... ...
GCACCCAGGTCTCGCCACCGTCCTCCGACCGCAAGACGCCGCCGTTGGTGCCGGCGAACACCGTCCGATCCTCGTCATACGCGGGCGAGAGCGCCACCGCCGGGGTCACCAGCGCCGCCGGCAGGTTGAGGCTCGCATAGGCATCGTGCCAGTCGCCGCTGTGGGCATCGAAACGATACAGACCGCTCTCACGCGCGACAAAACACACTCCGTCACGTCCGAAGTCAGGCGATGCGGCAATCGCGTACACGTAGTCACGATTCTGCGTAGCTTCCGACATGCGATGATTGATCCTCCACCCCGGGTTACGAACCAGAGTCCTTGTTGAGAGCCACCGGCGGATCCTTGCGCTGCACCAGCACCTCGATGGTCAGCGCCAGTCCGACTGCGCTGATCACATCGCGCACCAGCGCCTTCTGCACCGCCGCCGAGTCGAGGAAGCCGGCATCGGCCATCCGGATCACCTTGCCGCTGACGGCGTCGAAGCCGTGGCCCGGCCCGGCCTGTTTCACCTCGGCCAGCACCTCGCTGGGATTGTAGCCGGCGTTCTGGGCAATGGTGCGCATCGGCACCTCGACCATCTTCGCCAGCATGCGATAGGCCGCCCGCTCGTCCGGATCCGTCGCCGCCTCGAGGCGCTGGCGCAGTGCCGGCGCGCAGTCCAGCAGCGCCGTGCCGCCGCCCGGCACCACCCCCTCGCGCACGATCCCGCGCAGCGTGTCCGAGGCATATTTCGCCACCGCCTTGCGCTGTTCGATGTGCGCCGGCGACATACCGCCCACCCACATCACCGCCGAACCGCCGATGAGACGCCCGATGCGTTCCCGCAACCGCTTGCGGTCGTCCACATCGCGCGCCCGCTCGAAGGCAGCGGTCAGCGCCGCCACGTGCGCCTGCAGCGCCCTTGGATCGCCCTTGCCGCCGATGATGCCGAATTTGGACTTGTCGGCCCAGATCAACCGCGCGCGACCCAGATGTTCCGGCCGCACCCCCTCCAGGGTCTCACCGGCATCGTGGATGATCGGGCGCCCGCCGGTCAGCGCGGCCATGTCTTCCATCGCCAGCCGCCCGTCGGCGCGGCGGCTGTCGGGTGTGCGCACCGCGGCCATCTCCAGACTCCCCGGCCGCCGATTGGCCAGCAGGAAGCCCCGCACCGCCGGCGACATCTCATCCACCGCCAGCATGAGCGCCGAGATGCCCGACCGGATCGCCATCTCCAGGACCGGCACCAGGTCGCGCGGCTCTTTGATCCCCACGTCGGTGATCAGAATCGCCGCATCCTGTAGCTCCACCCGCATCGTCGCGTGATCGGTGATCATATCGGGCGAAAGGACGCCGCTGTTCCAGTAGGTGCCCTCGACGTACTCGCGCTCGATCTCATAGCGGCGGCCATCGCGAATATCCAGCTGCCCGTACTCGCCGATGATGTCGTGAATTTCGCCCAGCACGCCCGCCATTTCGTGATCGTGACAGACGGTCTCGGCCAGCTTCGCCAGCTGCGCCTGGCCGCGCACGGGTCGCGTCATCGCGTCCAGGGCGTCGAGAATGACGCGACTGCCCTCTTCCAGATAGTGGCGCAGCATCACCGGATTGCCGCCCGATACGATGTAGTGCAGCCCCTGATTGTAGAGCGACTGGAACAACACCGCTGCCGTGGCCGTGCCATCGCCCACATCGTCCTGCAGACGCCACAGGACGTGACGGACGAACATCGCCCCCATATCCTCGTCACGACTCGGCAGCTCCATGATGCGTCGGGCGATGACCGCTCCATTGTCCAGGAGCTCCGGCGGCAGGCTCAAAGCCGAGCGGGCAACCGCCACATGGCGCGGCAACGGCCCCAGTGTGGGCCGCACCGCCCCGGCGATCAGGTTGACGCCGCGCTGGAATCCGCGATAGGCAGCCGGATTGAAGACAAGCCGTGGTCGGCGCAGTTTAGGTTTGGGGTTGGGATTACCACGGACGTGCATAGTCGCCTGTCAACAGCCTCCCTGTGGTTGTTTGGGCAGGCTATTCTACCACGAACCGCCGCAGGTGCAACACTTCGCCGGACGCCGTTCGCACCGGAACCGGTGGATCCTCGACCCTTCGCAGCACGCGAGGTTTCAACGAAATCCTCGCCACTGCTGCGCCCGGTCACCGTCGAGCGTAGATGGTCACATCACCCACCTGATGGGCGACATCGAGCAGGTCCGCAAACTTGGCCAGCCCGGCCGGGTTGTAGCGCTGGCGCTCCAGATGACCCACGTAGACATAGGTGATGTCGTACTGCTCCAGAAGCGCCTTCGTCCGCTGAGCGTCCAGCCCGTTGAACAGAGCCTCGATGTCCGGCTCGCGGCGCGCGGGCTCGGCGTAGCTGCCGCGCCATTGTGCCTGATGATTGCCCCAGCCCAGCAGGGTGGGCACGCCGGTCAGGGCCGAGACACGGCCGACATAGTCATACGCCGCGTAGCGGTCGCCCGGCGCCTCCAACACGACGGCACCCGGCACCGCGTGGGCCTGCAGCCAGCGAATGGCGGCGTAGTCATCCGGATAGACCCGTTCGATCCACGCCATGCCATCCAAGGTGGGCGGTGCTTCGGCGTAGCCCATTTTCGTCGGAGTCGCCAGCACCGGATACACCAAACCGGCACCCACCAGCAGCGCCAGCACCCCGTTCCAGGCGGCGCCGCGCCAGCCGGGCCACGCCCGCCCGACGACATAGGCGCCGTAGGCCGCCGACACCGCCAGCAGCACCCACGCCTGAAAGTAGAACTTGAACACGGTGTTCATGCGGATGCCGAAGTTGTCGCGCAGGTAGACGAACTCGACCACCAGCGGCAGCAGCAGACCGGCGGCGATCATCACCAACACAAAGCCATCCACGCCGCTCACGCCGCTGCGTTGCGGCTGCGCTCCCACCGCCGGGTTGGTCTCCGTTTTCGCCCCGGGACGCGCGGACGGCCAGACGACCACCACCCAGGCCAGCAGCCCGCTCAGCACCAGCCAGGTCCACGGATTGCTCAGCCGGATGCGCAGCGCCAGCCCGGCCAGCGCTGGGATCGTCGGCTGCGGCAGCAGGGTCTGCAGGTCGGGATTGGTCAGCACCCCCTCGACCAGCTGACGCGCGCCCGGCGCCACCAGCGCCGCCAGGACAAGGACCAGCATCGCCACCAGCGGCCCCGGCAGAACGATCAGCAGCGCCGGCGGCAGGCGCCGCAGGTGCGCTCGCAACGCCACCCGGCGCGATAGCACCGCCAGATAGGCGACCACCACAAACACGAACGGCCCGAAGAAGACCAGGAACTGCGGCAGGCGCGTCGGGTTGAACAGATTCGGCAACAGACCGCCCGCCTGGGACTGGAAGCCCACGTAGAAGGGCAGGTACAGCAGCAGCCCCGGCACAGCCAGCAATAGACCGGTCTGCAGCGCCTCGCTCAGCCAACCCGCCCCACCGCGCACGGCCCGCGCCACGGCCAACGCGACCACCAGGACGCCCAGGTAGATCGGAAAGTCCCACGTATTCAGGAAACCGAGCCCGCCCAGACAGATCGCCGTCACCACCCACTCGATGCGCCCGCCCAGCGTTCGCACCGCCAGACCCATCGGGCCAGCGGCCGCGTGCTCCCCGCCCGCGCCGGGATCGCGCAGGCCGCGCAGGAAGAGGCTCAACGCCAGGCCCAGCGCCAGGAGGACGAACGGCAACGCCAGGACATGCGGGTGGACATCCCCCAGCAGAAAGCTGAAGAAGGGGAACTCGTCAATCACCTCCCAGTCGCCGCCGGGCGGGTTGCAATTGCCCGACGCCAGCCCCTGAATGGAGCAGTCGTGGATCACCCGCGACGCGCGCCACCACCACATGAACCGCTCCGGCATCCAGCCACCGCCCACCGGCGGCACGTTGATGTCCTTGATGTCCAGCCAGCGCCAGAACCCGGCCGACAGCAGTCCCCGGCTGTGCAGCACCTCCAGCAGGCCCTCCAGATTGCCCAAGACGCCGACAAACACGGCGCCAAGAAGCCCGTACAACCGGCCGGCCGCGCGCGCCGCGCTCGCCGACGCCGGCTGGCGGGCCAGCACCAGGTTGTAGACCAGCCCGAAGGCGCCGGTCAATGTCAGCGCGAACAGAGTCGGCACGAACAGGTTGAAGGCCACCGTCGCCGCCAGGCCCGACAGCCGCGCCACCATCGCCATCAGGACATAGCCGAAGTAGTAGTAACTGATGCCGAAGCCGCTCAGCCAGGGGTCAGGCGGGGGAAACCCGTCCCCACGCAGCGTGGCGTTGACGAAGGCGATCTCCATCCACTTCTCGCCGCCGGCGGTCTCGAGATTGGGGTTGTGGGCCTTAAAGACGGTCCAGCCAACCAGGGCGGCGAGGAAGAGCGCTTCCACACTGAGGACGTAGGCCCGCTCCCGGCGCAGCCACCCCCACAGCGTCGCCTCGTCGCCGCGCCGCCGCGCCCGATAGAGCCAGACACCGCCGGCCGCCACGATCACCAGCGCCGCCAGCGTCGCAGCGATGCCGTTGGACCAGAAGCCCAGACTGCCGCCCAGCCACAGCACGTAGCCGGTCAGCAACAGGCCGAGCGGGCGCGCCAACGCATAGCCACGGTCGGGCAGGCAGCGAAACAGCCGGAAGCTCAACGGCAACGCCACCCAGCCGAACACCTGCACCAACAGCCACCACCCCAGCGCGGTCGTGACGATCATGGCAGCGCCTGCCCCCTCCCGCGCACGCGATAGATGCGCGTGCGCTCATTCTCATAGGCCACTTCCAGACGCCCCTGGGCCAGCAGTGCCTCATACTTGGCATAGCCGGCCGGATCGAAATGGGTCACACCCCACTCGCGCAGCGAAGGCGTGCGCGCCGGATCATAGAGCGTGCGCTCCAGCTGGCCGATGTAGATGTAGCGGATGCCCAGCTCTTGAATCAACGCCCACGCCCGCTCCGGATCAGGGGTGTTCCAGAACTCCATATACACCCCGTCCCGCTGACCGATCTGATCCGGCCAGCGCTGCTCGCTCTGGTGCAGTCCCCCCAGCGGCATGGGCAGGCCGGTGTAGCTGGCAACCCGCATGCCGCCCTCGCGATAGTACCCGATCTTCGCCTCGGCCAGCACCGGCGTGCCGACGACGTGGTCCTGCAGCCACCGAATCGCCTCGTAGTCGTCGCGCAGCCGGATCGGGTTGTCCTGCGGCCAGACCAGCGTCCCGGTCGTCATATAGGCCATCCCATCCAGCGTGCCGATGGGCGGCGGATCGTCGAACCGGTCCGTTACACGGGTGCGCGTGCCCAGCAGCGGGTAGACGAGCGACGCCGCCACCAGGCACGTCAACACCGCCTGCCATGCCACCGCCCGCCCGGCGCGTCGCCAGCGCAACGCCCGTTCCCACACCTGCGCCACCAGAACCGCGCCCGCCAGACCCAGCATCACCCAGACCTGGATGTAGAACTTGAACAGCGTGTTCATCCGATAATAGCTGCTGCCGCCCAGGAAGTCGCGCAGATAGAAGACCTCGACCCCCAGCAGGAGCAGCAGGCCGGTGAACAGGAGGACCCCCGCAAACGTCTGACCGGGCGACGGCTCGCGCCGCAACAGGAGGAGAAACGCCAGCCCCACCAGCGGGATGAGGAGACCGATGACGTGGTAACCCACCAACCACAGCACCACCACGACACCAACACCCGCCCAGACCGGCCACATCACGCTGGAGCGCGTTCCCCCTTCAGCGGCCATCAGCCGCCACAGCTGCACCAGCCGTGGCGCGACGCTCCAGTGCCGCAGCACCTGACTGACCGCCCGCACAGCCCGGAGGCGCGTTCCCGGGTGCGCCGCGGTGACCAGCAGATAGCTGACCGCCACGAACAGGAACAGGCCCCAGATGAGCAGGAACTGACCGATGTCGGTGCGATCGGACACCAGGCCCAACCCCACGTCCAGCGGCTGGTAATTCAGGAAGAAGGGCAGGTAGAACAGATAGGCCAGCCCCAGCGTCACAGCCCCGAAGACGCCGGCCAGCACCACCTCGCCCAGCCGCCGGCGCAGCGACTGCCCCGCCATCGCCTGGCGATACCGGCTCAGCCAGAAGGTGAACGCCGCCAGACCGAGATAGGTGGGCAGGTCCCACGTGTTGATGGCACCGAGCGCGCCCAGCGCGAACGCCAGCGCCACCCAGCGTGCCACGGACCCCACAGCCTGCTCCCGCCAGTCCGTGACCGGCGGCCCCTCTTCATCCTGCTCCCGCCGGTCCGTGACCGGCGGCATCCCCGAACGCCCCGGCACCAGCCACGTGTACACCACCGCCATCACAAGAACCGTGAACGGCATCCCGATCATATGCGGATGCAGATCCGCGAACAGATAGCTGAAATACGGAAACTCGTTGATGGTGTCGGGGATAACGCGCGTCGGGTCCCAGAAATTGTAGGTGGGCAAGGGGACGCCCTCGACGGCCACCCGCCACAAGCCGACCAGCCCGCGCACCACCTCGCCCACCAGCGGCAATCCACTCCGAAACGTGCTCCCGCCCGCCTGCTGCAACGTCCGCAACAGCTCTTCCACTCCGGCCAGATTGCCGATCAGCAGCACTAAAAGAACCGCCAGGAGACCGACCACCAGCGGCGCCCGCGTCGAGACCTCACCCCCGGAGCACCCCCCCTCTCCACGCAGTGGAGAGGGGGCCGGGGGGTGAGGTTCGTCACCCAGCGGCGCCCGCGTCGAGACCTCACCCCCGGAGCACCCCCCCTCTCCACGCAGTGGAGAGGGGGCCGGGGGGTGAGGTCTTGCTCCCAGTGCAGAGGCGGCCGGGGGGTGAGCCCCCACCCGCGACGCTGCCAGATTGTACGCCAGACAGAACACACTCCCGGCCGTCAAACCGGCCAGCGTCGGCACCGCCAGGTTGAACGCGATCGTCGGCTGGATGCCCGTCAACTTGACCAGGATGCCAACCAGGAACAGGCCATAGTAGTAATAATTGATGATGCCCCCGGCAAAGTACGGGTCATACGGCGGCATGTGGGCGCTCTTGACAATCGCATTCAGGAATCCGATCTCCAGCATTTTCTCGCCGCCGTTCCACGGTTGCCACAGGTCCGGGTTGAGCACCCGCAGACCGACGAAGAAGAGGTAGATCAGCGTGAACACCGCCTCGCCCGCGACCAGAATGCGCCAGCGAGTCCGCACCAGAGTCCTGAAATGCGCTCGATCGCGCCAGGCCAGCCAGCCGCCGACGAGCGCTAGACCGCCCAACAGCCCGACGATGGTCGGCAGGGCGTTGGGAAACAGACGCAGGCTGGCTGACAGCCACACGCCGTAGCCGATCAGCAGCCAGCCCAGGCTCCTGGCCACCACGTAGCCCTGATCGGCCAGAGCGGCGAACAGCCGGCGCGCCAGCGGCCACGCCAGCCAGCCCAGCAGCTGCACCGCCAACCACCAGATCACGATCGCCGCAACGGTCGAGCGATTGGCCACGTCGTTCCAGCGGAAGTCCTGAACCACCGGCAGGTTCTCTACCGGCACATCGAGCAGCAGCGACTTGCGCGCCTTTCGGGGCAACGGCTCGGTCGCCGGTGACGACCGCAGCGGGGATGTCAGGCCGCGCAGCTGCGCCAGGAGCGTCGGTGGCCCCACGTAGCCCGGCACTGCCCGTTCCCACAGACCGCCCAGGAGCGCCTGCCACTCCGCGTCACTCAGCGAGCGCACCTTCTTGAACAGGATCGGGCGCGGATGGTCGTAAACGGTGAAGCTCTCATCCGCCGACTGATCGTCAATCACCAGCGGCCCCAGGCGCGGCGGCGTCGCCACGCTGTAGATCTCTTCAAACCCGAGCTCACCGCTGAACAACGCCTCGTAGTAGCGCGTGCTCATCGGATAGCGTTCGGGCAGTCGCGGGATCGTGCGCCACAGGCGGTTGGACGCCAGCACCAGGTAGTCGCACGCCTCCAGCGTGTCGCGAATGACCGACAGCTTGGCGGCGGTGTCCTCTTCGTACATCGGCAGGACGGGCAGGCGGTAGCCGTGCGCGGCCGGGTTCATGCCCGGCTCCGGCCACGACTGGGGAAAACCCTCCTCCCAGTGCTCGCCGACGATGCATGCCCCCGGCGGCACGTTCTGGTACACCCAACGCGAGGCAGTGACCCACGTATGCTCGGTGCAATAGACGCCGTTGACGAAGGCCAGCGCCCAGATCACCGCCCCCAGCAACCCCAGCCCTCCGGCGACGGCCCGCAGCGGCAGGAAGCGACGCGGCATCCTCTCCGTTGGCGCGGCGTGGTCCGGATCAGCACGCCCCAGCACCATCCCGGCGGCCATCAGCACCAGCAAGGGCGTCACCGGCGCCATGTAGCGCATGAACTTGGCCAGGAACAGCCCGGTTGGCCCGAAATAGAGCACCAGCCACGTCAGGATGAGGTACTCGCCCAGGCCGGCACGCCGCCGCAGCGCCCGCCACACGACCCACGCCAGGCCCATCAATGCCAGCACACCCAGCGGCGGCCCCATGCCCCAGAGAACCTGCTGCTCCAGGAAGTAGAGGTACGGCGTGGTGCCGCGGTACTGGCGCGTGAAGGGGAAGTCAGCCACGCCGGAGACCATGTCCCCCTGCTCGTGCACCACCGCCTGCCAGAAGTTGTTGAAGTCCAGAAGAACATACGGCGAGGTCAGCGCAAACACCACCACCGCCACGCCGACCGCCGTCAACAGGTGCGACCACTGCCGCGCTGCCCAGCCGGCCGGCGCGTCAGCCGGCGGCCGGCGGCTGGACAGAACCACCGCCACCAGCGGCGCTGTCACGATCGGCAGCGCGCTGAACTTGCACGCCACCGCCAGCCCCACCGCCACGCCGGTGAGCACAGCCGCCCCCTGCGTCGGGCGCTCGGCCATCCGGAGCGCGCCATACAGCGCCAGAAACACGAAGGTGGCCGAGATCGGATCCACGGCGAAGAAGTGGGCCAGCTGGATCTGCAGCACCGTAAACGCCGACAGCGCCGCCGCCAGCAACCCCGCCCAGCGGCCGAACATCCGCCGCCCCAGGCGATAGAGGATGTAAACGCTGGCGGTGTCGGCTAGCGCCATCAGAAACCGGCCGATCAGCGCGAAGCCGATCGGCGACCGCGCCTCCTCCATGAAGCGCACCACGCCCTCCGGCAGGCCCACCTGCGCCGCACGCGGCGCCAGGCTCTTGATCGCCGCACCGCTCAGCGCCAGCGCGTAGAGTGGAAAGTGGCCGTAGGTGTAGCTGCGCCGCTGTCCGGCATCAACATCCCAGAAGGGATTCAGCGGCGACCGGCGTGGATCGAGCGCCTGCTCCAGACTCTCCGGCCAGCGCAACGACGGCGCGTAGAAGGCCACCGTCGAACGCTCGTCGGGATGCGGCAGCGTGCCGTGGTCCCAGGCCAGGTTGTAGAAGCGCAGCGCCGCCGCGCACAGCAGGATGAGCACGAGAAGCGTGGTATGCACCAGCCCGAAGCCCCGCGCGTGATCGCGGCCGCTTCCGGGTGGGGTAGGCGGGGTCTGCGCCGGCGGATGAGGTGAGTCGCACGTATTCCCCTGCCTGGGAGTCCCCGTAATCTGGTGCTCACCAACCATGAATGAAAACAGCAGCCCTGTGCGGCGTGGAGTGTAGGGGCGCAGCGAGTCGTGGCACGCGGCAGTCACACCGTTGAGCCATCGGGCTGGACGGCGACGATCTAACGTTGGACCGGCTGCGCCCGTACCCTGTTCGTTCCGGGATGTCTGGTGAACGGCGAATGCGGTTTTCACGGCAGTTCCCGTGAGCGTGTGCACACCAGCGATAAATGAAAACAGTGGTGCCGTGCGGTTCCGGCTGTAGGGGCGCAGCCGGTCATGGTACGAGGCGGGCGTGCCGTTGAACCGTCCGGCGGGTCGGTGGCGGCTTGACGTTGATTTCGCTGCGCCCCTACAATGTGGTGCCTGCGGAGTTGCCTAACGGCGAGTGCTATTTCCACGGGAGTTGTCCATTGCGACGGCCGCCACCACGACGCGTGAAAATAGCTGCACCGTTTCGTGCGTAGGGGCGCAGCGAGACGTTGCGCGAGGTATGCAAACCGGTGAACCGTCGGGCTGATCGGTGACGATCTAACGCTGGACCGGCTGCGCCCCACCATATGGCATCGCGATGTCGGCCGATTGATGAA
>Ga0073932_1007851_pt1 | contig 10132 bp, 10 predicted proteins | sample DewCreD2012metaG_FD_76967 | JGI IMG/M metagenome (GOLD analysis project Ga0073932, IMG submission 76967) | Hot spring sediment bacterial and archeal communities from British Columbia, Canada, to study Microbial Dark Matter (Phase II) - Dewar... ...
CTCGTCGTCGTCGCCGCTGGCGGCGGCGGCCCGCCGGCGTAGCGTCTGGCGGGCGGCGGGCGCTTCACACGGGCCGGCGCGGCTGCAAATCCAGCGCCACCTTGACCACCGCCTTGTGAATCTCTCCCGTCCCCACCAGCGGGGCGTGGGCGTCCTCGGGGAAAAACACGGCGAACTGCCCGACCCGCACCGGTACCCAGGCGTCGGGACGGTCGCCGAAGAATTCGATGTCCTTGTCGGCCTGGTACGCGCCCGCCAGGGCCCGGCAGTCCGCGCGCGCCTTCCAGCCCATTTCGTCCGTGCCCGCCAACACGACCTGAATATCCACATAGCGCCGATGGGCCTCGAGCATGGCCCGCTCCCGGGAGCGCCCGCTCTCGCGGGTGAGGATGGCGTAAATCCGCGCGCCTTCGATCTCGTGCCGTCCCAAGGGCAGGGCGGCCAGCCCCTTGTGGCTCAAGAACTGAAAGGCTTTGCCGAACCCCGGATGCAGGTGCGCATACCGCGGGCCGTTTTCCAGTCGGTCCAGAATCATTTCCCCGCTCCCGGCCGCCGCCGCGGCCCCACCCCGAAGACCGGAGCAGCGTAGCGCGGCGCGGCGCCGCCGTCAATCTTGCGCCGGGCCGCGAAAAACGCCATAGTCCCTCGCCGTCATCACGGAGGATCGCGCATGAAGTTGACGATTGTGGGCACGGGGTATGTGGGCCTGGTGACCGGCGCCACCTTTGCGGAGATCGGCCATCAGGTGCTGTGCGTGGACAACGACGCCGCCAAGATCGAGAAACTGCGGCGCCTGGAAATGCCGATCTACGAGGACGGGCTCGATCCGCTGGTGCGCCGCAACGTCGCCGCGGGCCGTCTGGCCTTCAGCACGTCCATCGCCGAAGGCACGGCGCATGCCGAAGTGATCTTCATCGCCGTGGGCACGCCGCCCGGCTACCGCGGCGAACCCAACATGTCGTATGTCGAAAGAGTCGGCCGCGAAGTGGCCGAGCACATGACCTCCTACCGCCTGCTGGTCGAAAAGAGCACGGTCATCGTCAACACCAACGAGCAGTTGCGGCGCACGCTCAACAAGTACCTCAAACAGGACGTGCCGTTCGACATCGCCTCCAATCCCGAGTTCCTGCGCGAAGGCACGGCCATTCAGGACGCCTTCCATCCCGACCGGATCGTGGTGGGCGTCGAATCCGAGCGCAGCGCCGCGCTGCTGCGCGAAATCTACGCGCCGATCGTCGAACGCTCGGGCTGCCCGTACCTGCAGATGAACACCGCCAGCGCGGAGCTGACCAAGCATGCCGCCAACTCCTTTCTGGCCATGAAAATCTCGTTCATCAACGCCGTCAGCCGGATTTGCGAACTGACCGGCGCCGACATCGACCAGGTGGCGCACGGCCTGGGGCTCGACCGCCGGATCGGTCCGCATTTTCTCCAGGCCGGCGTGGGTTACGGCGGCTCCTGTTTCCCCAAGGATGTGGACGCCTTCGTGCGCATGGGCGAGGAACTGGGCTACCCCCTGGACCTGCTCAAGGAAGTCCAGAAAATCAACGCCGCCCAGCGCGAACACCTGATGCGCAAACTCCAGCAGGAGTTGTGGGTCCTGGAAGAGAAGACCGTCGCAATCCTGGGCCTGGCGTTCAAGGCCGGCACCGACGACGTGCGCGAGTCGCCGGCGCTCTACTTCGTGCCGCGGCTGCTGGAACGCAAGGCCCGCCTGCGCCTCTGGGACCCGGTGGCGCGCGAAAAATTCGACCTGGCGCACCCGGGCCTGTCCTATGCCGAGACGCCGCTGGAGTGCGTCCGCGGCGCCGACGCGGCGCTGGTGCTCACGGACTGGCCCGCCGTGCGGACCGCCAACCTGGCCGAATGGCGCCGGGCCATGCGCTGCCCGATCGTCATCGACGGCCGCAACGTCTTTTCGCCCGCCCAGATGGCCGAACACGGCTTCACCTACCACTCCGTCGGCCGCCGGCCGGTCGCCCCCCCGCGCCCGCCGCTGTGAGCGGCTCCGCCTCCCCGCCCGCGCCCGTTTCCAGCCGTTGACACCGCCCCGGCCGGCGCTTATCGTGGACGCATGTTGCCCCAGTGGCTCATCGAAAAAAAGCGCGACGGCCTCGCGCACTCCGCCGACGAGCTGCGCGCGTGGATCGCCGGCTACGTCCGCGGCGAAATCCCCGACTATCAGATGGCGGCCTGGGCCATGGCCGTCTATTTCCGCGGCCTGACCTTCGAAGAGACGGCCGCGCTGACCGAAGCCATGCTGCGCTCCGGCGCCGTCGTGGACACCTCGGCCCTGCCCTGGCCCACCGCCGACAAACACTCCACCGGCGGCATCGGCGACAAGATTTCCCTGGTCCTCGCGCCCCTGGTCGCCTGTTGCGAGGTGGCCGTCCCCATGATCTCCGGCCGCGGGCTGGGCATCACCGGCGGCACGCTCGACAAGCTGGAAGCGATTCCGGGCTACCGCACGCGCCTGAGCCGGGAGCGGTTCCTGGAAATCCTGGCCGACTGCGGCTGCTCGATCATGGGCGCCACGGAGGACCTGGCGCCGGCCGACCGCAAGCTCTACGCCCTGCGCGATGTGACCGGCACCGTGCCTTCCATTCCGCTGATTGCCGCCAGCATCCTCTCGAAGAAACTGGCCGAAGGCGCCTCCGCGCTGGTGCTGGACGTCAAATGGGGCCGGGGGGCCTTCATGAAAACCGTGCCGCAAGCCCGCGAACTGGCGCGCACCATGGTCGAAATCGGCCGCCGCATGGGCCGCCGCATGACGGCGCTGATCACGGACATGAACCAGCCGCTCGGCCGGACCGCGGGCAATGCGCTGGAAATCGCGGAAACCCTGGCGGTGCTGCGCGGGGAAGGGCCGGACGACGTGCGGGAGTTGACCCTGGAACTCGGCGCGCAGATGCTGTGGCTGGCGGGCCGCGCCGCGCGCCCGGACGAGGCCCGCGCGCCCCTGGAGCGCGCCTTGCGTTCCGGCGCGGCCTTCGAGCGCTTCTGCCGCATGGTCCGCCTGCACGGCGGCGACGAGGCGGCGTTGCGCGACCCCGCGCGCCTGCCGCAGGCCCGCCTGCGGCGCGACTGGCCCGCCCCCCGCGCCGGCCGCGTGGCCGCGGCGGACGCCGAACGCATCGGCCGCGCCTGCCTGGCGCTGGGCGCGGGCCGCGCCCGCGTGGAGGACGCGGTGGACCCCGCGGTCGGCTGCTCCGGCATCGCCAAGATCGGCGACGCCGTGGAGCGCGGCCAGCCCCTGCTCACGCTGCACGCCAACGACGCCGCGCGTCTGGACGAAGCGCAGCGGCTGCTGGAGGGCGCCTTTTCGATCCAGGAGACCGCGGCGCCGCCGCCCCTGATCGTGGAGACGATCCGCGCATGAGCCCCCCGGCCATCCGTTCCTCCTGCGCGCGCCGGCGGCGGCCGTCCGGGGCCGCCGCAACGCCCGCCGCGCTGCTGCGCCGCGCCCGCGCGGCCGCGCGCCGCGCGTATTGCCCCTACTCCGGCTACGCCGTGGGCGCCGCCCTGCTGGCGCGCGACGGCCGCGTCTTCGGCGGCTGCAACGTGGAGAACGCCTCCTACGGCCTGACGATCTGCGCCGAACGCAACGCCCTGGCCGCCGCCGTGGCCGCGGGCTGCCGCGCCTTTGCGGCCCTGGCCGTGGCCGGCGGGCGCGGCCGCGCGCCGGCCCTGCCCTGCGGCGCCTGCCTGCAGGCGCTGGCGGAATTCTGCCCGCCCGATTTTCCGATCCACACCGCGCCGCTGCGCGGCCGCGGCGGCCACACCTTCGCCCTGCGCGAGCTGCTGCCGCGCCGTTTTCAACTGCCGGAGAACCCCGCATGACCAAAACCTTCGTCCTCGACACCAACGTCCTGCTGCACAACGCCGAGTCCATCGAAAGCTTCGCCGACAACACCGTCGTCCTGCCGATGGCGGTGATCGAAGAACTCGACAAGTTCAAGAGCCACACCAACGAACTGGGGCGCAGCGCGCGCCAGGTCATCCGGCGCATCGACGCCTTGCGCGCCAAGGGCAATCTGCGCGACGGCGTGCCCCTCGGCAACGGCGGCACCCTCAAGATCGCCGTCAGTCCCGTCCGCCTGGACGACCTGGACCTGCGCCAGGAAATCCCCGACAACCAGATTCTGCGCCTGGCGTACGGGCTGCACCGCCAGGGCGAAACGGTGATCTTCGTCAGCAAGGACATCAACGCGCGCTTGAAAGCCGACGCGCTCGGTTTGCAAGCCGTGGATTTCGAAAAACAGAAGGTCAACCTGGACGAACTCTACACGGGCTACAGCGAGCGGACGGTTTCGAAAAAGATCGTGGACGAGTTCTATCGCAACCGGGTGCTGAAGGTCCGGCGTCTGGGCGCCACCCCCAACGAGTTCCTGCTGCTGAAGGAACGCGAGGCCCCCAAACGCGGGGCCCTGGCGCGCGTGTTGCAGCCAGGGGTGCTGACCCACCTCTCGAACCACAACGACCGGGTCTGGAACATCCAGGCGCGCAACAAGGAACAGCGCCTGGCGCTGGAACTGCTGATGGACCCCGATGTCCTGATCGTGACCCTCGTGGGCCAGGCCGGCACCGGCAAGACGCTGCTGGCCCTGGCGGCCGGCCTGCACGCCACCCTGCGCCACAAGCGCTACGACCGGATTCTGGTTTCGCGCCCCGTCATTCCCATGGGCAAGGACATCGGGTACTTGCCGGGCGCCAAGGAGGAAAAAATCTCCCACTGGATGCAGCCCATTTTCGACAATCTGACGTACCTCTTCCGCGACGGCCTGCTGGAGAGCGGCAAGGGCAAGAAGAAATCCACGCCTCAGGAAAAAATGGAGCGCCTGTTCCGCGATAACATCCTCGTCCTGGAGGCGCTGACCTACATCCGCGGCCGTTCGATCCCCCGCCAGTACGTCATCGTGGACGAAGCGCAGAACCTGACGCCCCACGAGGTCAAGACCATCATCAGCCGCGCCGGCGAAGGCACCAAGATGGTGCTGACCGGCGACCCCTACCAGATTGACAACCCCTATCTGGATTCCGCCAGCAACGGCCTGATCTACGCGGCGGAACACCTCAAGGAATTGGCGATTCACGGCCATATCACGTTGCGCACCAGCGAACGCAGCGCCCTGGCGGCGGTAGCCGCCGAGTATCTCTAAACCGCAGGAGGAACCCATGCCGCTGCTCAAAATCCAAACCACCGAAGCGGTCCCGCCGGAGCGCCGGCCGCGGCTGCTGGCCGAAGCGTCCCGCGCGCTGGCCGACATCACCGGTAAACCGGAGCGCTACGTCATGGTGACGCTGGAACAGGCGGATATGCTCATGGCCGGCGCCGCCGGTCCCGCGGCCTTTCTCGACGTGCGCGGCATCGGCGGCCTGAGCCGGGCCGTGAACGCGCGGTTGGCGCAGGGCCTGTGCGGCCTGCTGCAGCGCGAGCTGGGCATTGACCCGCAGCGCGTCTATCTGACCTTTACCGACGTGCCGGCGACCAACTGGGGCTGGAACGGCGGCACCTTCGGTTAAGCCGGCCCGCCGCCGCGTCCCCCGGGGGGCGAGCGCCGGCGCCGGGCATGGCGCCGCGGGCGCAGTGTCGCATTGTGGGCCGCGCGCCGTTCGTCTAGACTGGCGCGGTTCATGAACGAACGGATGACGGGCTGGCTGACCGCCGCCGCATGTCTGGCGGCCGCGGGCGTCTCGTGGGTCTGGTGGTTCGGCTACTCCTCCGGCCGCGCGCTGGAGACGCGCCGTGAACCGCCCGCGCCGGCCGCGGCGGCGCAGGCCGAGGAACGCATTGATCTGCGCGGGCAGTTCGAAACCTTCGACGGAAAACCCTCCACGCTCACCAACGCCTGGCCGCGCTTCCGCGGCGCGGCCTACGACAACGTCAGCCGCGATCCCACCCCGCTCGCCGACCGCTGGCCGGCCGAAGGGCCGCCCGTGCTCTGGTCCGTGGCCCTCGGCGAGGGGTACGCCGGCGCCGCCGTCTGGGAAGGCCGGGTCTATGTGATGGACTACGACGAAGCGCGCCAGGGCGATGCCCTGCGCTGCTTCAGCCTGGACGACGGCCGCGAAATCTGGCGTCGCTGGTACCGCGTGCGCGTCAAACGCAACCACGGCATGTCCCGCACGGTGCCCGCCGTCGCCGACGGCGTGGCGGTCGCCATCGGGCCGCGCTGCCACGTGCTGTGCGTCGATGCCCGCAGCGGCGATTTCAAGTGGGGCTTCGACCTGGCGAAGGAATTTGGCGCCGAAGTGCCGATGTGGTACACTGGCCAGTGCCCGCTCGTCGAGGACGGCGTGGCCGTGCTCGTGCCCGCCGGCCGCGTCCTGGCGCTGGGCGTGGATGTCCGCGACGGACGGGTGCTGTGGCAGACGCCGAACCCGCGCGGCTGGCGCATGTCGCACGCTTCGCCGATGCCGGTGCGGATCGGCGAGCGGCGCCTGTACGCCTACTGCGCCATCGGCGGCATCGCCGGCATCGCCGCCGACGGTCCGGAGCGCGGGGCGTTGCTGTGGGAGACGGCGGAGTGGAACCACGCCGTGGTGGCGCCTTCGCCCGTGCCGCTGCCGGACGGCCGGCTGTTCGTCACCGCGGGCTACGGCGCCGGCAGCCGGATGTTACGCGTGCGCGAACGCGCGGGAGCTTATGCCGTGGAAAGTCTGTTCGCCCTGGATCGGCGGGTGTTTGCCTGCGAGCAGCACACGCCCGTGTATTACCGCGGGCACTTGTTCGGCGTGCTGCCGGCCGACGCGGGCGCGAACAAACAACAACTGGTCTGCCTGACGCTCGACGGCGCCGTCAAGTGGACCAGCGGCGTGGAGAATCGCTACGGCCTGGGGCCGTTCATGATCGCGGACGACAAGCTGCTGGTGCTCGAGGACAACGGTCGGCTGACCCTGGCGGCGGCCGATCCCGACCGCTTCGTCAAGCTGGCCGAAGCGCGGGTGTTGCACGGCGTGGAAGCCTGGGCGCCGCTGGCGCTGGCCGGCGGACGGTTGCTGGCGCGCGACCGCCAGCGCATGGTGTGTCTCGACTTGCGGGCCCAAGGGAGGGGAGGAAACTGATGCGCAGGTTTTGGGCGGTTGCGGCGGCGCTGGCCGGCGGCGCGGCCGCGCAGGAAAAGCCTTACGAATACGATCTGAGCCGCTTCCGCAAGGTGGATCCGGCCTGGATCCGGTATGCGGAATTGCCCGCGCTGCCCGCCGCGGTCGAAGCGCCGGCCGCCCTCGCGCTCGACGCGCAGGATCGGCTCTACGTGGCCGGAGCGCAACGCCTGGCGGTTTTCGACGCCGCGGGCCGGCCCGTCGGCGGCTTCGCGCTGGAAGCGCCCGCCCGCTGTCTGGCGCTGGCGCGCTCGGGCGAAGTCCTGGCGGGCGGGAAGGACCAAATCCGGGTGTACGCGCCCAGCGGCGGAGTTCTCGCCGCCTGGGTGCCGCTCGGCGAAGAGGCCCTGCTGACGTCCCTGGCCGTGGCCCGCAACGGCGACGTGTGGGTGGCCGACAGCGGCAACCGCGCCGTCTGGCGTTTCGACGCCGCGGGCCGCTTGCTCGGCCGCCTCGCCCCCCCCAACCCCGCCGCCGCCCGCAAGCACTTCATCGTTCCGAGCCCGAGCTTCGACGTTGCCGCCGCACCCGACGGCACGCTGTGGGTCGCCAATCCCGGCCGCCAGCGCGTGGAGCACTACGCCGCCGACGGGCAATGGCTGGGCGCGTGGGGCGAGGCGTCCATGCGGCTGGAGGGCTTTCCCGGCTGCTGCAACCCCACCCATCTGGCCGTGCTGCCCGACGGCCGCATCCTGACCAGCGAAAAAGGCATCCCGCGCGTCAAATGCTACCGGCCGGACGGCGCGCTGGAGGCGGTCGTGGCCCCGCCGGAATGTTTCGCCGAAGGCGCGCTCGGGCTCGACTTGGCGGCCGATTCGACCGGTCGCGTCTGGGTGCTCGATCCCGCGCGCGGCCAGGTGCGCCGGTTCGAACCGCGGAGGGAATAGGCCGGGCGGTCGGCCGCCGCGCGCGCGGGGGCCGCCCGAAGAGGAGAGAGAAGAGGCCGATCATGGAACAGACTTTGGAACGACATTCTTCGCGCCGCCAGTTCCTGCGCGCCGGTTTGCGCGTGCTCTCGCTGGGCAGCCTGGCCGCCCTGGCCGGCTGGTTGGGAGCCAGCGGTCGGACGGCGCTCCGGCGGCGTTTCGGTTGCACGATCTGCCCCGTCTGCGACGGCGCCGACAACTGCCGCCTCCAGCGGCCCGGCCCGCCGCGCGTCACGACCGGCAAGCTGGTCTGGCAGCTCGACCCCGCCCGCTGCGTGCAGTGCGGCCGCTGCGCCACCCATTGCGTCCTCAATCCCTCGGCGGTCAAGTGCGTGCACGTGTTCGCGCTGTGCGGCTACTGCAAACTGTGCTTCGGCTACTTCCAGCCCGGCGCCGAGACGCTGACCGCCGACGCGGAGAATCAGTTATGCCCCGCCGGCGCGATTCGCCGCCGCTTTGTCGAGGAGCCGTATTACGAGTACACGATCGACGAGCAGCTTTGCATCGGCTGCGGCAAATGCGTCAAAGGCTGCAACGCCTTCGGCAACGGCTCGCTGTTCTTGCAGGTGCGGCACGACCGCTGCGTCCAATGCAACGAATGCTCCATCGCCCGCCACTGCCCGGCCCAGGCCTTCCGGCGCGTGCCGGCCGACCGCCCGTATCTGATCAAGGGAAAGGAGACGGCCGGCTTGCCGGCCTGAGCCGCGCCATGCGTTTCCCCGCGCCGCCGCTTGCCGCCGCTTGCCGCCGCCGCTGGGCGCTGCTCCTGCTGTGCGCCCTGGCGGCGACCGCCCGGCCCGAAAACCGCTTCCCGCGGCCGCAGTTCGAAAGCGGCTACGTCGAACCCTCAACCGCCGAACCGCTGCCCGCCGCCGCGGCCCGCGACGTTCTGGACGTGGTCGCCCTTGCTGCGGCCTTGGCTGCGGCAAGCTGGCTGGCGTTGCGGCGCCGCTCCCGCCGCGGCCTGCTGCTCCTGAGCGCGGTCTCGCTGGCGTACTTCGGCTTCGCGCGCCGCGGCTGCGTCTGCCCGGTCGGCTCGCTGCAGAACGTGGCCCTGGCCGCCGCGGGCCGCGGGGATGTCGTGCCGCTGACCGTGCTGGCGTTTTTCCTCCTGCCGCTGGGCTTCGCCCTCTTCTGCGGCCGGGTTTTCTGCGCCGCGGTCTGTCCGCTGGGCGCCGTCCAGGAACTGGCGATCTGGCGCCCCCTGCGCCTGCCGCGCTGGCTGGCCCAAACCCTGGAACTGGCGCCGCCCCTGGTGTTGGGCGCGGCGGTGCTGTATGCCGCCGCCGGCGCGCGCTTTCCGGTCTGTCGTTACGATCCGTTCGTCGGCTTTTTCCGGCTCAGCGGCCCGCCCGCCATGCTCGCCGCGGGCGCGGCCCTGCTGCTCCTGGGCGTCTGGATCGCCCGGCCCTATTGCCGCTTCTTCTGTCCCTACGGCTGGCTGCTGGGGCTGGCCTCGCGGCTTTCCTGGCGGCACACGACGATCACGCCCGACGAGTGCATCGACTGCCGGCTCTGCGAAGGCGCCTGCCCCGTCGAGGCCATTCGCTTTCCCGCGGCCCGCGAGGACGGGGCGGCGCGGCGGCGTTCCCTGCGCGCGGCCGGCGCGGCCCTGCTGCTGCTGCTCCCGGCCATGGCCGCCGGGGCCTGGCTCGGCGCGCGCCTGGGTCCGGCGTTCGCCGGAACCCAGCCGTTCATCCGGGTCGCGCGCGAAATCGCGGACGAAGCGCGCGGCCGCGGCCCCGCGCGCACGCCCGAGGCCGGTTGGCTGAAGGAAACCGGCGCCAGCGCCGGCGAAACCCTCGCGGCCGCCGACCGCGAGGAACGCCGTTTCATTCGGGGCGGCGCGCTCTATGGCGCCTGGGTCGGCGGCGTGGTCCTGCTCACGCTCGGCGGCCTTTTCGCGCGCCGCGACCCGCCGCAACACGAACCCGACCGCGGAACCTGCGTGAGTTGCGGCCGCTGTTTTCGTTATTGTCCCGTGGCCGCGAAACCCGACGCCGTGGCGCTGCGCGTCCGCGACCCGGAGGGCGGCAGCCGGCCATGAGCGCGCCGACCGCACCGGGCCGCGAACTCTGGCGCGCCCGCCTGCGCGCCGCGGC
>Ga0073932_1007859_pt1 | contig 10123 bp, 7 predicted proteins | sample DewCreD2012metaG_FD_76967 | JGI IMG/M metagenome (GOLD analysis project Ga0073932, IMG submission 76967) | Hot spring sediment bacterial and archeal communities from British Columbia, Canada, to study Microbial Dark Matter (Phase II) - Dewar... ...
GGACGTGGGCGTGCGGCGCATTTACCTGGACCGCGCCGAGTGGCTCAAGGCCACCGAGAACCTGCGGCGCTTGGTGTTTTTCTGGCGCCGCCCGAGCGCCCCGCCGGCGGCCGACGAATCGCTCAACGCCCTGCTCGCGCGGCGCAGTCAAGTGCGCGCCCAGCGCACCGGCGCGGGCACGCCACAACCCGAGCTGTTCCAGCCCGCCCGCCCGGCGCCGGCACCAGCCGAACCGACCGCGCCCGCGGGCCCTGCGGCCTCCGCGCCCGGCGCCGGAGCCGCCGCGCTGCCGACCGAAGGCTCCGCCCCGCCGCCCGCGGATCGCACAGCCATTACCTCCCGCCTACTCGAGGCCAAGCGCCGGGCGGCGAAAAAGCTGGATCAGTCCTGACCCATGAAAACCGCAGCGCGTTACGCCGTGGTGCTCGTCACCGCGCCCGATCTCCCAACCGCACGCGCCCTGGCCCGGGCCGCGCTCGAGGCCCGCTTGATCGCGTGCGCCAACCTGGTGCCGCGGGTCGAGAGCCATTACTGGTGGCAGGGCCGGCTCGAGCGGGGCGCCGAGGTGTTGCTGGTGCTCAAGACCACCCGCGCCCGGCTGCCGGCCCTCGAAAAGCTGGTCCTGGCGCGGCACCCTTACGACACGCCGGAGTTTCTGGTCCTGCCCCTCCAGGCCGGTACGGCCCGGTATCTGGCGTGGTTGGGCGCGAGTGTTTGAACCGTGCCGGGCGGTGGGCGGCTGCGGGCTTGCGTCCGGCAGCGGTCCGGCCGAGCATCGCCGGAGCAAGTCATCCCATGAAAGCACGTCCCGTTTTTCACCTGGCCGCGGCTCTCGTCGCGGTGTTTCCCGCCCCGGCCATTCTGGCCGCCGATGCCCACCTCGGCGTGGGCGCCAAACCGCCGCCGGGCGCCGAGGTGTTGTTTGACGGCACACGCGAGATGCTGGACGCGAAGTGGACGTACTGGCAGGGACCGCGGTTTGCGTCGGCGCTGCCGATCAAGTGGAAGATCGTACCCGACCCGGTGGACGCGGGCACGGTGCTGATGTCGTACGACCCCGCCGCCGAGGGCGGCAAGTACGGCGCGGCGGACATCGTGACCAAGAAGGCGTATCGCGATTTCCGGCTGCACGTCGAGTTTTTGGTGCCCCGGCCGGGCGGCAACAGCGGGGTGTACCTGCAAAACCGCTACGAGATTCAGATTCTGGATGGCGACAAAACCCGGCACGGCATGGGCGCGTTCATCAACGAGACCGAGTCGCCGTATCACGCCTACAACGGCACGGGGAAATGGAACGCCTATGACGTGATGTTCCGCGCGGCCCGGTTCCGGGACGGGCGACGGGTCGAGCCGGCGCGGGCCACGCTGTATTTCAACGGGCAGAAGGTGCACACCAACGTGCCGATCCAGCAGGTCTGGGGCGGGCCCAACTCGGGGCTGGACGGCGGCAACGACGGTGGCCGGGGAATTACCGACACCCCGGGCGGGCTGAAGCTCCAGGCCGAAGGGCACGAGGTGCTCTTCCGCAACATTTGGATTCAGGAGCTCGAGTTGCCGGAGCCAAACACGGACTTTTAAACCACGCTGCGGCCGATCGGCCGGTACGGCGGGGCCAGGGCCGGGAAGCCGGGTCCTGACGCGGTTGAACGGCCTCAGAGGAGGTTGGCGGCCAGCTCGGCCAGTTCCGAGCGTTCGCCTTTTTGGAGCTCGACGTGCGCGGCGATGGGCTGGCCGCGGAATTTGCTGACCAAGTGGTTGAACCCGTTTGAGGCGGAGTCCACGTACGGGTTGTCAATCTGGTAGGGGTCGCCGGTGAAGACGATCTTGGTGCCGTGCCCGACCCGGGTGACGATGGTTTTGACCTCCAGCGGCGTGAGGTTTTGGGCCTCGTCAATGATCATGAACTGGTTGGCGATGCTGCGGCCGCGGATGTAGCTGAGGGCCTCGACCACGATGGCCCCGGAGCGCAGCAGGTCGCCGGTGCGCCGGCTTTCGTTGCCCATGTTCAGGTCGGATAGCAGCTCGAGGGCATCGTGGATGGGCTGCATCCAGGGGTTGAGTTTTTCCTCGAGGGTGCCGGGGAGGAACCCGATTTCGCGGCCCACCGAGACGGTGGGGCGGGCCACGACCACGCGGCGGTACTCGCGGTCCACCAAGGTGCGTTTGAGGCCGGCCGCCATGGCCAGGAGGGTCTTGCCGGTGCCGGCCTTGCCCATGAGGGTGACCAGCTTGATCCGGTCGTCGAGCAGGGCGTCGAAGGCGAAGTGCTGCTCTCGGTTGCGCGGTTTGATGCCCCACACGCCATCCCGGCAATCCAGGATGGGCAGGAGCTTGCGGCCGGAGGCGTCCACCTTGGTCAATGCGGCCCGCTTGGGATTCCCGGTTTCGGTGAGGGTACAGTAGCTGTTGGGGCTGGCGGGGGTGTCCAGGGCCAGTTCGCCTTCGGCCCGGAAGGCGAGCAGTTTTTCTCCGGGCACTTCGAGGGTGAAAGCGCCCGAGTAAAGTTCGGAGAGCGCGATGCGGCCGGTCTCGTAGTCCTCGGCGGTCAGCCCCAGGGCGTCAGCTCGGATGCGCAGGTTGATGTCCTTGGTGACTAGGATGGTCGGGACGTCGGGGTGTTGTTTGCGGAGGTGGAGGGCGGTGGCGATGATGCGGCTGTCGGCCGAGGTGTGGCCGTTGGTGGAAAACTTGCCGTTTTTACCGCGGGGCAGGAAGACGATGCGCAGGCGGCCGCCATTGGGCAGGTCCACCCCCTCGTTGAGCCGGCCGCCGCCGCGCAGGGCGTCCAACTGGCGCGAGACGGTCCGGGCGTTTTGCCCCAGTTCGGAGCCTTCGCGTTTGAAGCGGTCAATTTCCTCGATGACCTCGATGGGCAGCAGGACCTGGTTTTCCTGAAAGCTCAGGAGCGCGTTCGGGTCGTGCAGCAGGACGTTGGTGTCGAGGACGTAGTTTTTCTTCACGCGACGGACTTTTGAACGGTGGACATGCGCGTGTGCCAGTCCCGGAGTTGCTTGAGCCGGGCGGGAAGCTGGTAACACCCGCTATAGAAGAAATTGCCCAGCATGCCGTAGAGGTCAAAGTCCACAAACAGCGGTGCCGGGCCCAGCAGGTACGGTTTGTCCGCGAGCATCAGTTCGCAGGGCAGGAGGCGGCGTTCCAGCTCGGTCAGCAGCTCGTTTTCCTGCTGGCGCCACTGGTCGAGGCAGCCGCGACCGAACTTGCGCTCCTTGTGGCGCAAAAAGGCCAGCCACTGGGAGCGGGGCAACCACTCGCGGTACCGGGCGTCGTTGAGCCGGAAGCCCACGTCCTCGATCTGGTGCTCGAAGTAGCGCCACAGCACGGCCTGCACGCCGGCCCAAGTGCGCGGAAACAGCCCCAGGCCGAACTTCAGATCGAGGTACTTGGCGATGACCTGCGAATCGTCGTCGGTCTCGAAGATGACCGTCCGACCGTCGCGAATGATGGGCACCTGGTAGTAACGCTGCCGGGTGAGCCGCCAGATTTCAGCGCGGTCATCGGCCACGGTGATGTTTCTCACTTTGAAGCGGGCGCCGGCGTACTCGAGCAAGCGCCGCTGGACGATGCAAAACGGGCTGTGGGGGAGCTGGAAAAGTTCGATCATTGGCGTGATTTGCGCGGATGCCTGCCCCGGCCCAACCAAGCAGTCCTTGGCCGGAGTGGCTGCGCGACAATCCCGCTCACCGGCACCAAAAGCATGTCGTTTTTATGCGGGCCAGGGGCGGTAATGACAAGCCATTTTGCGGTGAGAAACAGGTGACAAAAGCTGACAGAGCTTACGCGCACCGGCGTTGAGTCATTGGCCGAGCTGGCCCGGTCCATCGAGTCGCCCCGGCGGAAATCCGGGCTGGCAAGCTAACAGGGTCGAAGCTCGGCGGGCGCTCGGGAGATTTGGAAGAGGAGTGGGGAAAAGGAGTGGGTAAATGGTGGTGGGAGAAGGATTCGAACCTTCGTAGGGCGTTAGCCCGACAGATTTACAGTCTGTTCCGATTGACCACTCCGGCATCCCACCACACGCCCCCGCCTCGGACGGGGGAGCGCATCAAACCGCCCCACGCGCCGAAGCGCCGCAGGCAACGCCCCACGCTCGGGACGGAACGCAGTTGCAGTATGGGGAGGCCCCGGCAGTGCGCAAGAGCATTTCCGGAGCGGGCGGTCGCGACACAGGGCTGACTCGAAGTTTCCGCGTCCACCACAACTAATTCTGCGCCTCGTGAAGTCCAGCCCCAACCAATTGTGGAAAATCCGATTTTCGTATTGTCCCCTGCCCCGTGTTTGGTTACGCTAAAGCCATTCGGGGAAAACCTGCTGACAGCAGGGCACAACTTGCTGGATGGCAGCAGGTTTTGCCGCTTTTGAAGATGGCAGAATCAAACCCAATGCTCGAAAAGTACGACGCCTCCAAGATTGACAAGCTGGAGGGCTTGGAGGCGGTGCGCAAGCGTCCTGGCATGTACATCGGCGACCCGGACGAGCGCGGGCTGCACCACTGCGTGTTCGAGGTGCTGGACAACTCGATTGACGAGCACCTGGCCGGGTTTTGCAAACGCATCGAGGTCACCCTGCACGTGGATGGCTCCTGCTCGGTGCGGGACGACGGTCGGGGCATCCCGGTGGACCTGCACCCCAAATGGAAAATCCCGGCGGTGGAACTGGTCCTCACCAACCTCCACGCCGGGGGCAAGTTCGGCCAGGGCGCCTACAAGTACTCGGGCGGGCTGCACGGGGTGGGCGCCAAGTGCGTCAACGCGCTGTCCGAGTGGTTCAAGGTCGAGGTCTCCCGGGACGGGTTGGTGTACTTCATGGAGTTCGCTCGGGGCGTGACCACCCGCAAGCTTGAGGTCATCGGCAAGTCGCGCCACACGGGCACGTTGATCACCTTCAAGCCCGACCCGGAAATTTTCACCCTCACCACCGAGTTCAAGTTCGAGACCCTGGCCACGCGGCTGCGCGAGCTGGCCTTCTTGAACCCCGGGCTGGAAATCATCCTCACCGACGAGCGGAGCGAAAAGACCGAGCGCTTTTACTACAAGGACGGCATCGAAGAGTTCGTCCGGCAGTTGGGCAAGACCAAGCAGGTGCTGCACCCGCGGCCCATCAGCCTCACCGGCAAGCGCCAGGTCAAGGTCGAGGGCCGCGACGAAGACGTCTTTGTGGACTGCGTGCTCCAGTACACCGACAGCTACAACGACCAGATTCTTTGCTTCGCCAACTCGATCGCCAACCCTGATGGTGGCACCCATCTCACCGGCTTCCGCAGCGCCCTGACCCGGGCCGTCAACCAGTACGCCCGCCAAAACAACCTGCTCAAGGACAAGGACCCGGCCATCACCGGGGACGATGTCCGGGAAGGGCTCATCTGCGTGCTGAGCGTCAAATTGCCCAACCCACGCTTCGAGTCGCAAACCAAGGTCAAGCTCGTGAACACGGAAACCGAGGGCATCGTGGCCTCAATCGTGTACGACGGCCTGATGACCTACTTCGACGCCAACCCCGCCGTGGCCCGCCGCGTGGTGGACAAGGCCCTCACCGCCGCCCGCGCCCGGGAGGCGGCGCGCAAGGCGCGCGAGACCGTCCGCAAAAGCGCCCTCAGCGGCGGCGGCCTGCCGGGCAAACTGGCGGACTGCTCGGATCGCGACCCCGCCAACACGGAGATTTACATCGTCGAAGGCGACTCCGCCGGCGGCTCCGCCAAGCAGGGCCGGGACCGGCGTTATCAGGCCATTCTCCCCATCCGCGGCAAGCTCATTAACGTGGAGAAGGCGCGCTTGGACAAGGTGCTCCAGAACGCCGAAATCCGCACCATGATCACCGCGGTGGGCACCGGCATCGGCAACGGCGAGGGCGAGGGCTCCTTCGACCTCGCCAAGCTCCGCTACCACAAGATCATCATCATGACCGACGCCGACGTGGACGGCTCCCACATCCGCACCCTGCTGTTGACCTTCTTTTACCGGCAGATGCCCGAGTTGATCAAACGCGGCTACGTGTACATCGCCCAGCCGCCGCTTTACCAGATCACGCGCAGAAAACGTGTCGAGTACGTTGAAGACGACGCCGCGCTCAACCGCATCCTCATCCAGCTCGGCGTCGAGGAAGTGCGTCTGCGCAACCTGGCCGACGGCCGGGAGTTCACCCAGCGGCAGCTCGCCGAAATCCTCGATCTGCTCGTGGCCCTGGACAAATACGCCCGCGCCCTCCAGCGCCACGGCGGCAACTTCGCCGATTACCTCGAACATCGCGACCCGCAGACCCACGCCCTGCCCCGGCACCTGGTCAAGGTCCGCGAGGGCAACGACGAACGGGTCTTCTACTTCCGGGACGAGGCCGGCCTGCGCCAGTTTGGCGAGGCAAATCCGGATTTGGGTCTTTTCGGGGGCGAAGACGCCGAAAACGGCAATGGCGGGGAAAAACCTGCCGAGCGCCGCAACGGCGGCAGTTCCGGGACCCGGCGCGCCCGCCACGTGGAGATTCACGAAAGCAAGGCCATCGAGGACCTCCTGCACAAACTCGATCGCAAGGGCCTCTCGGTCGAGCATTACGTCGCCCAGGACAAGCCCCTGTTCGAACTGGTTGAAGGCGCGGGCGATGGCGAACAGGTCACCCCGCTCTTTGCCATTCCGGAAATCCTCCAACGGGTGCAGGAGGTGGGCAAGCGCGGCTTGGAAATCAAGCGTTTCAAGGGCCTGGGCGAGATGAATCCGGATCAGTTGTTCGAGACCACCATGAACCCCGCCAAGCGCAAGCTGCTGCGCGTGGAACTGACCGACGCCATCGAGGCCGAACGCATGTTCACCACCCTCATGGGCGACGAGGTCGAGCCGCGCCGGCAGTTCATTGAGGACAACGCCCTGAACGTGCGCAACCTGGACGTGTAAAAAAAGCCTTGACGAAGTGGTCACGCGTGACTACGTTAACCCCCGTGAAGACGAAAACCAAAACGCTCCATTACGGCGAGGCGAAGCCATCGGCGCTCGTCCTCAAGGAGGCCGTGGCCTTGCCGGGCCTGGGCTTGTCCATCTCGGTGCGCGCGGCCAAGGCCAAGCTCTCGGCACTGCTCGACCTGGTGGCCAGCGGCCAGGAGGTCACCATCACCAGTGATGGGCAGCCGAAGGCGGTTTTGCTGCCGGCCACCCAGCGGGCCCGGCGCAAGGTGTTCACCGGCACGCTGGATCAGCTCCGGCAAATGCCGCTCCAAACCGAGGGGCCGTTCGCCGAAGAACTCATCCGAGCTGACCGAGATGGCCGGGGCTGGTAAACCGCATGTACTTAGACTCCTGCATCCTCGTCAAACTCGTCAGCCACGAGCCGGACAGCGAGGCCTATCACCACTTGGTGCTGGGCCAGCCGGTGGTCACCTCGGAATTAGCCGTGGCGGAGGTACGTTCGGCCCTGCTCGCCAAGGAGCGGGTCGGGCGTATCTCCGCCCGGGACCGTGCCCGCGGCTGGCGGCTCTTCCAGACCAAAGTGCACGAGCAGGAATTCGTCCTGTTACCGCTCAACCGCCAGGTCATCGAGCGCGCGGCCGCCGTCATCGAGCAATGTCACCCCCGAGTGCCATTGCGAACGCTCGACGCCATCCATGTGGCCACGGCCGAACTGCATGGCGCCGAGCCCATGTGCAGCAGTGACCAGCGCGTGTGCAACGCGTCAGAGCACATCGGCCTGATGCTGGTGCCGCACCCGACCCGGTAGCTTGCCGGAGACGCCATGCCAGAAGAACCCCTCTCGCCTCCACCCTCCGGCGGCGCTTCCCTGTTTGCCGGCCCGGAAAAAATCGAGCGCATCAACGTCGCGGACGAGATTCGCAACTCGTTCCTCGACTACTCGATGTCCGTGATCATTGCCCGGGCGCTGCCCGACGTACGCGACGGCCTCAAGCCCTCCCAGCGGCGCCTGCTCTACGCGATGTATCACGACCTCAACCTGCTGCCCAACCGCAAGCACCTCAAGTGCGCGCGCATCGTGGGCGAGACGATGGGCAAGTACCACCCCCACGGGGACCAGGCGATTTATCCCACGCTGGTGCACATGGCCCAGCCCTGGTCCATGCGCGCGCCCTTGGTAGACGGCCAGGGAAACTTCGGCTCTGTCGAGGACGATCCGCCGGCGGCCATGCGGTACACCGAGGCCCGCCTCACCCCGCTGGGGGCGGTGCTCATGCAGGACCTGGACCAGGACACCGTGGATTTTGTGCCCACCTACGACGAAGAGCACACCGAACCGGTGGTCCTCCCCGCGGCCTTTCCCAACCTCCTGGTCAACGGCGGCACCGGCATCGCCGTGGGCATGGCCACGAACCTGGCGCCGCACAACCTCGGGGAGGTCGTGGACGCCATCTGTGCCCAGATTGATCACCCGGACCTGACCGTCGAGGAGTTGATGCGCCACCTCAAGGGGCCGGATTTCCCCACCGGTTGCCAGGTGTGCGGCCTGGAGGGCATCCGCGACTACTTCACCACCGGCCGTGGCACGCTCAAAATCCGCGGCGTGGTCGGGGTCGAGACCCTCAAGGGCGGGCGCGAGCAGATCGTCATCACCCAGATTCCCTTCAACGTGAACCGCGCCGAGCTGGTCAGCCGCATTGCCGCGCTGGTCAACGAGGGCGAAATCAAGGAGTTCAAGGACATCACCGCCGTCCGCGACGAATCGGACGAGAACACCCGGGTGGTCATCGAAATCCGCCGGGACGCGGTGGCGCGGGTGATCATCAACAACCTGTTCAAGCACACCGCGCTGGAGACCACCTTCGCGGTTAACGCCCTGGCCATTGACCACGGCCGGCCCAAGACGCTCACCCTCAAGGAGCTGATCAACTGCTACATCGAGCACCGCCGCGAGGTGGTCCTGCGCCGCACCCGCTATCAGTTGCGCAAAGCCGAGGAGCGCGCCGAGGTGCTCGAGGGGTTCTTGGTGGCGCTGGCCAACCTGGACGAGTTCATCCGTATCATCCGCAGCTCCCGCAACCGCGACGAGGCCCGCGTCAAACTCCTCGCCTTCGAATGGACCCGCGCGCTGGTCGAGCGCTGGGGCATCCTCATCCGCCACGAGACCCGCCTGGTGCAGGGGCGCTACGCCCTGACCGAGCGCCAGGTGGACGCCATCCTCGAACTGCGGCTCTACCAGTTGACCGCGCTCGAGACCGAGAAGGTCCGCGCCGAGTACGCCAAGCTCCTCGAGACCATCCGCGACCTGCAAGACATCCTGGCCCGCGAGGCCCGCGTGCTGGGCATCATCAAAAGCGAGCTGCAGGCCGTCAAGGAGCGTTACGCCAGGCCGCGGCTAACCCAGATCGTGCCCGACGAGGGCGAAATCGCCATCGAGGACCTCGTGGCCAACGAGCCGGTCATCATCACCCTCACCCACCAAAACCTCATCAAGCGCACCAACCTCAGCGCCTATCGCGCCCAGCGCCGCGGCGGCAAGGGGGTCATCGGCATGGGCACGCGGGAGGCCGCCACCGGCGAGGGCGAGCCGGCTGACTTCATCGAGCGGCTCTTCACCGCCAGCACGCACGACTACCTGATGTTTTTCACCAACACCGGACGGGTGTACGTCGAGCGCGTGCTGGAAATCCCGGACATGGGCCGGGCGGCCCGCGGGCGCAGCATCGCCAACCTTCTCGAACTCCAGAGCGGCGAAAAGATTGCCGCCCTCATTCGCATCCCCGCCCAGACCGGGCCCCAGGCCGAGGACCAGACCTGGCAGCAGCCGTACTTCGTGTTTTTCGCCACCCGCCACGGGACGGTCAAAAAGACCGCCCTGAGCGAGTTCGCCAACGTCCGGCGCGGCGGCATCATCGCCATCGGCGTCGAGCCGGGCGACACGGTCATTGACGCGCAGCTCACCAACGGCCAGCAGGAGGTGGTGCTCATCACCCGCAACGGCATGAGCATCCGCTTCTCCGAGGAGGACGTCCGGCCGATGGGCCGCCCGGCCACCGGCGTGCGCGGGATTGACCTCGAGGAAGGGGACCAGGTCGTGGCCCTGGCGGTGGTGGACCCCGCGGCCACCCTGCTGGTGGCCGGCGAAAACGGCCTGGGCAAGCGCACCTCCTTCGAGGAGTACCGCCGCCAGTCACGCGCCGGCAAAGGCATCATCACCA
>Ga0073932_1007860_pt1 | contig 10121 bp, 19 predicted proteins | sample DewCreD2012metaG_FD_76967 | JGI IMG/M metagenome (GOLD analysis project Ga0073932, IMG submission 76967) | Hot spring sediment bacterial and archeal communities from British Columbia, Canada, to study Microbial Dark Matter (Phase II) - Dewar... ...
ACCTCCCCGCCGTCATCGCAGCCGGCGCATGATGTACCGAAGCCGCGCTTCGGTTCCGGCGTCGGCGTAACCGTAACGACGACATAGAAGCAGATCGTCCAACTCGCACAGCAACGCGCCGCGCTCCTCTGGCGTTAACGGCTTGAGCATCTCGTCGCGCGCCGCCTGCCGCTCTGCGCTGTCCGTCGCTGTGTCACCGACGGGCCTTGATGCAACCTCATCCGACAGATGCCGGATGAAGTCGAATAGCGGGCCGTCGTCATCCATCTGCCAGCCGCCGGATGAAGTCGAATAGCGGGCCGTCGGCATCAATATCATATGCGCTTGACTCATACATTCCGATCTCGCGTCCGCACGCGCAGACGAGCGGCGGATCGAGTTCAAAAACCAGCCGGACAACGCCGTCGAGCACGCACTCATCTACAAAGCGCGCCTCGCCACGAAAAACGAGGGCCGCTCCGCAGTCGTGCTCGCCGGAAACATCGAGCACAACGATGTCGCCGACTTTCAACTCATCAGACGACGCATCTGCGTCATTACTCATGTTTTCCTCCATACCGAAGTCACGCTGGAAACATCTGCCGTGAGGCTGCGTGACCGGCGCGACTTCGGTATTGTCAGCATAGCATATCCGACGATCTCATACACTGTCCTAGCGGTCTATTTTTGGCTTAAATCTTCGCGCTCGAACAAAACTGCCGTCAGTGCATCGTCGCGCCATTCGCTGACACCGGTTTCCGCGTTATAGATCAAGCCGCCGCGTTCCACGCGCAGCGGCAGTGCGCTGATGCCGCGCAGCAGATCGGGTGGAAGCGCCGGCGGCAATTCGGGCAAGTTTTTCAGTTCGCGCATGTATGCGCGAATCGCTGCTGATGCTTCGCGTTGATGAGGATTGATCGGCGCGCGCTGCGGCGCATAATTCAGAACGTGACGCGACGATCGCGGGGCGCGATATTTCATTTGCCCCTCATCAGCGGGCGCAAGTCCTTGTCATTGTTTTGCACGACGACATGCCGCCCGTCCTTCAACCGGCTGGCGATCCACTCCGGCAGTGTGTCGATCTCGCAGTTCATGGCAAAAACAGTGCCGCATTTTCTGGCTAATCCATTACGATAGCGCCAGTCAATTAGTTCGGTCTGCAATTCGCGCACCCAATCGGTCATCTTCACCTTGTCGAGCTCGTCAAGGCACAATATCGGAACATCACGCAACCGCTGCATTTTGACGGACGCGCGAATTTCGGACTTGTCATTGAATGACTCACGAATCCAGTCCACCACGTCGTAAAACGTGGCGTAAATCGCCGGAATGCCGCGTTGTAGAGCGGCGTTCACAATCGCCTGGAGCGTCAGCGTCTTGGCGTTGCCGCATGTGCCGTAGATCGTCAACATTCCATATGGCGCATCAATAAACGCGCGCGCAGCCTTGACCATATTGGCAGTCTGACTGCGCTCAGGCGCGATAATCTGCTCCAGTGAGACGCGCCGAGCGCCTTCAGTTAGACCACAGATGACCTGAAGGCGCTCGGCGCGTTTGAGGGCGGCGCAGGCCGGGCACGGCTTGGCCGCGTTGAGATTTTCTGAATCGATGACCAGCTCACTGTCACGACAAACCGGGCAGCGATAAGTCGGCCGCTCAAGACTCAAGCGGTAAGCGGCTAACGCTTCACGCTGACGCTCCTCAAGTTCCGCGCGTTGCGTTGATCCGCTCGGCCAATTTGTAGTCGTCCTCAGTGTAGGCAGGTGATTTGTGTCCATTGACATTTCGCCCGTTCTTAGTCGGGATTTCACGGCGCTTATACGCTTCGAGTTGGCCGGTTATGTTGCCCGGGTTCCAGCCGAGACCGATCCACGCCTTTAGTATTTGTTTGTAAAAGTCAAGATCTGATTCAGGCACGGCAGTCACGATGTCATCATAAAGTGACTTAGGCGGATAACGATGAGTGATAGAACGATAAGCCTCAACCTGCAGCGGGGCCGGATGGAGAGGCCGCGATTTTTTGGTGGGGCGCGATTTCGCCGCGTTTTTGCGCGCTGTCTCTGTATCCCTATCTGTCTCTGTCTCTGTATCTGTATCTGTATCTGTATCAACTAACGACTCGAAATAGGGTATGGATACGGTATCCATACCGTATTTTTTAGCGTAGATACCCTTTACCCGGCAGTCGGGTATGGTATCAATATCGCGCGCAATGCGCGATGCCACCTTCGGTGAATCATTGGCTTGATATTCTCTCATCTTGCAGACCCAGATGACCGAGCCGTCAAAATCGATTTTTCCGGCAGTTTTGAATTCGGTCATGATCTGATCGATTCGTTCGACGGGGATACCGGTCTCCAGGGAGATAAATTTTCTGGGGAGTTGGTAAATTCCGCTTACCGAGGTTGCCTGATTGGTAATCAGGTACAACCACAGCAGTTTTGCTTCGACATCTAGTTCGCTGAACCAGTCGTCGCGCCAGGTCTTGCAATGTACTTGTCTAAACTCTGCCATGATTCACCTAAATTCATCTGGAATCAAGCATATTACCTTAAAGTTCTGAAAAGTCCTGATCGTAGTCACGACACATCATCTGATGTGTCAGATACCGCTCGATCTCGTGCGCCGCGCACGCGACATGCACGCGCTCGTGCAGCGTCGGGAGATTGATCACAGCATCAGAGTCGTTTAATGGTTTGTGACACAGCGGGCAATCTTTCTTAATCTCCATGATGATCTCCAGCAATCTATATTCCGGCGCGTTTTGGCCGCTGCGCCGGCGGCGGATGAGTAGACCGGATTCAAACGCCCTGTCCACCAGCCCGCACAACTGCCATAGCTGCGGCCCGGTCGGTTGAGCGCCATAGTACGCCTCAGCCGCCCTGCGCACCGTTATCCAGGTGGCAAACATCGCCAGTTTGTCGGCGTGCTTGCCATTCCGTCTATTCTGCACGTTCCGGCACATTCTCATTCCGCGCTATTCTGCGCGACCGAAGGAGACTTCGCCGGGGCGGGGGAGTGGTGCTGCGCGTTCCACTCTATGACCGTCAGTCGCGCGATGACCTCGCTGACATCCACCGCCAACACGAGCAACGGTTTTTGCTTGGCAGCGCCGGCGCGGATGACGATTGCGCTGAATGCTTCGATGCGCGGCCAGCCGCGCACCAGCACAGCCAATGCGTTTACCAATTTGAGTCTTGGCATAGTCATTAGAAAGCCGCGCCGGTGCTCCAAACCGGCGCGGCTTTTGATGGGTTATTTGTTTTCGCGCAGCAGTGCAAGCGCTTTGACAAAATCGCCTTCGACCTCGGCAATGAAGAACGCCGCGTCTTTCTTGCTGAGGCCGCGCTTGGTTGCTTCGGACCAAAAGTCGGTGACCGGGTCATGCGGCAAATTGGAGCGCAGCCGAATGCGGATCGCTTCAACTTGACGGCCTTGAAAATCGACCTGAGTCGGGAATAGCGTGATCTGCTTGCCAACCCAGTGATCGGTATCCGGCGTGCCCAAGACTGCCTTGATGGTTTCTTTGTTAGTCTTGTTCAAGACCAACCCGGTCTCCATCTCGGCGAAGTAGACCACCGGCTTGCGCTCATCGCCAATCTGCTCAAGCGAGACGGTTGTAATGGTGACCACTGTGTCACCATGCAGGTCGGCGGCTTTCAGATAATTCGACGGGAATGCAGCGTCAATGTTCATCCTTATCTCCTTGAGAAATGAGTTGTCTTATCTGTGGTGACCGGCCACAATTTAGTCTCGATCTCCAAATAGGCCCATGTGCTCATCGTGAGCACACGCTTTACTTTCCGGTGGATTCCATTCGTAACAAAACTGGCACTGCCACCAGCCAGGCCAATCTGGGATATTCGGCGGCTGAATAGCCGCGCGCGCTGCGCGCTGCTCTGCCAACCACTGATCAAGTTTTGCGATGCGTTGGCATGGTAAATCACTTTTGTTCATGATTCCATTGTCTTCTTTCTCGCGCCAAAGGCAATGTCCTGAGGTCATGCTTTTGGCTTAAAAAATCTGCCGAGATGAGCACGCGAACTCATCTCAGCAGATCGATAGACTGGTGGTGGCTATTCGTTAAACTTGACGATCAGCCACTGCCAGCCGAGAATTTCGTTTTCCGAGACCTCCGTTCCCGGCGCGGGACGGAAGCCGGGCTTGTACTCTGGCGAGAGCACCAAGACGGTGTGGGCACTCTCGCCGTTGAACGATGGCAGACCATCTGCGGCCAGCTGCAGCGCCGGCCTCGCGATTGGCGGCGTCAGATCGACGCCGCTAATCGCTGATGCGATCTGCAGCGTGTTTTCATGTCCCCAATAGGACATGAACTGCTCGCGATCCAAAATCGCTCGCGCATCATTCGCGTCAATCGGTTCAATCACGACACGACGACGAACGAGCGTTGTCGGAAAGACATTCCCAACGAAGATCATTTCACCCTCCCGCGCCCGGTGCCTTCGCGCACCCGCGACGCAAAAGCGCACGGCGGAACCGGAACGTGAACCACCATCCGTCCGCGTCCCGGCTCGCCAACGTGCACGTGCCCGCTAGAGGTAGTGATACCTTCCAGCGCCTTCCCCTCCACTGTGTATGCCTTCATAATCCTCCTGCGCTATGACGGGCGCACCCGGCGGCTCATGGCCGCAATGATGGCTGGCGCGTCTGGCTCACGTCGCCTGCCAGCGTCGCAAAACAGAAGCAACCTCTGCGCGGCTCACGCGCCGCGCGGCGTTGCGGCGCTTACCGAGCGCAGCGGCGGATGGCGGCGATGATCGCGGCGGGCGTCATGATTGCGACTCCAGCATCTCGATCAGGCTGATCACCTGATCGTCCCGTGCGGCGTCCCATGCGGCGGCCCGTGCGGCGGCCCATGCGGCGGCCCGTGCGGCGGACCATGCGGCGTCCCATGCGGCGGCCCGTGCGGCGGCCCATGCGGCGTCCCATGCGACGTCCCGTGCGGCGGCCCATGCGGCGTCCCGTGCGGCGTCCCGTGCGGCGGCCAATTCAGCGCGGTTTGCATGGCCATTAGCAAATTGCTCGGCAACATCACAAGCCGCAATACGGCGCGGGTCTGGATTGTCAATTAGCGCCAATGCTTGTCGGGCGCACCACACTGCGAACAATCGCAACGTGCGGTCATCGATCACGCCCTCATGACACACCACCCACAGACGATCTTCAGCCGGGCAGTCCGTCACGCGCAAGATGTCCAGCGCCGTGCCTGTCCAGTCTTCCGGCAGCCAGCGCCCCGGGTCGTAGCAGGGCTTGGGATCGAAACTTCGGATGTCGTTGATGGTCAAAGTTTTGAGGTGCGTCATCTCTCAATCCTCCATCTCATGTATGTCGTCATTGCTTGTCCTCGCTCATCTGTTGCTTCGTGACTCGCTTGTGTTCTTTCGCGGCCTGTTCGGTGAGCCAGTCCGCGAACGTCATGCCGCGCAACTGGCAAACCAGGTCGATCTGCTCCCGCGTCGTGCGGGTGATGCGGGCGCTCGGTGGGCGGCAGTCGCGCCCGCCTTTGCTGGGGGTGATGATGCGTTTAGTCGTCATTGTCGCCCGTCTCGCACGTACTCTGTCTCGGTGTAATTTTTCATTGTGTAGCCTCCGTTGTTTGATGCGTTTATTATATCAGATTGTAATCACAAAGTCAATACCATACCAAAAGTTTTAAGGTTTCTCATAATTCGCCCAAAACCGGCCCGCAATGCCACCGCTTGACACCTATGGTATACTGTAGTCAATCTGTTAGCGGCTTTTGAGTGCCGTGGTCGTAACGCTCAATCTCACTGGCACTCTTGTCGGAACCAAAAGAATGGATCACTACGAAATCGATTACGTTTTCACCAGTGAACCGTGAGGACGGGAGTTGACACGTAACGGAGTTACGTGTTATATTGATGGCATGGTCGTGATCGTGGTAGATGGCCGAGAATATCATGTATCCAAGCGAGTCGCCGATGTGGTCCGAAAGGTGTTGGATCATGCAGATCGGATTGCGTCAGGATCTAAGATATTGCGCTTAGCGCTGCGGAAGGAATCCGTCACGGCGACGATAGAAGAAGAACTGTAGAAATGCTGAGAAAAACCAAATAGTATGTGCGGCAATTGAAAGCGCCGAAGCCTCTGCGGGAGGGTTCGGCGCTTTTTTTACAATGGAGGCAAGCATGACCCCTGAGAGTTTGAGCGCAATCGCCGGCATGGTCCTGTCGTTATTGTTTTCATATGTCCCCGGGCTGAATGATTGGTACGCAGCGAAAGATCCCACCATCAAGCGGCTACTGATGGCGGGATTATTGTTGCTGGTGGCGGCCGGGGCACTAGGGCTGAGTTGCGCCAATGTGATCACGAGTATAGAGTGCAGCCAGAACGGGCTGTTGAACCTGGTGACAACGTTCATCAGCGCCCTGGTGGCCAACCAGGCGACATACCAGATTTCTCCACAAAAGAAAACGGCGAGCTAAGGCTCGCCGTTTGGCGTTAGTGATGCGATGTGGATTTTGCCGAGGTTGTCGTGGCGGTTATCGCGGGCGGGCTGATCACGCAGTTGGTGAGCGCGTTTAAGGCGCGCGCCGACAGTGCGCGCGATGATCGCCGGCAGAAGGTTGACGAGGACTCATCGACGGTGATCGCGGCTGACGATGTCGTTCAATTGTTGACGCTGTTGGCCTCGCTCGTCGGCGTGGCGATCTTCATTGCCTGGTCACGCTGGAGTCGGCGGTCGGGCTACGCCGTCGCGCCGCTTTCTTACTTCGTCCATCGCGTCATTTTTTATCTGGTGCTCATCGTCGATCCGAGTATGGACAACCGGCAGGTCGTCATGTGGTCGAGCGCGCTATCACTGCACAGCGTCTTAATGCTGCTGCTGGGCGGCATAGCGATGTATCAGATCGCGCGCTTCAACCTGAAGCGCGCATGAGTTCCGAGGCTATCATCATCGCGTTGATTGCTGCTGCGCCCGGTCTGCTGGCGCTCGTCGGACAGATCAAACGCGACCGCGCGACCGGTGATGACATCGAAGACCAGATCACCGAGCGCGTTCTGAAACGCGCGAACGAGGAAATCGCCAAGTTGACTGCGCGGGTGTCCGCGCTGGAGTGCGAACTCGAACTGTACAAGATCGGCGTCGGCCTGCTGATGGCGCAGTTGATCGACAACGGCCTGCGGCCGACGTGGACGCCGCCGGGCGTCAAGTCCACCAGTCACGAGGTGACACATGAGTAAATTCGGGGCGCATGTTTCGATTGGCCGACGGGACGGCTTTGGCGCGGCGCTGGCCCAATGCCAGGCCGCCGGTTCACCAGTGCCGGTGCTGTTCGCGCTGGATCAAAATCTGTGGCCGGATGTGCAGCAGTACAGCCCGGCCACGACGCTGATTTTCCGCACGCAGATCGACGGCCAGCCCAACCCGCCGGCGCTCTGGCAGGCCGATCCGGTCGAAACGGCCGCCGGTTGGTACACGCGCTGCCGCCCAATCTGGGCGCAGAATCGCGCGCACTATTATGCGCCCGGCAACGAATATGACCCACAGACGCTGGCGCATTTCGACTGGTTGAATGCTTACGAACTGAAATTGATGCAGCTGGCCGACGCCGACGGCCTGAAACTCGCCATCGGCGCGCATTCAACCGGGACGCCCTCCGACGACGGCGGGCAGACGCGCTACGAGAAGTGGGCGCGGCTGCTGCCGTCTTTGCAGTATGCCAAAGCGCACGGTCACATCCTGCTGCTGCACGAATACGGCTTGACCGGTTATCTGCGCGACAGCGCGCCGCATCTGGCGCTGCGTTATCGTTCGGCGCTGGATTGTCTGCGTCAATTCGCCGCCGACCCGATAACGGTCATCAGCGAGTGTTCGGGCTTTAACGGCTACGCCGGACAACCCGACTGGTTTGATGATCTGTGCTGGTACGATGCGCAGGTGCTCGGTGATCCGCGTGTGCTGGGTTTCTGCGCATATCAACTCGGCGGCGCAGAGAACTGGTCGCGCTTTATTCCGCGCTGGGCGGAGTATGTGAGCGCGCATCCGACGCCGCCGGTCGAACCGCCGCCGCCGCAAACGCACACGCTGATCCGTGTTGAGCCGGCGGTGCGTGTCTCCATCGTGATCGACGCGACGCTGGATCGAAATCGGGTCATCGTGACGCGCGGACTCGACGTGGACGTGAGGGTGATCGAATGACCGCCGCCGCTTTGCCGGCGGCAGGAGGCTAAGCGTGAGCGATATATTGAGAACACCGTTCATATACTTCGGCGGAAAAGGCAATATGATCGCGAAATTAAAAAAACTCATCCCGCCTGGCGGCCAGCCGTATCTTGAGCCGTTCTTTGGCGCGGGCGCGGTGTTTTTCTCGCGCGCGCCGGCACCGGTGGAGGTCATCAACGATATAGACGATGACTTGATCAATGTGTTTAGAGTAATGCAAGATTGGAATAAGTTTAACGTTTTGCGGCACAGACTGATGTGCACTCTGTATGCACGCGCCGAATTTATTCGCGCGCTGGAGATGATGAAAAACAGAGAAGGACTCAGCGACATTGATCGCGCTTGGGCGTTTATGGTCAAGCAGAACTTCTCGGTAAGTGGGCAAGCAACTGGTGCCGGTTGTTGGGGTAGGGCATTTGTTTCATGTCGCGGCGTGGCCGAAAACGCCAACAGGTGGCTGATGCGCTTGTCGATGTTGGACGCCTTCCACTATCGGCTAATGATGGCGCAGATCGACAACCGAAGCGCGGTCGAGGTCATTAGATATTGGGACAACGAGGACGCGGTGATCTACTGCGATCCGCCATATATTATGGACACGCGCAAAAGCGGCGGATACAATCACGAAATGACTGATGAACAACACCGCGAATTAGTCGATGTGTTGCTCAACTGCAAAGGCGCGGTCGTACTGTCGGGCTACGAGCACGACATATATACGCCGCTGATCGACGTCGGCTGGCACATTACGCGCTTCAACACCGCGTGTTCTGCCGCCGTGCGGGGACGAAGGTCTGGATTGCAAGGCGCTGGCAACGCGCTCAAGAAAGTTCCGCGAGTCGAGGTCGTCTATCGTAACTCGCGCGCGCTACAAATGCTTGGCGAGTTGGAGATATAATCTTGAATCATACTGATAGTACTCGAATGACCGTTGCCGGCGAACTCACGATCGAGCAACGTCTAGCGCTGCTTGAGGCTCGCATGCTGCGCCTAGAGCGCGCCATGCCGCTGGCCGGCATTGGCGCGCGGCCTGAGCGTCTTATCGCATCCTCGCCGGTCGATCCGAACACGCGCGGCGGCTGGGGCGGCGACTGGTTCGATGCGACCGGCTATGCCATGCGGTATGGCTCGCTCGGTCATTACCATACCGGCGCAGACCTGAATCGACCTGGATATAACGACAGTGGTATGCCGGTCTACGCGGCAGCAGACGGTCGCGTGGTGTTCGCCGGCAAGGTGCGCAGTTGGCAGGGCGACGTCGTGGTGCTTGTCCACAGCGACGGTGTTCATCGCGTATGGACGCGATATGCGCACATCACGAGTGTCGTGATGGTTGGCCGCGAAGTGCTGCGCGGCGAGATTATTGGCCGCATCGCTGATTACGCACCGCTCAACGACAAGCGCGGCGATCACCTGCATTTCGACGTAGCGCTGGTCGATCTTGGCGCGAATCCGGCGGATTGGCCGGGCGGTGATGAGCAGCGGGTGAGGCGTGATTATCTCGATCCGCTGCAGTGGTTGATGGCTCATGGCTAAGCGCGCATTGAAGCCGTGCGCGATACGCGGCTGTCCATATACGACAGAATTCGGCAAGCGCTATTGCGATGAGCACATGCAGTCACAACCGCGCGCGCCGCGTTCACACGATGAACGACGCGAGTCGGCGGCGCGACGCGGGTACGATGCGCGCTGGCGACGATTGCGCTTGATGTATTTGCGCGCGCATCCGTTATGCGCTGATCCATTTGGTGATCACCGCCGCGCAGGTGTGATCGAAGCCGCAACGGATGTTGATCACATCGTGCCGCTTTCGCGCGGCGGCACGAATGACTCACGCAATCTACAAGCGCTGTGTCACTCATGCCACAGTCGAAAGACGCGCGCCGACGCATCGGCGGGGGGGATCGAAAATCTACGTCGATTTTCCTGAGAC
>Ga0073932_1007864_pt1 | contig 10117 bp, 8 predicted proteins | sample DewCreD2012metaG_FD_76967 | JGI IMG/M metagenome (GOLD analysis project Ga0073932, IMG submission 76967) | Hot spring sediment bacterial and archeal communities from British Columbia, Canada, to study Microbial Dark Matter (Phase II) - Dewar... ...
AATCTCTGGGACGTCGCGGCCGGAATCCTCCTGGTGCGCGAAGCTGGCGGGAAAGTGACGGATCTTAGTGGTAAGAAATGGACGCTGGAGAGCGAAGATATGCTGGCTTCGAACGGGAAGGTGCATGGGGGGTTGTTGGAGGTTTTGAAATGATGGGTTGTGAGTTGCCTGATATCAGTTATTGTTACTTAGAAAGTCACGTTCCAGGAAAAAAACGGCAGAATCCCCTGCGGGAGATTCTGCCGCGACCAACGACAAACAGAATATTGAAATATGTATGTTTTTTTGGTATAATTAAATAAAATATGACATTACAAGATTTCGTAAATAATAGAAAACAGCTTTTTTGGGGAATTAAGGATCCTGCAAATCTCTCCGATAATGCAATAGTCGAAGCAATATTGAACTATGGTGATTTTGATGATGTTAAATTGTTATTTGAAATTTTAACAATCAAAAAGGCCGCGGATATTTTTAACAGGCAGATTAAGAGCCGTAGATGCAATTACCGCCCAAAAATAAAAAACTATTTTTCTTTATATTTTAATAAATATGCATAAAGAAGTTTTAAACAAAAATCAGGTTGAGCTGTCGCCTTTTTTAAAAACATTCAGCAAAGATTTCGGACTAGTAGGAGGAACAGCCATCGCTTTACATATCGGGCATCGTTTTTCAATTGATTTTGACTTGTTTACGAAATCATTTAATGCTTTCGTTCCTGCTTATCAATCCTGGATTCCGGGTCTCCGTTTCACTGCGCCCGGAATGACAAGAATCTATTCGATGTATTGATAACGGATAACATATAACTCATAACTACTAACTCCCTATAACCTTATCCAAATACTGTCCGGTGTAACTCTGCTTCACCTTCGCTACCTCTTTCGGCGTGCCGGTGGCTACTACCTGCCCGCCTTTGTCGCCACCTTCTGGACCCATGTCGATTATCCAGTCTACCGATTTGATAACGTCGAGGTTGTGTTCGATGACGAGGACAGTGTTGCCTTTGTCCACGAGCTTGTGAAGAACAGAGAGCAGTCTTTTGATGTCATCGAAATGCAGGCCGGTGGTCGGTTCGTCGAGGATGTAAAGGGTCTTGCCGGTTTCGCGGCGCGACAGTTCAGTTGCCAGCTTTATCCTTTGGGCTTCGCCGCCGGAAAGAGTAGTGGCTGATTGCCCGAGCTTGATATAGCCCAGGCCTACTTCGTTCAAAGTTTTAAGCTTCTGGTTTATGGCCGGTATATTATGGAAGAAGTGCATAGCCTCTTCGACTGTCATATTGAGTATCTCTGAAATATTTTTTTCTTTGTAGCGGATTTCGAGAGCTTCCTTGTTGTAGCGAGTGCCGTGGCAGACTTCGCATTCTACGTATATATCGGGAAGGAATTGCATTTCAATCTTGACCAGGCCGTCGCCGGAGCAGGCTTCACAGCGTCCGCCGACGACATTGAAAGAAAAGCGTCCTGCCTTGTAGCCTCTTATTTTCGCCTCAGGCAAAGCGGAGAACAGGTCCCTGATGGGAGTGAATGCGCCGGTGTAGGTGGCGGGATTGGAGCGAGGGGTGCGTCCGATCGGCGACTGGTCGATAGTGACGACCTTGTCGATATGGTCGATGCCCTCGATCCTGATATGCTTGCCAGGAGCATCTTTAGCGCGGTAGAATTTTTGGTAGAGGGCTTTTGATAAGATATCGGTCATCAGGGTGGATTTGCCGGAGCCTGATACGCCGGTAATGGCGATGAATTTGCCTAAGGGTATTTCAACATCAACATTCTTAAGGTTATGCTCGGTGGCGCCGATGATCCTGACCTTTTTGCCGCTGCCCGGGCGGTACTTGGCCGGAGCCGAGATTTCTTTCTTGCCGGAAAGGTATTGTCCTGTCAGTGATTTGGCTGACTTCTTGACCTGTTCGGGCGTGCCGAAGGCGACGATATTTCCGCCATGGTCGCCGGCACCGGGACCGACATCGACGACCCAATCAGCTGAAAGGATGGTGGATTCGTCGTGTTCGACGACTATGACGGTATTGCCGAGGTCCCGCAGGTTTTTTAGAGTCTCAATCAGCTTGTCATTGTCGCGCTGGTGCAGGCCGATGGACGGTTCGTCCAGGACATAGAGCACGCCTACCAGGGCGGATCCGATCTGGGTGGCGAGGCGGATGCGCTGGGCTTCTCCGCCGGAGAGGGTCGTGGCCGAGCGGTCGAGCGAGAGGTAGTCGAGGCCGACATTGGACAGGAAGTTGAGGCGGGCCTTGATTTCTTTGAGTATCTGGGCTGAAATTTTCCTTTTCCTGGCATTCATTGATTTTGCGCCTTCGAGCCTTTCGAAGAATTTTTTGGCATCGAGGATGGATTTGGAAGTGACTTCGTAGATTGATAGTCCGTCCACTTTGATTCCGAGCGCTTCAGGCTTTAAGCGGCGCCCCTGGCAAGCCGGACACGGAAGGACGCGCATATAAGTCTCGATTTCCTTCCTCACATAATCTGATTCGGTCTGCTTATACCTTCTTTCGAGGTTTGAGACGACGCCTTCGAATTCCGTCGTCAGCTCGCCTGAAAAGCGGTCGCTTTCATAAGGGACGTTATAATTTTTTTCTCCGGATCCGTAAAGTACGATATCCAGCTGCTTGGAAGATAGTTCCTTGATCGGAGTGTTGAGGTCGAAGCCGTGCTTGCCGGCAACGGTTCCGAGAATCCGCAGAAGCCAGGTTTGTCCGCTGACCGTGTTGTGGGACCAAGGCTTGATGGCGCCCTGGGCAATGGTCAGGTTTTGGTTTAAGACCAGCTCGGGGTCGATTTCCATTTTGGTGCCGAGGCCTCCGCATTCGGGGCAGGCGCCGTGAGGAGAATTGAACGAGAACATCCTGGGTTCGATTTCAGGCAGGCTGATATCGCAATCCGGACAGGCGAAGGCCTGGGAGTAGGAAGTTTCAGATTTAATCTCGGCTGATTCCTTTGCCGGGTTCGGTGCAACAGTAATCAAGCCGTTCGACAGGTCGAGCGCTTTTTCAACAGCTTCGGTAAGGCGCGCGCGGTCTTCTTTTCCTTCCCGTACTGACAGCCGGTCGATAACTATTTCGATCGTGTGCTTCTTTTTCTTGTCGATCGTCATATCCTCAATTTCCTCAATACTATAAACCGTCTTATCGAATCTGACGCGGCCGAATCCGGCAATGCCGATCTTTTCGACGACCTTCTTGTGTTCGCCTTTCTTATCTTTGATGAGCGGCGACAGGATCATAACGTCATCGCCCGGGTATTTTTTAGAGATGCTTTCGACGATTTCGTCGACCGTGTATTTCTTGATAGGCTTGCCGCACTGCGGACAGAACGGATCTCCGATCCTGGCATAAAGAAGCCTTAGATAGTCATAGATTTCCGTCACCGTGCCTACTGTGGAACGGGGATTGTGGGAGGTCGATTTCTGGTCGATTGAGATTGCCGGCGAGAGTCCTTCGATCAGGTCGACGTCAGGCTTGTCCATCAATCCGATGAACTGGCGCGCGTAGGCCGACAAGGATTCGACATAGCGGCGCTGGCCTTCGGCATAAATAGTATCGAATGCCAGAGAGGATTTGCCGGAGCCGGAAAGTCCGGTGATGACAACGAGCTTGTCGCGAGGAATCTCGATATCGACATTTTTAAGGTTATGGACGCGGGCACCTTTGATGATGATCTTGTTGTTCTTGTTTGGCATATGTAATATTGAAGTAATGAGTTTTAGCGAATACAACCAAACAACCCTGCTATTTTCAGGGGCGGTTAATAAGCTTAAGTAACGTTAGTCATTATACATAGGAATAGTTAATTAGTCAATTAGTGATTAGTTAATTGGGTGAAAACGGAATCTGGGTAAATATAAAGTTTCAACCAATTCTTTATAAATCACCTAATTAACCAATCACTGATCACTAATTAACTAAAAGCTATGTTGCTTAATGCTCTCCATTACTGTTAAACTAAAAAAAGAACTCATAACTTGTTAAAATAAACCAACTATATGGAATTATACATATTACTTTTTTTGCTATTGATCGGCATTGCCGTGATAATTTATATTTTGCTCAAAAAGAAAGAGGACAGGGGCGATTCGGAGAAGCTGGTGATGCTAATGGAGCGGATATCCATGCTTTCCGAGCAAAATGGGGAGTTGCGCAATGTCTTAGACTCCAAGCTGGCGGAGACCCACCGTGCCAGCCAGGAACAGTTCCGGGCATCCCAGGACCAGATCGGGCAAACCATCCGGACAGTGCAGGCTATGTCGCACCATTCATCCAAATTGATAGCCGAAGTTACGGAAAAACTGACCAAACTCGATGAGACGAACAAGCAAGTCGTCAATTTCTCCGCCCAGCTTCAAAATTTGCAGGATATCCTGAAGAACCCGAAACAGAGAGGTGTGCTTGGAGAGTTTTTCTTGGAAGAGACCCTGAAAAACGTCCTTCCGCCCAATTCTTACCAGATGCAGTATGGTCTGGGAGTTGACGAGAAGACCGGCAAAGAGCTGATCGTCGATGCAGTCGTGTTCGTCAAGGACAAGATAATTCCGATAGATTCGAAATTTTCTTTGGAGAATTATGAGAAGATACTGAACTGCAAGGATCCTAAAGAAAGGGAGAAGCTGGAAAAGCTTTTCAAGCAGGATCTCAAGAACAGGATTGACGAAACTTCGAAGTATATCAAGCCGGAGAAAAATACCATGGACTTCGCTTTCATGTTTATACCTTCAGAAGCTATTTATTACGACCTCCTCATTAACAAGGTGGGCGCGGTCCAGTTGAATACTCGGGATCTGATCGAGTATGCTTTCCGCGACCGCAAGGTGGTCATCGTTTCGCCGACTTCATTTTTGGCTTACCTGCAGACAGTGCTCCAGGGTCTGCGGGCGATGCAGATCGAAGAGTCGGCCAAGATGATCCGTTCCAACGTCGAGATGCTCGGACGGCATATCGAAGCCTATGATTCATTTATGAATAAGCTGGGTGGCAGCCTGGGCACGACGGTGAACCATTTCAACAACGCTTATAAGGAATTCAAGAAGATCGACAAGGATGTGGTAAAGATAGCGGGAGGGGAGGGGAGGGTGGATGTTGTGACTCTGGAGAAGCCGAGGCTGGAAGACGAATAATACTCAGCTTTTTAATATACGGAATATAATTGATATGAGTTGCTCTTTACTTGAAGTTAATTAGTGATTAGTAAATTAGTGATTAGGAAAGTTAATTGATATTTTGCCAGCTAATTTTGTTATTGCCGATTTATCACCTAGATTGAAATCCTAATTAAATATTCAACTAATCCCTAATTAACTCCCAGTCTATGGATGTTGAAGCAATAAAATTCGACAACGATCTAAGACGCCCCATCCTTGATACTATCACATTCTTCGATCTCTTCGACTACCCTCTGACAGCATTTGAGGTCTGGAAATTCCTGTTTTTCAAGCATGGGGATGGTGCGGCGGTCGGATTGGAGGACGTTTTGAGGGTTCTGGAAGAGAGTGATTTCAAGGGGGTTGTTTCCGAACGCCATGGTTTATATTTTTTGGAGGGAAGGAACGAAATCATTGAAACCAGGATGAAGCGCTATAATTATTCTGACAGGAAGATGAAAAAAGTTTTGTCAATCTGTCGGATATACCGGTTCATACCCTGGATCAAGCTGGTCGCGGTTGGGAATATGATTGGATCGCATAACCTCAAGGACAAGAGCGACATCGATTTATTCATCGTAGCGCAAGAGGGCAGGATCTGGCTCGTCCGTTTTTTTTGTGCCGCAATTGCAGAAATTTTAGGTGTACGGCCCCGACCGGGTGATACGCGCGACAAGATGTGCCTGAGTTTTTATGTGAGCGAGGATAATCTCGATTTCAGGAAGTATATGCTGGCCGGGAATGGCGGCGGAATGAAGGATGTTTATTTTCTTTACTGGATTGCGGGGCTGGTCCCGGTTTACGACCAGGGAGGTTGTTTTGATGAGCTTATGGACGCGAATGGATGGATAAAAGAATATCTTCCGTGTTTTTATCCGGTTTTGGCAGAAGGGAGCAGGATGACAAGCGCCGGTCCGGCAATCAGGACGTTTCATCGCCTAATGGAAAGATTGATGGGCTTTTTAGAAGGGAGATTAAAGAAATTCCAGTTAAATAGATTGCCTGAGGCCGTCAAAAAAAAGATGAATCTCGGAAATTCGGTCGTCGTAGATGACAAGGCTTTGAAATTGCATGTCCTGGATAGGAGAGAGGAGGTGGCGGAGAAGTTTATTGCTAAGAGCTCCGGGATTGTCAAGCGGATTATTCATAATACTTGCATTTAAATCCCCCTTGTTTTTTATGAGTAATCAGCCATAAGAATTCTTATTATTGTTTATGCCTCCCAATAAAATACAAAAGTTTATGGCTGGGTACGGTTCTAAAATGTTAGAGTACGGGCTGTATTTACTGGTTTTTCTATTGCCGCTCCAGACTCGCTATATCTTGAAGGCCGGGGAAATCGATGGAAATTATTCCGAATACCTTACTTATAGCATATATGCAACCGACCTTCTGCTAATCGGCCTTCTGATTTTGAAAGCTTTGGTGCTCCGATCGGACGGCTTTTCCGCTCTCGGGGTTTTGAAAAGCAGAAAATTCCTAATGTTTTTCACGATTCTGGCCGTTTTATTACTTTCCGCTCAAGATAGAGGGTTGGCGGCTTTCGGTGTTTTCAGGATTTTTCTCGGCTTTGGCTTATTCAGTCTCGTAATTTCCGCCCCCCGGCCGCACAAAATCCTGGCGGCGTTTTTGGCAAGCCTTTTTTTGCAGTCCGCAATAGGGATTTACCAGTTCGTTCTTCAGGAGTCGTTCGTGAACAAATGGCTGGGCATGGCTTTCCATGCCCCTTTCAATCCCGGTTCGCCGGTAATTGAAACGATGGACGGGCGCTGGCTCCGTGCTTACGGCAGTCTTGACCATCCGAATATCCTGGGTGTCTGCCTCGCGGTCGGTTTGATGTTCATAGTGCTGTCTGCTATCAGGCATGAGAAAAAAGATTACATCCAGATGATTTTTTTGTCGGCTCTGGCACCGATCTTATCAATTTCTCTGGCATTCACTTTTTCGCGAAGCGCCATTGTCGGATTGACAGCTTTCTATTGCCTATTCATCGTCTTGATTTACTTTTGCGATAAAAGCAGGATTAAGTATATTATCGTTCCGATAATCGCCAGCCTGGCAGCCATGGGACTGATTTTTATTTTGTTTCAGGATGTAGCATTAAACAGGCTCCATGGCGGCTCAAGACTGGAGCAAAGATCACTTAAAGAAAGAAGAGGGCAATACGGAGATAGCTTGGAGCTGATTAAGAGAAATATGTTTTTCGGAGTGGGTGTTAATAACTATGTCCATGCCTTGAAGCGAAATGCACCGGACCAGGTTGATTATTTCCAGCCCGTGCACAATACCTTCTTGCTAGTAGTCAGTGAAATCGGTGTTTTGGGATTTATTTTATTTTTATTTTATTTTTTTACTACAAAATATTGGAAAATATTTAATAACAAGCAGTGTTTATTACTGCCAGTCCTATTATCATTCTGTGTTTTTTTCTTCCTGGACCATTGGTTCTGGAGCCTGCATTATGGCATATTATTTATTTCATTATCGTTCGGAATTTTTATTAATTTAATTAATTATCAATCAAGTAATTTGAAACTCTGACCAATTCCGGATCTTCTTGGTGCGGCTCGAAAAAAGATTTAAGTTGAGTCGGATTTTTATTGAGAGCTCTTCGGAATTATGGTATAATTGTGGATAACCGGAAGGAATACATTAACTATTCTATTATTGTTCATTATAGGCTTCCTTTATTAATGAAATTTAAATAATTTTAATTATTTCGAATTTATAAAAATATGATGAAAGTATTTTTTACCAGCATATTCCTTGGAATCGCGGCCCTGCTGTCATTCATGGGTCTCGAGCCTTCGATGATATTCGCGGGAAGCCAGGCGACATCGTCCGCTTCATTGACTGTAACCAATGAAATTTCTTTGAGTGGTTGTCAGGGGGCAGAGGTACTGACTCCGGCCTTGGATTTAACCAACCAGGTTGCAGTAGCCACTGCGACACAGTGCACTGTCAGTTCAAATGACCCTGATGGATATCAGCTTATTGTAAAAGCCACTAATTCTCCAGCTATGGTAAGGCAGGGCGGAGGTGGAGCTGATGCCCAGTTTACGGATGCGACTTCTTCTTGGCCGCAGCTCTGGGCTTCACTTGCGCCAAGTGCTACGCAAAAAGTGTTTGCTTACTCTGCTTATGGTGACGATATTTCAGGAGGCGGGTCGAAATACGGTTCGTTTGCGGGAAGTTGCGGTTCTTCTGGCGGATCTTCATTCAATTCACCGTTAAATTCGAGGTGGCAAGGATTTACTACGACCGGCACTTCAACTATGGATGTGACTGCCGATACGGGTCTTGGAAGAAATTCAAGACTTTGCCTTGTAGCTATGAGAGGTTCAGCGGCAACACTTAATGCAGGCACATACACAGCCGGAATTGTCTATACGGCAACAGTAAAATAACTCTCTACATAAATAAAAATAATGAAGACTTTTTTGTCTGCCATATTCGCCTCTTCATTGCTTTATGTGTTTTTCTTGAACATCGAACCTTCTTTTGTGGCGGCGGGCAGTCAAGCGACATCCTCAGCTTCGCTTTCAGTAATCAATGAGATTTCAATCAATGGTTGCAGCGGGACAGAGGTCTTGTCACCTTCATTTGATTTGTCCAATCGTGTGGCTGTTGCGACAGCCACGGCTTGCACGGTCAACTCGAATGATCCGGACGGCTATCAATTGGTTGTCAAGTCAACATCAACTCCTGCCCTTGTTAGGGTTGGAGGCGGAGATAATATTGATGATATGGCTACCGATACTCCAAAAACATGGTCTGATGCAGGTGTTAATGAAACTATTTTTGCATTTTCGGCTTACGGCGACGATGTCTCTAAATATGGTTCATACCAGGGTACCTGCGGTTCTTCAGGCGCTACAGTATTCAATTCGCCAACCAATTCATTGTGGGTTGGTTTCACGGAAACAGGAACCTCTACTATGGATACTAATAGTGATAACGGAATAAATAGGACTTCCCGACTATGCTTGGTTGCCATGAGAGGCAATTCTGCAAGTGTTGTTTCAGGTTCGTATTCAGCGGGAATCATCTATACTGCGACAGTAAAGTGATTCTTTTAGTTGACAAGAGCCAAGTATACATGTAAAATACTATTAGATGCTAGGGGATAAACTCTAGCATTATTATTAATATTCTATCCTCTTATTTTAGCGCCCATACTATGGAGATCAAATTTTTTAAAATCTATATACTCGGGCTATTTGTTTATTTATTTTTTCCCTTCTGCGCAAAGGCGATGGAAATACAGTCATTTACTAATCTGCCTGTAACTGGTGATTTCGTGGTTGGTCCTGCAAAAGTGGAGATACTTGTGAATCCCGGCGAGAATGCCGTCAGAAATCTTCAAATTACCAACCGAACAGGCCAGATGATGAATATATTCATCGACATTGAAGATTTTACTGGAGATGAGACTGCGGGAACCGCATTATTAGGAAATGAAACAGGTCCCTTTTCTCTGAAGAACTATCTTTTTCCGGAACCAAGAACTTTCAAGTTGTCTCATGGTGAAAGAGGGATAATTCCTGTTAATATTAATATTCCGGAAAACGCTGAACCAGGAGGTCTTTACGGATCAGTCATAGTGCGGGCAGAGCCGGACGTACCTACTCTTGAAGAGGAAGAGGGTAAGACTAAGGGGCAAGTTGTTATTTCTTCCAGAATTGCCGCATTGTTTTTTGTAAGAGTGGCTGGCAATGTGTTTGAAGATGGTATTCTGAAATCATTTTCAGCTGATAAGAAATTTTATCAAAAAGGACCGATAAGCTTCACTCTATTATATGAAAACAAAGGCAGTGTCCACCTGAATCCTTATGCCAGCATTGAAATTACGAACTTGATGGGCAAGAAGGTCGATGAGATCGATATTGCCCCCTGGTTCGTAATGCCTGGTTTTTCCAGGTCGAAGGTTTTAAATTGGGAAAAGCGCATAGCTTTCGGCAGATAT
>Ga0073932_1007870_pt1 | contig 10109 bp, 10 predicted proteins | sample DewCreD2012metaG_FD_76967 | JGI IMG/M metagenome (GOLD analysis project Ga0073932, IMG submission 76967) | Hot spring sediment bacterial and archeal communities from British Columbia, Canada, to study Microbial Dark Matter (Phase II) - Dewar... ...
GACTACTCACGCGGTTTTGGTGGGAGCGGCTCCTGCATTTTTAACATCCGCTATTCATTTGTAACCGGAGATCCCTGTTTTTCTGTAAGCGATACTGCATGGCGGGTGTTTGGCGGATTGGGGAAGGACGAACTCACTTATACCTTTCCGTATGTCAAACTGCTGGAGATAGCCGACCAGATTAAGCCGACTGCTGAGTATATCAATAACCTCTACAGATCGCTGGCTTCTTAATCGTGTAATATTTGAGATAGTCAATATACCGTAAATCAGTGCAAATAATTTATGGAGGGAAGATACCATGCTGACAAAGATAATTATCGGAGGGTTTATTATTTTGTGTTATCCTGCATTGAGTTTCTCGGAAAACTTTGCTGTGCTTGCCGGCAATGATAGTGTTAGGATAAACATCCCTTACATGAGCGGCGGTATTGGTTCGGATGAGAGGGATGCATTGAGTCAAAAAAGCAGAGATTTTAATTTAAAAGTTGTGTGTGCCACAAAAGGAGGAGCATACCTTGCAGACATTGCACTAAAGATAAAAGAGGAAAACGGAACAACTATGCTTGCAGTTCAATCTGAGGGACCCTGGTTTTTTGCCAAACTTTCTCCAGGCAACTATACTGTCACCGCTACCATGGAAGAAACAACATTGAGTCAAAAAGTGCAGATAACACAAGGCGGACAATCTATTGTGTATTTTTTCTGGCCAGAACGCGGGACAGAAGTCTCTACATCCACGCACTGAACGGGCGATGATATTTATTGGGCTATCTTTTTAGCCTTTTCGACATTCACAATAAGAAAAATACTGTGCAAGCGTGACCAAGGGGCATTACCAGCAGAACGACTAAAAAGCTTTTATGCCATTCATGGGTTTCCTCACTGCAGGGGGCGTGTGCATTATTAGTAGTTTAAAAGACTACTTCTCGGTAACACTCTCTTACTAAACATTCAAGCATTTTGTTGCAGAGTATGGTGTAGGCAGGAGGTGAATTTGAAGGAGAAATTTCTATTACGTAATCTTTACATAGATTTCATCGGCAATTTTTTTGTCAACTGCAAATTGGGTGTAGCCTATTCTAAAAACATAGGAAGGAAACTTTTGCAGTAACTGTATTATGGTGCCTGGAAAAAGACCCATAACCAAAAGTTTTTTAAGTTCGGTTGAATTGTTAGTATGCAAATACGCAATTTTACCTATGATTCCTGGCTTAATTTTTGAGAGAGGGACTATTTGTCTCGCCTGCTCGTCTTTTTTTTTGCAGCATTGTCCCGGCGGAATAGGTTTACCATGCGGACAATGTTGAGGGTGGCCAAGTAAAGTACAGATCTTGTCATCAATTCCTTTGCGCAAAATATGTTCAAAACCGCAGGCGGTTTCATGGACAAGGTCTCTTTCTGTAACATCAAGAACTTTCGTCAAAAGCAGCTCCGCCAAACGATGCCGCCTGATAATATCCCTGCCATGTTCCAGCCCCTTTTTTGTTAGGAAGATTTTGCCGTTTGAGGAGACAATTAAATCATCCATAACCATTTGTTCGATAAGAAACCTATCTTCCCCGTTAAACGAGTCTAATTCAGCAGATTCCTCGTTTTTTTCCTGCGTATGCACCCACAGACCTTCAAGAATTTCTTCAATGCTTTGACTTATTTCCATCGCGTTTTACCCAATTTCTTATTTTTTTGATGAACGCTGGTTCAGGTGGTGTTTCATAGCCGCAGTTTGGACAGCGCAACAATTTGCATGAACCAATAATGTGACAAGCACCACAGCCACTGTGCGCCCGTTCAGCATCAAATATAAAACCGCATAAGGGACATTTCATAAGACTGCACCTAAAATAATGAGCAGATGGTGCAGCACGCTACCCATCAAAAATGCAAATGGAAAGATAAACGCGCTTATAGCAAGCGCAGTTTTCAAACCCCGTTCTTTTTTCATGACGAGAAACTGGGCTACGCACGGCAGAAAAAGAGTCAACGCTGCGGCTGCAATCAGCATCTGGTTGCCAGTTAATTGTGCGCTGAGGTCATATAAGCCCGCGGCGCCGTAATCTCGGCGGAAAAAACCGAACAAAAACACCACTGCTGCTTCCGACGGTAGTCCCATAAATGCAACCAGCGGTTTGAACAAGAATACCAAAAACTGAAACAAACCGGTCAGATTTCCAATCCAGATAAAAACGCTGGCGACAATAAACAAGGGAACTATTTCTGCAAAATACCACTGCATTCGGGTGTAAGTTTTTACCAACACATTGCTCAGCTTTGGCAGGCGCAAGGGAGGTATTTCCATATAGAAGCTGGGGCCTTCTCCGGGCATCAGCTTTGCGGTTAGAAAACCAATAAGCAAAAAAATAAGCGTAATAAACAGCACCCAGATTAACAGGGCTTTCGGTTTTCCAGACAAAATACCCAGAATTACCCCCAATTGAGCGGAACAGGGCACGGCAAGCGCAAGAAGTAGAGTGGCAATGATCCGCTCACGTTTAGTTTCAAGCACCCGCGTTACCATAGTGGCCATTGTGTCGCATCCAAAACCAAGCACCATGGGGATAACCGCCCGTCCATTAAGACCAATATTTTTGAAAAGTCGGTCTATAAGCATTGCCATACGGGGAAAATAGCCGCTGTCCTCCATAATGGAAAAGGCGAAAAAGAAGGTACCGACAATAGGCAAAATAATAGCAACGGCATACCGCAGGCCAAGAGTAAAGATTCCGTATTCGCCGATAAATAAATCCCGCACCACTTCCCACGGTACAAAAGTAATAAACAGAGAGGAAATCAATGGGTTGATTCGCTCCTCAAAGACCACGGTTTCAATAAAATCTACAAGCGTCCCCGCTCCAAACTCACCAACAAATTTATAGAGCGCAAAGTACAGCACCAGAAATAAAATTACAGGACCTGCCCACGGATTCATTGTAAGATGACTTAAAAATTCCTTGAACCCTTTACGGTGTACGGCAGGGTAGGTTATGACCTCCTGAAGCAGCGCCCGTGTTTCTTCCTGACGCTTCATGGTGATAATAAATTCCGGGGAAACAGACAAGCGTGTCCGCGTTGATGTTATGATTTTATTTATTTCACATATTTTTTCACCGCACTGTCGTTTTATACAATCGCTTATTTCCTGATCTTCTGCCAATGCCAGCAGTGCCAACATTCGTTTAGAAATAAAACAGTTGTCAGGAAGCATGGGAATAAGCCGATCTAATGCATCCTCAATTTCAGCGCCGTAATGTATAATGTGCGGTGATTTATCAATGCGGCTTTTCAGTTTTTCAATAAGATCCGGAATCCCCTCATGTTTAACGGCAACAATGGGCACAACGGGAATGCTGAGATGGTGCTCTAACTTCTGAACATCAATTGTAATACCCAGCTCAGTTGCCTCATCAAGCATATTAACAACCAAAATAACGCGAAACCCAGCCTCTATAAGTTGGAGAGTTAGAGGAAGCATGCGTTCAATATTTTTGGCATCTATTACATGGAGCACAATATCTGGTTTTTCTTGAAGCAATAGAGAGCGGCCCACACGCTCTTCCTCAGTTATTGGCGATAAAGAATACATGCCGGGGGTGTCAATTATCCGAAATTCCTGACCGCCAATAAGTGCTTTGCCGCGATACACCTCTACTGTAGTTCCCGGATAATTTGATACGGTCACATAAGTTTTGGTAAGGGCATTAAACAGGACGCTCTTACCCACGTTCGGATTGCCTAAAATGGCAACCGTCGGAACTTTTAGACCAAATGTCTGTCCTTCATGACATGTTGGTGCTACAGCATTATTAGTTTGTTTTTTTACCGATTTCACTGCCGTCTCTTTATCTGTTGCTAAAAAACTCTGTGTGTGCGTTCTACATAGCACTAATAAAAAAAGTGAAATTGAAACTCATTATCATCAAATAAGAAAAAAATATATTTGGGTTTCATTTTTTGCCCGCGTGGCATGTCTTGCAGATTCCATACAACACCAGTTTATGATGCGTAATGGTAAAGCCCTTTTTACGAGCTACAGTTTCCTGTAATTGTTCAATCTGATCTGATTGAAATTCAATAATACTGCCACACTTTATACAAACCAGATGATCGTGATGTTCGTCGGCACGGGACATTTCAAATCGAGATGATTTATGTCCAAAGCGTGAGGCAGTTGCAAAACCGCTTTCTTCAAGAAGCTTAAGGGTGCGGTAAACTGTTGCATAACCAATTTGAGGATATCGTTCCTGTGCCGCTTTATACAGTTCATTTGCAGTTATGTGGCCGTTTGAATTAAAAAAAATATCCAGAATATAATCCCGTTGCTTTGACCACTTAAGATTATTTCTTTTAAGATACTCTATCAATGTTGTCTTGTTATTATCCAACATAAATGATAATGATTATTAATTTCAATATTAATATATCATGTGATAATATTATGTCAATAGTTTCTGCAACAAAATTGTCTTCGATTTTTTATAAGAAGACAATTTTGTTGCAATGAAGAAATAAAAAGTTGCCCGCAACAATGATTAAAATTGAATTTCGAGCGCTCCGTAGGGGCATACACTGATACACAATTCGCAGGCGATGCAGCGCTCCTTGTCGTGAGATACTTCCATGGTTTCTCGATTTACAATGCGCGCCTTGGTGGGGCAGATGGGAACACATGCGGTGCAAGAGACGCACTTTTCCTCATGCCATTTAATGTCCTGTGCCAAGGGCTGAAGTTCGACCCCCAATCCAGAGAGATAGTTTATGCCATCCTCAACGCATTTCTTCTTGCCATAAATTTCAACCACCAGTTTCCCCGGCTGTTTGGGAGTGACTGCCCCCCGCAGAATATTGACCATCAAATCATAATCTTTTACTAAATGATACACAATGGGCTGGTCAACAAGCGTTGCAGGAAATGAAAGAACAAGACGCTTTTTAGTCATGGATCTTTTCTCCTCATTAAAATAAAAAATAACTTCATTTAGTCTTTCTGTTTGACGGGTCGTTCCTGCAGCAATTTAAAACTAATATTTGAGCCAACTGAAGGTATTGGAGCGACCGGCTCAGAAAGATAAAATTCTTTTGTCAGTATTTTTTTCTTTAACAGTTCCGCGATTTGTTTCGCACACTTATAACTTGAAATTCCACCGGTGGGAATTTGTTTTCCTTGAACCGTGATTGAACCGCTTTTTAGCTGCGCGTAATTAACCTCGCCAAGACTGCTGCCACTTATCTGCGGGTAGTTTTCGCTATAGTCAATAATTTGTGTCCAGATTTCCTCATCTCTAACTGCTGTGTATTGAACAATTTCTTCATTAAGAATGGGAATAGGTATTCCAATGCCGACGGTCAGTGTTACACCATATCCCGTGAAGCTTGCGCCTTTGAGCCATGCGGGATACATGTTCTTGAGGTTCCCCATAACCGCAAGAGTCCCAGAGGGCATACGCGGAACGCCGTTGGCTCCTCGTTTGACATTGGGGTTATGCTGTGTCCCCTGCCAAACAATATGACCAATACCGCCACCAAGAAAAATTTTTGTACCAATGCCAATTGTCTTATAATAGGGATCGTTAAGCAGCGGCGAGAGTTGCCCGGCGCTGCAATAATTGGCATTTCCCATGCGTGGCTTGAGCATTCCCATATAGGTATAAATGACCCGATCAGACAGATTAACGGCGCAATTATAATTTTGGTAGCAATTTCGGGGGTTAAACAAAACTGCTTCATTCATATCTTTCAAGCTGACCCAGGTCTCAAGGCTTTTGCGTGGATAACAATCAGTGCCATAGGCTGTTGCTCTTAACCGGACGCTTTTCCCGGCTACCAGCTCCTCAATGACATGTGCTCCGCCATAGCGAAATGCGCCTGGAAAGACCGCATTGCGCGGGTCATTGTCAGGCAATGCTGTGGCTCCCAACAGAATGTCAACCGCAGCATATCCAGTGTAGCACGGGACGTCATTTAAATAGCAGGTGCCGCCACCAATTTTAATGCGCGGTTTTGTATGCCCAATATTGAAATAGGCTCCTGATGAACACATGGGACCGAAGGTGCCTGTAGTTACCACATCAACTTCTGTTGCAGCTTTTTTAGCGCCCTTTTTATGTACGATATCAATAATTTCTTCAGCCGTAACTACTACCGCGTGGCCTTTTCGTATTTTCTCATTTATCTCCTGAATGGTCTTCGCCATGAATACCTCCACATTTAAAAAGTTTGATTCCTAATGCCAAAAACGCTAACCCTTCAATCTACAAAGGACTGCACATGCGGTATTTATTGTTTGCGATAATAAATTTAGCTCTCATTTTGTGAACCCACTCGGTACTGTTGTCTTGATGAGCACTGTTCTTACTCCGAAATTAGGTTTCGACAACCCGCTCAATCACCGCTCCGCCGACCAGAATGTCTTTATCATAAAAAACCACCATTTGCCCAGGCGTCAGAGATTTTTGCGGAGATGCAAAGGTAACCCGTATGGAACCGCTATGTTCGGGCTGAATTAACGCATCAGCACCGAGATGAGAAGACCTTATCTTTGCTTTTACCAGCAACGGCTTGTTGAGTGTTTCTATGCTAATCCAGTTTGCATCTTTGGCTATCATTTCCCTGCGGTATAAATCTTCTTCATATCCTGCATAAACGGTATTGCTTTTATAGTCAAGAGCTGTGACATACAGCGGTTTTCCCCGTGCAATACCGAGACCTTTTCGCTGCCCAATGGTAAAACCCCATACGCCGCTATGCGTGCCCATAATATTTCCATTTTTGTCTTTGATGTAACCCGGTTTTTCTCCTATCCCAAGAAGTTGTCGATAGCTTCCGGTAGCAAAATCCTGGCTATCTGCACGGCAGGCGTTGATGAGGTTATGCGTACGCGCTATCTCACGCACAGCAATTTTAGTATACTCACCAAGCGGAAACAGAATATTTGCAAGTTGTTTCTGCGAAAGCATACAAAGAAAATAAGACTGGTCGCGTTTTTTATCTTTGGCCTTTTTTAAAAGGTAGCGTCCTGTTTCCGGGGAGTATAATACTTGTGCATAGTGGCCTGTTGCAAAATAGTCAAACGACAGCCCATGTAATCTTGCAGCTTCAATGAGCAGATAAAATTTTACATGTTGATTGCAGCGCACACATGGATTTGGCGTTCGTCCGCTGCCGTACTCATTTGACAAATAGTCAAGCACGTTTCGTCGGTATGCATCTTTTAAGTCAAATACATGTAACGGAATATCCAGCGAGTGCGCCACGTTATGTGTGTATTCTATATCGCGGTCTTCATCAGGGCTGTAACATGCATGGGAATGTTTGGTAAGCATGGGGCCTCCAGAATAGACCCTCATCGTCACACCGAGCACCTCATGCCCTTGTTTTTTCAGTATCAACGCGGCAACGGTGGAGTCAACACCGCCACTCATGCCCACGATAATTTTCATAACCCCGATCTATGCTGATAGCATAAAAGGCTATCGGCTTTTATTAAGCACTTCATTCATACTGCCTGAACGGTAGCCCTGCAAGTCAAGGGTCACGTAGTGGTAACCAAGTTTCTTCAGCTTTTTTGTTACCTTGAGATGCAAATTTTGTTTAAAAAAGTTTCTAATTTCTTCAGGTAACACTTCAATGCGCGCCGTATTCTGGCAATGCCTCACCCGCACCTGACTGAAACCAAGATCTTGAAGAAAGTTCTCTGCGCGTTCAATCTGCTGCAGCTTTTCTGCGGTGATTGACTCCCCATATGGCAGTCTTGATGCCAGACATGCGCAGGCAGGTTTGGCCCAAGTTGGCAGTTTCAATTTTTTTGATAACAGTCTGATTTCATCCTTGTATAAACCGGCCTCAAACAACGGCTGACGTATGCCTAATTCCTTAATTGCCAGCATACCCGGACGGTGATCATGCGCATCGTCTTTATTGCTGCCGTCTGCAACCCAGGGAATATTATGGGATTGGGCAATTTCCAGCAACTTTAAAAAAAGTTCTTTTTTGCAATAATAGCAACGATCTGGTGGATTGCTCGTGTATTTATCCGTTTTCAGTTCATCGGTTATGATTATTTGAAAATTGACCCGCAGAAGGCGTGCAAAAGCCTTTGCCTGTTTCAGTTCGCGAGAAGCGAAACTTGGCGACATTGCGGTTACCGCATAAACATTTTTTCCCAGCACTGAATGCGCCACTTTCAACAGAAAGGTGCTGTCAACGCCACCTGAAAAGGCAATAAGGATTTTCTGCATTTTTTTCAGGATACGCTCAAGTTTTTTTAATTTGGTCTCCGCTGTTTGCAGCATGGTCTTATAATATAGCAAATGACGTTAAGCAGACAAGTAATAATTCCCATGAAAATCTACCGGCTATTAAAACATTGCAAAACCCTTTGATGTTCGGGGCAGAATTCATAAGAGGAATCAAGCTGCGCATAGATGAGTTCATGTTGCCAATGTGCATTAAAAAGTCGGCAACCAGGATCAGTGCAGAAAGGATCTCCAGCCAGATGGTAAAACAGCGCCTGGGCTATATAGCCTTTCACAATTTGTGTCATGCGCGTATCATCGTACGTCAAAAATTCATTGCGGAACTTTTCTTCTAAAGCCTCATTGGGATGCCCCATATGGCGAGACAGGTAATAGGATCGTGATCGGGCAGGTGCCTCGACCAGACCGCTAATTGAGATAATAGAGGGGATGCCATAAATGCTGGTGCGCGCATGATAACGTTTGTCATTAGTATCCCACGTAGCAAATAATTGATTGGTGAGTGCTATATGACATGAAGCAAAACAACGTTCTTCTTCGGCGAGAACATTGTTATAGAGCGCCCAAAGTTTTTCTCCATTATAAAGTATCCCGGATGGCTGATGAATGGTATTGAACAATCGCCGCTTTTCATATTCAATTTCGCCATATAACGGTGCAGTTGTCCGCTTTTTTATGTGGGGCTCTGTTATTTTAATTTGCGCACACAGCGCTGCAATCTTTTGAATTCTTTCTGACACCTTCTCTTGAGAATTTTTTAAAACAAAATGCAAAACAAATTCATCGTGTATATAAATCTGGACTTTAGGGAGTAATTTTTTTACATACCTATAGATTTCTTGCACATTGACAACATCGCTAAACGTTCCATTGTAAATATGTATGTTACCCAGCACAAAGAAGAATTTATCAATTACATTTAAGAGGAATGAATTTTATTGAGCACAGCTTCTGCGCCGCGTTTACCTGAAAGGAGCATGGCGCCAAACGTGGGACCCATGCGTGGCAACCCGTAGGTAGTAGAAACTGCCATGCCAATTACCACCAGCCCCGGATGAGCCTCGCCGGTGTGCTCGACGATAAGATCTTCAGAACGCTCCACCCACATAGCGCCAGTACCAACTGTTTTAATAAGACCCCGCTCTTCAAGTTTTTTCACCACTGCTGCGTCGTGACCGGTTGAGTCAACCACTATTTTGGCCTCGAGCGCCACAGGGTCAACGCACGTAATCTGACGGGGTAAAGATCCCACTGGCGTCCAATTTACCACAGCACCACACACACGCGATCCTTCGCGCAATACCACATCCTCAAGCACCGTCATGTTGGCAAATTTTACTCCCGCATCACATGCTGCAGCGATCAACTTTGAACAGGCGTGAGGCGCATCTGCCACAAAAAGCCCCTTTTGTACTTCCTTATACGGTATGCCGAGTTCTTTCAATATAAGTTCCGCAGGGGCTCTGACGGTTAGTTTGTTCATAAGGTATCCCCCAATCCAGAACCCGCCACCGAGGTAATTATTACGTTCTACGATAAGAGTTTTAATGCCCTTGCGGGCCAGTTCTCTTCCTGCCATCAGACCGCTTGGCCCTGCACCAATGATAATACAGTCGCTGTCCACATATTCTGAGAACTGGGTTAAAAATTCGCCAACAATCGCGCGAGTTACCTCTTTTTCGCCTGCAGCAGCAAAGACGTTACTTTGGTTTTTCGTTTCCGACATATCTCCTCCGAGGATGTCAAATTTTTAGTTGAAACTGGATAGCGGCTCCCATGCTCTTTTTCTCGTTCTTTTGGCCGTTGTCTCACAAAATCCTCATGCGCATTAAAAAACGGCCTTCATATTTGCCCTCC
>Ga0073932_1007872_pt1 | contig 10104 bp, 6 predicted proteins | sample DewCreD2012metaG_FD_76967 | JGI IMG/M metagenome (GOLD analysis project Ga0073932, IMG submission 76967) | Hot spring sediment bacterial and archeal communities from British Columbia, Canada, to study Microbial Dark Matter (Phase II) - Dewar... ...
GGGCGCGGAGCGTGTGGAGTGCGCCGGCTTGCCGGCGCTGTCGGGCGGCGTAGCGGCGACTGGCAGCCGGCGCTCCGGGGCCGACGGCGGCCCGCCGTCGGCGGCACGCGAGAGCGCGTGCGCACCCCGAACCGAGTCGGCGGCCGGACGTCCACCGTGATTGCGCTCGCCGGGCGGAGGCGGGCGCGGCAAGCTGCCGGCGTGCCGGGCACCGTCGCCATCGTGGGCCGACCCAACGTCGGCAAGTCCGCCCTGTTCAACCGCTTGGTCGGGCGGCGGCTGGCCATTGTGCATGATGAGCCGGGGGTCACGCGCGACCGCATCAGCGCGGAGGCCGAGTGGCGGGGCCGGCGCTTCACGGTGCTGGACACCGGCGGCATCGGCCTGCTGCGCGGGGAGAAAGCGGAGGATGTCATCCTGCGCGCCACGTTGGACCAGGTGCAGGCGGCCATCGAGTCGGCGGACGTGGTGATCCTGGTGGTGAACGTGCGGGAGGGCTTGGTGCCGCTGGACCGCGAGGTGGCCGAGCGTCTGCGGCAGGCCGGCAAGTCCGTGGTGGTGGCGGCCAACAAGGCGGACCACGCCGGTTTCGAGACCGGCCTGGTCGAGTTCGCCGAGCTGGGGTTTGACCCGGTGCTGCCGGTCTCGGCCGTGCACGACCGCGGCGTGGAGGCGCTGTGGGCGGCGGTGGTGGCCCGCCTGCCGGCCCCGGACCAGGCTGCCGCCGCCGACCCGGACGCAGGGGACGCGGCGGAGGAGGCCGGGGCGGCGCCGCCGTTGAAGCTGGCCGTGGTGGGCCGGCCCAATGTGGGCAAGTCCTCCCTCATCAACGCGCTGACCCGCTCGACGCGCGTGATCGTCAGCCCGATTCCCGGCACCACGCGCGACGCGGTGGACGTGCCGTTTGAGGTTGAGACCGAAGGCCGCCGCGAGCGTTACGTGCTGGTGGACACCGCGGGGTTGCGCAAGGCCCGGCGCGTGGCGGACTCGGTCGAGTTCTTCAGCGCCAAGCGCGCCGAGGACGCGATCGAGCGGTGCGACCTGGTGTTGTTTGTCCTCGACGCTGAGGCCGGCATCCTCGAGCAGGACAAAAAGATCGCGGACAAGATCGTGGCGGCGCGGCGCGGCTGCATCCTGGTGGTCAACAAGTGGGACCTGTACGCCGAGCGCGTGCGCGAGGCGCGCGCCGCGGCCCGGCAGGCCGGGCGGAAGGCCCGCAGTGGCGGCCCGGACCCGGACCGCCTGACGCTGGCCGAGTTCGCGAAGTGGGTGCAGCGGCAGATGTTCTTCCTCGACTACGCGCCGGTGATTTTCACTTCGGCCACGGCGTCGCTGAACCTGGACCGTCTGCTGGAGGCGGTGCGGCTGGTGGGCGCGCAGTGGCGGCAGCGTATTCCCACCGGGGTGTTGAACCGCGCCCTGCGCGACGCGATCGAGCGCCGGCAACCGGTCAGCGCCAGCGGGCGGCGGCTGAAGTTCTTTTACGCCACGCAGACCGGGCAGGCGCCGCCGGAGTTTCTCCTGTTTGTGAACGACCCGGCGCTGTGGTCGGACCCGTACGCGAAGTACCTGGCCGACCAGTTGCGGCGCGCCTTCGGGTTCGAGGGGTGTCCGCTGGTGCTGCACCCGCGCGCCCGCCCCCAGGAACAAACCGGCCCGCCGCCGCGTCCGCGCACCGCCGGAGGGACGCGGCGCCGCGTCCGGCGCCCGGCCCGATGAACCTGCCCGCCGATTATCACTTGCACACCCCGCTCTGCCGTCACGCGGTGGGCGAGCCGGCCGAGTACGCGGCCCGCGCCCGCGAGCTGGGACTGGAAGAGATCGGGTTTTCGGACCACGCGCCGATGCCCCGGGATGACTTCGACGACTGGCGGATGCGCCGGGACCAGTTGGCCGAGTACGTGGCCCGGGTCGAGCAGGCGCGGCGGGCGCACCCGGGGCTGCGCATCAAGCTGGCCCTGGAGGTGGATTACCTGCCGGGGCAGGAGGGGTGGATTCGCGAACTGGCCGCGGCGCAGCCCTGGGATTACCTCATCGGCTCGGTCCATTACGTGGGCGAGGACTGGGACATTGACAACCCGCAGAAGCTCGGGCGCTGGCGGGAGCATGACCCGGCGGAGGTCTGGCGCGCGTACTGCGAGCGGTTGACCCGCGCGGCGGCGTCGGGCCTGTTCGACATCATCGGCCACTTGGACCTGGCCAAGAAGTTTGCCATCTACCCGGCGGAGGACCCGACCCCGCTGTTTGCGGCGTTCTGGGCGGCGGCGCGGGCGGGCGGCGTGGCCATCGAGTTGAACACAGCCGGGCTGCGGAAGGATTGCCGGGAGATTTATCCCACCCGGGCGCTGCTGGCGGTGGCGTGGGCGCACGGGGTGCCGATTACCTTCGGCTCGGATGCGCACGCACCAAGCGAGGTGGGGGCGGACTTTGACCGGGCGGTGGCGTTGGCGCGGAGCGTGGGGTACACGCAGCGGGTGCAGTTTACGCAACGGCGGCGCGAGGTGGTGCCGCTGTGAGAGGCCGGGACGGCGCGGCTTTAGAACAGGGGGTTGATGAGGATGCCCAGGACGCTGAGCGGGCCCTGGTCTTCGAGGCCCTCGGTGGCCTTGTCCAGCTTTTGGAGGGTGAGCTTGGCGTTGTCCAGGAGCGTGGTGTCATTGATGACCTTGCCCACGGTGCCTTCGCCGCGGTTCACCTTTTGCAGGATTTCGCGCAGGTTGGTCATGGCCGTGGTGGTCTCGGTGTAGAGCTGGTCCTCGGTGAGCAGGCGGCCCACGGTGCCTTTGCCGGTGCGCAGGTCGGCCACGACCGCCCGGGCGTCGCCCAGCAACCCCTGCACGTCCGCGGTGGTCTGGTTCACGTTGGTGACCGTGTCCAGGGCGCTGGTGTAGAGGGTGTCCTCGTAGAGCAGCCGGCCCACGGTGCCCTGGCCGCGGGCGACCTGGGTGGAGATGGACTCGGCGTTGCTGAGGATGGTCAGGATGCGCGGTTTGCTTTCGTTGAGGAAGTCGGTGAAGGGCAGCAAGAGGTCGCCCAGGTTGGACTCGCTGAAGGTGTCGGTGAGTTTCTTGATGCCGGAGGTGACGCCTTCGAGCCGGGTCATGAGCTGGTTGAAGTCCGGTTGCTCGTAGGTCTCCAGCTCGGCGCCGTCCTCGGCCTCGGGGGCCTGGCTGGTGCCGAAGTCAATGGCCACGTAGTTCTGGCCCATCAGGCCGGTGAAGCGGATCGTGGCGCGGCTGTCGGTGCGGATGCGCGCGTGGGGGTCGGTGATCTTCATGGCCACGCGCACCTTGTCGTCGGCGAACTCGATGCGCTCGACGCGGCCGATTTGTTTGCCGGCCATTTTGACGGGGTCGCCCACGTTGAGCTCGAGCACGTTGGTGAACCGGGCGGCGAGGGTCTTGCCGCGTTTGAGGAATTCGAGGCCGCCGATGGTTTCGAGGATCACGACGGCCGCCACAAAGGCCAGGGCGAAGAAAAGGCCCAGGCGGGTTTGGAGGGTGTTTTTCATGGCGCGACGGGTTGCGAGGTGGGGGTGGGTTCCGCGGTGAAGGAAAAATCGGCCCGGAGGAACTGTTGGACAACGGGGTCGGGATGGGCGCGCACCGCGTCGGGCGTGCCCAGGGCGAGGAAGCGCCCGGCGTGCAGCACGGCGATGCGGTGGGCGATGCCGAAGGCCAGGTCGCGGTCGTGCGTGACCACCACGCTGGTCACGCCGAGGTCGCGGTTGAGCCGGCAAATCTCGCGGCCGATGGTGACGGCGATGAGCGGGTCCAGCTCGCTGGTGGGTTCGTCGTAGAAGATCAGTTGCGGCTCGATGACCAGCGCCCGTGCAATGGCCACGCGCTTTTTCATGCCACCGGACAGCTCGGCCGGCAGGCGGTCCTCGGTGCCCGCCAGACCGAGCAGGGCCAGCTTCGCGGACACGATGCGGCGGATTTCGGCCGGCGGCTTGAGGCGGTGTTCGGCGAGGTACAGCCCGACGTTTTCGGCCACGGTCAGCGAGTTGAGCAGGGCGCCGGACTGGAAGACCATCGCCACGCGGTGGCGGGTGAGGGTTTCCGCGGCGCTCACCGGCTCGCCCTCGAGGAGAATTTCGCCGGCGTCGGGGAGCTCGAGGCCGATGAGGTGTTTGAGCAGCACGGTTTTGCCGCTGCCGCTGGGGCCCATGATGACGAAGACCTCGCCGCGTTCGACCGTGAAGCTCAGCTCGCGCAACACGGGCTGGCCGTTGTAGCTCTTGCTCAGGCCGCGGACCTCGAGGCGGATGCCCTGGGTGGCGGTGGGGTTCATCAGTCCAGATGCATCAAGAGCCGCGTGAACACGTAGTCCAGCAGCAGGATGACCACGATCGAGTTGACCACCGCCTTGGTCACGCTGCGCCCGATGCCGCGCGGCCCGCCGGTGGTGGCCAGGCCCTGCTGGCAGGCGATGGCGCCGATGGCCACGGCGAACCCAAAGCTCTTGAGCAGGCCGTTGACCACGTCCATGACATCCACCCCGTTGCCCAGGCTTTTTACGTAGCCGTGGAGCGAGAGGGAAATCTGGTAGTTGGTCACCGCGACCAGGGCGCCGCCCACCCAGCCGACCAGGATCGAGAAGATCACCAGCACCGGCAGGGCGATGCTGATGGCCACCAGGCGCGGCAGCACCAGGTAGTGGACCGGGTTGATGCTCATGGTGCGCAGGGCGTCAATCTCCTGGTACACCTGCATCGAGCCGATCTCGGCCGCCATGGCCGAGCCGATGCGCCCGGCGATCAACACCGCCATCATCACCGGCGCCAGCTCCCGGCACATGGACAGGCCGACGATCTGGCCGATGAAGTGGTGCAGCCCGCGCTCGGCCATGACCGGGCCGGTTTGCAGGGCCAGCACCCCGCCGATGAACAGCGACAGCAGGCAGGCCATCAGCAGGCTGGCGTTGCCGATCTCGAAGAGCTGCTCCATCACCTTGCGGCCCTGGCGCACGGTGTGCGGCAGGGCCCGCAGCGTGCGGCCCAACAGCAAGAGGACTTCACCCAGGTCGTGAAACATGTGCGTGTCCGGCCGGCCGCTCAACGGGACGGCGCCCCACCGGCCGCCGGGTGGCTTCCGGCTGGCGCGGCCCGGCGCCCGACGGGTAGGTAGAACAGCCGCCACCGTTGGCCGTCCGGGGTGGACTGATACTGGAACAGTCCGAACAACAGCGAGCACTTTTTCCCCTCCGGCCGGGTTTCGTGCCGGTACAAATTCCACAGGAGCGACCGGCTGGCCGTGCCGGCCCGGGGGTTTTTCTCGGACCGCCACAGCGCCCACAGCGGCGAGTAAAGGCGGTGGATGCTCGTGTTTTCCGGCAGGAACGGCTCCAGCACCGCCAGCATTTGGAAGCGCTCGTTGCCCTCGGCGTCGCGCCGGGCCAGGAACAAGGGCCAGAGGTCCGACCGGCGCGCCGTCTTGCCGGTGCGGCGGTCCCGTGTCTCGACGTCCGTGTAGAGGAAAAAGCCGATGCGCGTGGCGTGCCGCTCGAGCGGGTCGCGCCACGTGTCCCTGTGGGAGTACAGCGGCCAGACGGCAAAGACCGACCGCGACTCCGCGTAGCGCGTGGTCCCGTACAGCGGCCAGACCCGCGCGGCCTGCTTGCCCGGCCCGCGGGCGAAGGTGAAGACGGGAAAGAGGAAGGACGTTTGCCGATAGCCCAGGGCGCGGTCCTCGACAAACACCGGCCCGAACGGCCAGCCGTACAGCTCCCGGTTCTTCTGGGGCGAGTGTTCCCGGCTGTAAAACGGCAGCAGGGCCCGCTGCGTGACCGGGTTGGTCGAGCCCAACCCGAGGTCCGCCGCGCTGTAAAAGGGCCAGAGCACAAAGCGCCGTTCGTATCCGGGCACGACCTCGACGTCTCCGAAGCCATTGGTGCGCGCGGTGGGAAACTTGTGTTCGGTGCCGTAAAACGGCCAGACCTGCCAGCCGCGCATCCCCTCGCCCCGGCGCGTGTGCACGAAGGGCGCCAGGTAATTGTCCGTGACCACGTCGCGCCGCCGCGTCTGCACATACGCCGGCCACATCACGAACCGGACCTCGTCCCGGAAAAGCCGCTTCTGCAGCGTGCCGTAAAACGGCCATACCGCGCCGTAGTTCAGTGCGGGGTCCTCCGCCGAGCGCCGGAACCAGAAAAACGGCACCAGCGTGAAACTGCGGGTGCGGGCGGCGTCCTGGGTCGCCCCGCCGGTGAAGCGCAACAGTTGAAACACCTGCAGACGCCACTCTGGCCCGTAGCGGTCGTAGGTGATCACCGGGTAGGCCAGGTCCCAGGACACATGGTCCACCGCCGGCTCGGCGTTCCAGTTAAACAGCGGCGCCAGCGTGAAGGTGCGAGCGAGGCGGCTGACCGGCGGCTCCGGTTCGTCCGGGGTGGCCCGCCAATCCTCCGGCCACCGCCGTTCTTGCGCCCACAAGGGCCCGAACGCCTCGGTCCGTTCGCCCGGTTCAAAGGTCAGCGCAAACTCCGCCCACCACGGTCCCGCTGACACCGCTTCGCCGGCCCGGGCGGACGGAGCCAACCACGCCGCGCCCGCGACCGTCAGGAGCAACATGAATTTCCGGGCCATCAAAACAAGACCCGGCGGCCGGCCGGGTTGCCGCATCGTAGGCGGGGCGGGCGGAGGGTCAAGCTCCCCCCGGTCTGGCGGCTTACCTTGGGCGGGGTCGCCGCAGGCCGTGCCGCTCACCCCCTCACGGGCGGCGGGTCAAGGGTCTTCCAGAACGTGCGCACGAGCGAGGCCACGCTCAGGGTGATGAGACTTCCGAGGAGGGCATACCACGGCCAGGCCACTTGGGCGCGCCAGTTCACAAACAGGACGGTCATCACGGCCAGGGCCGCAAGCATCCCGGCGATCACCGGCACCGGGCTGCCGCGGCGCCACCACAACGCCAGCACCAGGCCGCCCAGCATCGCGCCGCTGGTCAGGCCGTTAAGGGCGAAGGCGGCGTTGAGCACCGATTCCACCGTGCGCGTGAGCAGGGCCACGGCCACCAGCAGCCCCGCCCAGAGCAACATCGAGGCGCGGCTGAACCGCAGGTAAAACGCCTCGCTGCGCGGCCGCCGGGCCAGGCCCTTGTAAAAATCCATCGTGAACACCGAGGCCAGCGCCGAGAGCGCCGCGCTCACCGAGGACATCGCGGCCGCGAGAATGGCCACGACCAGGCACCCTTTCAGCACCGGCGGCACCGCCGTGAGGATGAAGATGGGGAAGACGTAATCGTTTTTGCGCACGCCGGGCCGGGCCTCGGGCAGCGGGATGGGCAGCGGATGTGTTTGGTAATAGACCCACAACATCACGCCCACCAGCAGGAAGACCAGCATCAGCGGCAAAATGATGCCCGCGCTCAACAACAGCGCCCGGCGGCCGTCCCGCACCGAGCGGCACGTGAGCACGCGCTGGACAATGAGCTGGTCCGCGCCGTGCGTCGAGAGCACCAGCACCGTGGCGCCCACGAGTCCCATCCAAAGATTGAACGGCATGGCCAGGCTAAACTGCAGGTTCAGCCAGTGGAACTTGCCCCCCTCCGCGGCCAGGCGCACCACCCCCGCCAGCCCGCCCTCCACCAGCGTCGGCACGTAGGCCAGCGTGAACAGCCCCCCGGCCAGAAACAGCAGGAACTGCAGGGCCTCGACCCACACCGCCGACTTCACCCCACCCACCAGCGTGTAGGTCAGCGCCAGCCCCACAAACAACACGATGGCCCGGCCGATGTCCGCGTCCGCAAAGCCCAGGATCAATTGCAGCGGAATGCAGCTCACGTACACGCGCACCCCGGCGGCCAGCACGCCGGCCAGCAAAAAGAACCCGCCGGCCGTCCGCCGCGCCGCCGGCCCGAAGGCGCGCTCGAAAAGCTGGTAGGGCGAGTAAATCTCTCCGCGGAAATAATGCGGTACCAGCACCACCGCCAAGAGCACGCGCGCCAGTACGTAGCCAAGGATGATCTGGAGAAACGTCAGGTGGTCCGGCCCGTAGGCCAGGGCCGGCACGCCGATGAACGTCAGCGCGCTGGTTTCCGTGGCGATGATCGAAAAACCCACTACCCACCAGGGCAGGTTGCGGCTGCCCAGGAAGTAATCGCGGGTGTCCCGGGCGTGGCGCCCGGACCAGACGCCGAACCCGATGATGAGCGCCAGGTACGCCGCGATGACCACCCAGTCCGCGGCGCCGAGGTGTTGCACGGCTGAGGGCACGGGCCGGGACTGTGCGGGACTGGCCCGCGCCTGGCCAGCGGGTTTTGCCGGAGGCGCGCGATCGGCGGGTGAGAGCCGCCAAACTTACCGGCCTTCCAAAGGGCCGCCGGGACGGACCAGCCGGTAAAACTGCGCCGAGGTGTCGAGGGCGATCGGAAACAGGTTTGTACCGGTCACGTTAAAGGCTCCCTCCGCCAAAGTTTCCCAGGCAGCGTCCGGCCCCAGGGAAGTGGCGCGTTCAAGCCGGCAGACTCCCAGACCGGCGTCCCAGGCCAAATAAACCCGCCCATCCTGGCGCGTCAGGCCCAAGCGTAATTCCGGCGCGGGCAGGCGCACGGCCACCAGTTCGATCCCTTGGTTCGAGCCCCGGTTTCGGCTGTAGCGCTTGGTCTCCGGGCCGTCCCAATGCTCGTGCGTGCCCAGGCTGGCCAGCGGGTGGCCATCGCCGTCGGGGTCGTAAAACGTGCCCGAGGGCGGCGCTCCGGCCTGGACCGCCTCATGGAGGTAGTCTTCCTGACCGCCCTGCAGGCTGCCGGGTTCGTTGACGCCGCCGGTAACGATCTCCGGCCATTCGGCGAACAAGAAATCGTGGCCCACCGAGTCCAGCGCCACGGGGTCTTGGGAAAGGAAAAGGCTCGAGGGCCAGTCGCCCTGCTCGGCGGTCCCGAAGGGCGCGGATTTCCAAGGGTAAGGACGGCCTTGCGAGTAGTAACCGGAGTACAGCCCGTCAAGCAGGCTCAGCAAGGTCTTGCCGCCCAGGTCCGGGTGTCCCATCAGGTCCACCATTGCCCGGTACTGTCCTACTCCGGGGGAGTATTCCTTGTTGGGCAGGGAGAGGTGCATCTCGTAGTAGTCAAACCGACCCTCTTTGCGCAGATGCCCGCCGGGGAGGCGGATGAGCGCGCCGTACCAGTTCTTGCCACCCAAGGTCACGCCGGCCGAATGGCCCTTGAGCAGGGCGAAGTTGATCACGTAGGTCGCCTCCGCGAACACGGTCGGGATGTAGTCCTGGACCTTGTTGGTGGCGGCCGGGGTACTCCAGGAAAAGGGGGTAGTGGAAAACTCGGCCCGCTCGCGCGGTCCGCCGCCCTCGTTCTCGAAATACCGCACGTCCTCGAAGGCCGCGCGCAGGGGCTCCAGATAAGCGTCCGGCCACAAGGCCGTGGTGTCGCCCACCGCGATGTTCGTCTGCGCCACACCCACCACCTCGATGAGTTGCCGCAACAACGCCAGGACCATCTGCGGTGCGACGTCCACGTGGTTCGGGTAACGGGTCTTCTGGCGGGTGACCGGGTCCACAAACGGCGCGGTGGTTTTCCGGCCGGCCCAACAGGTGGCCAGGTTCAACTTGATGGCGATCTTTTCTCCGGGCGTGTAGCCGTTGGTCCCGCGCCCGTGCGTGGCATTGAAGTACCGGAACAGCGCCTCCCAGGCTTCCCGATCGGTGGGTTGACCCGCCAGTTCGCGCAGCCCCGCTGACAGCATCCGGTCCACCACGGTGGGGTTGGTGTGAGCATCCTCGTACCAACGCTGCGCGGAGTCCGGGCCCGCCCAGTCGGTGGCGTCGGGCACGTGCACCCAGACCACCCGCCCGGGATGTACCCCGCGGCCCACGCCGAGCGGTTCATGCGCCGGCGGCGGCGCGATTGCCAGCAAGCGCGCCCCCGCCCAGGGAAGCAGCGCGGTTGCCAGGGCCGCCAGCGCCACGGCCAGACACAGCAGCGCCCGACCGTGATGCGCCCGGGCCCACAACCGCACAGCGCGCCGCCGCGCTGCCATCCAAAGAACCACCGCCGCCAGCCAGCTCAGAAACGCGGCCGCCATCGGCAAGGCCACGCGCTGACACGGGTAAGCTGCCCGGGCCGGTTTGGGGCCCACCCGCATCAAGACCCA
>Ga0073932_1007880_pt1 | contig 10097 bp, 10 predicted proteins | sample DewCreD2012metaG_FD_76967 | JGI IMG/M metagenome (GOLD analysis project Ga0073932, IMG submission 76967) | Hot spring sediment bacterial and archeal communities from British Columbia, Canada, to study Microbial Dark Matter (Phase II) - Dewar... ...
TCTCTTGCCCCTTGATATTCGCCAAACACGCTGTATAACTATACTGATGGTCTAGACCATTGGTCTACACAACCGCGAGGCGTTGCGTGGCGCGGAAACGAGGAAACAGTGCGGACTCCCGAGCGGATCTGCTGAACGCGGCCTGGCAACTGATGCTCGAGCAGGGCGCGAGTGCGCTGTCAGTCGAGGCGATCGTCGGCCGGGCTGGACTGTCCAAGGGAACGTTCTTCCACTTCTTCCCGACGAAGCAGGCGCTCCTCGATTCACTCTGCGACCGCATTGCCGACGAAGCCTGGCGGGATGTCGGCCCGGTCTTCGACCGCACGGACCTCAGTCCCCTGGAGCGCCTTGACGAGTACCTGCGTGTGTCGCGCGCCTGGCGCCTCGAGCGCTCCCGGGCGATCGGCGTCCTCTGGCGCGAGCTGGGGCAGGAAGACAGCGCCATCCTGATGAATAAGGTCCGGGCGCTCACAGTCGACCGGCTGACACCCCTGCTCGCCGACATCATCGCGGAAGGCAAGCGGCTGGGGCAGCTCCACGTCGACGACGAGGTGGTCGTGGCCAGACTACTGCTCGAGTGGCTCCATGCCAGCGTCGAAGGCACGATGCGTCTGCTTGCCGAGCGCGCCGGCGCCGATCCGATCGACCTCGCGCTCCGACGCGCCAACGCGACGCTGGCGACCACCGAGAGAGTTCTTGGCGCGCCAGAAGGTTCTCTGCACCGAGTCTCTCGGAGCGACGTAGAGCTAGTGGCGGGCAACATGCCACGGGACCAGTTGCGCGTCCCGAGATAGCGCACCGGGAGGTGATTGGCCATGAACAGCGTGCACACTCAGCGATGGAATGGGTGGACCTTGCTAGCCGAGGTTATTGGCCGATTGAGGCTGCTCGTGGCTCTGCTCCTCTACGCCGTAGTGCTGTTTCCGGCCGCCGGCCGGCTCGACTGGGACCGCGGCTGGCTGATGATCGCCGTCTTCGCGGCGGTGATCCTGGTGAACGCGCCGATCGTCGCCTGGAGGAATCCCGAGGTACTACGCGAGCGTCTCAAGACGCACCATGGCACGAAGCCGTTCGACCGGTTCTTCGCGCTTGCCTACCTGGTCGTCACCATTGTGTTCCTGGCCGTGGCTGGGCTCGACGCCGGGCGGTTCGGCTGGTCATCCGTGCCGGACTGGTCGGCTCCAGCCGGAATACTGCTCGTCGCTCTGTCCGACATTCCGGTGCTGTGGGCGATGCTCACGAACCGCCACCTCGAGACGACGGTACGGATCCAGAGCGATCGCGGGCATGGTGTCGTGACGACCGGCCCGTACCGGTTCGTGCGGCATCCGATGTACGTCGGGATGGTGATCCAGCAGATCGGCGCGCCGCTGATCCTCGGCTCGCTCTGGTCGTACGTGCCGGCCGCGGTGATGATCGCTCTGTTGATCTGGCGCACGGCGCGCGAGGACGAGACGCTGCGTCGGGAGCTCGAGGGATACGAAGAGTACGCCCGCACGACGCGCTATCGGCTGGTGCCTGGAGTGTGGTGAGGGGCAGCTCGGCGTCCCTCACCCCGCTTGCCGGCGCCGCTCGTGCAGTCCGAGGGTCAGCAAGGCTTCCACCATTCCTCGCTACTTGGCGCACGAAGCGCAAGGGCAACCCCACGCGTCGGCATCGCCAGCAGTCCCCTTGCCGGGGCACTTATCTCCCTGGTCTGGCACCCCGTCGCCATCCGCATCCGGCGCCGGCGCCCTTACCTTACCGGTCCCGAAGTTGACAAGCGCGCCCAGGTGGAACCTCTTACCGTCGAAATCGCCCTGCCATCCGTTGCAGAACCCGGCCGGGTCCTGGATGTTTGTCATGCGTCCTATCCGCCCTCCGATGTCGGCGAGGGCATCTTTCTCGGTCATGTATGTACCGAGTATGGTTACCTGCTTGTTGTCACGGCGAATCTGGTCCTCAGTTGTGCGCTCCAATCGAAGGCCGCAACAGCCGCCAAGTGGCGGGGGAGGGCACGTGTGGTAGAGGATCCACCGGTATTTGCAGCAACCGGGGTCAGTGCTTCCCACCGGAGCCGGCGCGCGAGTCGGGGTTGGCGTCGGAGTAGGGATGGTGGCAGCCGGCCGAGGCGGTGGTGTTCTTGTGGGTGTTGGTGTAAGCGTTGGCCCTTTAGCCGCCGGTATCGGCACATCGACCTTAGTACTGGGAAGGCAAGGTGGTGGCTTCACCGGAGGCGGGTCGAATGTCGGCGCTGTGCTTCCAACAAAGACGGCGGTCACGTCGTTCCGCCACTCGGTGCCAGACGGCCACAGCAGATAGGTGCCCGCGGGCAGTGGGATTTTCCTGGGCACGGCGTCTGGCCCGCCAACAAGCGCGCTTCCTGACGTGACGATGCCGTCTATCTCCAGGTACCACTGCAGGCCCGAGTTGTCGACGATCGACGCGCCTGGCTGGCCTCGAGTATCGTGCCTGAGCTCTATGATTTGCGCCGCCGGTAGCGTGAAGGCAGCGGTCACATAGCGCTTTCCGGTGATGCTTGGATCGTAGGTTGCCATGACCGAGCGTCTGGCGCCAGTTGGCTCCGCGGGGCCAATGTAGCGCACCTCCCACTGATCCCTGAACTGGTCGGGCAGGGGATTCTGCCAGTCGACGTGCAGGCAGTAGGCCCCGGGCATAAGGTCGAGCGTGCTTGGGCTCACCAACTCGCCAGTGCTGAGTGTCCACCACTTTATCCGCTGAAAGTCCTCGATGTATCCGTTCGACTTCCCGCCAGCGCCGAGGACTGTCACCTTCTGACGCAGAGTCAGTATGAACAGGCGATCGTTGTACCCCTTCTGCCAGTTAGGAAATGGCATGCTGTCGGCCGCGGCGACGGCCTGGACGGCGGGTCCGGTCGCCTCCGGCGCGGGCGGTACCTGGATGGAAGCCTCGTCGCTAGCGTTGGTTGGCGATCGGCAATCCGAGTGCAGCACGTACGTGCCGGGGGTGAGCGGTATGTCTGCTCTGTGCAGCGTGCCCCCGCCGGTCGTTTGTGGAGGGCCGATGTTCAGCTTCCCATTGTTCATCCTCGCGACGATCGTACCGGTGGGCTCGGCCTTGATCCACCAGTTCGCTCCTTCGCTGGAGTGGGTGACGGCCACGGTGCCTGGAGCCGACAGGTTGAACCGCACCTCTCGGTAGCGGTTGCCTGTTGGTGAACACACCGCCGTCGCAACGAGCTGCTCGAAGGCTCGATTCGACCCGGATTGAGGCTGCGCGGCCTGCGGCGGCGCCACGCCTGAGCCCTGTGGGCCGCATCCCACGGCGATGAGCACGATCATGGCCAGACCGATTGGCAACACAGACCGAATCATCACTACCTCCTTCGCCTCGTACGTCGGCATCGCCGTTAGGGAAGGCAAGCGAGGTCGCGCGTCCAGATGATTTGACCACTTTCCTCGCTGCAAAGCAATCGCTGCACTTCAGGACTGGGGCACTGTTGAGCAATGGCTCTCATCCGCCCACCGGTACAGTGTGTGTAGCCGAGGCGCATGACTCGGCTACACAGTGACCTTGCACCCCTCCCGCCCTGCGGCAAAAGGAATGAGGGACCGGACTCTCCGCAGTGACCACCCCTGCTGTACACTACCCCCGGCGGCCCCCTATTCGCAGGCAGCCGCGTGCCCACCCGAGGTTCCCTGCCGATGAACTCCAAGCAGCGCGTCCACGCGTCCCTCCGCCGGCAGCCCACCGACCGAGTACCGATCTTCATGTGGTTCCACCCCGAGACCACTGCCCACCTCTCCGGACTGCTGGAGATTCCCGCGTCTCACGTCGCCGAAGCCATGGGCAACGACGTCCGAATGACCTGGGTCAACAACAACTATGCGATGGAGGGCATCGTCCACGAGCGCGACGGCGAGTCGCACGTCGACTTCTGGGGCATCGAGTGGGTCAAGGAAGGGCCGTTCAATCAGATCGCCCACTTCCCGCTTGCCGACGCGACTCCCGACCAGGTGCTCGAGTACCAGTTCCCGTACGACCACTTCGACGATCTGATCGACCTGATGAAGCCGGTCGCGGCGCAGGCGGACGAATACTTCGTCGGCTGCGACGTCTCGCCCTGCGTCTTCGAGATGTACTGGCGGCTGCGCGGTCTCGAGAACACGGTCCTGGAGATGGCCAGCGAGCGCGAGCTGACACAGGAGATGTTCCGTCGGTGCGCGGACTTCGCGGTCAAGCTGTCGGTCGCTGCGTGCGACCGGTACCCACTCGACTGGCTCTGGGCCGGCGACGACGTCGCCTCTCAGCTTGCGCTGATGATGAGCCCCCAGACTTGGCGCGAGATGATCAAGCCCGAGCTGGCGCGGGTGTTCGCGGTCGGGAAGGAGCGCGGCCTCTGGGTCGCGTACCACTGCTGCGGCGCGCTGCGGCCCATAATACCGGACCTGGTCGAGATCGGGCTGGACGTGCTGAACCCGGTGCAGGTGGGCTGCCCGGGGATGGAGCCCGTCGAGCTGAAGCGCGAGTTCGGGTCGAGGCTGGCTTTCATGGGCGGCGTGGACACGCAGGACGTGCTGCCGCACGGCAGCGCCGACGACGTCCGGCGAGGCACCGCGGCGCTGATCGAGGGGGTGACGTCGGACGGAGGCGGCTACATCCTGGCGGCGTCGCACACCGTGCCGCCGGAGACGCCGGATGCCAACATCTTCGCGATGTACGAGGTGGCCGGCATCAGCCGGGAGGAGATCCTCGACCGGGCGGCGGAGATACGGAGAAGACTGGACGGCGCGCTCCGGTAGGCGCCGCAGGCCGCCTGGCTATCTCACTCGTTTGCGGCGCCGGGTCTCCCTCACCCTACCCTCGGTGTTACCCTCTCTGCGCGGGAGAAGCCTTCAGCCCATGCTCCTTCCGCATCATCCCTCTTTCCGCACAGTCGCGACGTTCAGATTGCGTGCGAACGCGGGGGCAGGTGGTCAGGCAAGACTCACCTACACCAGCCCGAACGCCTGGTCGATCTCGCGTTGGTAGGCGTCGATCTTCACGCTCTCGACCTCCTCGACAGAACCTTGCCAGAGCCGGCCGGCCCGCTGCGCCCGGTGTAGAATCCGGTAGACGCCTCCATCGGGCGCCCGCGCCTGGCAAGGCAGGTGAATGACGATGAGTGTCGATACGCTCAGCACCCGCGACCGCGAGCTGCTGTCCGAAGTGAAAGCGGCTATTCTGGAGCTGGAGCCCTCGGCGGAGATCATCCTCTACGGCTCTCGCGCTCGGGGCGATGCTGGACCTGAGTCGGACTGGGACTTGGTCGTCCTGGTCGATGGCATCGTCGACCATCGACGTGACGAGCGTGTGAACCACAGACTCTACGAAATCTGCCTCGAACGCGATGCGGTTATCACCGCCTTCCTCCACGGCAAAGATGAGTGGAACACTCCCGTGTACCGCGCGATGCCTTTCCGCCAGAACGTCGTCCGTGAGGGAGTGAGACTGTGAGTCCCGCCACTGACGACCTGATCGCGTATCGGCTGGCCAGGGCAGACGAATGCCTTGCGGATGCTGACCTCCTGCTGGAGGCTGGCAGCCTGCATAGTTGCGTGAATCGGCTGTACTATGCCTGCTTCTACGTTGTTAGCTCCTTGCTCCTAAGGCACGGCTTCGCTTCTTCCAAACACTCCGGAGTATTGGCCGCGTTCAACCAACGCTTCGTCAAATCCGGACTGGTGAGCGAAGCCGATGGCCAACTGTATGGCATGCTCTTCAGAAACCGCGGACGAGGCGACTATGAGGACCTGGTCGCATTCGACGCCGGTGAGGTCACTGCGTGGGCCGGTGGCGCGAAGCAATTCGTCGCTCACCTCAAGGCGCTGATCGACTCCTCGTGACCGCGGTCCAGCCGGCGCCTCATCACACCAGCCCGAACGCCTGGTCGATCTCGCGTTGGTAGGCGTCGACCTTGACGCTTTCGATCTCCTCGATCGTGACCGGACGGCCGGCCACACCCGACTCGAACATCGCGTTCACGAGCGCGACGTCGCGCCGGCCCACCGCGCCCGTGACCTCGGGCTGCTTGCCAGTCGCGATGCACTCCGCGAACTCCTGGTACTCTAGCGCTAGAATCTTGGAGTCCGTCACCGGGAACGGGAAGTCGTAGGTCCAGACTCGCTCGCCACCGAACAGGCTTGCCGCGACAGGACTCAGCTTGTAGCTCGGTGCGTAGCTCAGGATCTCCTCGTCGGCGATCGTCTTGCCGCCATCGAGGTAGAGCTTGATCGGCCGGCCGTTGCGGTCGCCCGGAGACTCGAGGCAGCCTCTGCTCCCGTAGACGTCTCGGACGCGCGCCGGCTTGCCGTGGCCGGCGTGGTGGAGAATCCACTGACACACCGCGCCGCTCTTCAGGCGGATGTAGGCGAACGTCGCGTCCTCGCCCGTCGCCTCGAACGACTCCGGCACCTGGGAAGCCCACTTCGCGTAGAAGCCGCCCGGGCCGGCGCCCTCGCCACGATAGCGGATCTTCTCAAAGAGTCGGCCCTCGCCGTGGACTGTCGCAGGTTCGCCGAGGTAATAAAGCACGATGTCGGCGTTGTGGACGCCCACGTCGATTGCGACGGTGCCGCTGAGCTTCTGGTGGCGCCACGGCGTGATGATCATCCTGTTGCCGCCGCCGATCGAGGTCTCGATCATGAGCTGCGGCGTGCCGATCGCGCCGTCGTCGATCAGCGCTTTCGCGAGCCGGTTGATCGGGTCGCGCCGGAAGTTCTCGGCAACCGAGAGGATTCGGCCGGACTTTAGGGCTGCGGCGATGATCGTGTCGCAGCCGCGCTGGGTGATCGAGAGCGGCTTCTCGCACTGGACGTTGTAGCCAAGCTCGAGGCAGGCGACGGCGACACGGTGGTGGGAGGCGGCGTCGGTAACGACGTCGACGCCTCGGATCTCGGGCATCGCCTGGCTCATCTTGGCGAGGTCGGTGAAGACGCGGGGGCGCTGGCCGAGCTGCTGGGCGGCTTCGTCGGCCAGGTCGTTGGCGTTGCGCTCGTTGAGGTCGCAGACGGCGACGAGGTCGAGGTTACGGAAGTCGGACTTGTAGAGCGCGGCGACGCCGGTGAGGTGCCGGCGGCCCATGCCGCCACAGCCGACGATGGCGATTGGCACTCGGTCCACTGCTCAGATCCTCCGTGTGATGATCACATCTAGGCTATCAGTATCGTCGCCGGACGGGCATGTCCGTCCGGATTGCTACCGCTTCTCAAACAACCCACAGACGCGCCACTCCTCAGGCATGTGGCATCTCCGCTTACTAGTGCCTCCCCTACCACCGTCCCTGGTCGGCTGCCTCGGCCTCGACCTCGGCGAACAGCCGCGCGAGATCCACCAGCCCCACCTGCCGCTCGACGTCCGCCAGCGCCAGTTGCCCGGCCGAGAGCCGCCAGCGCACCCGCCCAAGCGCCGACTCGCCCCGCTGCCGACCAACCCGCCTGCCGACTGCCAGCAGCACCCCCGGCCTGCCATCGCGCTCAACCGACACCCGCTTGCGTTTCATCTCCATCGGCCTCACTCCAGACTCAACTCCACCGACGACACATCGCCGACCGCCTCGTTCGCCGCCCGAACCAGCAGACGTCGGTACTCGACGCCCAGCTTCCGCGCGCCGACCTCGTTCGTCAGCGCCAGCACAAGCTCGCCCGACGCCCGGTCGTGCGAGACGACGCGCGCGCCGGCCAGCCACCCGGTCACAAGTGTCGGATGCAGGCTCTCCGCCAACCGGAGCCGAATCTTCCGCATGGCAGCGCTCTCGGTAGGGCCATCGCCGCCGGCCGCGACCTCGCCGACCACGCCCTTAAGCACGCCAAAGAAGTACGGCATCAGGTTCTTCGGGCCGTCCGGCTCGCCGGTCGACGAGCTCCCGCGCACGCGGTCCGCCCGCGTCGCGGTCCTGGCGCCGGCTGTGTAGACCGCCCGCAGGAACTCACCCTCCGCGAGCCCGCTCTCTTGCCAGAGCCGCAGCGCGCGCGTTCGGTTCCCGGCCAGGTGACGGCGGTCTCCGAACTGATCGCTGTAGTCGGCGATCGCCCGCGCGAGCTCCTCGGGGATCGAACAATCGAGGCGAGAGGTAGCAGTAGCCGGTCGATGGATTGCATCTTCGTCCGATGCGTCTTGATCCGGTGGTGGATCGTCGTCCGGCGGTGCATCTGGTTCCGGTGTATCTAGTCCATGCTGCCCACTCGAGTCTGCCGGGGATGCTACGTTGGCTCTGCGGGCACCGGCAGACTTACGTGGGAGGGGGATAGCAGAGTCTTGTGTGCCGGGGGATGCTGAGAGCTCTCTGCCGGGGGGTGGGTTATCCACAGCGATCTGCACAGAGGCCTCGGATTCGTCCTCGGCGGAGTCTGCGACGAGTGGGTCGCGGTGCTTCCAGACGGTGTCCCAGTCGCGCAGGATCAGGTCGTTGAGGCGGTCGAGCAAGGGAGTGAGGTCGTAGCTGTTGGTGGTGCGGCGGCCACTCTGCTGGTCGAAGCGCTCGTTGGCGTTGAGGTAGCCGAGGGATTGGAGGGCGTAGACGCGGCGCTGGATGCCGTTGCGGGTGAGGCCGGCCTGGGCGGCGAGCTTGCGCTGCTTGGGGTATGGGTAGGCGGTCGTCCAGCGGTAGGAGAGCAGGTGAGTGATGAAGCCGAGGTCAGCATAGCTGAGTCCGAGCTCGCCGAGGTAGTGGCAGAGAGCGCGGGGGACCCCGGCCACGCCGGTCGCGGCGATGAGCGCGCCGAAGCGCTCGCGGAAGCGGTACTGGGCGCGCCGGTCGGGGGCGGCCGGCGGGCCGACCGGGGCGGCGCCATCGGGCTGGGCAGGCTTCCTACGGGGCATTGTGATCCGCCGGCTGGTCGTGAGCGCCGGTTGCGTTCCGAGCACCTTCTGCATCCTGCTGAGGTGAGTGGGCGGAGGCGATTACACAGCGGACGAGCGCGGCCACGCACTCGCGGACTGCATTTATCCCCTCATGAGTAATAGTTCGTCGAGCAAGCAAAGATGCAAGGGCCCGGAGGGTCGGATCCGAGGGTCCGAGTGTAAGAAAATCGGCCGGCCAGTAGCCGGCAGCGGCGAGAAGGGTGTCGCGGTCGTCTGGGTCAAGGCCCAGTCCATCGGCGAGCGCCATAACCTCGCTGGAAGACGCGGGCGGGCGCGATCCGGCCTCGGAGCGGACGAGAAGGGTGTGGTTGATCGAGGCGCGCGCTGCGAGCGCACGAAGACTGAGGCCAGCACGGAGCCGATAGGTCCGGAGGAGTGCAGCATATTCGGCTGGCGCGGGCACCTGCGGCTCCATCAGGCTCCTCCGACGACGATCGCCTGATCCACTCGGTGGTGACGACGTGTGTACACTCGTGACTGACGCGGTTCGTGTACACAGTATAGCACCGCCGACGTCGAGGCGCTAGACCCCGCCGGAGCAGCTTCTGGGCGACGAGAGCGGTCTGGCAAGCGCGGATCGGAGGCTTTTCAGCGCGTTGTCGCGGCGGGCTTGCACGCGCAGAGAGTGCGCCTTGTGCGCTTAGAGAGCACAGTGCGGTGGGCTAGTCGCTTCGAGTGCCGTCGACCGATCTGCTCGCTTTCTTCCCGTTCCGAGCGAAGGCGGGTAGGATGAAAGTAGGCGGAGGGTCGTCACCTAGTATCGAGAGAAGGCAATGACTGATACAGCGACAGGCACGCAATCGCAGATGAGGCCGGACTACGTTGCGCCGGCCGCGACGAGGATCGGACACATCCATCTGAAGGTCGCCGATCTGGATCGGGCGATCACGTTTTACCGCGATCTGCTCGGGTTCGAGCTGCTCTACCGACTCGCCGGGGCTGCGTTCCTCTCGGCTGGCGGATACCATCACCACATCGCGCTCAACACGTGGGAGAGCAAGGGCGGATCGGCGCCGCCGGCCGGCACGACGGGGCTGTACCACTTCGCGATCAACTACCCGACGCGCCGGGACCTGGCGATCGCGGTGAAGCGGCTGCTCGACCGCGACTGGCAGCTCGACGGCGCCTCGGACCACGGCACGCACGAGGCGATCTACCTGCGCGATGCCGACGGCAACGGCGTCGAGCTCGCGTGGGACCGCGAGCCGAGCTACTGGCAGCCGCTTGTCGAGGAA
>Ga0073932_1007888_pt1 | contig 10091 bp, 7 predicted proteins | sample DewCreD2012metaG_FD_76967 | JGI IMG/M metagenome (GOLD analysis project Ga0073932, IMG submission 76967) | Hot spring sediment bacterial and archeal communities from British Columbia, Canada, to study Microbial Dark Matter (Phase II) - Dewar... ...
CCGAATTCGGGCAGATCGCCGAGCAATTCACCCGCGTGGCGTTGGCGCATCCTCGGCTGCACCTGGTGCTGCGGCACAACGAGAAAACGGTCTATCAGTTGCCTCCGGTCGATCGGCCGCGCGGTTACGGGCCTTGGTCCATACCACCGCGACCGTGGCCCGCCCCGGCTCGAACCCGGCGGAGATGCCAATCCGTAACCTCGTCGGCGGCGATGTGGTCCACCTGTCTGCCGGGGACCTGATCCCGGCCGACGTGCGCGTGCTGTCCTCCAAGGACCTGTTCGTCAGCCAGGCCGCCCTCACCGGTGAATCGATCCCGGTCGAGAAGTCGGACGTGGCCCCGGCGGAAGTCCACCGACTCCTGGAGTCCCATGTCTCTCCGCTCGATCTGCCCAATATCTGCTTCATGGGTACGAGCGTAGTGAGCGGCACGGCCAAGGCGGTCGTCTTCGCCACCGGTAGCCGGACCTACCTCGGCTCCCTGGCACGACACCTGGTCGGCAAGCGGGCCGAGACCGCCTTTGACAAAGGCGTTCGCAGTGTCAGTTGGCTCTTGATCCGCTTCATGATCGTGATGGCCCCGACCGTCTTCGTCCTCAACGGTCTCACAAAGGCCGATTGGGCCGAGGCTTTCCTCTTCGCGGTGGCCGTCGCCGTCGGTCTGACCCCCGAAATGCTACCGATGATCGTAACCGCCAACCTCGCCCGCGGGGCCGTGGCCATGTCCCGAAAGAAGGTGATCGTCAAAAGACTGCAGGCGATCCAGAACCTCGGGGCTCTGGATGTGTTGTGTACTGATAAGACCGGCACACTGACCCAGGACAAGGTCGTACTCATCCAACACCTCGATCTGGAAGGGAACGAATGTGAGGAAGTGCTGGAGTATGCCTATCTCAACAGCTATTTCCAGACCGGTCTGAAGAACCTCCTCGATCGCGCCGTTCTAGAACATGACAACCTCATAGAGACCCGGGAGTTAACCACGCGCTATATCCCATATGATGAGGTGCCGTTCGATTTCCAACGGCGACGCATGTCCGTCATTGTTCACGAGGTGTTCAAGGCCCGTGACCTGCTCATCTGTAAGGGTGCGGTCGAGGAGATACTTTCGGTCTGCACGGAAGCACGCATCGGGGGCACAACGATCCCACTGACCGACGCAATACGTAACGAGGTACTACGGCTGCGGACCTCCTTGAACGAAGACGGGCTCCGGGTCATCGCGGTGGCGGCGAAGCAAGTCTGGAGCCAGCCGAACAAACAATACGGCGTGGGCGATGAGGAACAGTTAACACTCATCGGGTTCATCGCCTTTCTGGACCCACCGAAAGAGACGGCAGCACCGGCCGTGGCGGCCCTGGCCCGCCACGGAGTGACGGTGAAAATTCTCACCGGTGACAACGAGCTCGTGGCCCGGAAAGTCTGTCGCGACGTCGGTCTGGTGACGTGCGGCACACTACTCGGCACGCAGATCGAGCGGATGACTGATGAGGAACTCGAAGAGGCGGCCGAGACAACGACCCTCTTCGCCAAACTCAACCCGACGCAGAAGGCCCGGATCATCGCGGCCCTGAAGCGGCGCGGCCACACGGTCGGCTTCCTCGGAGATGGCATCAACGACGCGCCGGCCTTGCGCGAGGCCGACGCCGGCATCTCCGTGGACAGTGCCGCCGACATCGCCAAGGAGTCCGCCGACATCATCCTTCTAGAGAAGAGTCTGTTGGTGCTGGAGGAAGGGGTCCTGCTCGGCCGGCAGACCTATGGTAACACCATCAAGTACATCAAAATGGCAGCCAGTTCCAATTTCGGCAACGTCTTCAGCGTACTCGTCGCGAGCGTGTGGCTGCCGTTCCTGCCGATGTTGGCCATCCACTTGTTGATCCAGAACCTTCTGTATGACATCTCACAGGTCGGCATCCCGTTCGACCGGATGGACGACGAATACTTGGAGAAGCCCCGTAAATGGCAGGTTAAAGACCTGGGCCGGTTCATGCTCTGCATCGGCCCGATCAGCTCGGTCTTCGACATCACGACATTCTGCATCATGTATTTCGTCTTCAGTGCCAACACGCCCGAGATGCAATCACTATTCCAGTCCGGCTGGTTCGTCGAGGGGCTGTTGTCGCAGACCCTCATCATTCATATGATCCGCACCGCCAAAATACCGTTCTTCCAGAGCACGGCCTCCGCGCCACTCGTGGTCTTTACATTCTTCATCATGATTAGTGGTATCGCCGTACACTACAGTCCGGTCGGTGAGGCGGTCGGCATGGTCCCCTTGCCATTGGCCTACTTCCCGTGGTTAGCGGTGACGCTCGTGTGCTACTGTGTGTTGACACAACGGGTAAAGCGCTATTACATCCGTCGCTTTGGCATGTGGTTATGACAAAGACTGTGTGGCAGCATGTTTCCGATGTGTGTTATCAATACGACAGTAGCCCTGCTGATGGGTGTCCTCATCGGTGTCGAGCGGCAGTGGCGGCAACACACCGCCGGACTGAGAACCAATGCCCTGGTGTGCCTCGGCGCGGCCCTGTTCGTCGGTCTGTCGATCCTCATCGACCGCGAGGCCAGCCCGACCCGTATCGCCGCCCAGGTCGTCAGCGGGTTGGGTTTCCTCGGCGGGGGAGTCATCTTGCGTGAGGGTCTGAATGTTCGCGGGCTGAACACAGCCGCGACGATCTGGTGCAGCGGCGGGGTCGGCTCCCTGGCCGGGGCGGGGTTCCCACTCGAAGGGCTGTTCGGAACCGCCCTCGTGCTGTTCGCCCACTTGGGCCTGCGGCCAGCGGCCAAGTGGATTGATTCCCGCACCAAGATGGCCACCGACGTGGAAACCTTCTATCGGCTGCGAGTCGAATCGAAGGACGAACACGAGGGCCATATCCGGCAGATCTTGCTGCGTCATGTGAACGGCCACGGCCGCCTGACGCTCCAAGGAATGTCGTCGGAAGACACCGAGGGCGGCCACACCGTTGTGATCGCCGACATCTTCGCCCTCGAACGCAACGACCGAGGGATGGAGGAGATCGTCGCCCGAGTCAGCATCGAACCGGAAGTCCAGGCCGTCCGTTGGCAAAGGACGGAAGCCTGAGCGATGAAGCCGAACTCCTTCCCGACGGACTTGACCGACGAGCAGTGGGCCGTCGTCGAGCCGTTGATCCCGCGGCCGGCGCGGGGCGGTCGCAAACGGACGGTCGATACCCGCGCGGTCGTCAATGCCATCCGTTACCTGCGAGCGACGAACTGTGGCTGGCGTAACCTACCGGACCCGTTCCCCCACCCCTCGACGGTGCGTCACTACTACGAGGCTTGGCGGCAGAGCGGCGTCTGGCAGCAGATCGAAAAGGCACTCGCAACCCCGGAGGAGTCAGCCTGCCCGCACCCGTGCGACCGCGGTGAAGATACCCCAAAACCCGACGATGCGACTTTTTAAACACTTCAGCATGACCGATACATCCTCTATAGTTCCATTCGCCACGGGTGACCCGCTCGGCGGTCGTCTGGGAAGAAGGGGTGGCATGGGTAGCCTGGTGAAGGCCGGCGGGTGGGGATGCACCGCCGTCCTCATCCTATCCGCCACAACGGGCTGTACGGTTCACTACCACCAGCACTTCGCCATCGGACCTCGTCCCGAGGCGAGCGACGGGCGGGTATCGGTCGGCTTGTACCCTGCTATCCCGGCACCGGCCGCGTCGGCAGCGGTGCCGGCGACCTACGAGTCAGAGGCCGACACCAAGCGAGAGACGCGAACTTCCGAACACCAAACGACCGAACCTCGCAGCACCGGGCAACAAATAACCGAGCCGCGAACTTCCGATCACCGAACGACCGAACGCCAGACCACCGAACAGCGGAGCAGCGCGTGGGTCGCGGTAAGCTCCCGGGACGACGAGGCTGCTCGAGTAAAGAATGGTGCGTCAGGTGAGTCGCTGCCGGTTCCCCGTCCGCTCACTCCGGGCGGGCCGACGGCCGACACCGGGGGGACCGAACTGACGCTCGATCAGGTCATCAACACCACCTTGCTGGCCGACCCGCACTTGCGGGCCGGCTTTGAAGCGATCAACCAGGCGTATGGCGACGCCCTGACGGCCTCGCTGCGGCCTAACCCAACGTTCAACATCAACCAGACGCTCTTGCCGCTGACCCGACCGTTCACCGTGGACGAGCAAGGCGGTCCGCCGCAACTCGACATTGGGCTAGCGTACCTCATCGACTGGTTTTTGTTCGGCAAGCGGGCGGCGGCGATGCAGGCCGCGACGCTCGGCGTGCGGGTCAGTGAGTCGGAGTTCGCCGACCTCGTCCGCCAACGGGTATTACAAGCGGCCACGGCCTACTACGACGTGCTAGAGGCCAAGGCCCTGCTCGAGTTGGCCCGCCAGGACGGGGACAACCTGAAGCAGGTCGAATCGGTGGCCCAGAAGTCGGTCGAGGCCGGGAACCGGCCGGCGGTCGAACTCAACCGGGTCCGGCTGGACCGGCTCCAGAGCGAGCAAGCGCTGCGGGATGCTGAGAACGGGCTCGTCGCCGCAAAGGCACGATTGCGAGTTCTACTCGGTCGCACCGACGCCGACCCGGCGTTCGACGTGGCTGGAACGCTCGATCAGTTGCCGCCGCTTGATCCGCTGCCCGCCGACGAGGCCTACGCGGTTGCCTTGCAGAACCGGCCCGACCTGTCCGCCCTCCGGTGGAAAGTGTCCCAAGCCCAGGCCGGTACGGAGGTCGAACGCCGTAACGCCTACCCCGAGGTGACGCCGGTGATCGGCTACACCCGGCAGTTCCAGGAAAAGGCGATCGGCTTTCCGGATGCCTCGTCGTTCGGCTTCGGCTTCGACATGACGCTGCCGCTTTCCGACCGCAACCAGGGCAACCGACGTAAGGCGGCGTCGGTAGTGGCGCAGAGTCGGGCGGAACTGCGGGCCGGGGAGTTGGAACTGCGGGCCGAGGTGACGCAAGCGGATCAGAACCTCCGCACGGCGGCGGCTAACGCCCAAGCCATCGCCGGGGAGCAACTCCGGATCGCCAGCGAGGTCCGCGACACCATCAACCAGTCCTATGCGGCGGGTAACCGCCCGCTCATCGACGTACTCGACGCCCAGAGGAATTTCCGCGAGACATACCGCCTCTACATCACGAGCCGGGCCGAACTCGGTCGGGCCATCATGAACTATTCGGCCACTCTCGGAAAGAAGGTGACACCATGATGAGCAGCGTGACAGACGCGGCCGCGGAGGTGCCGCCAACGACGAGACCAGCCCCCGTCCGCTCGCGATCCCTCTGGCAGCAGGTCGGCTTCGCCGTCCAGTTCGGGGTCGCCTTGGTCGTGACGGGCGGATTCCTGGCCTACCTGCTGTTGACGCCCTCCGCCCCGCCGGCCGAACCGCAGGCCGACACCCCCCGCCCGAGCACCGACCCGGTCGAGATCGTCGGGCCGGGACTGATCCGAGTGCGTCCCGGTAGCCCGTTCGATCGGAAGGTGCATGTCGTCGAGGTCCACACGCGGGCGATCACCGACCCGGTCCTGACGGTGACGGGGCGGGTGGCCGCCAGCCTGCGGCCGGGCCGAGGCCGGGGCCAGGACTTCTGGCAGTTCGACACGCCGGAGGTCCTGACCGCCTACACCGACTGGCAGAAGGCCCAGGCCGACATCAAGTTCGCCGAGATCCAACTCGCCCAGGTCAAGGAACTGGCGGCCGCGCGGATCGAGGCCCAACGACAATCGCTGGCCCGGGCGGAGCGGGGGGTGAGCATTGGCGACGGCACGGCTAAGGAGGTCGCCACCGAGAAAGCGAACCTGATCCAGACCGAACTCACCGGACGTAAGGAGGTCCACGAGGCCGAGACGACGCTCCGCATGGCGATGCGGGCCGAGGAGGCGGCGGCCAAGTTGCTTCAACAATCCGGCCTCGACCCCGAACTGCTCCGCACGGCCACCTCGGACATGGACATCGTTCTGGCCGACGTGCCGGAGGGTCGCCTCAACCGTGTCAGGGTCGGACAGGGCTGCCTGGCCACGTTCTTCGGCTTCCCCAACGAGCGCTTCAGCGGCAAGGTGAACAGCATCGCCCCGGTCCTGTCGAAGGAGCGGCGGTCACTGCGGGTGTTGTTCGTCATTGACGACCCCGACGACAAGCTGCGGCCGGGCATGTTCGCCGAGATCGGCCTGGGGACCGACCCGCGTAACGCCATCCTGGCCCCCGCCGACGGCGTGCTGCACATCGGGCGGGCTGACTACGTCCTGACGGCCACGGAGCAAGCCAACACCTGGCGGGTTACCGAGGTGCAGGTGGGCGAACCACACAACAATGACGTGGAGATTCTCGACGGCCTGCGAGACGGCCAGCGGATCGTCGGTAAGGGGGCCATCCTGTTCAAGCCCCTGGTCGTGCGGTCGCTGCAGTCGTCCCAGCTCCCCGTCACGGAGGGCGGCCGATGATCGCCTACCTGATTGGCTCGGCGATGCGGCTGCGCTGGCTAGTCCTCGGCTCAGTCTTAGCCGTCTGCGGGGCCGGTCTGTACGCCTTCCGCCATCAGCCGATCGACGCCTACCCGGACATCTCGGCCCAGATGGTCCAGGTCATCACCGTCTACCCCGGTCGGGCCCCCGAGGAAGTCGAGCGGCAGGTCACCGTGCCGATCGAGATCGCCATGCGGAACGTGCCGAACGTGGACGTGATCCGCTCGCGGACGATCTTCGGCCTGTCGGTGGTGCAGTTGGTGTTCACCGAGGGGACCGAGAACTATTGGGCCCGGCAGCGCGTTCAGGAGAAGCTCTCCGGCCTGACCCTGCCCGAGGGGGCCGAGGCCGAACTCGGACCGCTGGCCACCGCCTACGGCGAGATCTATCGCTACGAACTCGTCTCCGACGGTACCCATGACCTGATGGCCCTGCGGACCCTCAACGACTGGGTGGTGATCCCCCGGTTGCTCCGCGTCCAGGGGGTCGCCGAGGTGTCGAACTTCGGCGGCCTGGAAAAGCAGTTCGCCGTCACCTTCTGCCCGGCCGACCTCGACTGCTTCGGGCTGACGCTCAACGACGTGGTCGAGGCGATCAAGACGAACAACGCCTCGGCGGGCGGCAGCGTCATGCCCCGCGGCAGCATGTCGTTCGTCATCCGCGGCAGCGGCTCCCTACAGGACCTCAAGGACATCGAGAACACCTACGTCCACTCGGTCGGCGGCACCCCGGTCTACCTACGGGACGTGGCCAGCGTCGGCCTGGACAGCCTGACGCCCTCCGGCATCTTCAGCAAGGACTACACCGACGAGTCGGTCGAAGGCATCGTCTTGATGCGTCGGGGCGAGAACACCTCACGGGTGCTCGAGCAGGTGAACGAGGTGGTCCGCGAGTTAAACGAGTCGGAATTGCCCGAAGGGGTGCGGGTCGTACCGTTCTACGACCGCCAGTACCTCGTCGACAGCACACTGCACACGGTCGGCCACTCGGTCGCACTCGGCATCACCCTGGTGGTCCTGGTCCTTTTGCTGTTCCTGGGCCGCCCCGCAACGGCCGCCCTCGTCGCCCTCACCATCCCCTTCTTGCTCCTGTTCGCCCTGGTGCTGATGTACCTGACCGGCATACCCATCGGGCTGCTGTCCATCGGGGCCATCGACTTCGGCATCATCGTGGACGGCGCGATCATCATGGCTGAACACATCGCCCGGCGGCTCGGCGAAGCGACCGGGCGGCCGGACCGACCGAACGTCTTTAAGGTCGTGCTGCACGCGGCCACGGAGATCGAACGGCCGGTCTTCTTCTCGATCCTCATGATCATCGTCGCCTACCTGCCCCTTCTATCCCTGACGAGCATCGAGGGGCTGCTGTTCCGCCCGATGGCGTTGACGATGGTCTACGCGCTCATCGGGGCCTTGATCTTTGCACTGTTCGTCGTACCGGTCCTGGCGACGATCCTGTTCCGCCGCGGCTACGAGGAATGGGAGAACCCGCTCCTGAGGCTCGCCCGGCCACTCTACGCCGGCCTGATCCGGGCGATGCTGGCGGGCCGCTGGCTGGTCGTCGCCGCCGTGACCTGCGCCTTGGCCCTGGTCGTCGTGAAGGTCGTGCCGCGGCTGGGCATCGAGTTCTTGCCGTACATGGACGAGGGCGTCATCTGGGTGCGGGCCAACTTCCCGGAGGGGACCGCCCTGCAGCAGTCCAGCGAGTACGGCCGCCGCATCCGCGAGGTCGCCCTGGAGTTTCCCGACGTGAAGGCCATCTCGGTGCAGGCCGGGCGGAACGACTCGGGGACTGACCCGTTCCCGCCGAGCCGCTTGGAGATCATGATTATCCCGAAGCCGAAAGAGCAGTGGACCCAATTCCAAATCAAGCAAGAGCTAGTCGCGGCCATCGGCAAGCGGCTGCGAGAAGAGTTCCCCACGACACGGTTCAACTTCACCCAACCGATCATCGATAGCGTGACCGAGGACACCAACGGCACGTCGGCGAACCTCGCGGTGGAATTCTCCGGGCCAGATTCCGACGTGCTGCTCGACCTCGCGCGGCAGACCGTCGAGCTGCTGAAATCGGTGCCCGGAGCGCAGGACGTGAACATCGAACAGGAGGGGCCGCAGCCGCAACTGGTGGTCACTCCCGATCGTCAGCTTTGTGCTCGACAAAATGTTCGCATTGAAGACGTGACCACGCTCATCAACACGGCCCTGGGCGGCGAGCCGGTCGGCACGTTGTACGAAGGGGAACGACGCTTTGACATCGCAGTCAAAGTGGATCGGAACGTGGCGAACTCTCCGCTCGCCGTGGGCCGGCTGCCGGTCCATACCGCCGACGGAATGCCGATTCCGCTGTCCCAAGTCGCCAAGATCGAGTTGGTGGACGGGCAGACGATCATCGCCCGCGAGAACGGCCGCCGGCGCATCACCGTGCGTTGCGACATTGTCGGCCGCGATCAGGGCGGCTTCGTCAAAGAGGCCCAGCAGAAGTTCGACGCCACGATCCGCCCGAAACTCCAGGCCGGCTACCGGGTCGGCTGGCTCGGCATGTTCGAGAACCTGGAACGCGCCCGCAACCACTTCGTCTTAGTCATCCCGATTACGGTGGCCCTGATCTTCGGCCTGCTCATCCTGACGTTCGGCTCGTTCCGAGCGGCCCTGTTGCTGCTCTTGTCCGTGCCGTTCGCCTTCATCGGCGGCGTGTTAGCCCTCTGGGTACGGGAAATGAACTTGAACGTCTCGACCGGCGTCGGGTTTGCCGCCCTGTTCGGGGTGTCGATCATGAACGGGGTGCTGATGGTGCGGTCGATCACCGCCCTGCGGCAGCAGGGGATGGGGCTGCGGGAGGCCGTGCTGCAAGGGTCATCCGACGTGCTGCGGCCGATCTTGCTCGCGTCGCTCGTGGCCATCCTCGGGCTGCTGCCGGCGTCGTTGGCCACCGGCTTAGGGTCCGACGTGCAACGCCCGCTGGCCACGGTCATCGTCTGGGGGCTGTTCAGTTCGACCCTGCTGACGCTGTTCGTCGTGCCGGTGCTATACTTTGTCTTTGCCCCTGCGGTTCCGACGCGTTCGAGTTCTGTCGATGTGCAATAACCGAATCCGCATTGCGCGAACTATCGGTCCTGACACAGGCATGCCGACGCACTGATCAGTCAGGAACGACTGGCGTCTGCTCCCCGACCCCCTCATTTCAGATAGAAACGGGGTGGGCGGAACTGAACTCATCGCTGGTGGCCTACCGAAGAGGATTGCTCTCGGAGACGCGGTTTGGTTGTTAGAAGGCGTTTCACAACCATGCTTTTGTTGCTGGGATTGGCAAGCAAGTTGCATGCCGTGTGAGTCGTAGGAGGTACTCACATGATCATCACCCTGTCGGCGTGGCCGCGACGACGGCGGCCGAATACGACAGGGTCCAGGACGGCCCCGCAACCGCTGCTCACTGATTCCCAGTGGAATCTCATCAAAGATCTGTTCGAAGACCCTGATCCTTCCCCGCTGGGGGCCGTCCGCGTGTGGCTCCCCGCGGTAACCGTTCACACCTCGGACTGGACGCCGCCGGGAAACTGATCTGTACGAAAAGGGCGTTTTCGGCGACATCTGGGGCATGTCGCAGGAGCCGCTGGTCACGAAAGAGGTGATTGCCCGGC
>Ga0073932_1007890_pt1 | contig 10089 bp, 10 predicted proteins | sample DewCreD2012metaG_FD_76967 | JGI IMG/M metagenome (GOLD analysis project Ga0073932, IMG submission 76967) | Hot spring sediment bacterial and archeal communities from British Columbia, Canada, to study Microbial Dark Matter (Phase II) - Dewar... ...
AATGTAGCTCAGTTGGTAGAGCAACTCCATGGTAAGGAGTAGGTCGCCGGTTCAATTCCGGCCATTGGCTCATTATAAAAACAACCGCAATGCGGTTGTTTTTGTCACCTAGTATTTTTACGACTACCTTCAAACTTATTTTATTGAAAATTTCTGAAATTTGTTAGTTGCGGAATTTCTCGCTCAGATGACGCGGCAGGAGAATGCGTGTTTGATCCATATTAGACAAGGAAGTTTGTATCGCTATATGCGACAACAATTGGTCTTAGTTGGGAATTAACCCGCTAATAATGTCGGGCCTCTTTTGTTCGTAGAATTCCCTTAAAGGATAAATTTCTTACAGATGCAATATAAAACTTGCAAGAGTATTAAATTTTTTGTACTATGTGCGGGTACTAAATTCCAATGGCTAAAGTTAAATATTCCGACAAGTTGATTACGCTGAAATGTGCGGTCTGCAAACACCGCAATTATTACACGCGCAAAAACAAGAAGACAGTAACCCGTAAGGTGGAATTGCAAAAGTATTGCCCGACCTGTCGCAAAAAGACGAAACATACCGAAGGAAAGCTAACGTCTAAATAAAAAATCGGCCACCCTAAGTGGCCGATTTTTTATTTGTCCGGTTGTATATGCCCTGGCGCGGATATACAGTCATGTCGGCATATTACTTACACCAACAGAGGGAATCACTTTGCTTTAAGAGAGAATCCTTTTTATTTCTGATGGGTTGGTAGTTTTGTAATTTTTTACGCCACTTTTTTCTTCTGAGATATTCAGATTCGCGCTATAAAATACAAACTGACCTTGTTTGTCCCGAGGGAGGTGAACTTATTTGTTTCAATATATCTGGTTGGCGAAAGAGTGTGGTGTCGGCTACCGGAGAAGGAAGCCATTTCAAATGTAGACCTCCTTATTTTTTTGTTAAATTTCCTATACGACTGTATCATTAAGTGGTCGATAATATAGTAGTAAGTGTATTCAAATGAGATTAAAAGATAAGGTTGCGATTATTACCGGGGCCTCATCGGGCATAGGTAAAGCTATTGCTGATATGTATGTGCGGGAGGGCGCTAAAGTTATTTATTCCGACATTCAAGAGTATCCCGCGGAGCTTCCGGAGGGAGCCATTTTTATGAAAGTCGATACTTCCAAAAAAGAAGAGGTGCAGGCTCTAGTGGATCGAGCTGACGCCGAATTTGGAAGGTTGGATATTATTGTAAATAATGCCGGAGTTGGATTAGTGGGTGAGATTGCTTCAATGAGTGATGAGATTTGGGATAAGGTAATCGCTATTAATTTGAGTGGTGTGTTTTATGGAGTCCGGGCCGCGTCTGCCTATATGAAGTCCAAGGGCATCCAGGGATCAATAATAAATATGGCCTCTATTTTAGGCGCGGTGGGCTTTCGCACTGCGGGAGCTTATTGCGCTTCTAAGGGCGGAGTAAACCAGCTTACTCGAACCGCCGCGCTAGAACTTGCGCCCAGTGCCATTCGTGTCAATTCCATTGCTCCCGGTTTCATTAAAACTGCTATGACCAAGGGAATTCAGGACAATGAAGCCGCCAATGCCAGCGTAGTTGGCGCAACACCGTTGGGGCATATGGGGGAGCCAGATGATATTGCTTATGGCGCGGTCTATTTGGGTTCGGACGAGTCTAAATTTGTAACCGGTACTGTTTTGTATATTGACGGTGGCTGGACTGCCCAATAAAAAGGCCGGCGTTGCGAAATGTGGCGCGGAAAGTTAGTATATTTCCGTGCTATACGGGGGTATCGTTCAATGGTAGGACAGTGGTCTCCAAAACCACTGATGTGGGTTCGATTCCTACTACCCCCGCCAGAAAGATAATATTTATCATGAATAAAGAGGAGCTTAAACAGTTTATATATAGCGTTAGTCTGTAGAGCATTTTTCCGGTACGGAAAAAATTTACAAAAATAAAATTTGTGTATATGAGACAAGTTATATTGGTGGATTGGTAGATAAAAATTAGCCGAAATAATTAATTACATGAACTACTATACGGAATCCTTAAAGTTCCATAAAAAATATAAGGGCAAGCTGGCTACTATCTCTAAAATTTCAGTTTCTAATAAAAAACAGCTATCCCTAGCTTATACGCCGGGCGTAGCGGAGGTGTGCCGCGTAATTGCCAAAGATAAACGTCTCGTATCCGCCTACACATTGAAATCAAATTCGGTCGCGGTTATTTCAGACGGCTCGGCGGTTTTGGGGTTGGGGAATATTGGACCCGAGGCGGCATTGCCGGTGATGGAAGGAAAGGCGGTGCTATTCAAAGAATTTGCGGGAATTGATGCCTACCCGATTTGTCTTGGCACTCAGGATACGGAGGAAATTATTAAAACGATTAAAAATCTGTCCGTGGGTTTTGGAGGAATAAACCTGGAGGATATTTCGGCGCCGCGATGTTTTGAAATTGAAGAACGTTTAAAGAAGGAGCTAGACATTCCTGTAATGCACGATGACCAGCATGGCACGGCTGTTGTTGTTTTGGCCGCGCTCATCAACTCTTTGCGTCTAACCGGTAAAAAACTCAATGAAATTCGCGTCGTAATAAATGGCGCGGGAGCTGCGGCAATCGCAATTTTTAATTTGCTTGCGGCGTATGGCGTTGCTTCGGGCAAAATGATTATGGTTGATAGTAAAGGAATAATTCACACCGGTAGGGGTGATTTAAATTCACACAAAGCAAATATCGCTCGTGTTTCTAACAATGAAAAAAGAGAGGGAGGCTTGCAGAGCGCGCTTATTGGCGCGGATGTATTTATTGGAGTTTCCGTCGCTAATATATTAAAACCGGAATGGGTGCAAGCAATGAATGATAAGCCAGTCGTTTTTGCCATGGCCAATCCGGACCCGGAAATTAGTTTCATAGACGCTAAAAAAACAAAAATTGCTGTTTTTGGCACCGGGCGCTCTGATTACCCCAATCAAATCAATAATGTGTTGGCTTTTCCGGGGATATTCCGCGGTGCGCTGGATGCGCAAGCCAAGCAGATCACTAAGAAAATGAAAATAGCCGCGGCCAAGGCAATTGCCGCTCTTATCGCAAAAAAAGATTTATCGGCAAACTATATTATCCCCAGCCCCTTTGATGCACGCGTAGCGAAAGCAGTGGCGAACGCCGTTAAAAAAGCAGCGCGATAGGGGGTATGATTGGTAGGAAGGCTATCGTATGGTTGGTTATTTCTAGAATTTAAATATGTGCTATCCTGATTAGGGCTAGCAGAGTAATCCTTTTTTACACAATCTGTTTCATAGAACAAGATGGCTATAGCCCAACACTTCCTATTTTCCCTTATAGCATTTGCTACAATCTGGATTTTTGCGGGTATCCTTATTGATTCAATAACTCGTGTAGCCCAGAGATTTCACCGCAGTAGTTTTAGCGCGGCTTTTTTCATATTGGGTTTTCTGACTTCGATTAGCGAGATTTCTGTTGCTTTTAACTCTACAATTTCTGGAGTGCCTCAGGTTTCAGCTGGAAATTTAGTGGGAGCATCGTTCGTGTTGCTGCTTTTGGTTGTGCCTATGTTGGCATTTGTAGGGCATGGTCTGTCTTTGCATGGACGTATGTTGGGTAAAAAATTCGGCTACATTTTGGTGGTAGTTTTACTCCCTTCATTATTGGCTCTGGACGGAAGAGTGGGGGTAGGGGATGGATTGTTAGCATTGCTGGCATATGCATCATTGGTTTACATTATTAGCGAGCGCAACATTCGGCCAGTTGTGCCGTTGGGCGAGGTGGAATCTGATTTAATCCAAAAGAATAGGAATAATAGCTCTATCCGGGATTATTTAAAGATAGTTGCAGGAGCACTGGCAATATTTTTAGCTGGTCACGCCTTGGTTGAACAAGCAGTCTTTTTTTCAAATATCCTAGCGGTTCCATCCTCCTTAATAGGATTATTTATGCTTTCTATCGGCACTAATCTGCCCGAGTTGATAATTGGGGCGCGTTCAATTCTTAGGAAAAGGAAAGATATTGCGTTTGGTGACTATGCTGGATCTGCCGCGGCAAACACTGCTGTTTTTGGTGTGTTGGCTATTGTCAATAGAGGTTTTCTAGTGGAGCGTAGCGAATTTATTGCTACTGCTGGTTTGATGTTATTGGGATTTGTAACATTGTATTTTTTTGCAAAAAGTGGCCGCAGATTATCGCGCGGGGAGGGCGGACTATTACTTTTATATTATGTAATATTTCTTTGTCTCCAAACCTTTAATTTGATACGAATCTCAACATTATTATAGGGCCTCAATATTAGCTTCATTTCGGGTACTCAAATTTACACCAATGCTTTCAATTGAAGAGATAAAAAATACAAAATTTCACTCCTTTTCTACTAATGATACGCTGTTGGCTTTAGAAAGCAGTGAATCGGTTGGCTTGTCGGATGTCGAGGCGGATTCGCGAAGTGAAATATTTGGGCAAAATTCTTTGCGCCGCTCCGCTGAAACCTCTGTGTGGCGCATCCTTATCAATCAACTCAAAAGTCCGCTTATATATATTCTCTTGGGCGCTGGGCTTATTACTGGCATCATTGGCCATTATAAAGATTCAATCTTTATCTTCGTTGCTGTACTAATAAATACCGCCCTGGGTTTTTACCAAGAATATAAGGCGGGGAAAGCGATTGAAGAGTTGAAAAGCTATCTGCGTCAGCGTTGCAGGGTGGTGCGTAATGGTGTTGAGAAGGAAATTGATGCGGAAGATCTAGTGCCGGGAGATATTATTCGTTTATCTCAGGGAGATAGGGTTCCTGCGGATGCCAGAATTATATTTGCCAATGACTTGCAAGTTGATGAAGCAATTCTAACCGGAGAATCATTGCCGGTTGTTAAATCATCTGAAGCGGTAGCAGAGGACGCAGTTTTGGCAGATCAATTGTCAATGGTTTTTGCGGGGACGCTGGTTCAAGAAGGTTATGGTTCGGCAATAGTATGTCGGACAGATTCTTTTACCGAAATCGGACGTATTGCGTCTTTAGTATCGTCTTTACGTGCCGAGGAAACTCCATTACAGGGTGCGATTAATCGATTTAGCGTTTGGATTAGCGGTGTATTACTCATTCTAACCGCACTTATTTTTTTTGTGGGCCTGTACTCTGGCTATTCCTGGATATATATGTTCACTACTTCTGTGGCGTTAGCAGTTTCTGCAATTCCGGAGGGTTTACCAATAGCCATGACGGTTGTATTGGCTATAGGTGTGCAACGTATGGCACGGCGCAAGGGGGTTGTGCGTAGATTGGTTGCTGCCGAATCATTAGGTGGGGCAACTGTGATTTTAACCGACAAAACAGGGACATTAACCACCGCACAAATGGAAGTGAGCTCCATTATTAGTCTGGGGGATTACTCGGAAGAGGAATTGTTAAGAAAATCTTTGTACAACGCCAATGTTATTATTGAAAACATTGAGGATGACCCTCAGGAATGGAGAATCGATGGTAGGGCAATAGAAATTGCACTGGTTCGTTCTGCTGGTCTGCGCGGAATATTGATGCCTGACAATATAAAGAATCAAGTTGTACGTACCCTGCCGTTTAATGCAGTAAATAAATATTCAGCCGTTCTTTTAAGATCTGAGGATGGAGGAGGGGAATTGGTCGTACTTGGTGCAGCTGACGTTATTATCCGTATGTCTGATATTCCCAAACAAGAACAACTTGCCTTACTGGAGAAAACAGACGCATTAGCTAGAAACGGTGAGCTGGTGTTGGCAATCGCATCTCGCAAAATGAATAATACAGAAATAGATGACTATGTGTTTGAAAAATCAATCCATCATCCGGTAAAAGTGTTAGGATTGTTTGCCCTGCATGATCCGGTGCGAGAAACGGCTCGCGAAGCATTGCGTTTGGTTGCTCATTCTGGCATCAAGGTGGTGATGGTTACTGGGGACCATCGCGGAACAGCTGAGGCTGTCGCTCGGCAGTTGGGTATGTCGCTTACCAGTGAATCGGTAGTGGATGCATCTGAGCTTAGGCAGATGTCTGAGGAGGAACTTATGACCCGGTTGCCGCAGCTTAAAATTGTTTCTCGTGTATCGCCAGAAGATAAGCTGCGTATTTTGAAGGCTTTTCAAGCTGCTGGCGAGGTGGTGGCAATGAGTGGAGACGGTGTTAATGATGCCCCAACTATCAAACAAGCAGACATTGGCATTGCTATGGGCTCGGGTACTGATGTGGCGAGGGATGTTGCGGATATTGTTTTATTGGACGATAACTTTGAAATAATATACGCAGCAATAGAGGAGGGTCGCAGGATATTAGCAAATCTACGAAGGGTAATTATGTATTTACTCTCCAATGTTGCCGATGGATTCTTTCTCATAGGAGGGTCTCTTCTTGCCAACATAACCCTGCCCCTTAATGCATTGCAAATTCTGTGGGTGAATTTTTTTACGGACAGTTTTACCGCGGTTGCTTTCGCCTTTGAAAAAAACGCTGGCGAAGGCAAGATTGGGTATATATCCGGTAGAAGAATAAACATTCTTAATCGTTTTATGAGTGTTCTTATTCTTTTCAAGGCGATTTTTAGCGCATTGTTGCTGTTCGGACTGCATTATTGGCTCGTTCAGAGGGGCTACCCCGAAATATTTAATCGTACCTTTATTTTTGCTTGTTTTGGCGTTCACACTCTTTTGGTTGCTTTCCCCGCCAGAGACTTAAAAAAGTCAATATTTTCGTATAACCCTTTTTCAAATAAGTTCTTGGCGTTAGGGATAGTTTTCGGCTTATTGTTAATGGGAGCTGCTATTTATTTGCCATTTTTTAACAAGATTCTAGAGACGGTGCCCCTACCTCCGCTTTGGTTAATTGCTGTTTTGGGTGTCGGTTTAATTGATGTCTTTATAATGGAGATTGGTAAGAAATTGTTTAGTGGCCTAGATACCTCGTCGCGTTCCGGAAATTAATAGTATTTTTTCAGCGAAATGCCTGAGCTACCCGAAGTCGAAGCATTGCGAATCGGTCTGACGAAATATCTGCCGGGTCGCACTATAACGAAGGTTGAGGTTCTTAAACCCAAGCTGATTTCCGGGCGGGGTAATATTCGCCGTGCTTCTAGTAAGAAAACAACCACTTTTATTCATGGTCTGACCAATGCAACATTTAAGCAGATTGAGCGTAGAGCCAAGAATCTGAAGTTTATCTTTAAGGATGGTCAAATAATGTTAGTTCACCTGAAAATGACCGGGCAGCTTGTGTATGTGGGGCCTCGTTCGCGCGTGGATGGTGGCCATCCGATTAAGGAATCAAACCGGGAGTTACCGAATAAACAAACCAGGATAATATTCCATTTGGATAAAGGTACACTATATTACAATGATACCCGTCAATTTGGTTACCTGTTGTATTACCCGGATGAAGCGGCATTTCAAAAGGAAAATCACTTTGAGTTGCACGGGCCGGAGCCGTTAAATCCTGAATTTACTGAAGAATATTTTGTATCAGCTCTTAAAAAACGAACAGGAGTAGTAAAGCCGGTCTTGATGGGGCAAGAAGTGGTTGTTGGTCTAGGAAACATCTACGCGGACGAGGTCTGTTTTGCCGCAGGAGTGCGGCCGACGCGTAAGATATCAAGTTTAAAAAGAGGTGAAATTGGGAGACTTTATTGGGCAATTCGTTCTATCTTGAAGAGGGCTATTGAACTAGGAGGTTCATCTGTTTCTGATCATCGCTTAGCAGACGGAAGCCGTGGAAATTACGCGCGAGAGCATAAAGTGTATGGCCGAAGCGGGGAAGCGTGTTTGGTATGCGGATCCCTTCTTAAAACCGTGCAATGTGGAGGGCGCACTACGGTGTACTGCCCAAGGTGTCAGCGGTAAGCTGGTAACATTGGAGGCAGTATGGCATTTTCTTTTAATTGAATCTGTTATTGTGCTTTTGATTAAACAAATTATTAAGGTGGGCGAAAGATATTGACGGATTATTTAATGTGTGCAAGAATATTCTTGCATCCGAAGACAGCAGGCGTCCCGAGTTTTATGAGGGAATAAGACGCCAAGCGGGAATACTCGCTGGCCCCTGCCGAGGAGTTATCCTGTTTTTTCACAGGATTACCGACCCTTCGATGCGAAAGGTCGTTTTTATTTTTGGGTCCCCAAAAATAAATAACAACATACATGAAAACTAAAATCCAAAAACAAGAAGCACTGGACCGCGCCAAAGAGCTGTTAAAAACCAGCAAAACCCTGATCTTCACTGACTTTTCAAAAATCAGCGCAGAGGATTTACGCAATCTTCGTCGCCGGGCGAATAGCGCCAATGCAAAGATGTTCGTTCTCAAGAAGCGTCTTCTTAAGATTGCGCTGAAGGAAAAGGGAATTGACCCGCAGCTGGAAACTAACAAGACCTCTGTGGGGGCTATATTTTCTCCCTCTTCCCTTGAAGACACTTCCGCTCCAGTCTTTAAGTTTTTCAAAGAATTGAAATTGGAAAATGAGAAGATTCTTGGTGGCTGGGATTTGGTGAAGAATGAATACGTAAGCGGCGCCACAGTGGCCATGATTGGCAACCTGCCTCCGCGAGAAGTCCTTTTGGGGCAACTCGTTGGTATGCTGGCCAGTCCAATTCGCTCCTTCTTGTTTGTGTTAAATGAAAGGTCTAAACAAAACGCTTAATATAATTACAATGGATAAATTTGCATCTCTAATTGCTGAAATCGAAAAGTTAACCGTGGCTGAGCTTGCGGAGTTGGTAAAGGCTCTAGAAGAGAAGTTTGGTGTGTCTGCAGCCGCGATGGCTGTAGCTGGTCCAGCTGCTGGCGGCGCTGCCGCAGAAGCCAAGGATTCCTTCAATGTTGTCTTGAAGGCTGCTGGTGACAAGAAAATTGATGTCATTAAAGTTGTGCGTGAAGTCACTGCCCTGGGCTTGAAAGAGGCCAAGGATTTGGTAGATGGCGCACCGAAGGTAGTAAAGGAGGGCGTGAAGAAGGAGGAGGCCGATGAAATTAAGGCCAAACTTGAGGGTGCTGGTGCCACTGTATCGGTGGAGTAAATAGTGACTAGTGGCCGGTGGTGGTCAGTAGCTACTAAACGAAGGGGCCGCTCCAATATGGGGCGGCCTTCTTTTCGTAGCAAGGGAATATCTGCCTAACGAATGAATTTCTGGTGCTCGATTGAGCCAGAATATTTTTAACATCACCGTTGGTTTGATTCTGAAAAAGAAAAACCGGCCGCCTGTGGAGGTGGCCGGTAGGAGTGTACCGCGTGGTTCGCCGCGGTTATTTGTGATGGATGGCGCGGCAACGCTCCAGACCCCAAGCGAACCAGGGGCAGGGGTTGCCGGTGCTATGGCTGCAAACTTTCGCAATACAGCGGTTGGCCCGTGTGGGCTCAAAACCGCGACCGAGCGTGATTTGCACCAACTCGCTGACGCGAGTGAGACCCAGTTTGGTGGGCGTTGCGTTGGGAGCCGACAGGCTCCCATTCAGAATTGACTGGGCGCTCCCATTTCCATTTTGAGAAATGAAGAAGTGCCAGACTTCGGCGCCCTCCACCCTTCCTTCCGCGCTGAGTGCAGTCCAGTCGGGGGGTTCGGGATCGGGCAGGTTGTTGGCACGGCGTTCCTCAATGCGCAGAGTTCGCATTACGGAGGTCAAATCAATTTTGGAAGTTCCCTTCCGAAAGATTTGAACCAACCCGCGCGACGAACCCAACACAATGACATCGCAGTCCGACATACGGGCGAATTTCGCCACATCCTCGTTGTCGGAGGTGATTGTGGCGAGAGTAATGTTTTCACCGCTGGGTCCGTCAATGGTGGTGAGGGTGGCGTTGTTTTTGAATTCTTGGGCAGTCACTCCCCAGAACTCCTTCTGCGTTCTGAATTTCACGTCCAGAGCGCAAAAGACCCAATTCATCACCATTTCAGGCGGCTGGTAGCGGTGCATCTGCTCTGCGATCTTGCCGATGTCGAAGGCGTGGCCGCCGCCATTCAGATCCTTTTTTCGGGCGAACCTTAGGATCTCCTGAAGCTGGGGGGCATCCTGGATGCCTAATGCGTTTGCCACTAAGGTGGCGGCGCATTCGTTTTGCGCGCGTTCCCTGGTGGTGTTGG
>Ga0073932_1007892_pt1 | contig 10086 bp, 7 predicted proteins | sample DewCreD2012metaG_FD_76967 | JGI IMG/M metagenome (GOLD analysis project Ga0073932, IMG submission 76967) | Hot spring sediment bacterial and archeal communities from British Columbia, Canada, to study Microbial Dark Matter (Phase II) - Dewar... ...
AAGGCGCAAGCGCCGAGCGTCATGAGACGCTTGTGGGGCACTTGCCGGCAAGTTGGGCGGCGTGGTTTTCGGGCTTGTCCAGCGGCTGGATTCACGTTGGTCGAGCTGCTCGTCGTGATTGCGATCATTGGTGTGCTGGTGGCGCTGCTGCTGCCGGCCGTGCAGTCGGCGCGGGAGGCCGCCCGCCGGATGCAGTGTGCCAACCATCTGCGGCAGCTTGGGCTGGCGTTTGCCAATTTCGAGTCGCAGAACCGCTACCTGCCTACGGGTCCGTACGACGGCGACCCGCGCTTGCCGGGCATGATCTACGACGAGCCGGTCGGGTCCTATGAAAGCGGCACGACCTGCTGCAATGCGGCCCATCCGGATGGCTGGAGCCAGTGGTTCAAGATTCTGCCGTTTCTAGAGCAGCAGAACGTGTACAGCCTGGCCAATTTCACCTTGCCGCCGATTCATTCCGACCGGCCGGCGAATTACAACGGCGAGGACTCGGTGGCGCGGGTGCTGGTGCCGGTGTTCTACTGTCCTTCGCGACGGAAGGTCACCGGTTATGGCGCCGGGCAGTTCGGGCGGTGCGACTACGCCGGCTGCGCCGGTTTCTTCCAGGGAGAAATGCACGAAAACTGGGGCGACATCCCGCCTCCGCCACTGGGCATGTCGCCGCGCCGCAACGAGCGGACGCCCGAGAACTACGGCAATTTTCCCGGCCGGCGAGGGTATATCGTCTGGCCGGCCCAGGGAGCGCGGCGCAAGTCGGCCGATGTCACGGACGGCACGTCCAACAGTGTGCTGGCTGCGGAAAAATCGCTGCCGATCACCCGGCTGGGCACCGACGGCGGCGACAACGAGCGCTGGAACAACGCGGGTTGGGACGAGGACGTGATCCGCTGGCATTTCCCGCCGATGTCGGACACGGACCGGCGGGTGATCGTCACGGGCAGCCGGTCGAACCCCAACGACGGCTCGACCGTCTGGAGGCGGTATTTCGGTTCCAGCCACCCGGGCGGGCTGAACGTCGTCTTCGGCGACGGTTCGGTGCGGTTCATTTCGTTCACGGTCGATCCGCTGGCCTGGATGCGAGCCTGCGTGATCGATGACGGCGAGGCGTCGCTGAGTGTCAACTAGTGTGCGGGGGTTGGCACGTCGTTGCCACCTGGTATTGTCCGATTGTGTCGCACGCCCCACGTTGGGCCACGGCGTCGACGCGACCCCTGTTCCAGATAGCGCGCGATTTTCCAAGGAGATGTTGCGGATGCCCGATCTGTTTGCCTGGTGGATGCGTGGCTTGCGTGCTCTCGCTCTGTGGGCGAGGGCCAGCGCGTCGGTTGGAATCGTCCTGGTGCCTCTGGTCGCGGCCAGTTTTTGCGGCTGCGGCGAGCAGAAAGCGGTCATCCCCTCCGGCGAACTGACCGAAGAGCAGAAGCAAGCGATCAAGGCCGAAGATGCCAAGGTCGCAGAGGAAGAAGGGCACAAGCGGGCGAAGTGATCGCTTCAAATACGCCGGTCCCTGCGCGTGTGGCCGCGCAGCCTGGTCGAGGCCGGGACCGGCATCAGGGTCGCGGTGTTCAGGCGGTGGCAATGAACGGCTGGCCGGGAGTGAGCGTGGTCCTCGTGGCGGTGGCCTGCTGGACGGGCTGCGATCATGGGCCGCTCGCGGAACACGCCTCGCCGCCCGCGCCGCCGTCCACCGCCGCCCAGGCCACTCCGGAGCCCGTCTGGGTCGACAACCCAGAATACCGGCACTGGAGCCAGTTTCCGGTAGGCACGACCGTCATCCGCGAAAAGGAAGTGACGAGCGACCGCGGGACGGTGATCGTGACGACCACGCTGCGGCTGGCCGAGAAGCGCAGCGATCAGATCGTGGTGGAAAGCCAGGTGCGGGTGGTCCGCGACGGCGAGCTGCTTCCTGTCAATCCGCCCCAGGCGCTGGCGTATTCCGCCCGCTTTCCCTTGCCGCCAGGGATGGATGCAGCGGCGTTCAACCTCCCCTCGCTCCGAGCGTGCCACGTCGGCCAGGAGGTGCAGCAGGTGGGCGATCGGGAATTCCTCGCCGACAAGTTCACTTGGCAGGAAGTGAACGAGACCGGCCCGATGGAGGTCACCTACTGGCGGCACGACCAGGTGCCCGGCCGCATGCTCCGCCAGGAAATCCACGGCCCCAATCACCGCAGCGTGGAGCGGGTGACGCAGATCGTGCTGGCCAGCGCCCAGCCCGCTTCGTGACGCTTGCCTGGCCGGCTGGAGCCGTCCCGCCGGCGGCCCGATCCAACGCATGGACCGACGGGAACGCCGGCCCGCGTGCACCACGAGAAATCCCGCCAACGCAGGCACCAGCCCCTCTTTGGAGTGGTTGTTGTGGGCCACTGGCCTCGAGGGCGTTCTGCCTCTGGACACCCACGATCCATCTCCTGGGCTGCGGTACCCATAAAAAAGCTTGGATCGCCGAATAGAACTGCTAGAATAATCCCCCGGCGACAAGCGGCCGAGTGCTGCCTGCCGGCCTCTGGACGGCCTTCCTTGTCTTCGTCCCAGTCTTCGTCCCACGGAGGATGGCTTATGTTCACGCGTCTGGTGTGCGTCGCTGGGGGGAATGCGACTTGCCGGCCGGTTCGCTTCGGGAGCGACCGTGCGCGGTCGGGCGGGTTCACGCTCGTAGAACTGTTGGTGGTGATCGCCATCATCGGCGTGCTGGTCGCGCTGCTTTTGCCCGCCGTGCAGATGGCCCGGGAGTCGTCGCGGCGAACCAAGTGTACCAACAACCTGAGGCAGATCGGCCTGGCGATCCACAACTTCGAGGGAGTCTATGGGCGCTTTCCGGCGGCCACCACACGGGTCGAGCCGGACACCTGGATGCATGGCCCGACCTGGTGGGTCTACACCATGCCCTACGTCGAGCAGCAGCATGTGTACAGCCAGATCGATTTCAGCCGTGCGACCTTCTGGTTCGGCAGCACCGGGGCTGAAGCCAAAAACAAGAATATCTGGCGCAATATCGCCTTCCCTTATATGCAATGTCCTTCCAGCAGTGTGAAGCGGTTCAGCGATAATACGGTCAGCGGCGATATCGGCTACCAGAGGCCGTATTATACGTGCATTCTGGGTTCGGACGACCACCCCACGACCGACCGGATCGGCTCGCAGAACCGCGGGCCGGTCTCGGATGGTGGCGTGATCACGCTCAATGGCCGCGTACGGTTCGGTGCGATCAGCGACGGCGCCTCGAACACGATCATGGTCGGCGAGACGTCCGATTATGGGATCGACGGTGCGGGCAACCGGCAGGACATTCTCGTGGATAATAATCGCGGCTTCCAGATGGGCACCTCGCACGTGACGGCGCCGCAAGGCAACGGCACGATGGAAACAGGCAACTTCTGCCCGCACAGCAATTGCCAGCGGTGTTATAATACCACCACCATCATGCTGGGCATCAATGCGAAACGTTATGTGTTCCGCACGCATGGCGAGCTGTCCTGCACGCGGCCGATCCAGTCGGTGCACCCCGGAGGGGCGCTGGTCCTGTATGCCGATGGGCATGTCACGTTCTTGCGGGAGAGCTTGCCGCTGCAGATTCTGAAGAATCTGGCCAACCGCGACGACGGGCGGGCAATCGACGATGGCACCTAGCGCGCGGCGCGGCGTGCCGGACCGAGCGCGTCCGCAGCGCACCGCTGCGAGCGCGTCCCTCGCGCGGGGCACGCCCAAACCTTCCAGTGAGCAGCCCGGTCCGGGTCGGCGTGAGGATGTCCACCATGCGAGGAGCTTTGCGGTCGGGAATGTGCAGCCTGGGGCGGCTTGGGTTCGTCCTGCTGGCCACCTGGATCGGCTGTGGAGGACCGGCCCAAGGGCAGGTTTCCGGGAAGGTCACGTTTCGCGGACAGCCAGTCACCGAGGGGAAGATCACGTTTCTTCCCCTGGGACCGGGCCACCCGGCGGAGGCCGACCTGCAAAGCGACGGAAGCTACCGGGTGCAAACGATCGACGGCGGACTGGTGGTCGGCGACTACCAGGTCTTGATCAATCCGCCGGTGGTCCTGGTCGATACGGACCCGGGCAAATCGCCGCCCTCCCCGATGGAAAAGCCGGTCAAGAACATCCCCCCCCGCTACCGCAACCAGGGATCACCCCTGAAAGTGACGGTCCAACCCGGCCCCAACACGTTTGATTTCGATCTGACACCTTGACCATCCTCCACGATGCACTGCACGCCGCCGCACCACGCGCCGATTCTCTCGTGAGCGAGAGCGACGCCGCCTCGCCGCCAGACGATGCCGCCCGACCCACGCCGCATTGGGCAGCGACGCGGGAGGGGGCGTGGGCTGAGCCGGCCAGCGCGGCCGGCATTTCCGGTCGAGCCATCGCGCGCTGGCGGGGGATGTATCGCATCGTCGTTTGGCTGGTGCTGGCGGGCTGTGCCGCAAGCGGATGGGCCTGCCGCCGGCCCGTGCCTCCCCTCGCCGGGTACCTGACCGTCACGCTGCGTTCGACCCAGGGAGGCCAGGCCCGCTCGCTGGCCGAGGCCGGCCCGGTTCCCGCCGGGCACGGCGATCTATTTACGGTGGATGCCCGCCTCAGCCAGCCGGCGTTCATCTACTTGGTCTGGCTGTCGGCCGACGCGCGCGTGGTGCCGCTGTACCCGTGGAATGACGATACGCTCCAGGTGCTGGACGTGGCGCAGCCGCCTCCCACGCGGCGTCCGACGCATTTCGTGATGTGCCCCGCGCAGTCCAGCAGTTGGACGCTGGGCCGGCAGGACGGCACAGAGACCTTGCTCCTGCTCGCCCGCCGCCAGCCGCTGACCGACGCCCAGGCGCTGGCGAAGCTGCTGACCGAGGCGGCGCTGCCCAGCGACCCGTCCCTGACGCAGCCGCAGTGGGTCACGCTGCAAGGTGCCGGGCCAGACCAGGCCGTGTGGCGTGCGCAGGGGCGGCACGATGCGGTGGCGTCGCGCTCCGAGGGCGGACCGCTCGATGACCTGCTGCGGAAGCTCGGCCAGCAGTTCGAGCTGGTGCAGGCGGTGCAATTTCCCCATCGGGGCCAGGCGGCGGAAGCGGCGGCGCCTCCGTAAGCGACGTTACGATTCCGCTTTTGAGGCCAGCAACGCTTGCACCTTCTCGATCAGGGCCTGGGGCGAAAACGGCTTGGTCAACAGGTGCACCGTCGCTTGGATCAGCCCGTGGCGAATGGCGGCATCGTCGGTGTAGCCGCTCATGAACAAGACCTTCACGTCGGGATACTGCACCAGCACCTGATCGGCGAGCTGACGGCCGTTCATCCCGGGCATTACCAGGTCGGTCAGCAAGAGGTCGAGCGGACCGCGGTGGCTCGCCAGCAGTTCCAAGGCTTGGGCGGGACTGTCGGCTACCAGCACTTGGTACCCCTGGCGTGCCAGCACCGTCCGCACCAGCCCGCGCACGCCGGCTTCGTCCTCGACGACGAGGATCGTGCCTGCACCTGTCGCGGCGGGCGGCAGACGCTCTTGCGGCGGCGAAGGGGCCTGGGACGCCTCGACGCGGGGAAAATAGAGCCGGAAGCAGGTGCCCTGGCCGACCTGGCTTTCCACTTCGATCTGGCCGCCCGCCTGTTGCACGATGCCGTAGACGACCGCCAGCCCCAGCCCCGTGCCGCCGCTGTTTTCCTTCGTTGTGAAGAACGGCTCGAAAACATGAGCCTGGACCTCCGGCGGCATCCCCTCTCCGGTGTCGGCGATGGCCAGCTCGATCCACTCCGAGGGGTCGGACGCGGTCCGCGACGCCGCCGGCAGCGGACGATGCGGGACGCGCCGGGTGCGGATCGTCAGCCGGCCACCGCGGGGCATCGCGTCGCGGGCATTGACCGCCAGGTTGATCAGCACCTGGCTGAGCTGGCCGGGGTCCAGACGCACCCACCCCAGCGGCTCCTCCAGATCGGTCGCCAGCACGATATCTTCTCCGATCAGCCGCCGCAGCAGCCGCTCGGTTTCGCGCACGAGCTGGTTCAGGTCCAGCACCTGCGGCTGCACCACGCTCCGCCGGCTGAAGGCCAGCAACTGGCCGGTCAGCCACGCCGCCCGCTCCCCTGCTTCGGCGATCGCCGCGACTGAGTCGTGCAGCGGATCGTGCTCGGGGTGGGCATCGCGCAGCAACTGGGCGTGGCCGTTGATCACCGTGAGCAGGTTATTGAAGTCGTGGGCCAGCCCGCCGGCCAGCCGGCCAATCGCCTCCATCTTCTGCGACTGCAAAAGCTGGGCTTCGAGCTGCTTGCGGCCGGTGATATCGACCATGATCCCCCGCAGCCGCACCGCCCGACCTGCTTCCACTTCGACCGTGACGATGTCGTGCAGCCAGACCGTCCGGCCGTCGGCGGCGATCATGCGATATTCCAGATCGTGGTCGCGGCCCGCAGCAGTCGCCAGGCGGCACACCTCAACGGCCGCGGTGCGGTCCTCCGGGTGGATGTGGTCCCGCCAGAAATTCGGGTCCTCGAGCCAGCGCTGGACCGGGTAGCCCAGCAGGCGCTCGGCCTTCTGACTGACGAAGGTGAAGCGGAACGTTTCCGGATCGGCTTCCCAGACGATGCCGTCGATCGACCGGATCAGGCTGGTCAGCTCCTGATGCCTGCGGCGGAGAGCCTCTTCTGCCTGGCGGCTTTCGGTGATGTCTTGTGCTGCGCCGTAAATCCGCACCACACGCCCTGCGGCTGCGTCCCACACCGGCATGGCATAATCGCGCAGCCAGCGGACGCGCCCGTCCGGCGCGACGAAACGCATCGTGCACACATCGACATGCCCGCCTAGCAGCCGCTGGACATGGGCCGTGGCCAGCGACAGGTCTTCCGGATGCACCATCGACTGCCAGCCGCCCCGGGCGGCGACCTGGGGCTGCGTCAGGCCGAACACGCGCGTGAACGAATCGCTGATCCACTCGCCGCGGAGGGTTCCGTCCGGTTCGACGCGGAACGAGTAGGCATAGTCGGAAATCAGCTCGGAGATGTGCCGGTGGCGCTCCTCGCTGTCGCGTAGCGCCTGGTGGTCCAAGGCGCGCTCGATGGCCAGGCCGGCCAGATAGGCCCAGCGCTGCAGGTCCGTCAGCTCCTCGGCGGTTGGCGAACGCGGCTGCGAGTAATAAACGGCGAAGGTGCCCAGCGTGTGCTGCCCGCGTCCGCAGATCGGGATCGACCAGCACGCCGCCAGGTCGTGCTGCCGGGCCAGCTCCTGATACCCCTCCCAGCGGGCATCATGGGGAATGTCGACCACCAGCACCGGCTCGCCGGTGTAGGCCGCCGTTCCACAGGAACCGACCTTCGGGCCGATCCGCAGGCCATCGATCGCACGGCAGTAGGCCTGGGGCAGGCTCGGGGCGGCCGCGTGCCGCAACCGGTCTCCTTCGAGAAGCAGCACCGAGCAGAGAGCGGGCGGGTAGAGCTGCTCGTAATGCCGGCAGAGACGCTCCAGCCAGGGGCGCAGCGGTTCCCCGGTGACGATCTGCTGCAACAGTTCGCGCTCGGCCGCCTCCCGCCGTTCGATCTGCCGCTGGTGGGTCTGATCGCGGAACACCAGAACGACGCCGGTGATCTCTCCGCGGTCATTGCGGATCGGCGCTCCTGCATCCGCGATCGGAATCTCCCGCCCGTCGCGGGCCAGGAGCATCGTGTGGTTGGCCAGCCCGATGACAATGCCTTCCTCGAGCACGCGGGCCACGGGAGAAGTGACCGGCTGACGGGATTCTTCGTTGACGATCCGGAACACTTCGTCCAGCGGCCGGCCGCGGGCCTTTTCGCTGGACCAGCCGGTCAGCGCTTCGGCCACCGGGTTGAGCAGTTCGACCCGCCCCTGGGCATCGGTCGCGATCACGGCGTCGCCGATGCTTTGCAGCGTGGTCCGGAAGCTTTCCGTCTTGAGCCGCAACATCTCCTCGGCCAGCCGGCGCTCGGTGATGTCCCGGATCACCTGGGCGAAGCCGACGTGCTGGCCTGCGTGGTCGCGAAGGGCGGTGAGCGTCGCGATGGCCCAGAAGACGCTGCCGTCCTTCCGCTGCCGGCGGGCCTCGACCTCATGCCGGCCCGCAACCAGGGCGGCCTGAAGCTCCGCGTGCGGCGCCTCGCCTGCTTCCTGCGAAAGGTACAGGCGCGCGACAGGCTGATCCAGAATCTCCTCGGCCCGGTAACCGAAAATCCGCTCCGCACCCGGATTCCAGCTCGCGATCTTCCCGGCCGAGTCGAGCATGAAGATCGCGTAATCGTGGACCGACTCGACGAGAAGTCGAAATGGATCGGCCGCATGATGGGCCAGCGCTGTCGAAAAGAGCGGACTTCGGCCTTCGCCTTCGTTCGGCATCCGTCCAGCCTCCGCTCATCTTGGGACCGTCCGCAGGGGAGACTCTACGGCACGACGCGGCGGTGTGCGCTGGGTTTTGTGCCCGCTTTTGCGCAGACCCTGGGCCGTCGCCTCAAGGGACGCGAGTCGACCATGCACTGCTCACCAGGCCAGACCGCGGCACGCTAGTTTAACCGCGCGCTTGGCGTGCGGTTTTCCGCACACAGCCCCTCGGACGGGGCTGGCTGCTTTGCCCGACCCGCACAGATTCCGCGCAGGGCCCCCCTGGCCCGCTCACATCGACTTCGCCACTGCGGTCGCCGCCGGACGAGTCGCCGCCCGCGAACTCGCGAGCAGCCATGGGTGTGGTCGTCCGCATGCCCTCCGTTCCGCCCGTGGCGGTTGATCGGCGCGTCTTGACAAGTCCGGCACGTCCTGGCCCAGCCGCCCGGGTCGGTTGCCTGCGGCCACGTCGGCCTCTCGCCGTCACCAGCCCTTCTGGATCACGTACTTGACCAGGTCGGCCACGCGGCAGGAGTAGCCCCACTCGTTGTCGTACCAGCTTACGAGCTTGAAGAAGCGCGAGTTGAGTTCGATCCCTGCGCCGCGGTCGAAGATCGAGCTGGCGGAGCTGTGGATGAAGTCGCTGCTGACGACCTCCTCGTCGGTGTATTCCAGAATGCCCTTCAGGTACGACGTGCTGGCCCCCTGCATGGCGGCACAGATTTCGGCGTAGCTGGTGCTCTTGACGGTGCGGACCGTCAGATCGACCACGCTCACGGTCGGCACGGGCACGCGGAAGGCCATGCCGGTGAGTTTGCCTTTGACCTCCGGGCAGACCAGCCCCACCGCTTTGGCGGCACCGGTCGTGCTGGGAATGATGTTCTGCGCGGCGGCCCGGCCTCCTTTCCAATCCTTGCGGCTGGGGCCGTCCACGGTCTTCTGCGTGGCCGTGTAGGCGTGCACGGTGGTCATCAGACCTTCCTCGATGCCGAACCCCTCCTTGAGCAGGACATGCACCAGCGGAGCCAGGCAGTTGGTCGTGCAGCTCGCGTTGGAAATGATGTGGTGGTTCTTCGGGTCGTACTTCTCCTGATTGACGCCCATCACCACGGTGATGTCCTCCCCTTTGGCCGGGGCCGTGATGATCACCTTTTTCGCCCCGGCCGTCAGATGTCCCTTGGCCTTCTCCGCGTCGGTGAACAAGCCGGTCGCCTCGACCACCAGATCGACGCCCAGCGCCTTCCACGGCAGCTCGGCCGGCGATTTGGCACTGACCACCTGCATCTCGTCCCCGTTGACCACCAGAACGTCGTCTTCCGCCTTGTCCGGCGAGGACTTCCGCGTCTGGTACGTGGCCGGGAAACGCCCCTGCGTCGTGTCGTATTTCAGCAGGTAGGCCAGGTTGTCGGCTGGCACGATATCGCCCACCGCCACGACATCCACCTCCTTACCCTTGCCGACGATCCCCTGCTCGAGCATCGCCCGGTACACCAGCCGGCCAATCCGCCCAAACCCGTTGATGGCGATCTTGATGGTCATCGTCTATTCCCCGGAAAAACGATCTTTGTTGTCGCAAACGCTCAACGCCAAAGCTCCCTGGCACCGCAAACTTCATCAGCCGTTCATCTTGCGAACACAGTCCACCGTTTACCTTGCGATCCACTACACCCCAGGACCCTGGCTGGCCGACATTAAATGCTTTCGCGGAAGACCATCCAGGCTGCTGTTGCCCGGCACATCCGCCGGACACGTCTAGGAAAAAACGGCACTTTGGGATGGCGTCCCGCATC
>Ga0073932_1007895_pt1 | contig 10085 bp, 5 predicted proteins | sample DewCreD2012metaG_FD_76967 | JGI IMG/M metagenome (GOLD analysis project Ga0073932, IMG submission 76967) | Hot spring sediment bacterial and archeal communities from British Columbia, Canada, to study Microbial Dark Matter (Phase II) - Dewar... ...
ATTAGTTTGTATAAACGAGCTTTTAGTAGTTTATTATTTGTATTTTTAAGTAATGAAAAGATGTTATCTAATGCTATTTGATAATCTTTACGTTCTACACACCAACTTAGTATTTCGTCAGATGATAAATTATCTTCTTTAATAATTATGTTAGCAATATTATTCAAATTTATCTCTTTGCATAAGTCAGAATAAATTCTAAAAAACTCCTCATAATCCATCGATTCTAGAATCTCTTTTAATGAAAGCCGACAAGATTTGCGCCATTCACTAATTTGATTTTTATCACCTTTCTGAAGGATAAGGGAAACATTCATTGCTTCGGAGGCATTTTTATCAAATGGAAAAAGTTTTGCATTCCATAATTCGTGTCTTTCATTACAATCCCAGAGATCAGATATTTCTATATCATTTTTATCCATCCAATTGGTAAATGATTGATTAAGAAATGTGATGTCATTATCATTTAAATTTTTTTTGAAGTTATCATCAATGCCATATATAATTGATACCCAACCATTTTCATTGTAAATAACAGGAACATTGGTTAGGCATATTCCATACTGTAGGTCTATCTTATCATGATTATTTAATATACCTGTTAGTATGTTTTCACCACCAAGTAAAATCTTCCCATTAAGATGACAACCTTCGATAAAGCAAGAACCTTCTGAATATATTCCTGATGTGTTAATAATAGAATTATAAACAAAAGCATTTGTTAAGCCTGTTTTATCTAAAACTTTTGTTTTGCTAAAGTTCTGAAATCTATATGTTGATGATGTATAATTAACAGTATGAAAGTTTTGTATCAAGTGTTTACTTGTCCCTAAATGGAAAAACTCGCAAAAAGGCAATATATTGACAAAGAACTGCATATTTCTCAAATTATTTAGAGATGGATAATAGTCTGATATATGATTCTTTCCTAATACTGCATAGGGTATTTCTTTATATATATCTAGTTGAGCTTTGGAATTGATCAAGCTTTCACAAAGACTATCTTTTTCTATTGAAACCAAGTCTTTTTTTATAATTATGCCAGACATATCCATTATAGCTTTTATTACATCTATACCAAAATTCATTACTCCTGTATCTACAAAAGCCCTTTTTGCAGGATCGAAGCCATTACAACTTTCTAATTCATCACAGGAAGGTTTTTGAATAAAGTCTTTTACTAATTTAGGTTCACATATTCCAAAATGATGACATTGATCGATTATATATACTCCATGATTTGACGCAGTTTCTATATTATCAGGATAAGCTAAGCCAGTTATGCCATATTTGCTAAATATTATTTCACTTGGATCAAAACTGAGTAGAACATCACCAGAGGCTATAATCACCTGACCTTCATCCAAATATGGCAATAGCATGAGATTCCCAAGTATCAATTCTAAAATTGATATAAAGACGCTATTTCTACATTCTTCTTGCTGACAAATAGAGGAAAATTCAGTTGGCAAAGGCATGAATATCTTACCAATAGCAGAATAAGCAGGTATTCTTTTGCTATCTCCTCCTGAATGAAGGATTAATATGCGTTTTCCTTTAAATAATTCATAAGGGGATTGGCAGTTTGGATTTTCTTTATATAGATATTCAGATAGCTTATAAAGGACATATATCGTGCTTCCGCCAGAACCAATGCGTTGTCCATTGGGATCTGAAATTACAAAATATCTTGTCTCTTTTGGTAAACTTTCATTTTCTATACGCCATTTTAACTGTTTTCTATAACCATGAGCTTGATATTCATTTGCAGATGTTATAACACAAATATCATATAATTTTCCATTAGTATAATTATTGCTCAGGTTCTTATCAAAAGATAAAGAATCCATTCATATTGCCTCAAATTATTAAATAATAAAAATAGTATGATTGAAATGCATGTGATAGAATGAAAGGAAATAATCATATATAAGGAAATAGTAGTGATTATTCATTATCGTCTTTATGTTGATAATAATAATTATAATAACGACGATAGTAATATCCATATTGCCTTGTCATATCAACATCAGTTAAAACAACTCCGATGATCCTAGCATTTACATCATCTAGCATTTCCTTTCCATGAAGGGCTAGTTTACGTCTGGTTTTGCCAGAATACATCGAAAGCAAAACTCCATCCGCTTCTTTGCTCAATGCAATAACACCTGCAACTACTAACAATGGAGCTGAGTCAATTATGATTAGATCAAATTTTTCTTTTAGACTCTCCAATAAGTTTTGCATTTTCTCAGAACTAAGCAAGGCATCTGAATTTGGAACACTCGATCCGCAGGGAAGTAAATACAAATTTTCAATGACAGTTGGGCGGATACTATCATGTATTATAGATTCAAACTCGCCATTATCTAATAAATTATCAACAGTCAACAAATCAGCAAGACCGGGTTTGCGATTCTGTTGAAATATACGATGTATCATAGGACGTCTTAAATCTGAATCTATCAAAAGCACTTTCATACCTGAACGTGCCTTAATAATAGCAAGGTTACTAGATGTTGTCGTCTTTCTCTCTCCGGGGACCACGCTTGTAACTAGAATTGTCTTTACGGGACTATCCATATTTGCATACTTTATACTCATCGCAAGATTCCAATAATTTTCAACCGCAGGTGTTTTCGTAGAACCATTAGGAGAATAGATTAAACTATGACTAAGTAATTTTAAAATCTCCTTATCTGATTTTCGCGAAATCATGCGTTTAAATGATTTTTGATGAGCAACATTATCACCTTTCATAGAAGTCAAAACTAGATTATCTCGTTTTTTAATGGCTGTTACTGGCACATTGAACGGACCAATTTCTGATATAAGTCCCAAAACTGGTAACTCCAAATATCTTTCTACATCTTCTTTAGTTTTGATGGAATCGTCAATATATTCCAAAAAGAATGCAACACCTAGCCCTAATGCCAACCCAAATAAAACAGCGGTAATAATTATTTGATTCTTCTTTGGTGATATTGGAACAGTTGGCAAACCAGCATTTTCAATTATACTAAGACCTGCGCCTTTCATTTGTTCCATTAAGCGAACATCTTGATATTTACTTGCTAATGACGCATAGGACTGCTCGTAAATTCTTGATTGGCGTTCTAGTCGAATTAATTCTACTTGCTTTGATGCTAGTTCAGGGTGATCCTCTCTAAATTTCCTTAACCGATCATTTAACAACTGCCCTTTGGTTTCTAATCCTTTTAGTTCAACATTTACGGCGATATATTGTTCTGTAAGATTCTGCAATTCTGTAATTGGATCAAGTGTTGTTGCCCCAGGACTATCTAAAAGTTTATTAAATTCACTTTTTAGCTGTCCTTGCGTTGTCTCTATTCTCTTACGCAGAGCAATAACCTCAGGGTCTCTTTCTGTACTAGTTTGAAGTTTAGCACTTAAATCTAATTGTAAATTGATTAGTCTACTTTGAAGTTGCTCAATCTGTGGTGAGACTGATTCAACGGAAGAAGACTGAACAAATTTCTTTTTTTCTGCAATAAGTTCCTCTAATGTCTTTAATTGAGTTCTTTTGAGTTCAATATCACTCTCAATTTGCAAAACGCTTGTCTGTAATTCTCCGAGTTTTCCTATAAGACCACTTGTAATATTTCCTGTTTCTGTTGGAACTAAACCTTCTCTGTCTCGAAACTGATTCAAAGCTTTTTCTGTTGCCTGCATCCTTTCTTCTATTTGACTTAGTTGCTTTCCAAGAAATTCTGCACCTTGATTAATCTCGGCTTTTCTAAGTTCAAAAGTCTTCTCTATTAAAACTTCTGCCGCTGTATTTGCAATTATCTGAGCTTGCTTTGGATCATTAGCTGATGCAATAACAGAAATAGTATAATTTTTTTCGTCCTCCTGTAGCTTTATTCTACCTGCGATTTGCGAAGGAGCAATACTATAATTATATTTTTCCAAAATATGCTTGCTCATCAACTCAATGGAAGGGCGACTCCTTAGTATTATATCCATGTTCATAGTTGGTCTATAACTATAAAAACCCATCATCCCTCCAGTTCCCAACAAGCTACCCGGTAATTGCTCATAGGACATATCACGCATTATAAGTGCGCTTGTTTGATAAACTGGTATGGCAGTTTTTATTTGATATATAGATACACCTATACCTATAACTATACCTGCAATTATAAACCATTTTCTAATCAATATTATCTTAAAAAAATCATGTAAAGTAAATTCTTTTGTCGGTTTATATGGATTCTTTATATTTTTTTTATTTTCTAACATTCATATCTCCAATTTCTATCGCCAACGTCCTATTATAATATAAAAAACTGTAAAAATAGTCGATATTTCAGATGAAGTCCTAACAATAGTTCTCCAAACAGATTCAGATGATCTTTGCGGAATAAAAACCATGTCTCCCATAGATAATTCTGGTAAATCTTTAATATCACCACTTTTTAGGACTTTTTGTAGATTAAAATTTTGGGATTGTTTATAAACATCTGAATTTGTCTTGTTTGAAACAATAATAATTTTCTTTATATCAGCATTAGATGTATATCCACCAGCAATTTTTATAATATCTAAAAGATTACAACTTGTAGAAACTTGATATGTTCCGGGCTTGGCTACTTCACCCATTATGTCTATACTCATTGTAGATAAGAATGCCTGATGTATAGGTGGAATGATTTTAGTATTTTTTGAGAGAGGAACAAATATATTATCTCCCTCCATCAAAATTGGATTTAAATTAAGATCATTAGTAGAAAGATAATTTTTTATATTAACAGTATTTTGTGTTGTTGTTGAATTATTGGGATCAATTCGGACAACATTTATACTATCAATAACTGCATCATCAGCAAAACCGCCTGCTTCATAAATGGCATCCAGAACTCGGGAACCTTTCTTTACAGCATATTTGCCAGGTTTTGTTACTTGCCCCGAAACACTTACCATAAAAGGAGGTTCGTCTTCTGGTTTTGTTGGAACAAAAACCATATCTCCGAGATTTACAATTGGATTAGAAGATAGATCACCATCATTTAAAAATTTCTCAAAGTTCACACTTTTCCTAGAAATACCTTCATCGGATGCACTTAATATATATATATCTTTTGCTGATGATGTATTACTTAATCCACCAGCTAATGCGATTGCTCTAACAAGAGACAAAGGCTTTTCTACCTCCTTAATACCTTGAGAGTTTACCGCACCAAAAAAGGCAATGTAATTGTATTCACTTGTTTTTGAAAGACGGGGAACAATTATAACATCATTAGTCTTGAGAACTGGATTTGATGAAAGCTCGTTATTTTCAATAAAACGATCAAAATCAATAAGAATTTCTGTCTTTTTTTCTGTTTTAGTAATTATATCTTCTTCTGTGCGAATTAAACGAATACGTTTTGTATTTGATAATTTGGTAAAACCACCTGCCCTTGCTATTGCTTCCTGAACAGTAGTTCCTTCTGGCACTTTTACGAAATTCGGCGATAATACCTCACCTAGGACATGAACATTAAAACCTTCAGACGGACTGAGAGATACAAATACAGAAGGATTTATAAGATACTCTTTCAAACGATCTGTTAATATTTGAGAAATTTGATTTGCAGTTTTTCCAACGACTTGAACGGAACCAATCGGCATTGGTAAGGTTATATTGCCATTTGAGTCAACAAATACTGTGCCAGATAAAGATTCTCTCTCCCATACCGTAATCATAACAGTATCACCTTTTTTGGCAACATATTCCTCAGTTGGTTGGAACTGAATCATCATTAATAATAATATAGCTAATTCTATCATTTATAACCTCTTTGATATTTTATAAATACATACATATATTCTGTTCTGATAATTTCTATTGTATATTACAAAAATTATGCCATTATTTAAATTCACATATAAAATCTTCTTTTTTGCGATTTTTTATAATTCCATTCTTATACTCACTATGATCAAAATGCGACATTCTACTATAAACATGAATGATTAGTAAATTAATGGTCGACTAAAGCAATCTTCATATTTATGATTCTTACCATATTTACTGCTATTTTTATTATAATCAACATGACAAAATACGTCAATGATAATTAATATGTTATTATGTCATAATTAATGATATAAATCCGCTATTTCAAATGATTTTTGTGCATTTACTATACCATATCCAACAAACTCATCAGGCATATTAAAATGTGAAGAACCATTAAATATTAATTTGCGTATATCATCAGGGCTTTGATAACCAACCTCCATAAGTAAAGCAACTATGCCTGTCACATGCGGAGTCGCTATACTTGTTCCAGAGACTCTTTGCCATTTTCCGCCTTTGTCTGCAACTTGTATCCAATCACCGGGAGCCAACACCCCATTGTATTTTAGTTCAGAACCATAATTTGACCAAGACATTCTATTATCGTCCATTCCTGAACCACCGACGCAAATTGCAACATTATTTCTGGCAGGATAAAATATGCCATATTGCCCTTCGTTGCCTGTCGCAGAAATTACACAAATTCCTTCAGAAGACAATATATCGATGGCTTCAGCCAATGCGATTGATTTTTGATCAGAACCGAGACTCATATTTATAATCTTAAGCCCTTCCCTAATTGCCCATTGACATCCATCCAATATATCTGATATATAGCCTCTACCTTCACTATTCATTACCTTAATTGAGCATAAAATCGATTCTGGAGCAACGCCGACAATTCCAATATTGTTCTTTCTGCTTGCAATGACAGAAGCAACATAAGTGCCATGATTATTGTCATCTCTAAATGATTTACCTGCAATGGCGTCAAAACCATCAGCAACTACACCTATTAAGTCAGGATGGTTTGTGTTTATGCCTGTGTCCATAACACCTATTTTAACATTTTTCCCTGTGGCTATATTCCATATTTCTGGCGCTTTAATCCGCTTTAGTCCCCAATCTATGTTCTCATTTTGATTAATTAATGTATATTTTTCTCCAATCAAAATTTTGGGACATTCAATATCAAGCATAAATAATTCGTAATCAAGTTCAATATATCTAATATAAGGTATTAATCTTAAATTTTCCTCCTGAATATCGGTAAGCTTACACGAAACACCATGAATTATATCAAGCGTTTTCCTTATTTCAATCCCATCTGATTGTAGCTCTTTAATCATTTGATGAAGATCAACATCCCAATTAAAAGATACAATAAATCGGTCTGAACCTCTAAAAAAAGATAAAAAATCACCACACCCCATAAAGATTATAGAAATCATTATAATTGTTATTAGAATTGATATTATTTGACTATTCATCTAATTTTCTCGAAAATTTATTATAATACTATTTCTCTATTGAAATACATCATTTGACAGCAGTTTTGGTAGTTTAAATAATTTGCTTTACTATGCCAAAATCATCAAAAGCCTATTTTTATTATGATAAACCTTTCAATATAATAATAACCAATTACATCTTTTTTCAGCTTAACAGTAATTATATCATACTGAATTTCAGAAATCTATTTCCTATAATGGATTCATAAGGGTAAATTCATTTATATTAAGTTTTTATGAGGATTGTGGATGGCTTTTTATGAACAATAATTTAGGACAGATACTAATAAAATTTTCTGTTTGACTTTCATTTAAGTTATATATATAATGGATATAATGAAAATTTATGGTAGTATGTTTTATTTGGAGAGATTTTCTTATTTTCATATAAAAAAATGACTTATGCTTATTTATGCAGACTTTAAATCCGTGAGGGGTTGGATTATTTAGGCTGTATGAGTCTAGGGAGAGTATATAAATTCCCTTTTTTATATCCCAAGATAAGCACAAGTCATATAGTCCATTTTTCACACAATTAGACGATGGGAGATAAAAAAGGTTGAATCTAACTTATAAATATTCGAAATTTAATGATCCTAAAATAGAGAAATCCCTCCTATTGTTAGATAAAGAAACAAATGAAAATGATCAAAATTTATTTAACAATGATTTTCATGATTCAGACTGCATTAATATATATCTTCGCCAAATAGGCAGAATATCGCTTCTGTGTCCTGAAGAAAAAGAAAAAATATTTGAAATACTAATACTCGCATCAACTAATCCAAGCGAGATTGATAAAAAAGAAATATATCAAGCTAAGATGAGGTTGTTTGAAGCCAATCTTCGACTTGTAGTTAAGATCGCTATGAAATACAAAAATCTGGGTTTGTCTTTTCTTGACCTTATTCAAGAGGGAAATATTGGATTAATGAAGGCAACAGAGAAATTTAATCCAGAAAAAGGATACAAATTTACCACGTATGCTACTTGGTGGATTCAGCAAAGCATGATGCGAGCATTGACAGATTATAGCAGGACGATCCGCCTTCCTGCCCATATTGTTGAAATTTTGAACCGTATAAATCGTATTACAGAAAGATTTAAGCAGAATTATGATGTTATGCCTACAATTGAGGAAATCTCAAAAGAGACATCAATTCCAATAGAAAAAATATGCAAAGTTATGAAATTTTCACAAAGCGTTACATATCTTGATAATCCTATTGATGAAGAAGACAGAAAGTGCATTATAGACACTGTCCAAAATGAAGACTTTCCATCACCGGAAGATAATGTAATATCAGAGGCAATTAAGGAATACTTAGATGATGCCCTAAGTAGTCTATTGCCTCGTGAGGCAGAAATCATCAGACTGCGTTTTGGTTTATATGATGGCAAAATTCATACATTAGAGCAGATTGGAATGAAATTTGGTATAACACGCGAGAGGATAAGACAAATAGAAAAAAAAGCTATAAATAAGTTACGCCATCCAAAAAGATGCAATAAATTGGCTGATTTCCTTGAAAACTAGAAGTTAATAACTAGGTAATTTATGGATTTAGAAGGAGGTGATTAATAATTAATAAAATTATATGTGTTTTCTAACATAAATATTGGCTTTTTCTTATTAAAGAAAGAGGGTATTGGTTATGAAAAAAGTATTTATTGGTTTATTTACATTCTTAATGGTATTATCAGTTGCAACGGTATACTCTGCTGATCCAACAAAAGGGACACTTAGGATGAGCGGAGATAACACTTGGGAAGCCTATATTGATGGTGAAAAGGTTGGTGAAGGTGCAGACTGGCAGAAAGTCGGAATATATAACTTTAGTATAAAAGGTGGTTCTTTTGTGGTAGCAATTCACGTCCATGATGCAGAACCAGGGGCATCTGGCAAAGGCGGTTTTCTTGCTGATATAATACTTGATAATAAAGTATATATCGCTACTGGTGATAAAGATAAATCGGGTGTGCAAACATGGAAATGCAGTGACGATGCAGGTTATATGAAAAATAAGGATTGGATTAATCCAAAATTTGATGACTCAAAATGGATGGAACCTACACTTTATGAACAATTTGGTGCAGGAATATGGGGGTTTGGCGCTGGTGCTATGAAAGCAAATGGATTGCAAGAACCTGATTGTAAAGCCTTCTGGTGCTGGGCTGGACCAAACGATGTTGCTGATGAGGTTTTTTTCCGATATAGTTTCGGAACGAAATTAGCTGTTGAGGATAATGGAAAAGCTACAACTACATGGGGAACAATAAAATCATATTTTTAAAAATGAAAGGAAATGCCATGAGAAGATTTTTTACTTGTTTTTTTGTCGTTTTCTTTGTTTTTGTTATATGTTTCTGTGCATCGGCAGCAAATAAACTTCGAGTAAGTGGTGATAATACTTGGGTTGCCTTTGTAAATGGTGAAAAAGTTGGTGAAGGAAATGACTGGCAGAAGGTTGGAGTATATAATTTTAGTTTGAAAAATGGTGGCGCTGTCATCGGTTTATATGTCCATGATGCTGAACCCGGTGCCACTGGTAAGGGAGGAGCGCTTGCTGATATTGTCCTTGATGATGGAAGATATTTCGGCAGTGATAAAACATGGAAAGCAAATGCTGGCAAACCAATAGCAGAACGCAAAGACGGCTGGGAAAAGATGGATTTTGATGACAGTAAATGGGAATCCGCAACACAGATGGATCAGTTTGGTGCAGGAATATGGGGCTTCGGTGCTGCTACTATGAAAGCCAACG
>Ga0073932_1007897_pt1 | contig 10082 bp, 8 predicted proteins | sample DewCreD2012metaG_FD_76967 | JGI IMG/M metagenome (GOLD analysis project Ga0073932, IMG submission 76967) | Hot spring sediment bacterial and archeal communities from British Columbia, Canada, to study Microbial Dark Matter (Phase II) - Dewar... ...
ATTTATTACCGACTATATCAATCCATGGATAGAATTTTGATAGAAATATTGGTGATGTCTCCGTAGCATTATTTAAGTTATTGTTTGCTTCGGTATCCCATGCGATAGTAGATGTTAGCGTATCGGTTGTAATGGTAAGATTGTAAGTGGATGCAACACTTTCGGTTGTAGGTTTTACATGGATAAGATATTCTCCTGGAGTAACTCCTGTCGCAAAATATCCTTTATCTTTTGCCTCAATGCTAGCGATTTCCTTTCCTGATGATGTATCAGGAAATCTATATAGCTTTATAACGCTAGTGATTGATTTATCAAGCCTCTTAAACATAATACCTAGCTGTCTTGGCATTAATAATGTCTGCGCATCTCTCTCAATTTTTATCCTGAACCAATCCTCATCAACTCCGTCTTTTGCATTGAAGCTTTCGCATATTATTGACTTATTGACAGGAATCGACATTGCTATTGCTTCTGAGTCATTCACAGGTCCGTAGGCGCCTATATTTTCATCTTCTTTCTTTATATAGTATGCTTTATTAGCATCTGTTATATGCCATTCTATATCTTTTGTGATAATTGATACTACCGCATTTGTAGAAAGAGATATGCCCTTAAAACTAAATTCCTGACGCAATTTTGTTGAGATAGACTTATTATTCAAATCCCCTTGATATTCCACAAGTGGGGCAGAAAAAATGATTTTTCCTTCGTCTGGTTCAGAGATTGGCTTATTATCGATTGTAAATATGCGAAAGGCTGGCGATATATCCTGTTGATCATTGCTATCAGCAGATTTCACATAAAAGCGATGTTCACCATTCGAAAGATTGTAATATGTGATATAGCGATCTTGTGTCCAGTTCCAAGCCTCACCATCGAGGCTATAATAAAAACCTTTAATTGATGGCAAACGTTCTGAATCATCAGATATTGTTGTCTTACCTGTCCACCAAAAGGTTACATCATTATAGGAAATATTGCCATTGGGACCAGATATTATAGTAGTATCAGGCTGGCTTAAAGCTAAAACTGAATTAATAGATAAATTTAAAACTAATAATATTAATATAAAGATAATATAGGATTTTATTTTCATTTTATTTATTGTTATGTAAAATTGTTTTCAATCTCTCATTTAAACGCATCAATTCACCATGATCGTAACCAACAGCATCTTGATACCAATAATATGTAGTTGCATAATCAACCCATCCACGATTATTATCTTTTAGCTCTTTTATTGTTTTTTGGAAATTTGCATTTTCTGTCCATTCATTTGACCAGTCAATTCTTAGATCAAAGTTTTTCTTAAATCTTATAACGTTTGAATCACGAAAACGGTATATGCTTAACATTGATGGAGATTCTGCCTGAACGAGATTCATACCATTATGCAAGCCAATAAATGCTTTCTGAAATCCCCAACTAAAGCCAAATGAATCTTCTGTTCCAAGATAATCCGCTCTTGGTATTTCTTCGTCATCAATCCTGACTTCGTTGTTTCCTTCCATTACAAAGTGGAATGACTTAAAATACGGTTCATCTGTGCATACGCTCCATGCGCGACCAATCAAATGCCCGTTTCCATCAACATGAAAGAAATGTTGATCCGTTTGTCCATGCAATTGAAAAGCAAATCGTTTCCATGTCGCATGAAAATATCCTAGATCGCCTTCCCATGAAGGCAGTTCCTCAAATTCAACAAAGCTATAATTTCCTAGATTGTATGGCGTTTCGTTCTTTATCACAACACGAGCAGATTTCTCAAATGGCATAGGTATAAAGCAATTATATGACTCAGGGGCTTTCTCAACAAAGGGCGTGCTAAAATGAATTGCTCTGCCACAACAGCCATCAGCAAAGAAATCGCCTATTGGAACACGCACTGCAGGAATCTCAACATCATTATAATAAATTTCCAGCATAACTCCACGCGCACATAATGCTTTTCTATCTTCGCCAGACAATTTGTCATCATGGATAAAATGCTGTGTTGAATGTATATTTGTTATGATAGCAGGTCCTTTAATATCAGCGATTGTGATGCTTCTGCCAGCGTCTAGCGTCTCCAATTCGGGATATGCGTCATAAGCCCATCCGCCATTTGTTGATCCAAATTTGCTGTTCTTTATCTTTGCTATATTTTTTATCATTATTACTCCTAACTATTTGTCAAATTAAAGCCTATAGCCCCTTCTCATATCGGAATAGCCTCTCTTAAAATACTTTCCCTTATTCGAGGTTTTAAGGTATCTTTCAATACCAGATCAACTTTAATGCCCAAGACATCACTCAGATAGTTTTCAAGCTCAATATAAGCGAAAAGATCAATGGTTTTACCAAACTCTACCAAAATATCTAGGTCACTACTTTCCCTCTGTTCATTATGAACATAAGAACCAAACAATTCAAGATTGCTGACTCCATATTTTGATGAAATATAAGGCATTTCGTGTCTCAATTTTAGTTTGAGCGACTCAATTCTGCTCATTTTTATTTTAACTCCATGAAAATCAATTGCCGCAATCCGAACAGACACTTTGATTTGATTACGGCAATATTATACCTATTTCACAGCTTCAGCCAATGTCTTGCCAATTTCTTTGCACGCATTAAGATCGCTATCGGATATTCTTCCGCCAGCAGAAACACCCTCCGCCAATTTTTTCAGCTTAAAGGCATTTCCTGCGATGCGCTCAAGGACTGCCATGACGGTATCTCCACCGCCTCCGCCTGTTGTAAATGCAACATAAGGCTTGCCGTCAACCTTGCCACGAGAAGGATAGAATGTCCTGTCAAAGAAATCTTTTAATCCGCCTGCGATATAACTAAAATAATCAGCAGAACCTAGCGCAATGCCATCGCAATCAACAAAATCCTCAAGCGTCGCCTCCAAAGCTTTTTTTACTGTGACTTCTGTTCCAGAAATGCTCTTTGCACCTTCTGCAACAGCATTAGCCATCTTTTCGGTATTTCCAGATAAAGTATGATATACAACTAAGATCTTTCCCATTTTGCTATTCTCCTCCTCATACAAAAATTCCCAAGTCTATAATTCAAATATAAACCTTCATAAATCAATTTAGTAATACCCATTTTGATAAAAAAACATCAGTTCAATATAAGAATGAACCACAAAGACAACAAAACACAAAGTCTCACAAGAAATTAAAGATTTAATCTTTAACATTGCATTTTTACAAGAAAACCATTTATTTTCAATAATCTATCCTCTGATTTCATCTGTTTAAAAAATCAGCGGTCTATTCCTTTTTTATAACGTTAAAAAGGTTTCAATCTTATTTCTTGCTTTGTGCCTTTGTGTCTTGGTGGTGAATACAATTTTTTACATCGAACTCACGTTAAAAAACTTGTAATTAATACTATTCATACAATAAATGATCTATAATGTCAAGGCAAAATGACTGAAACCAAGCATAAAGTTTAGTTTATTCAAACAAAGGAATACTATCAGGCAAGATTATTGAAAATTGGAATGGGATAATAAGGAAATAGCACATCATGTTATAATTGATAATGTTTATCTGAATAGTCTTATGCTATGTCTAAAATTATTTCTGAAGCTCAGCAGATATGGTTATTTAATTGAGGCATGGTCATAAATAAAGTCTTGATTTTGTTGAGTTTTTGAGATACTTCGCTTCTCTCAATATGACAAAATTTTGACAAAACTGACAAAAATTGTCATTCTGAAAGAGCAAAGCGATTGAAGAATCTTATCTTTTGAATTATGACCAACATTCATTTAATTTTCGCTATCATTCCAGCGGGAGCTTGAATCCATAAAGCATCCATTTTCGTAGAGGCGTATTGCTAATACACCCTTTGGAAAATTAGAGTAAATTTTTGGCAATTAAAAAATTATTCACATTTTACTTTGTTCATTTCGATATAATATAAGAAAGATTTCTTATCATAATGTTTGATAATTCGGAAAGTCAACAAATAAAATGATAATTTGTTTTATTTACCATACCAAACAAAAATTTTCATTATAAATTCTCAAAAAATCGCAAAATAAAGCCATTTTTTCCCCTTTAAAAATTCCTTTTTTTTCCTTTATTTTCCCTTTTTTCCTCTTTTCGCCCCATAATTCCATAAAAAATTACATTCTTTTCCTCCTAGCTCTATCCTCATCAGACTCAATATCAGCCCATATATATAAACCATTTGGAGACAATTTATCTAAAAGCTCATCAAATTCATATTGTAGCATTGGTCCCTCTATTAATATCGGCTTTTTCTTTTGCATTTTTAAAAATATAGGCATTAATTCAGTCACAGTGGGACCGTAAGGCTGTGGATCAATACTAACCTGAACAGCGGAAATGCTTGAATCAAGAACCGCATCAACCGTATGAAGCGATCCAGAATGTAGATGTATGGTTGAATATTCAAATCTTGAGACTATGCGTTCCTGATATGGAAGCATAAACTCTTTATAGTGATTTGGCGAAACAAGCGCAGATGCATCATCCTGCGTTCTCATTGACGTTCCCTCTGCCCAGATGCCGAAATAATTACAGTATCCACCATGAAAAGCAGGTGTTTTATCTAACTGAGCCTTTGCCATATCAGCGAATACATCAGCACATATAGACATAAGTGAATGAATCTTGTCTGGATACTCATATATGCCTGTGCAGAGATTATCTCCACCGATTAAGGCTTCCACCATATCACTAGGGCTACGCATAAGCGTATTTGATATTAGATAATTGCCTTTTGAATTACCAACAAGATAATCCACAAATTCCAAAAGCTTATCTTTCCAGCGTTTATCGGGTTTTATTGAATCAACGTGATTATACCAATCATTGCCAAATATATGTTCTGTTCTCATGCTGTGTGCCTGTCTGCTGACTCTTATCGGGCATCCAACAATCGCCTCCATCCAAGGAACTCGCAAATATGGTGCTTCAACATGAAATAGATCGCCATTAGTCTCAGGTTGTTCAGATGCTTTGTCATAAGTCCTATAAAATCTTTTCGGGTCAAGCATATCAGGCTCAAGATAGAAAACATCATCTTCCATCAGATTTCCATCAGGCAAAGGAAAACTCATAGGAGCAACCTGTTGACCATATATGCTGTTATTTCTTGTAACCTTGAGCAATGGCTTATCAACATCATCTTTGCGCCAAAAAGCCTTATGTCTCTCTAATAAATCATCTATATTTGGCATAAATACTCCCATTTTTTATCTGTGGCAAAAATTCCTATTCCTTACTTTCGGGATACGAATTGAAGTCAACGACATAATCCCACCAGTTATTTAGCTTTCCATCGGTTCTGCCCTGAGCTTTTGGCAAATGCCTAAACCACCATTTATGATGCTCTCTTATATCACCGTTTCCCCAATCTTTGCAGGTTACAATGCGCTTCTTGCTCGTTAAGTTTGGATAATCAAGCCAGTCATCACAGGAACTCCAGACCTCTGTTTTATTGCCCCAATCATAATCACTATCGCTATTGGGTGCAAAATGGACGTTTCCACATGCGGACTTATTCGGCGCAATTTTATCATACAAAGTAAACCTGTTCCATGCGTGAGTTTCCTCTGCCTCCCAACTTCCAAATACATGCCACATAATTGACTCGGTGCGATGACCGAAATCCTCAAGCATCTCGCCAACGCCACGTTCATAATTAAAGCCCATGATTATGAAAATCTTTGAGCAATCAACATCAGGAACAGGAGATGAGTTGCAGAAATAAGACCCTTTACCTGCCATCGTTGATTCCCAAAAGCCCAAAAATGGGGCGCCAAATAACCAAACCTCGTCAATCTCTCCGTTATCAACACGCCTATCAAGTTTATAATCAGCAATTATCGCTTTATAATCGACACCGTCAGGCTCATGCCATCCACTCCATTTGCGATAACATTCCATATAGCTTTCTTCGGTATATCTGAAACCATCAAGTTTTACAGGGAAAATATCATCATCTATCCATTCAACTATCTGGAAATTCGCATATCCTCCGCTACATTCCTTGAGATCATCAATATAGCCTTTTGCTAATTCATGAGGATCGTTCCATTTACAAACTTCGTGCAATCGCCTGTTTCCTTCTGATTCTATAATCGGATCATAGTTGATCACCATGACTTTAATATTCAATTTTTCCACATTTACTCCTTGTCCATTTATATTTTGATTTAAGCCACAACCGATAATTAATATCAATAAAAATGGCAGATATATTATTTCTTTCATAAATAATCTACCTCAATTTATATATTATTGATAAAGAAAACTGCATCGGTGCTGAATAATTATTTATAAATTCATATCCAAAACTGCCTGAAAAAGTCAAATAAGACATAACGGGAATATCAATTCCTAAAAGGATATGCCCCCCATATTTTATGTATTGATCATTTTCAGAATGGGCATAACTATTATCATCATGGTAGAAATTAGATTTTTCTCTTCCATATATAACAGTTGGTCCAAAACCAATGAAAGGTGATGTTATTTTGTTAGGAATATGACCGATTAATGTTGCTCGTATGGGAAATTTGCTAATATTTGATTCAATATTCTTAAGAAGAATCTCATCCCACCATTTATCAAAGATATGATAATATCCTGCGCTCATTTCTGCGCTTATATAATTTGTAAACCTAATGTTAGATTTTAAACCAAATTCCAATGGTGGACTATAATCACCGTCATTTTCACCCCATTTTAAGTAAGATATATACAGACCAACCCCTAAATTTCTTAATTCTGTTATCTGCAAATTATCATCAATAACCTTTGTTGGAGTTGGCTTATTCTCCTCTATTATTGGCTTCTTTTCTACAATTTGTGATTGTTTTATTGGAGTACCTTTTATTTTTTCATAGAATATCTTTGCCCTTAATATAAATTCATCAATAGATATTTTGCTTGCTTGTAAAGAGTCAATATCAGCAAGGAAAGAAGACTCAAGAACAGATAATTCCTCATTATTTATGTTTTTATCATAGGCATTTTTAATTATATTCAGGGAAAATTCCCTGATCTCATTTGATAAGTTATTTGAGATAATTGCTTCATAGCGTCTTTTTCTTAAATTATCTTGATTTATATGATTAATTTTTGTAACATCAATCGCTAATGGAATATCACCCCTGACCTGTCCACCTAGATCGCCTCTGCGCACGGGATTTTGAACTTTTGGGAATTTGGCTCGTGTATATTCTGGTACTTTGCTTTCAACATACAGAGCAACTTCCGAAAATGTTACGATTCCATCTTCGTTTGTATCTGCACGACCATTAAGACCTTCCAACAAGAATTGAGTAAATATTCCTCCTTCGTCAGTCTCCCATGATATTTCATTTTCGTCTGATGATAAAAGCAAGTACCTGCCTTCTGCTTTTTGAAATGCTTCTGTGAATTTCTCCACAAGTCCAAAACTTGTTCCTGTTGATCTTGCCCCTTTGGGTCTTATCCCTCCTGAATGGCAGGCATCTAAAATTAAGATGATTTTGTTTGCTTCTATTTTCCTTATTTTTTTTGATAGATCATCAAAATTTATGCAGGTCGTTTCTGGATCGATCATATCGTAATCATAGGGAATAAGATATGTAGTGTCTTCACCAGCAGGACGATAGCCATGCCCGCTAAAATAGATGATTACCATATCCTCAGGAGTAGTTTTCATGGAAATATTATTGAGATTTATCAATATATTTCTTTTAGTAGCTTCATTATTTGTTAAAACAAAGACATTTTCATTTTTGAAACCACCCTTTTGTTTGTCTTTCAAAAAATTGGCGATAGCATCAACATCAGTAACAGGTGACTTTAATGGCTGGACATCAAACATTTCGCTAGGCAGATAATTGGCGATACCTATCAGTAAAGCCCAGCGAGTTCCATTAGTTATGCCGATGGACTGTGCTATATCCTTTGTTTCTTTTGATATAAATCCCTTTTCTTGGGTCTGTGCGAATATGGAACTAATTGATAATGGAAAGACCATAATATATATGTAACAACTTAGAATTATTGCCCTCATTTACAATCCTCCATCAGCTTTTATTAGTTATTCCTCTAAATCTCCAAAAGACGTATTAGCATACGTCCATACGGAAAGGGAGACTTTTAAGAACCAATATAGCTAAATCATCAATTCGATCAGGCATATTATCCCGAAGATACTGGAATATCACGCTTAAGATTAGCTTTGATGAAGTTGACGATCTCCTCCATTCTTTCCTTTTTTGGTGTTTCAAGACCCTTGAGTCTGTAATCCATATCAAGACGTTGATATTTACCTTCTCCTAGCCTGTGATAAGGTAAAAGGCGGATTCTTTCAATGCTTCTTAATTCATCTACCAGATTACATAATGCAAGAAGATTTGATTCTGTATCATTTATTCCGGGAATTGTAGGCATACGGATTTCTATCGGTATTCCAAGCTTATTAATCTCACGTAAGTTTGACAAAATAAGTTCGTTTGATACGCCTGTATATTCCTTGTGTATAGCTGGATCAATATGCTTTATGTCATAAAGTATAAGGTCAACATGCTTCAATATCTCTTTAAGTGTTTCTAACTTAACATGACCTGATGTATCAAGCGCAGTGTGCATTCCCTCTTTTTGACATGCCTCAAATATGGCAGAGCAGAATTCTGGTTGTAATGTCGGTTCTCCACCTGATATAGTCATACCTCCATTAGAGTTTTTATAAAATGGCATATCTTTTTTGACTTCTTCAACCACTTCTTCAACAGTAACTATCTTGCCCTGCATGACAGTGGCTTCTGCATAGCAATATTCCACGCATGTTCCGCATAATTTGCATTTGTCTCTGTAATATTTTCTGCCTTCTGGTGTTGCTATAACAGCACCATTGGGACATCTTTTGAAACATTCCCCACAACCGATACATTTATTTTCAAAGAATACAATCTGTCTTTGTATCTTCATTGATTCAGGATTATGACACCATGCGCATCTGAGAGGACATCCTTTGAAAAAAACAGTTGTTCTGATACCGGGACCATCATGTACAGCAAAACGCTTTATATCAAATATTGTTCCAGTAACCTCACTCATCTAATACTCCTCATAAGTTTATTATAATTAAAGCCTTTCCAAGTGATCTATAAGACCTGTTAAGGCTCATTCCTGCGAAAAATTCCAATGCTGATCCATCAAACCAGCAAATTAAAGACTTGTCTGATATTTCACCGTAAAGACTTGATTTTATCGCATTAAAAAATTGCTTGCGATTATCATCATCTAAACTATAATTATCAAAAACATCATCTGAACTGCTATTCATAAGTTCAATATCGATCTCGGAATCTGATTCAAGATTCTTTATTTGAGCAAATTTATTATTCATAATTAGAAGACAATCTCTAAAAGCAAATCTTGTTTTGTTTGATATTTTTAAACGATCTGTGTTAATAATATCTTCATATATATCCCCGCCAAAATCAACGATTGTTTCACCATAAAGAAAATTAGATGGCGAAAATGCCATGCCTGATATATTTAGCTGAAAATGTTCATCTTGATCAATCTCAAAATTCCCTTTCCAAAACGATGCGCCATCTTTCGATATAGGTCTTTCAATAAAAATCGCATTTGGAAAAGATATTTCTAAATTGCTTTTTGTAAATGACAAGGGGCTGAAATAACTTGTAATCTTTGCTGATTTTGTGTCCCGATGAACATTTACAACTGAAAAATCACTTATGATCAAAGATTTTTTATTCATTGTATAACTTAATCCAAAAGAACTCAATATAAAAACAATGATAATAATAAATACAAAAAGCCAAGTTAATTCCTTTTTAGGCGATCTTTTAGTAATAAAACCTGATATGGCGATTGATAAAACATATAAAAGCCCAAAACCACCAATAATTTTATATGATGGGAGGCTTAAATTTCTCTGATTGGCTATAAGACGTGAAATATTGTTATATTTGACGTCTATGCTTTTTTCTGGTTGTACAAATATCATATCCCAAAAGTTATTGCTGTTTAGGAATGCCTCTATAGCAGGATCATTATAATCAAAACATAAAAATATACATTTGCCCA
>Ga0073932_1007901_pt1 | contig 10079 bp, 9 predicted proteins | sample DewCreD2012metaG_FD_76967 | JGI IMG/M metagenome (GOLD analysis project Ga0073932, IMG submission 76967) | Hot spring sediment bacterial and archeal communities from British Columbia, Canada, to study Microbial Dark Matter (Phase II) - Dewar... ...
CTGCGCCGCGATGTGGTTGTTCTGCTCACCTACCTGCGCGATAACAAGGTGACCGGCACCAAAACCACCGGCAATTTCCCGTTGAAGGCCGTGCGTGAAATCTGCGCGCAGATGGTCAATCCGCCCCCAATGGAAGAGAATATCGCAGGATTGATAACCCGCGTGCGCAGTGAAGACGATGTTCAGCCGCTTGTCTTTCGGCACATTCTGGCAGCCACCGGCGGTCTGATCAGCGGCGGGCCCGGCCAGCGTTGGAAATTAACCCCGCTCGGCGAGCGTTTCCTCGCTGCGGATGCGGCTGCGCAGGTCTTTTTCCTGACGGCCACCTGGTGGACGCGCACCAACTGGGCGGTTGCTTCCCGGGCGGCTTCTCAATTTGGTTATCTTTCATTCGGCTTTTCAAAAACCGTTCTCAAAGAACTGCTGCAGCTGCCTGTTGCAGAACCGCTGCCGTTCAAACCCTTTGCCGAGCGGCTGTTAGGAGTGAGCGCGCCGCCTGCGGACACTTCAGCCATTCAAGAATTGGAAATTCTTGACTTACTCTTCTATCGCCTTATCCAATCCGTTGTGATTGTGCCTTTGGCTCATTTTGGAATTCTGCACCCCGACGTGGATTTGTTTATGCAAGATCCCTTCGAAATTGTATTGGTTGAAAGCTTTCAAATTACACCCTTCGGCAGAGGATTGCTGCAAGCCGTCCATGATTTGATTGAGGCAGGCAGGCAGTGAGTGAATACCAGTATCACGAGTGGCAGGCGGTTGACCGCCTGCTGACCCCCGAAGAACAGTCCGCCGTCAACGGTCTTTCCAGCCACATTGACGTCACCGCAAACCGGGCGGTGGTTACCTATCACTGGAGCGACTTCCGCCACGATCCCAAGCAGGTTTTGCTCAAGTATTTTGACGCTTACTTTTACTGGGCAAACTGGGGCAGGCTGCGGTTGATGTTCCGCTTCCCGCAAGGCCTGCTGGAAGAGAACGACATTTCCCCCTATCTGCTGGACGAATATATCACTTTTGAAACAATGAAAGAGCAACAGATACTCGATTTGGATTTTTACCCGCCAGATGGGGGGTGGTGGATTGAAGACGAAGCCGGCCTTTCGCACTTCATTCACCTGCGGTCTGATTTGCTGGCGGGCGACTACCGCCTGCTTTATCTGGCCTGGCTGAGAGCGGTGACGATTGATCGAAGTATTTTCAGGGCTGAGACCCTTGAACCGCCCGTCCCAGCGGATTTGAAGCAGTTAAACTCTTCTCTGCGGAACTTCATTCGTTTCTTTGGACTTGACATCTTTCTGGTTCAGGCTGCTGCCGAAGCCAGCCCTGATCGGAAAGAGGCCGAGTCGCTAGATTACCGCAAACCGATTGAACGATTGTCCCGCGCAGAATGCAACGAGTTCCTGGTACGTCTGACAGAGGGCGATCCCAGCGCAGGGCCGGCGCTGCGCAAGCGGCTGGCTGGGTTTTTCCCCACCGAACGCCCCCATCCATCAGAACGGCGTACCCTTCAGCAGCTGCTGAAGCGTGCCAAAGAGTTGGAAATTGCCGAGAAGAAACGCCAGGCGGCAGAAGCCCGCCGAAAGCACATCGCCGAGATGCAGTCTCTGGCAGAGCGCGAGGCAGAAGTCTGGCAGCAGGTCGAGTCACTGCTGGAAAATGGGCGCAGAATCGCCTCGGTTTATGATGAAGCAACGGCATTACTGGAAAAGCTGCAGCAGCTGTCGGAATTCCAAAACACGCAGTCGGTTTTTCGGGCACGGCTGCGTCCACTGGCGCAGAAATTTGCTTCCCGCCCGGCCTTGATCGGCCGCTGGGAAAGCCGCGGCTGGATGTAACCGGGCAGGGAGCTAAAAAGCCTGGGGTCGGGATAAGCCCAAAACCCGGACAGCAGCAAAACGCCCCACCTCCCCAAATATTGCCAAGCGATTTTGGGGGAGGCGCAGCAGGGGACAAAAGTGCTTAAAAGTGGATCATCCCGAACAGATACGCCTCAGCGTCCACCTACTCGGTCTGCAAGACCATCCCTACCTTACTTCACCCATGCCAGCAGTTCATCCAGCGCGCAGGTCGCCAGGCCGATGAACCGGTCGGCTGCCCCGTAATAGACATAGACCGTATTGCCCACCACCGGGTTGGCCGCCGAAAAGACCACCGTGCGCACATCCCCTTTCAGTTCCCAATTTCTTACCAATACCCGCTGCCCTTCCCTGCTCCAGATCGCAGAGGATTTACTCCAAACTGAGATCCAAAGGCATATGATCATTGCCCGACGCTTGTTAAGCGGTTGACGGGAAATTCTTTTATGCTGTCAAACCATCTAATTGACGACGCACTTCAATTGTAAAGATATTTGGAAACTTCCGATTTAATGGTATTCTCGTCAAATAGTTGGGTTATAATCCTCCTAAACAGTAGGAAGCCATGCGAAAAGCGGTCAAGCTACGCACATTAACAACCGAAGAAGAAACCGAGATCCGCAAGTTAGCGGCATCGCGGAAAGCTGCCCACCGATTGGTCCAACGAGCGAAAGTGATTGTGGCCATGCTAGATGACCCAAAGCTGCACGCGACCCAGGCCGGACAGCAAGCCGGTTTCAGAGGTCGCCAATCGGGCGTGGATTATTGGGTGAAGCGGTTCAATGCGGAGGGCATTGCGGGTTTGGAAGACAAACCGAAAGCTGGCCGTCCGCCAACCCATGCCCAAAGTGTTCGCAGCGCTTTACTCAAGCTGGCGCGGACGAAGCCCGAGAGTTTGGGATATCCGTATAAGCTGTGGACTTTGGAACGTCTCCAGAGCGCTTTCCAGGAACGGGAGGGTATCCATCTGTCGGACTCTACGATTTGGGAATGGGTGGAAGCGGAAGGTTTTCGCTGGAAACGACAAGAAAGCTGGTTCCACGACGCTGAGAAAACAGATGCGGAGTTCGTGGAAAAAAGGGGAGCATCATCACGGCCTACCAAACCCGCATCCCAGGCATGCGAGTGATCTGCGTGGATGAAATGGGACCGATTGCAGTCAAGACCTTTCCCGGCGAAGAATGGAAAGAGGGGCCGAACCGCGCCACCTTTGAACCGGATTATGGCAGGCGTGGCAAATTGTGGGTGCATGGTGCTTTTGAGCCAGCTACCGGACAAGCGATTACTGTGCTCAGTCCAAGTCGGGATAGCGCCAGTCATGTGCGATTGCTGGAAAAGATCATGACCGCTTTCCCCGCAGAGCGTTGGTTGATCATTGAAGATAACCTGTCGATCCACATCAGTAAACAAACCAAGTTGGCTCTGGCTGCTTGGCCGGAAATGCAGTTGCAGTTCATCCCGAAGTATGCTTGTTGGCTGAACCTGATTGAGCCTTGGTGGAAGCAGCTTCGTTCGCTGGCGCTGAAAGGACGCCGTTTCGAGACCCTGGATCAGCTGACCCATGCCCTGAATGATGCTCTCGATTACTGGAACAAGCACTGCCATCCCTACTCCTGGAAAAAACGACCGCAAGAACAGGTCTCAGTCCTGGGCGGTTTTGGTGTTCAACTTCGGCCTGGTATCCTCGCTACTTAGCGAGAGAACCATTTAATTTGTCAGAAAAAAGGTTTCTCAATCTTAAGCAAGGGGACACAGGATTCCTATTTGTAAGCCGTGTACCTTAAATCGCCAGATCAGAAAAGAGGAGCGAAAACAAGCCTGTATTCTTACAGCATAACGTTCAACTGGCGGGACGCTGTCTACCATGAGATTACTTTCCCTTTCCGTATCTGCTTTTGGGCGGGATGCTGGAGCTGGCAACTGCACCCGTGCCCCCATTCGACTGATGCCAGGAAATCTCTAATCGACTGTCTTTTCCAGTAAATTTCTGGCTTGTGCTGGCAGGTTTTTGGATGTACAATCATCTCATATCTGCCCATTTTTACGGCGGCGTTGATCGGGTGATGTGCCTTAAATTCCAAATAACCGGGTCGGAACAGCCTGGTTCGACCCGGTTTGTGGCTTCACTGCTCGGCCTTGGTGATTGAAAGATGACTGACTCCATCCTCTGGCGCAGGCTTGACCTTCCCGGTCACGAGTTCGCAAGTCTCGTTTCTCGGGATGACCGATGGGAGTTGTCAGGGACTGCCATCTTCGCTCACGAGGGTAGTCCGTGCAAACTGGACTACCTCGTGGTTTGTGATTCTGGATGGCGGATGAACTCGGCGCGAGTAAGAGGAGTGATCGGGGCTCGAGAGATTGATCTGAGTGTTTCGGTCAATGCGGAGCAACGATGGTGGCTGAACGGGGCAGAGTGTCCCACAGTCGCCGGATGCATTGATTTCGATCTGGGATTCAGTCCATCCACAAACCTTCTACCCATTCGACGTTTGTCGCTCGCCGTTGGGGCAGAGGCGGAGGTCAATGCCGCGTGGCTCCCTTTCCCCTCGCTGGTGTTCGAGGTCCTTCCACAGGTGTATCGGCGCGAAGGAGAAAGGGCGTACCGGTACGAGTCGGCAGGCGGCACTTTCATGAGAATGCTGGAGGTAAACTCTGTGGGGTTTGTGACAAGATATCCTGGCCTGTGGCAGGCGGAGTCGATCACATAACCAGGCAATGCATCTGACGGGCTTCGCCTGCAGGTAATTGCCAAGACGTTGTTGGGTTGCCATGTCACGTTTGGAGGACATATTGGAAGGATGGGATGACGGAAGAAGAACGGATCTGTGCTGTCGAAGCAGCCTGCGATCGGGCATGGGCATCTGGGAATGTCGATGACTTGGTCAACCTCTTTACTCCAGACGCCGTACTGGTGAACCCGCGAGGCGAGGTTGCCCAAGGCAGAACGGAGATTAAAAAGGCTCTCGGGGGATTCCTTCATAGCCAGGCCGCAAATACAATACACCAAAGCCAAATTATTCGAATTCACTTCGCAACGTCCGTAGTTGCAATCTTCGACGGCAAGGCTTCCATTTCAGGAGGATTGCATCCACTGATCACCCACCGCTTTACCGATATCCTCGTAAAGAATGGAACAACCCGGATAATCGCTCACGTTCGCGCGTAGTACGTTGAGGAGTAGGCCAAAACGAAAAATCAGATGGAAACTTGGGGCACAGGTAACCCATATGAACGCTATGTCGGTCGCTGGAGCCGAATCGTCGCATCTCAATTCCTAACCTGGCTTGATTTACCCTCTGGTCAGATATGGGGTGATGTTGGTTGTGGAACAGGCGCGCTCATTGAAAGTATTCTCATCTTGAGCGAACCAGCAAGTATTTTCGCTATTGACCAATCCGAAGGTTTTATTTTTGCGGCTAAACACACTATCACAGATCAACGTGTCCGATTTGGGCTGGCAAATGCTACTGCGCTACCATGGGTGAGTTCATCTTTCAATGTGACTGTAGCTGGTCTGGTCCTTAATTTCGTGTCAGATGCCCGTGCAATGGTTCAAGAGATGGTACGCGTGACTCAATCAAAAGGAAAAGTTGCGGCATATGTTTGGGATTATGCTGGCGGTATGCAGATGATGCGACAGTTTTGGGATGCAGCAATCGAAGTCACTCCTGATGATGCAAGACTTGACCAGGCAGAACGCTTTCCAATCTGCCAACCTGAACCACTCATCTCGCTCTTCCGAGATGCAGGGCTAAGATCACCTGAAGTTCATGCCATCGAGATAGAGACCATTTTCAAAGATTTTGATGACTATTGGAGTCCATTTCTGGGTAAGCAAGGGGCTGCACCCACATACCTTGCCTCTTTGGAAATTGAAAAACGTGATCGAATCAGAGAAGTGTTGCGAACGCGGTTAATTTTCTCCGTCGATGGTTCAATCACACTATCGGCAAGAGCGTGGGCAGTGCAGGGACTCGTATGAGAAGATCCTTCCCAACACCGTGTGCACATGACGTTTGGGACTGCTACCTTCGGCGGCGTGTGGTATTTTCAGGCATTTTCTAGCTTTGGGCTTTGTCCTGTTCCGCAGCCGAATCCACGCCCACCCACCAGCGGCTAACGCAAGCCGTGGAAACCCTCGAAAAATAGGAGTGTGTTTGCGATGGCACATAACATCGGCAAAATTCATATCTTCAAGGCTTTATAATAGGCTGATGAGAGGGAAGATTATCCCCTCCGAAACCGATTTTAGCGGGCAACCGTGAACACCATTTCGACTTAAAGGAAGTGCTGTTTCAAAAGTCTTGTCAGGGGCACATGATCAAAATGGGATTTGAGGAAATTATCAGAGCCAACCATGTCAAAAATGGATGAATACCGAAAAATACTGCAAACACTTGATGACTGGGATCCATATTTGCTGAAAGAATCAAAGCTTCCCGGACCCCGCGGGAACCTTGAACTTGCGCAGGTTGTCGCAGACGAAGGTAGTCTGGAGCTATTTCGGCGATACATCGCCTACACAGCCGATCAAGCACCGGTAAACTCACCCTACGAATTTCTTGCCTTTTGTGGAGTTGTGGGTCTGGGGCGATTACTCGCTCAAGGCAACACCGCATTGCTCGAAACTTTACGAGTTCACGCCTCTGATCCACGGTGGCGGATTCGTGAGGCAGTCGCCATGGCCCTCCAACGGTTCGGCGACGTAAGCATGGATCAGTTGATAACTGCAGTGCAAAAGTGGAGTAAAGGAATACCGCTAGAACAACGGGCTGCGGCGGCCGCGCTCTGTGAACGGCGGTTGCTTGTTAAACCAAAACACGCTAAGGAAGTGTTGAGAATTCTGGACGAAATCACGGCTACCTTTGAACGAGTTCAGAATCGCCGAAGTGAAGACTTCTTGATATTACGAAAAGGGCTTGGGTATTGTTGGAGTGTAGCGGTTGTCGCTCTACCCAATGAAGGTAAAATGCTAATGGAGAAGTGGTTGGCTACAACAGACAAAGATATCCAATGGGTCATGCGGGAGAACTTAAAGAAAGCGCGGCTGGCACGGATAGATGCGGAATGGGTGAAGATGTGGCTAAATCACGTCAGTTCGGTTTAATCGGGCAACCACAGAGAATTGCCCAGGTCCAAATACGGTTTTGAATGACCTCGGCGGTAAGCAATTAGATCGCACAGCACAATTACAAAAAAGTTGGTGATTCTGCAGTGTCGAGAATGCCTATTTTTTACAAAGCGATAACCAAACCTTAATTAAATTTAGACCAAAATTTCCTTGCCTTACCGTTAAAAAAGTTGTATTATCCTGATGTCATCCTGTACCTCACAGGAAAATTCACCCCAAGGAGAAGAGAAAAAAATGAAACGCCTAATATCTATTCTATTTGCTTTGCTGGTTACGGCTTCTCTGGTATTGGCTGCTTGCAGCCCGGCGGCTACGCCCGTGCCCCCCACGGAAGCTCCAAAACCAACCGAAGCCGCCAAACCCACCGAAGCCCCTAAACCCACCGAGCCCCCGGCCCCGACTGAAGTACCGCCCACTCCTGTCCCCGAACTCGGCAGCCCTGAAAATCCGCTCATCATGGCGCTGGCCCCCTCCGCAACCACCCAGGAACTCCAGACCGGCGGCGAGGCGATTGCTGCCAAGTTGAGCGAAATGACCGGCCTGACCATCAAGACCGTTGTCCCAACCAATTACGCCGCCATGATTGAAGCCATGGGCGCCGGACAGGCGCACATCGGATGGCTGGCCCCCACCCAGTATGTTGTGGCGCACGGCAAGGGTTATGCCGATGTTGCCCTGGCAACCATTCGCAACGGCGCAGACCACTACGGCTTCCAGTTCGTTGCCAATGCCGCCGCCGGCTTCACTCCCTACTATGACGTGGCCACCGGTAAAACGACTGCGGATGCGGCCACCGCGCTGGCGCAATTTGCCGATAAAAAACCCTGCTGGACTGACCCACTCTCCTCATCCGGTTATGTGCTGCCGTTTGGCTTGCTCAAAGCAAACAATATCAAAGTCAAAGCCGGCGCTTTCGTTCAGGGGCATCCAACTGTCATCAAGTCGGTCTACCTCAGCCCGAAGGGCGAAATCTGCGACTTTGGAGCAACTTTCATTGACGCCCGTTCGAATGTGGTCAATGACTTCCCGGATGTCAACGACAAAGTGGTCATCATCTGGGTCTCCGAGCCGTTCATCCCGAACGACAATGTTTCCTTCGCCAGCAACGTCCCGGCTGATCTGCGCGAGAAACTGACCAAGGCATTGCTGGATCTGGCCGCGACGGAAGAAGGTTTGACCCTGCTCAAGAACGGCGGTTACAGCATTCAGGGGTTGAAAGAGGTGGACGATACCTTCTACGATGAATACCGCGTCTATCTCGAAGCCTCCGGCATTGACCCAACCACCCTTTTCAAGTAAACCATTCCGAAAAACCCATAGGGAGGACGAATTGTCCTCCCTATTTTTTGCCCGTCACCCATCCCCCCTTACCCATCATGAGGCTGGCTGGAGGGGTTACGGGGTTACGAGGTTGCCATGTTGAAAATCCAGAACCTCTCCAAAACTTACCCGAACGGCACTCAGGCGCTTAAAAATGTTTCCTTCGATGTCGCCGACGGTGAATTTCTGGTTGTGATTGGGCTGTCCGGTTCGGGCAAATCCACCCTGTTACGCTGCATCAACCGCCTGATTGAACCGACCGAAGGCAAAATCATTTGGGACGGGGTGGACATCACCACTGCTTCGCCCACCGAATTGCGCCACATCCGCCGAAAAATTGGCATGGTCTTTCAGCAATTCAACCTGGTCAAACGCTCCAGCGTATTGACGAATGTGCTCGCCGGGAGATTGGGATATGTCAATCCCTGGGCCAGCCTGATCGGAATCTGGCCGCAGGAAGAAAAAGACCGCGCTCTGCAAGCCCTGGCACGGGTCGGAATCGCGGAAAAAGCCCACAACCGCGCCGATTCCCTCTCCGGCGGCCAGCAGCAGCGGGTGGGTATTGCCCGCGCGCTGATGCAGGAACCCAAACTGATTCTGGCGGATGAGCCGGTTGCCAGCCTCGACCCGGTCCTTTCACACTCCATCTTACAATATCTGGAGCAGCTCAACAAAGAGGGAATTACCGTCATCTGCTCGCTGCACTTTTTGGACCTCGTTCACCGCTACGCCACGCGTGTGGTGGCGCTCAAAGACGGCATGAAAGTCTTTGAGGGATCCGCCGAAGAGATTGACCGCGTTAAATTCAAAGAAATCTACGGCGAAGAAGCGCAGGAAGTCCGCGCTGCTTCACTGTGAGGGGCGGGATATGTCGAGAGATGCGAAAATTGCTCTCGTTTCGATCGTGATACCCGGCCTGGGGCAGATCCTGCTCGGCGCAACTGCGCGCGGCGTGGGTATCCTGGTCGGTTTTCTGGCGATGCTGGCAACCACAGTCTGGTATGGTCAACCGCTCTGGTATCTTTCTCCCATTCTCATCTGGCTGTGGAACATTTGGGATGCCGTCAGCCTGGCAGGTGGACGGGGACGTTCGGTTTTGCTGCCGCTTTTCTTTGGCCTGGCCGCCGCTTATTCAATTGGCTGGCAGGTGGTGGAAATTGACTTCAGCCGCGCCAACCTGGATCGTGCGATTGCCATTCTGCGGCCAATGACACGCCCCGATTTCATCCAGCCGCGCCGTGAAGTGAATCAGATGTGGGTAGCGGTGGAAGTCCCCTGCTCCAGCCAGCCGCCGGCTGCCCGCCGCGAAGATGCCGGACGGACGGCCATGGTCATTCCCGATTGCGGTAGAGTGGGCGAAACACTCATCGTCAGTGTGACCGGAATGTGGCCGAACGCCGAAACCCAGGTGTACTGGCAAAACCCGATCGGCAACATGCTCATGCTGGGCGAAGGCGAAATTACCATGCTCAAGCTGACCTCCGATGAAAACGGCTCCGTGACCACGACCATTCGCGTTCCCACTACCGCCCTTGTAGCGGCGCCCGACCCCACCCTCCCGCAGTTTCACCGCGTCTATTTCGAGCAGTACCGCCCGCTTGGCGGCTTTGAACTTTCCTTCATCGGCAACGAGGTGCTGAAAGGCGCGCTGGCAACCGTTTCGATGGCCCTCCTGGCAACCGGTCTGGCGGTTTTGTTTGCCGTGCCGGTTTCCTTCCTGGCAGCGCGCAACCTGATGAGCGGCAATCCGGTCACCTATGCCATTTATC
>Ga0073932_1007905_pt1 | contig 10072 bp, 8 predicted proteins | sample DewCreD2012metaG_FD_76967 | JGI IMG/M metagenome (GOLD analysis project Ga0073932, IMG submission 76967) | Hot spring sediment bacterial and archeal communities from British Columbia, Canada, to study Microbial Dark Matter (Phase II) - Dewar... ...
CTTGGCCACCCCTTTGTGCCGACGCTCAACACCTCGTGACCTTCGCCCACGTGCTCGCCGCCCCCATGCCCCCAAACCCTCTCAGGTAGCCGCCCGCTTTGGGGCGGTTACCTGAGCAGTTACTTTTGGCGATTCGGGGCTGCCCCTTTTTCTCCGAGGCTCGCAGCGCAACGCCCGCGCGCGCTCCCGCCTGGCCCGCCGTAGCCTCGGCGTAGGCGGCGCGGCCCCCTTCGGGCCGGGTGCTGGCGCAACCGGCCCTTCGGGGGGACCGCCGGTCACTTTATTCAATTCGCCAGTTCTTGCTCCTCCGAACGCCCTCCCGCTTCGCGACGACGCAAGCCTTGCCCCTTGCCGATTGTCTATTGGCGATTCGGACACGCCCCCGCTGGCGCGAACTTCGATACGCCTCTGCGACCCCAGCACCCGCTCAATCCGGACGCCCTCCCGCTGGCGCGACCACGCAAGCCCCTTGATGCGCGGAACGTCATCAACCATCGCGTGCCTGCCGCGTGCGCCCAGGCCGAAATTGGTTCGCAAGCTCAATAATTAGTCAGTTCGCCCTTCGCTCGCAATGGGAAGTGCGCCGCGCACATCGCTACGGTCTCAGGATCACTGGACGGGGGGCGCGCCACCGATGGGAGCGCTCTCTGCTCGGAGGCCGATTGCCCGCGCGCGGTGGCGGACGTTCGTGCCTAGCGGGGCTACAATCGAATGCCCGGCATTATCGCCAGGCATTCCTGTTATCCGCTCGGCCCGTCATCCGGTGGCGCTCATTCGCCCCGCTGGCACCGGGCCGCCGTCCCCTTTCGGTCGGGAGTGCTCCCCGGGCGGCCCTCTCACTACCCGCGCGCGCGTTGTCAGGCCCCTTCCATTCGCAGGCGCCTCGCCGCTTTGAACCCGTCTCTCAGTTCCAGGTTCATTGTGCGCGCGCGGGTCCGCCACCGAAGAAGATATCAGCCGCTTCGCGGATCATTTGGGCGTGCCGCTGACGCGGCCCAATGGCCCCGACCGCCGCGGACCAGGGGCACTTCAGTCTGCGTCTGCTCGCGCCGCAACGCCGCCGGCGGCCCCTCTTGCGCTGGCGCTCCATGGGGGTCCGCCGTTCGCAGCCTGCAGAATTTCCGCCAACCCCCGCGCTCCGTTCGCCCGGCAGACGGCAGGGAACCGGGCCAGCGTCCCCCTTCGCCCTCAGACGCTGTCCCGGACCCCTGCTTTTCGTCTGCCGGGCTGCCACTCCGCACCTTCCTCAAATTGGCAATTTTCCTTTGGAAAATTGATCCTTAAACCTTGGACCTTCCCCGGCTCGCAAGCACGGCGGTCACACTCGCGGCCGCATTTGACGGTGGCCCCGTCGCCCCTCACCGCAAAATTGCTGGCCGCTTTGCGTGTGCCCGCCGACCTTGCTTCGCCCCCAAAGTCAGTCTGCCCTGCCCGCAAACCCCGGCCCCGGCTTTCCCTGTTGCCCTTCTAAGCCGGTTCCGGGCATTGCGGGTAAGGCAGAGAATCCTTGAACCTTGGCCTTCCCCGGCTGGCGCAGTCGGCTGCGGGATCGTCACCTGTCCTCGCCCACTGCGCCAGCCCCCGGTATTGGCTGCTCCCGGCGCCGTCAGGGCTCGGTTCTCGGGGCCATCGGGCTGGGTCGCTCCGGCTACGGTGCTCGGTGGCCCGTGCGCGCCTGGGCCTCCGCTCCGACCGCCCGTGTCCCCTCCGAGCCTCGCCCTCACGCCTTGGTCGCAGAGTATCCGCGGCCCCGCGCCCCATTGGAAAGCGCACCCGCCAACCTCGACCCCGCTCCGTGAGTGGCTGGCATGAAGCACCGGCTACGGCTACGGTGCTCAGTCCGTTTGGCCGGTGCGGCACGCACTTCCTTGCGCGCCTGTGCCTTCGCCTTGCGATCCCCTGCTAATACACAACACACTTTGTGCGTGCGCTTCGCAAATTATTCCTGACCGCAGCCTACGCCCCGCAAGCGGGTCCCCTCTGCTGGAATAATTTCGCACAAAGGTGCCGTTGTGTTACGCAGGGTTGCCCGCCTGGCACGCTCGCTGCGGATGCCGCCCTCCCCGCACCCCCCACTGGCGGCGCAGCGCTCGCGCCAGGCGGTCAAGGCATGCTTCACGCCAGCCCCTCACTTCGCTGGCTTTGGAAGAAATCAGGCGGGGGGCGCGGGGACCAAGGAAATATCAGCTCACTACGTTCGACATCATTGAACGCCATCCCTTGCGTGCTGCTGGCCGCCCTGTCGCCCAACGGCCAGCAACACGCCCCCCGCCCACCCCCCAGGAATGCTTCGCCCCCCCTCCACTCCCCAGGGGGGGCTCGCAATTTGTTTTCCCCTGATCCCCTTAGAATCGCTCAATCGCCGCTGGGCTCAGACAAAATCAGCTCGCTTCGCTCGACTAGAACCCCCTTCGCCCCATTGGCACGCTCAGACGGCGCTGGCCTTGGAGAAGTCAGCTCGCTGACGCTCGACAACATTGGAGCCCACCCACCCCCCGTGGATGCTCGCCCCCCCTCCCCAAAAAGCCCAGGGGGGGCTCGCAGTTCTAACCCCTTAGCCCCGCTTAAAATCGCTCAGTCGCCGCTAGGCTAGGAAAAGTTAGCTCGCTGACGCTCGAAGAATTGGAGCGCTCAAACGCCGCTTGGCTTGGATGAAGTCAGTTCGCTGTCGCTCAAATGGATTTGTTTCGCTCAGACGGCGCGAGCCTTGGCAGTTCCAGTTCGCATGCCTCTTGCTGCTACGCGCACCGCCGCCAGTCCCTCCGTCGCCGGGTGGCTGGCGCCAACGGCTCCTCCGGGCTCTGTCGGCTTCGGCTTGCTCAGGCTGTTGGTCCTGTCGCCGCCCGCCCGTCCCTCCAGCGCGGGGTGGCGGAGCCAACCGCGCTTCCGGGCCGGTCGGGCTTGCTTGGTGGTTCTCGCCAGTGCGGCTCTCACCGGCAGCAGCCCCGCTCAGGCCGGGTGCTGGCGCAACGGCCTTCGCCGGGCCTGCCGCCGCTTCATGCCCATGTCGCTGTCGTTTCTGGTTTCGCCAGCGCCACCGCCCGTCAGCCCCTGCGTCGCCAGTGCCTGGCGGCAATGGCTCCTTCGGGGCCTGCCGGGCTTGGGCACCAGGTCGCAGCCGTCGGCCCCTGCGCGGGCAGTGCTGGCGCAACGCCCGCTCCGGGGTCCGCCGTCTGCTAAAGTGGATCCCCGACTTCGCTTTTAGGGTGGTGTTTGCGCCTGCTTCGCCTGTTCAGGCTGGCGCATCCACATTCCAGTGCTTCTAGCCCTTGGGCCGGGCAGGCCATTGCCTCCGCCATGATCTTGGTTGTCGCCGCCTGCCCCCAGCGGCTTGGGCGGCGGAGGCGTTCCCCCATTCCACCCTACTTTTACCCTACTTTCACCCTACCGTCGGCAGGACACCACCGCACATAAAATTGTCGTTGACCAGCACATGGTGGTCACAGTCACACGACCGTACCGGGTTACTGCCAAACCGTCTCCCTGAGCCACTTTAGCGACCGCCATGGCATCGTATTGCCTGTTTGGTGTCAGGACATCCCCCGCAATACCCGCACCGCCAGAATGTGCCAAACCCCTGTTTTTGGGCATGTTCCGCCTCATGTGGCATGGATGCCAAACGGACACCACCGCGTGGTTTCAGTACACTTTCGTGCAACTTCCATACAACCGTTCCGGCAGTCCGGTTTTTCCAAACCGGTGCACTCTTGGGCTACTCTTGGACTACCGCTCCGGTTGGCTGGCCAAGGCCCAATCCATCACTCCCCACCACACCCGCTTCTGCAGTCCCGCAGCCACCGCAGCAACCCCTATAACTTTCTGAAAAATGACCCCGTTTTCCAGAGAGATGTGCCCCTTACTGCCGTGGCCATGTGGCTGCGGCATGTCCCCAGGGATGGCCATTGCTTTCACCTGGTTGTCGGCACCACCAATCCCCGACACAACACCATCCGATCTTCATTTTCACCATGTTCGTGTCGGCATCAAGTCAGACCGTCAATCCTATGGCAGGGAGGGAAGGGCCACCCGACTCCAAGGAGGGTGGTTCCTTCCCCTCTGCCTGTCTTCTAGCTTGGTATCTCATTCCTTTATAGGCATGTGAGACTGTGAGACTGGTCAAAATGGATGCTCGCTTTTTCTCCAGTAAACACCTCCAGCCGTGGCAATTACACCCACGTCAACCAGCCGCTGGAGATAACGGGCGACTGTGGCCCGGCTCATCGACAACTTTGTGCGCGCTTCCGCCACCACTTGCGCAAAACTCGCTGGTGTATCGCTGATGAGTTGTTCCACAAAGTCTTTGTCCGAACACACCTTGTTTTTGGCCTGGGGCCGGCGCAGCGCTTCCGGGTTCAGTTCCTTGGCCAGGCGCATGAGCGGGAAATCCCAGGTTACCACAAACTCCGGCAGTTGCGGCAGGTTGCGCAGGATGCTGGTCACCGTGTAGCAATCTGGCTCCTCGTGGGGCGTGAGGATCAGGATGCTGTCCGGATCCCGGGCCCAGACGCCGGCTCCGCTCATCCGATCAATGGCGTTCTTCGTGGTGCTGTCGCCCTTGGCGAAGTGATGGGCCACCACGATCGCCGCCCCGGAGAAACGCGCCAACGCTTCCAATTCGTTCATCAGGCTGGCGATCTCCCCGTTGGCGTTCTCATCGCGGTCTCCCAGCAGCTTGTAGGCCGGGTCCAGGATGATCAGCCCAAACTGGTATTTGGCAATCATCGCTTCCAACTGGGGGCGCAAGAGGCTTAGATCGGCACTCCGCCCCCGCAGATTCCAGACTTTCAGGTAGCCGCTTAGCCCCTGGCATTCAGGCCGGGCGGCGAGCAGACTCCGAAACCTTTCCTTGATGGCCCAGTCTTGCAGCTCGAAGTTGATGTAGAGCACGGGCATCCGCGTGCATTTCCGGCCCCACCAGGTCTGTCCGCTGGCCACGCTGATGGCCAGGTCGAGCAGCGACCACGACTTGTTGCTCTTGCTGGTGCCGCCCAAGATCATCTTGTCGCCCTGGTACAATATTCCATCCACGATCAAGGGCGGCGGCTTCGCCTCACTCTCCCAGAGGTCATCAATATCCAGGATCTCTGGCAATGGCGGCGGCGTGGCCCCCAGGTCAACGGCGATGTCAATGAGCTCGCTCATAGTTTGCATCCCAGGCGGGTAGCCACGTTTTTCACCTTGGCGCCCATGGTCGGAAACACCGACACCAGGTCGGCGGCCCGGACAAAGGTCATGGTCTTTCCCATCCGGCTCATGATCACCAGCGCCCGTTCAATGCCGTCCGCCTGTGGCGTTGCCGGCAGCAGGTTGTCCGGGAAATACAGGATTCCCTGGCTGACCAGCACATGCCGGTCCCGATCCACGAGATAGAGACCGTCGGTGAGTGGCGGCCGGCCGACCGGCAAGCCGTCTTGATTTTGTTCCTGTGTTTTCATTGTTCCAGCCATACGATTCTTTGCAGTTTTCCGTTTCTCCACGCCCCCGGCACCCGGACTGGCTGGGAATGCGTGAACACCTTGGGATCACAGCCCAGCACTTCCAGCCCGGCCTTCAGCCGGCCTTCCCAAATCGCATCGGGCGGCGCCTCAAACCACCCGTGCAGGGATTTCCCCGCCGTATCAATGATGCAGTGCAGGCGGTAATGAAGCCGCCGGCGGAGGTAGGCGAAGATCGCCCCCACCTCGTCCTTGCCCAGCGTGTCCGATTCCACGACCATGAACCGTTCCCCGTTCAGGTTGTCGTTGCTCCGCCTGAAGCTCCCCGGCTTGAAAGCCGAGCCGCAGGTGTAGTTGCCCATCACCGGCCCGATCTGGTACCAGTCCGAGACCGGTCGGAAGTGGGTGCGGTGTTTTGGCTGTCCGGTGCTGTAAACATCGCCGATCCACACATGACAATGCGCCGGCCAGAGCCGCAGCCAGGTGCGGAACTGGTCATCCGCATCCCGCTCGCTCACTTGCAGTGGCGACTCCGCGAGGATCTGTTGGTAGGGCCAATGAAAGATCTCAAACAGCTCGGGCCGGAACCGCTCCGCCAGGACCCGGATACTCTCCAGCATGAGGCGCTCGGCCTGCTGGCGGGACGTGGACGTCCGCAAGGCTCCGCTCCCCGCCATGATCGCGGCTTTAGACAGCACCGTTCCGTCCTTCTGCAACACATCCCCGCTCCGCAAAATGCGTCCCCCTGGCAACGTCATAACCCACGGACTGGCACCCAGTTCCCGGCGTAGCCGCCGGTTGGCTTCCGCCACCGCGGCTAGGCATGAGGAGTGGAAACAGAAAATGGTGGGCGCCCCGTCCAGGTGCACCCGGCAGTCCTGCTTTCGGTTGGGGTGGGTGTGCTGCGCCTCCCCGGGACACCGGCAGTAACCCGAAACCTCGGTTTGCCAGTCAATGGCACCGAGCAGACGCTGCGCAATGGCCCGGGGATCATTCATGGTGCTCTTGCTCGCCGGTAAACGGTGGCTTTGACATCGTCTGCTGTCCCTCTATCCGCCCGGATGCCCCGGCCCGTCTCCGGGCAAATGGCGCGGTTTAAACCCTCATTAGCGGTCGTTTGGGTGGTCATCTGGCGTTTCATCAGAGGGCGGATGGGCATGGGTCTTCAGTTGGCAGCCGGATTGGCTGCCTTGTCGTTGCCCAGGGTGGGGAGCACCACCGGCGGCAGCCGGCAGGGCAGTGTGCGGCTTTGCAGGAACTTCTCCACGGCGCTTACCGAGTAAAACACGGTGCCACCGCCTCGGCGGGCTGTCGGATTGGCCTTGAAGCGCGGAATGCGCGCCTGGTCAAACCAATCCCGCAAGGTCTCGCGGGACGGTGCGGGGTCCAAGTGCGCCGGAATCAACGTTTGCAGCAGCCCGTCCAGCGACGCCAGCCGGGCAGAACAATTATTCATCGTTTTCATCTATCCTCCCCTTCGGTTACCCGCGCCGACGGGTTGACTGGCAGACCAGGAAGTTTTCCCGCATGAACCCCTGGACCTCGCTCCACCGAAACGCAATCGAGCGATTGCACCGGTAAAAGGGAAGCAGTCCTTGCCGTCGCCAATTATCTATCGTGCGCACGGTTTTGCCCAGTCGCCGCGCCACCTCCCGTTTGCCGATGAAAGGCTCGCTGAGGCTCGCCTCTGCCATCCCGCCCACGTGAATTTCGTTCATGTTCATAGCCACACCTTGACTCTTTCTTGCGCCGCGTTTGGACAACCGCGTCCAAAGTTTTCTCGCGCACCCGCAGTTATAACCTATTAATTTCACCTCCTCGACGCGGGGCAGAGCCCATAGTGCGCCATTGAGCGCCAAAGGGTCGTTATCGTGCACCACCGTGCAAAAAAATCTTAAAAAAGTTATTGACGAGTTCCGGGTGCCCCCGGCTGCGAAGTTATTGCTTTAACGAAAGTCCTTGCACCCCAGCAGGATTTCCCGCCTTTTGGCACGCTCAAAACCGGGGTCACCCAGCGCGCTGCAATTTCACCGTCCTGAAAGAGTGTTTCGCTACCGCAAAAACAGTTGCCTTGGGGATAAACAGGGCGGGAAGTCGCGTTGCTGAAAGCACATTTGTCTCGGGGCCGGAGCGGGCGTGCTGTCACCGGTAGCCGGCTCACGCCCCGTCATCAACCTGCCGCTTTCGGCGCGCTGGCGCGCGGTCGGGCACCAGCCCCCGGCTTGGCGGGCAGCGGTTTGATCGCATAAAACTGTTCCGTTTCTTTCAAGGTAAACCGGTTCAAATAGTGCTTCTTGATGATGGCCTCGCTGTTGCCAAAGAATTCCGCCGTCTTGCCAAAGCTGCCCGTCTGCCGGAAATAGTGGCTGATCGCCGTGTGCCTCGCACTATCCTGCCGCCATTTCACGCCGGCCAGCTTGGCAATCTTCCGGCGCCGGATGTCATGGTTGGGTTGCCGGATGGCGGGGATGTGGCGATAGGCTTTGAGCCAAGCCAGCGCCGGCTCAATGATCTCGATCGTCCGCCCCCTGCCGGTCTTGGATTGGCCGGCCTTGATCGTCAGTTCCCGGTCCTCGAAATTGATCTGTTCCCAAGCCAGCCGCTTGGCCTCCGTGTGCCGCAGCCCGAGGAAAAAGGTAAGGGCAAAGTACGGGGCGAAACTCCCGCCGACGTATTGGGCGGCGGCCGCCATCAGCTTGCGGGTTTCCTCCACCGTGTAGCAGTGGATTTCTTTTTCCGTGTCCAAGCCTTCAATCTCGATGCCGCGGCACGGGTTCAAGGTGATCCACCGCCGTTTCCGGTCCCGGCCCCACTCAAAGAAGCTGCTCAAGACATAAAGCGCCGCCTGTTTGCTGGCTGGCTCGCCTTGCAGTCCGTCGAGGTATTTTTCGATCTGCTCAACCGTGACATCCGCCACCCGGACGTTGGGCGTGCCGGTCACAAAAGCCTGGGTTCGGTCCAGCTTGTTCACCTTGGTCTGCGGGCGGTATTCCGTGGTCGCCGAAAGCCATGCCTTGTATTGCTGGAAGGCATCATCCAGTCGGGGGGATTCCTTCACCTCCTTGGGCCGGCCATGCTTTAGCCAATGGTCCACCGCGGTCTGCAAGTCCTCGGCGGCCTCCAGGCGTTTATAGACCGCCTCGGCCGTCCGCAACTGGTCCTCGGAAAGCCAGGTGCTCCGCAGGTCTGGCAGGCCGGTGCGGGAGTGGTAGGCTGACTCAAGCTCGGTCTGTCGTAGCTTGGCCTCCCGGGGGTCGGCGAAGTTCTGGCGGATCCGCTCGCCCGCGCGGGTAATGCCGCTCACACGGTAGGATACGGTCCCGGTGGCCGGGTTGATGTATTCCAGCAGCTTAAATCTCGCCTTGAGTGCCGTTGTCATGGTATTTGCCTTTCATTGGTTACAATTTAAGGCCAAATGGCAAAAATGTCAACTGACTGGCAACCGAAAAATAGAAAACACCTTTTTATTGGCCTATTTCAATATTTCCATCGTCGAGTGACGTTGGCAAGCGGTGTCAAAAAGCAATTTCTTATCATTTGACGGCGGAACAGGCGCGGGAGTTTTTTGGCATCGTTCCTTGATTTGTGATTTCTTTAAAGCATGAGTGCGGACGAGGAAATTGAACAGTTTTGCCGAGAGCTTAAAACCAAAGAGTTTTGGGATCGAGTTGCTGCCCTTGATCCATTGCCCGGTGACGAAAAGTTTACAGACCCGTTAGGGATTCACAACTCCTCCAACTGAAACCTTGACAACCGGAATGGAGCCTTTATCTTTTTCTTGTTCAGGAGTGATCCTGGGCGAATTTCGCACAGTGCTGGATGTGGCTTAGCTGTGCGAGGTGGCCGGATGTGCATCCGCAGGCCGGTTCTGTTGGGGTTACTTTCTTACATAAAGAAGTAACCCCCTTCTTTTTCGGTCAACGAAGTTTGCATCTTCGTTTATAAAAAAAGTTCTCAACTTGTTTTCTTTCCAGGTGAAACCAAGCATAAATTTCTTTCCTTCCTGGCCTCCAATCCTCCTCCAATAAAACCGATGGCCTTCCTTCAACCATATCTCCTGCGGATTTTTAATGGTCGATTCAAGCTCACTCAGAGATTTAAGGCGAAGCACCACCTCGTCATTTGATTTTGCGGTGTCCCACCAGTGGGCCAATGTTTCTCGGTTCAAATCAACAACGGTTCCAGTCGGGTCTTTTAGTTCAAATCCCCGCTTTAAACGCTGAGCCGACAGCAATGGATCATCTTTACCGACAGCAGAATCCACTGGTGCAGATTTTGCATTAGGAAGCCCATGTTCCGAAAATTAACCGCTCCGCGTCGAGTGCCGTTGGCAACCGGTGTCAAAAAGCAATTTCTTATCATTTGAGCGCAGGCAGCAGAAGCATGAGTTCAACATTTCCTTGGACAGCCAGAAACGCATTATAGCGCACGCCGGCGTTGAGGACATGGCTAAACTAGGGCTTGGGATGCCAGACCTGGACCTGCTCAAAAGCGCAAACGGCAAGACGTTTGACTGTAAGCGACCGAGCTACCACGCCTAGATTTCCTGGAGTCGGGGTGCCAGAATGCTGGCATGGATGACAACGTCGGATCTCCCAAGCGGCGGCGGTGGACCGCTGCGCAACGTCAGCGACTGC
>Ga0073932_1007906_pt1 | contig 10071 bp, 9 predicted proteins | sample DewCreD2012metaG_FD_76967 | JGI IMG/M metagenome (GOLD analysis project Ga0073932, IMG submission 76967) | Hot spring sediment bacterial and archeal communities from British Columbia, Canada, to study Microbial Dark Matter (Phase II) - Dewar... ...
AAAGAACTGGGGCGAAATCCACAGGTACCTCTCGGCCCTCTTCAAGACCACAGGGCTCGACGAGATCCTGGCTGAGGAGCTCGCCGTTCTGCCTGGCATGGAAGAGGTCAGTCTCCTCCTCTACATCAATCGCTACGCCCGGGGCAGGGAATTCGACGCGATTCTCCTGGACTGCGCGCCCACCGGGGAATCCATAAGATTCATCAGCATCCCCACGACCCTGGATTGGTACGTCAACAAGATTTTCAAGATTGAAAAAACGCTGGTCAAAGTCGTGCGGCCTGTGGCCAGCAGGGTTTACAATGTCCCTATTCCCGGGGACGAATATTTTGATGCCATCGAACATCTCTTCGAGCGTCTCAAGGGAGTGGAAAAGCTGATGGCAGACCCTGAAATCACCAGTGTCCGCCTCGTGACCAACCCCGAAAAAATCGTCCTCAAGGAGACTCAGAGGGCCTTCATGTATTTCTGTCTCTACAGGATGAACATCGACGCGATCATCATGAACCGCGTGCTCCCGCCCAAAATCACAGACGCTTATTTCCTGACCTGGCAGGAAAACCAGAGGCATTACAGGGAGCTTGCGGAGAAGTACTTCAGCCCGATCCCCATCTTTCCTGTGAACCTTTTCAGGAGTGAAATCCTCGGTTATCAGAGCTTGAAATCTCTCGCAGGACAGATCTACGGCCAGAACAATCCCCTGGAGAGGTTTTTCGCGGGCCAGCCCTATGACCTCACCAAAGAAAACGGCATCTATTGCCTCAAGCTGAAGCTCCCCTTTGCAGGGAAGGATCATGTGGAGCTGAACAAAGTCTCCGACGAGCTCATTGTCCGCGTGGGAAGTTTCAAGAAAAACCTTTTGCTGCCGCGGAAGGTCGCTGCCTCCAAATCCGTGAAAGCCAGAATGGAGGAAGATTATTTAACGGTATGTTTTGAAGGAGAAAATCATGGCTAAGAAAAAAGAAGAGGACATGGTGATCTGTCCCGTGGGGAAATTCTTTTTGGACCTCCAGAAGCTCTCCCGGCCGCGGTCCAAGTTCTTCGAACACATGGACCTCTCGCGCATCGAGTTCCTCAAGGCCATCCGCTCCCTGGTGGATGAACGCATTGAAGGGCTTGAGGAGAAGAAGCGATCCAAGCAGGAAAAGAAGGCCACGAAGATACACATCGAAGAATAATGACGTTGACGGCCGAGGGGCGTTCTGATAGGAGACGGGGGACTTTACCCAGGAGGAGCAGGACCTTTGGAATTCACGACGATCAAGGGGTTCAAAGACATTCTTCCCGGTGAGGTAGAGGTCTGGCAGCGCGTGGAAAGGCGTTCCAGGCGAGTGTTTCAGAATTTCGGGTTCCAGGAAATCAAACTCCCTCTCATGGAAGTGACCGAGCTGTTCAAGCGAAGCATCGGCGAGGAGACCGATATCGTCTCCAAGGAAATGTACACCTTCACGGACAGCAAGGGGAGGAGTTATTCCCTGAGGCCCGAGGCCACCGCCTCCCTGGTGAGGGCGTACATCCAGCACCGGCTTTACCAGGACAATCCTCTCCAGAAGGTCTTCATGATCGGCCCCATGTTCAGGCACGAACGGCCCCAGAAAGGCCGCTTCAGGCAGTTCCATCAAGTCGATGCGGAGATCTTCGGCGATCCCGGACCCAAGTCCGACGCCGAGATTATCCTCCTGGCCATGACCCTTTTTGAAACCGTGGGCCTTGCCGGTTTGAGCCTCCACCTCAACTCCTTAGGGTGTCCCGAGTGCCGAGCCGCTTTTCGCGAGGAACTCCGGCAGTATCTTTCCCGGAAAAAGGATGGGCTTTGCGAAGACTGCAAGAGACGGGCCGACACCAATCCTCTGCGCGTTTTCGATTGCAAGTCGGAAGGATGCAAGCACATGGTCGCAGGAGCCCCCTCGATCCTCGATTTCATTTGCGGGGATTGCGAACGGCACTTCAAGGGACTCCAGGAGTATCTCGGGCTGGTCGGAATTCCCTTCACCATCAACCCCATGCTGGTTCGGGGTCTGGATTACTACACCCGCACCACCTTTGAAATTCAGACCGATCGCCTGGGCGCTCAGAACGCCGTGCTGGGTGGCGGACGCTATGACGGCCTGTCCCGGCAGCTCGGCGGGCCGGATCATCCAGCCATCGGCTTCGCCCTGGGTGTGGAGAGGTTGATCGCCCTGCTCCAGCAGGAAGCGCAGGAAAAGAGCCCCGGGCCGGATCTTTTTATTATCGGCCTGGGAGAAAGCGCCGAGAAAAAGGCTTTCTCGTGGGCCTGCGCCCTGCGCAAATTCGGATTCTGGGTGGAAACGGATTACGGGCCCAAGGGTCTCAAGGCACAGCTCAGGCGCGCGGACCGCCTCGGGGCTTCCCGCGTGCTCATTGTGGGAGACAACGAACTGGCTTCCGGCCATGCGGTTCTCAAGGACATGGTGCGCAAAGAACAAAAGCCTGTGGCCATCGAGGACCTGGTCAATACACTCAAGAACCTGCTCGTGATGGATGCGTGATCATGGAAACGGAAGCGATTCAACTGGAGGCTTTGGGGGACTGGAAGAGAACGCATGACTGTGGGGCCCTGAGAGGCGCCGACATCGGCCGCGAAGCCCTGCTCATGGGCTGGGTCAACAGCCGCAGAGACATGGGCAGTTTAATCTTCGTCGACCTGAGGGACCGGGAAGGAATCACCCAGATTGTCTTTGACCCCGACACAGACCAGGAGAGCCACGCCAAAGCCCACGCTCTTCGCAACGAGTGGGTCCTGGCCGTCAAGGGAAGGGTTTCTCCCAGGCTTGAAGGCCAGGAGAATGTCAAGCTCCCGACCGGCGCTGTTGAACTCAAGGTGACGGCGCTCAAAATCCTGAACAAGTCTGAAACTCCCCCTTTTCAGGTGGACGGAGCGGTGGATGCCTCTGAAACGCTTCGCCTCAAGTACCGGTATCTGGAGCTGCGCCGAAGAAGGGTTTTTCTGAACTTTCTCCAGCGCCACCGCATGAGCGCGCTGGTCAGGGAGTATCTGAACCGGAACGGCTTCCTGGACGTGGAAACGCCCTTCCTGACCAAGAGCACCCCCGAGGGGGCCAGGGATTACCTGGTCCCGAGCCGGATTCACAAGGGGTTTTTCTACGCCCTGCCCCAGTCCCCCCAGCTCTTCAAGCAGCTTCTCATGATTGCAGGCTTTGACCGCTATTACCAGGTGGTGCGATGTTTTCGCGACGAGGACCTCAGGGCCGACCGCCAGCCTGAATTCACCCAAGTGGACATCGAAATGTCCTTCAGCAGCGAAGAGGACATTATCCGCCTGATCGAAGGAATGATGGCCGAGCTTTTTGAGAAGATCCTGGGGCTTAAGATCCCCCTGCCCCTTCCCCGCTTGGAGTATCATGAGGCCATGGAGCGTTTCGGTACGGACCGGCCGGACACCCGCTTTGGCCTGGAACTCAAAGAGATCAGCGACCTCGCAGCCAACTCGGATTTCCAGGTTCTGAAAGGGGTGCTCCAAAAAGGCGGCGTGGTCAAGGCGATTTGTGTGGAAAAGGGCGCTGCCCTGTTCTCGCGAAAGGCCTTGGACGAGCTTTCCCAACTCGCGGTTCAGGCCGGCGCCAAAGGCCTCATGAACGTGAAGGTGACCGAGGGCGGATGGCAATCTTCTCTGGACAAGTTCTTCAGCCAGGCGGACAAAACAGCCGTCAACCGGAGAACAGGAGCCCATCCCGGCGACCTTCTGCTGATTGCTGCCGATAGAGCCTCGGTGGTGAACCCCTGCCTCGGATTGCTCAGATTGGAGCTGGCCAAAAGGCTCAACCTGATGAAGAAAGAAGATTATGCCCTGGTGTGGGTGACCAGGTTCCCTCTTCTTGAGGTCAACGAGGAAGAAGGCAGGCTGGAATCCGTCCATCATCCCTTCACATCGCCCCTGGAGGAGGACCTGCCCTTGCTCAAGGACCACCCTGAAAAGGTCAGGGCGAGAGCCTATGACATTGTTCTCAACGGCAGCGAGATCGGCGGCGGGAGCGTGAGGATCCACAATCCTGAGCTCCAGGAGACCATGTTCAGGATTCTCGGGATTTCCAGGGAAGAAGCAAATCTCAAGTTCGGCTTTTTCCTGGAAGCCCTCAAGTACGGGGCTCCTCCTCACGCGGGGATCGCCCTTGGCTTTGACCGCCTGGCTGCAATCCTCACGGGTGCAGAGTCCATCAGGGAGGTTATCGCCTTTCCCAAAACACAGACGGCCTCATGCCTGATGAGCGATGCGCCCTCGCGGGTCGACAAAAAACAGCTTGACGAACTCGGACTCGCCGTCCTCGAATCCCAGGAACCCTGAAGCCTTTAGAGACCAAACGCCTCTGGACAGCGATCAAGGATAACCCCCACGAAAAGTTATCCATTCAGGCCTGATTTCTGTTGACAGCCGCCCAAATATGACTAAAATATCATCTAACAGTCCCTGAGTTCTCGGGACTGTTTAATTTTGCCATTTTTTTAAAGAAGGGATGTGATAACCATGATTTGCAATAGCGTAAAGCAGGGTGTTGAGTGCTTTTTCATGAACAAGAACGGCTGCCAGTTCAATGGCGGGAGCTGCCATCCCATCGTTGAGCAGTGTGAAGGCTGCCAGAAGGTCAAAGAGTTCCCCACCGGCAAATACTGCCTGATTTTCCCCGAGCCTGCCGTTAAATGGCGAACAGGGAAATGTACCATGGCCACACACATCGCGAAGGCCCCTGTCCAGGAACAGGTGAAAGTCAATCCTCTGAAGGCCTCCAAGCGATCAGCCCGCTAATCTTTTGATTAGTCTAAGTATTAAACAGAGAGCCTTTCTCTCTGAAGGGACCTGTCTGCCTTTGGCAAACCAGTGATCAGTAACCAGTGAGCAGTTATCAGTAAAACCACTACAGAAAAACTTTGAAGAAAGAGTATGTGGGGCCGATCACTATGCACTGGGTATGATTGATGATTGTGGCTGTGTACGGATGACTGTCCACTGATCACTGGTCTCACGGGCGTGTGAGGTAGACCAGGAACTCCTTGTTGCCTTTGGGCCCGAGAATCGGGGAGGGGATTTGCCCTTCGACCCTCCACCCGAGCTCCCTGAAAAAATCGCAGAGGCTGTCCAGGACCTCCTGATGCAGCCCAGGGTCCCTCACCACCCCTCCCTTGCCCACCTGCCCCTTCCCGACTTCAAACTGTGGCTTCACCAGAGCGATGACAAAGGCCTGCGGCTTCAGGAGCCTCGATACAACAGGAAGAACCAGTCTCAGCGAGATGAACGAGACATCCACCACTGCGCCGTCCAGCTCCTCCTTCAGCCGGCCCGGCTCAAGGTTCCTGACATTGGTTTTCTCGAGAAGCACTACCCTTGGGTCCTGCCGGAGCTTCCAGTGGAATTGGCCGTACCCCACGTCAACCGCGACCACCTTTTTTGTCCCCCGCTGAAGGAGACAATCCGTGAAACCCCCTGTGGAGGCACCCACGTCCAGAACCACCTTGTCCGTCACATCCACTGGGAACCGGTCGAGTGCCGCTTCGAGCTTGAGCCCGCCTCGACTCACATAAGGAAGGAGTTTCTTGATGGAAAGCGTCGAGAGAGGATCGATGAGGCGGCCGGGCTTGTTCGCCATGACCCCGTCCACTTCCACAAGGCCGGCCATGATCATGGCCCTGGCCTTCTCACGGCTTTCAGCCAGGCCCTTCTGGACAAGCAGAAGGTCAAGTCGGGTTTTCTCTTCCCTAGGCACTCAGGAGTCGTTAAGAAACAACGGGTAGCGCTGTTCAGCATATCCGTTCATGCTGAGGTATCGAAGCATGAACGGACGGTTCGCCCTTCGACACCTCAGGACGAACCTTTCCAAGAGCCGCTTATTGAGGGATTCCGTTAAAAGGTCCCTAATGAAAACATGGCGTCAAACACCGATCAGGAGGGCTTTCGCCGCTTTCAGGATTCCTGCTTTGTCGAGCCCGATTTTTTCTCTGAGCAACTCCACAGGCCCGTGTTCCACAAAGCGATCCGGAAGACCCAGACGCCTGACCGTTACCCCGCTCAATCCCAGATCGTTGAAACATTCGAGCACCGCACTGCCCAGCCCCCCCTGCAGAATGTTCTCTTCCACCACGAGCACCTTGCCGGTTTTCCTGGAATACTCCGCGAGTCGACGGTCCAGGGGCTTGACGAATCGGCAGTTGACCACCGTGGCTGAAAAGCCCTCTTTTTCAAGTTCCGCGGCCGCATGGAGAGAGGGCAGGACCATGCTCCCCAGGGCGATGAGGGTCAAGTCCTTTCCCTCCCTCAGGAGCTCTGATCCCCCCAGGGGAAGAACCCTGTATTCGGGATCCAGGGTCACCCCTTCGCCGCGGCCTCTCGGGTAACGGATGGCCGCGGGTCCCGCGAGGGTGAGGGCGGTGAAAAGCATGTGCCTCAGCTCGTTTTCGTCTTTCGGAGCCATGACGGTCATGTTCGGGAGGCTCCGGAGATAGGTGATGTCAAACTGGCCGTGATGGGTTTGCCCGTCCTCGCCCACGAGCCCTCCCCGGTCAATGCAAAAGATCACCGGCAGATTGGGAAGGCACACGTCGTGGATGATTTGATCAAAAGCTCTCTGCAAGAACGTGGAGTAGATCGCCACCACAGGCTTGAACCCCTCTGTGGCAAGTCCTGCCGCAAAGGTGACGGCGTGCTGCTCGGCGATTCCCACATCCATGAATCGCTCGGGAAAGAGCTCTGCAAAGCGCTTCAGGCCTGTGCCCTCCGGCATGGCGGCCGTGATGGCAAAGAGCTTTTTTTCCTTGCGCCCCAGGTCCAGCATGGTTTCTCCGAACACCTCGGTGTAGCTGGGCGGCTGTGCGGAAGAATCCTTCCGGGGTGACCCCGTGGAAATCTCGAAACAGCCGACCCCGTGGAAGTGGGCCGGATCGCATTCCGCGGGCTCGTATCCCTTCCCCTTGACCGTGAGCACGTGAACGAGAATCGGTCCTTCCACGTTTTTCACGTTGCTGAACGTCTCGATGAGCAGATCCAAGCGGTGACCAGGAATCGGGCCCACATACCTGAATCGCAGGGCTTCAAAGAGCATGCCCGGGGTGAACAAGGTGATGAAGGTGTCTTCGCTTTTTCGCACCAGGCTCAGAATATTTTCTCCCACTCCGGGAATCGATCTGAGTAAGTTCTCGAGTTCCCTCCTGAAGTAGACAAAACGGCGGCCTGTCATTTTCCGGCTCAGGAAAGAAGAAAAGGATCCCACGTTGGGCCCGATGGACATGGCGTTGTCGTTGAGAACCACCATGAGATTCTTGCCCGTGTGCCCGGCCTGGTTGAGCCCCTCAAAGGCCATGCCTCCCGTGGTGGATCCGTCGCCGATCACGGCGATGACGTGGTCCTTTTCTCCTTTGAGGCCCTTGGCCGTGCTGATCCCAAGACCAGCGGAGATCGAGGTGCTGCTGTGACCCGTATCAAAGGCATCGTAGGGGCTTTCGTTCCGTTTCGGGAACCCGCTGATACCTCCGTAAGTGCGAAGGGTGTGGAATCGGTCCCTTCGGCCGGTGAGCAGCTTGTGGGTGTAGGACTGGTGCCCCACGTCCCAGATGATCTTGTCTCTGGGCGCATTGAAAACATAGTGCAGGGCGATGGTCAGTTCCACGACGCCCAGGTTCGGAGCCAGGTGGCCTCCCGTCTTTGCAACGGTTTCAATGATCCGGCCTCGCACTTCCGCTGCAAGCCGGCCCAACTCGTCGAGAGTCAAGGCCTTGAGGTCATCCGGACTGTTGATCGCATCCAGGAGAGGAGATGTCATGGAGTCTGTCATTTCTTTCTTTCAATGATGTACATCGCGATCGATTTTAAGGGGTCGGCCTTTTCGCCTAAAAGGCTCAAAGCCCTCAAGGCTTCATCCACCATCCGCCTCTGCGTGTCTTTGGCTCTCTGGAGACCCAACGCCGCGGGAAAAGTGATCTTTTTCTTGGCTGCGTCCCCGCCGACACCCTTTCCCATGGTTTTGCTGTCCCCCTCCACATCCAGGATGTCGTCGGCGATCTGGAAAGCGAGCCCGACTTTTTCCCCATAGGAGGATATGGCTTTCACCTGCTCTTCGGTCCCTTCACCCAGAAGCGCGCCCGAGGTGACGGAGGCATGGATCAGGGCTCCTGTCTTGTGGGAGTGAATGAACTCCACCAGCGAGGCATCCACCGGCTTTCCTTCAGACTGGATGTCCACCACCTGGCCGCCCACCATTCCCTGGTAGCCCGCGGCCTCAGCCACCAGCCGGATGACCCGAAGGAGCGCGCGAGGGTCTACGCCGGGGGTGGCGGCCATGAGCCGGAACGCTTCGGTCAGGAGTCCATCCCCTGCGAGAAGGGCGACCGCCTCTCCAAAGACCTTGTGGCTGGTGGGCTTGCCCCTTCTCAGATCGTCGTTATCCATGACGGGAAGATCATCGTGGATGAGGGAGTAGGTGTGGATGAGCTCCAGAGCGCAGGCAAAAGGCAGAACCGTTCTCCCCTCTTTGCCCACCGCCTCGGCCCCTGCGATGCAGAGGATGGGTCGCAGCCGCTTCCCTCCTGCAAAAAGGCTGTAGGTCATGGCCCGCACAATATCCCCAGAGGGCCCCCGAGGTTCCGGAAATACCGTTTTCAGGGCCTCGTCCACCAGGGCTCTCTTGTCACGAAGGTAGGCCTTCAGGTCCACACTCACTCACCCTCTTTTTCATCCACTTCAAAAGGCTGCTGGGTGATCTTGCCGCCGCTCTCTTTGATGAGGACGGTCACCTTTTCTTCCGCCTCTTCCAGCTTCCTGGAGCAAAATTGGAGAAGCTTCATGCCCTCTTCAAACATTTTGAGCGACTCCTCCAAGGCAAGATCCCCTTTTTCCAGGCTCTCCACGATGTGCTCCAGCCTTTTCATGGCTTCTTCGAATTTCTTTTCGCTCATACTCCTTGTCCCTGGTTCGTATGGATCGTTCGCTATAACCGTTCGCTTACGTTGATCAAGACAAACAGAGGGCTTTTTACGGCCGCTCCATCGACTCATTCAGCTTCATGAATCGCAGCGGATCGATTCGGGCTCCGTTGATCCTCACACCGAAGTGAAGGTGGGGCCCTGTGGCCCTTCCGGTGGCGCCCATGAGTCCCACGCTCCGGCCCTTGGAAACGTGCTCGCCCTGCTGCACCAGGATTTGGTCCAGATGGAAATACAGGCTCTGAATGGCGCCGCCGTGGTCCAGGACCACAAACAAACCGTTGAAAAAATGCTCCCCCGTAAGGGCCACCCTGCCGTCGTTGATCGCCGCCACCGGCGTTCCCCTCTCTCCTTTCAAGTCCACTCCCGAGTGGGGAGATCTCGGCTGGCCGTTGATCATGCTTGCCTGGCCGAAGGGGCCGACCACCTCGCCGCTGACCGGTTTTACAAACGCACCGTTCCAGAGCGGCGGAGCCGGTGGAGCGGACAGCACCTCTCCCATCACTGCGGCTTCCCTCTGGACTCTTTCCAGAGTGACGGGATCGAGATCGACCATCTCCCTGGGAAGGGTCAGCACCCGAACGCCGTAATCCTTGCTGCGCACTGCCACCTGGATTTCCTTTTTGAAGCCCTTTGAGGATGTTTGCACCACCAGGGGGTACGACCCCGGTTTCAATTTCAAATCAGCCCCAAAAAACCCGAACCAGGTCTTTTCGCTCTTGTAGGGAGCCATGAAAAGCTCCCGGCCCAACCATGCGACCTGCCAGGATTCGGCCTCTGACGAGCGGATCCGGAGCAATCCCACATCCCCCTGATCGATCGCTTCGGATGAAAGCCAGATTTCCGGCCGTGCAAGCGCCGCGCCTGTGCCTCCGGCGATCCACAGGCCGAGGATGAAAAACATATTGAAAAGCAGGGCCCCTCTTTTTTTCATAGCTCAAAGGCAATGTTGATGACTTCGTAAAGGCTCATGGCCGACTTATCGGCCGCCCCCGCGCATGAATGCGCGAGGGTGTTATCCGTGTCGGGCGGCCGCACGAGAATGTAGGGGCGGACTTTGCACCCGCCCGCGGGAGGGGGTAAGCCCCTCCCCTACGGGTGTATTTTCACGGTAAAAAGTGAGAA
>Ga0073932_1007909_pt1 | contig 10069 bp, 3 predicted proteins | sample DewCreD2012metaG_FD_76967 | JGI IMG/M metagenome (GOLD analysis project Ga0073932, IMG submission 76967) | Hot spring sediment bacterial and archeal communities from British Columbia, Canada, to study Microbial Dark Matter (Phase II) - Dewar... ...
AAGGCGACAGGCAGCGGACCTTCACCGCGCGTGAGCTGCGCATGCAGGTCGGCCAGCGGCGCGACGAGCTGGCCGCTGCCACGCGGGTCGAACAGCCTTCCGCCCGGGCCGGCCAGCCCCGCCGGCACCCGGTAAAGCTGGGCCACCAGTCGCTTTTCCTGGCTGGCGAGGTTGCGCACCCACAACCCCAGCCGGCGGCTGCGGTTGGGAAACAGCAGCACGCGCCCGCCCAGTTCCCCTTGCGGCTCCCAGGTGAAGCGGGGCTGAGGGTCGTCGGAGGGGCGGGCCACCAGCAGTTCCACACGGTCCGGCCGCGGCAACAGGAAGGTCGCCACGGCTTGGGCCGGTGCTGCCTGGCCATAGCGCACCGTGGCGGTCACGCGGGTCGTGGCGGCGGCGGGGTTGGTCTCGACGCGCCGGGGGATCGCCCGCAGCGTGAGCACCTCGTGGCTGCTGGCAAGCGTCAGCGGGTTGGCGCCCGGCCGCACCGGCTGCCCGGTCGCGTCCCACACTAACTCCAGATCGTCGCGCGGAAAGGCCAGTTCCAGCGCCACGGGGTAGGGCGGTGTCGCTTCGGTCGTCAGGTCGAGCGTCAAGGTCCACGGAGTGCCGGGACTGTCGGGCATCGCCAGCCACGTGGGACTGTCCGCAGACGTCGCCAGCGTCACCCGCTGCACCAGCCGCATCGGACGCAGCGGCTGCACGGGCACCAGCAGCTTCTTTAGACTCCTGCGCCAGCTTGCCGAATCGCGGCCGTCCATCGCCAGCGTCAGCCAGAACCTGTCCAGCTTCGCGGGGAGGCCGTCGGAAACGTCGGAAACGCCACTGGCGGCCGATGCGAGCTGCAAACGCTGCGGCCAGCGGCGCGCCATCTCTTGCCAATGCCAGCCGAGTTCGGCCAGTAGCAGCGAATCGGCGGTGGCGGGCACCGCCTCCAAGCGGCGCGCCACGGCATCCATCTCCTCGGTCAGCGCCGCCAACGGCGCCGACGCACCCGCCTGGCTCGCCTCGGAGGAGGGAGCTGCCGGCGCCATCGTCCGCAGCAGCCCTGCCAGATGGGCCAGCGCCCGCGCAAGCCGCACCTGCCGCTGGGCACTCGCAGCCAGCGGTGGAGGCGAAGCGGTCGGCCCGGCCCCAGCGCTGCCTGGCGCAGCCGGTTGCTGCAGGGCTGCCCGGCCAGATGCCGTGACCAGCGGCGACTGCAACAAGACGAACGTCCGCAGCCACCGTCCACAGCCCGCCCTCTCGCCGGCGACCTGCGCGACATACCGGGCCAGCGCCTCGTCCAGCGCGCCCAAGTGCGTCGCGACCGCCTCCGCAGCCTGCGACAGCTCGGCCACGCGAAGGTCGGTCAGCCGCCCTTCAGCAAGCCCTTCCGGACGCAATAAGGCCCGAAGCCGGGGCAACTGGCGCAGCAATCCTTCGAGCGGCTCTTCCCAGGAGGGCCCGCCATCGACCAGCATCGAACTGGCACATTCCAAATGGACATAGTCGCTCAAGCGGTAGCCGGCATGCAGCGCAGTCCACAGCGCCCGGTTGGCTTCGTCGAGGCCGCTGCCGGCCCGCCCCTGGAACGAACGCCCCGCCTCGCCTTGACTCAGCGACTCCCACGATTGGGCGATCGGCCGACAAGGACCGACCGGCGGTGCCGAGCGGTCGCCGGAAAGAAACGCCTCCAGCCGCTCCAGGTCCAGACGCAGATCGTGCAGCGTCGCTGCATCCTCCGCCGTCGTCTGGTTGCAAAACCGTCTTTGCTCAAACCCCACGATAATGCCCTCGATCCGCCGCCAGGCATCGGGCGCAAAGCATGTTGGGGAAAGACCTTGCGGCCAGCGCCCCAGCAGCCGGTCGTGAATCTGCCAGACCAGTGCCAGCTCGTCGGTCACGGCCTGCGCGACGGGGCTGGAATCGGCGCTTTGGGTCGGGGTTTCCGTGCCCGAAGCGGTGGCAGGCGGCGATGTGGACGCGGCCGCGCCGGTGGGCGTTGTGCCGGAACGACTTGCCGTGCTTGCACTTGCATCTTGTTTTGCATCGGGCGGCGGAGCTGGACCGGCATTGGCACCCGCAGCGGCAGAGGGGGATGGGGTCTTGCTGGGACCGACCGCAGTTGCTTGCTGGCCCACGCTTTGGGCCGCTCCCGGGACGTTGGAACCGACAACGGAGGAGACCGCCCGATCGGCCGAGCTGGCCGCCATGCGGGCCACCTCTTTGCCCGTCTGTTCAGCCGCCTTGTCGACTCGCGAAGGCGGTGGGGCCTCGGCCGGCGGCCATGCCGGCAGCCGCAAAACGGACGCGGCAGCCCCCGCCACGACCAGTTCAGGCGGGCGGTTCTCGACGGTCTGGTCGGCCACAAGGTGCTGCCGCCACTGTGCGTGGGCTGCCGCCAGCCACTGGTCCAAGGGAATGGTCGCCTGGCGAGAGGTCAGGGCGGCCAGCATCGACTCCATCCAGACGGAGCGTCCCGTGGCGGGTAGCGTGCAGGAAGGTTCGCCTCCCGGCCCGGGCACCACCAGCCAGAAATGGCGGCGCGCTTCGAGTTCGCGCTGCGCAAGCTGGCGGACGGCGTGGGGCAGCAGGTTGGTCACGACGCCCAGCCGCGGATCGTGCGTCAGGTGGACGGCATCCAAGATCACGAGCTGGGGGTTGTCTTGCAGGCTGGCCAGCGATTCCAAGAGCGGGCCCAGCGGCAGGACGTGGCGGTCCTGGGTCCACCAGTCGGTGGCCAGATCGTCCTCGGTGAGCGTCTTCAGCAGCAGCGGTGTCAGCGCGGCCTGGCCGGCGGAGGGCTGGTGGACGGCGATTCCGTGGGCCTTGATGTACACGATCAACGTGTCGCCCGGTGCCAGACGCTCGGTGCCGGGCTCGCCGCGCTGGCGGGCGAAGCGGAGGGCGTCGCGGTCGATCGCCGAGGTGAGCCACTGGGTCAACGATCGCGGGGTATCCAATCGCGACAGGGGCAGCTCCAAAGCCGGCACGCGGGCGGCCTGGGCCCACTGCCACAGGGCATCCACATCCGCATGCAGGCTGGGCACCGGCGGCAGGATGTTCCGCTCGGCCCGATCGTCGCGGAGGATGAGCAGCACGGTTTTGGTGGCCGGCCGAGGCCAGGCCCAGTACACGCCCAGCGCGACCAGCAGCAGTGCCAGCCCGCTGAGCAGCCACCGCCAGACCCGCCACGAATGGTCCACCACGGCGGTCGGCGGCGGGGCATGCCAGGATCGCATGGGCGGCGTAGCATGTTGTGAATCGGCGCTCATGGCTGGCTCCTTCCCCGCGGTGGGCGGCCTTCGGCGGCGGTCGTTTGTCCCGGGGCCTGTCGGTGGCCGGGCAAGGCGGCACAGTACGGCCGGGCCATCCACCCGTCACCCGATCAGCACCGTCGGGCAGCCCATGACGATCGTGCCGCCGTGGGCCGTCGGATCGCTCATGCGGGCAGCAGGCAAGCCCCCGATCAGCACTTTTGTCGACCCCACGAGGATCATATCCGGCGGCCCCGTGCACGTGATCAAGTCGGTCATGCGCGCGGCCGGCAGCCCACCGATGAGCACGCGCAGCCCTCCCGGCGGCAGGATCGGTCCGCCCACATGCGGGACAGTTCCGTCGACCATGGGACATACATGCATGTCGCCAACCCTGGCAGCGGGTAAACTCACGGGAGTTCTCCTGTTCGCGAGTGGAACGTCGATCGGGAACATGGCCGGCGGCCGCAGGCGCTCGAGCATGTGCCAGGGCGGCTCGGCGGGACGTCATTGGGCCGGGTTGCTGAGCAGCTCCTTCCCTATTTGCAAAAACTGAGCATACCGCTGCGGAGCCTTTTCCGGCTGGCGGGCGACCGCGGCCAGCATGACCGCACCGCACGCGGCGTGGGCCGTGAGGTGCTCGCCCGGCGGGACGACGGGAACGTTGGGCGGCGCGAGACTGCCGCCGCTCCAGAAGGCAGCCGCCGCGACCCAGGCGGCAGGCGTCTGATACCCGGCCGCCTCGGCCGCCTTCTCGCACCGCCGCCGCTGCGGCTCCTCCGGCTTCTCGATCCATGCCTGGGCCGCGTCCAAGGCGTCGCGGTCCAAAGACGAAAGGTCGTCCCCGGCCGCCAGACGCACGCATTGCAAGGCCCATTCGACGGCCGACCGCTTCGTCAGGCCGTACGCCACCACCCGCAAAGCGTCCAGGAACTGTTCCCGGCTGGCGAGCAGGTCGAGGCTGGCAGACAGGGGCATCGGCTCGGCCACGAGGCCGCGGGCCGCCTCGCTCAAAGGCACCGCCGGCGGGAGTGCGTCGGTCTGAAGGATCGCCGCGCCGCGCCGCAGGTGGGGCGGGTCGGCCGCGGCGGCCGGTACCGCTGCGGAGGCTGCCGGGGCGTCGACCGTGGTCCGCCTGCCCTGAGCAGTTTCCGAGGCTGGCGACGGTTCCGCGGCCGGCGTGGCCGCCGCGAGCACCCCCGTTTCATCTTCGACGCCTAGCCGGAACGTGGCCTTGCCAGCACGGATTTCCTCTCCCGGACGCAGGTAGGCCTCGCTGACCTTGACCCCGCCCCGCCAGGTGCCGTTGGCGCTATTGAGGTCTTTGATCTCGCACTGGCCGTTGAACCAGCGGGCGCTGAAATGCACGCTGGACATGGTGGCATTGCTGGGGCAACTGATGTCGGCCTGGTCGGTACGGCCCACGTATAGCGTCTGTCCGTCGCGAAGCGGGATCCGCCGTCCTTGGTCCGGCCCCTCCACGATTTCAAGAAACGCGCGGATGAGCGGCATGGTCCTGACCTACTGGGAAACTGTTCCTGAAGATGCCCGCCGCGGCAGATTCGCCGCCCTTGAGTGTACGCCTTAGGCCGCCGCTCGCCAACAATCGTCCTGGCGTGCCGTGCGGCCGGGGCACAAGCCACCTCGAGGCTGGCGGCCGGCTCAGGTGCCAGCTTACCCCAACATCATGATGCCTCCGCCCATTTTCAGCATGCCACTGCCGTTGACGTCGGTCATCGTTCCCTTGACTTGCGTCATGGCCTGCCCTTCGATCTTGACCATCAGCCCCTGGATCGTGACGCCCGTCTGGTCGATCTTCACGCTGCTTTGGCCGACCTTCAGCTCGATGCCCTGCATCGCCTCGGTCTGGCTCTTGCCGAGCATCAGCTTGACCTTCTGATTCCCTTGTTTGACGGTGAGTACGTCGTCGCCTGTCTCCAAAAGCACGTCGCGATGTTTATAAATCGTGACCCATTGACTGCCAGCCGACAGAACGATCTTTTGATCCCCTTGCTCGATGGTCAGCGTGTCGTTGCCGGTTTGCAAGGTTACGTCGCGATCTTTCCAGATTTTGACCTTCTGGCTGCCCTCGCTGGACTGGGCCGTCCCGACTTCGAGCGTCTGGTTGTTGAAGATCTTGACAGTCTGGTCCCCCTTGTCTTTCTTCTCGAAGCCCACGCGGCGAGTCTCGTCGTTCTCGACCACCGTGTCGAGGTTCTTCTCAGCGTGGATATAAACCTGTTCCTCTCCCTTTTTATCTTCAAAGCGAATCTCGTTATAGTTCTGGTCGCGGCCTTCTTTGCTGCTGCGGGTTTTGATGCCGCTTTGTGTTTTATGATCAGGCAATTTATAAGGCGGCATGTTCTCATAGTTGTACACGCTGCCGACGATCAGCGGCTGGTCCGGATCCCCTTCGAGGAACGCCACCAGCACCTCCTGCCCGATGCGGGGAATGTGGACCATCCCCCACTGCTTGCCCGCCCAGAGGGTCGCCACCCGCACCCAGCACGAACTGCGCTCGTTCTTTTTCCCCTCGCGATCCCAGGGGAACTGCACCTTCACCCGACCATACTTGTCGCAATCGATCTCTTCCCCGTCCAGTCCCACCACCACGGCCGACTGCAACCCCTGCGCGACCGGCTTGGGCGTGACCCGCGCCGGCCGGTACGGCACCCCCAGCGGGATGCAGGTGAAGCTGTTTTTGTACGGCTGCAGCACCGACTCGCCCGAGACGTATTCCGGAGTCTGCTCGAACGTGTGCTGGACCGAAAGCAGCACGTACTTCCCCTGCGTGCCCGGAATCGTGATCGGCGATCCCCCCTCGCCGAGCAGCGCGAAATGCAGGCCCGGGCTGAACGCCCGGCAGGTCGATTCCCCGCCGATCAGCAGATGCTCCGCCGCTTGCTCCTCCATCCGCCACTGGGCCATCGCGTCACCCTGCGGCTCGACCTCGCCCAGACGCTCATCGGGCTTGTTGAACCGCTCCGCATAATCGCCCACGTCGAACATCTCGAGCTGGTCGTTGCCCGCCACCTGCACCGATCCCGTGGCCGTGCTCCGCAGCACCTTGTTCGACATTTGAAAATGATAATCGCTCAGCACATATTTGCCCGGCACCACGCTCTGGCGATACTCCCAGTGCTGCACCACGTCCTCCCGCTCGCCGATCCCCGCCTCATGCTCGAGCCGGGCCTGGGCCTGATGCGGGCAGGGCTGGAAGGCGGACGGCGTATCGCCCAGCACCAGCGTGTGCTTCCCTTCCTCATGCAGGAAGTAATAAAGAATACCTTCCTCCTCCATCAGCCGCGAGACGAAATTGAAGTCGGTCTCGCGATATTGCACGCAATAGTCGAGCTTCTTATAAGTCCCTTCCAGTTTGTCTTCAAAGGCGACCAGGTCCGGATACTTCCCCTGCCACTCCTGAAAGATCGCTTTGAGGATCTCCGGCACCGTCTGGTCCTGGAACACCTTGCAGTCAGAACTCAGCGTCAGCAGCCACGGCCACGGCACGACCTCCATCCGATAGTACGCATGCCGCTCGTCCCGGCCGATCACCGTGAAACGGCTGACCATCCCGTGAAAATGCCGTTTCTGGTCCTCGGGCAGGCGGACCGTCAGCGTCACCCCCTTCCCCAGAAGCTGCGGCGGCTGCACCCGATCGGCCTGCGGCAGATCGGCCAGCACGTCCATCTGCAAGGTAAACAGCCGCGAAACCCGCTCGGTCATCGTCCCCCGGTCGATGCACAGCACGTCCGGCCCCAGAGGCGTCTTCAGCTCCAGCAACCTGCCCGCTTGCGTCAATGTCGCTGCCATCGTGCGGCCCCTGCTTCGTGATCGCCCCGAAATCCCAGCCCTGCGGCGTGTTCAACCGCCGCCACCGGGCCTACCCCGACGTGCGTCTGGACCGGCCGTTTGCTCGTCGGGTCCCGCCCGGCACGGCCAGACACGGCCAGCTCTTGCGCGCAGACGCGCCGCGACGTACCGCCACGTTCGGCGCCCCTGCCCCGGAACGTCCCACGTTCTGATTATCCGCCCTGCCAGGCCATTCGTTGCGTGGATTGTGCCAGGATTACCGACCTCCAGCGACACCCCGCCGCCACAAAATGATCCACCCTACAGTAGGGTTCAGTAAACATTCTAGTCGCTATAGCCCGCCCACCGTGACCGTCAGCTCGGTGGAAACCCCGCCAGGCGTCAGGCTGCTGGTGGCCGTGACGCTCAGGCGATGCCGGCCTGGCCGGGTTCCTTTCACTTCCACCCGGTACGGGGTCGAAAGTTGCTCGCCAGGGCGCAGTTCCCGCAGGGGCTGGAAATCGACCGCCTGGTTGCTGATGGCCGCCACGGGGGAGGGGGTGGTCCCCGGCACGCGCGTCAGCACCAGTCCGTCGTCCAGCACCTGCACTGACAGCGCCACATCCCGGTCGGGAACGGAGCGGTCGTTGCTCAGGGCGATGACGATGGTGGTCGTCCCGTCCACCCGGATGGGGTCGGCCAGAGCTGCCGCGCGCAAAGCGAGGTTCCCCGCGGCTGGCCCAGCGGTGCCCGAAGGAGCCGTGGGAAAGCTTGGCTGGGCCCCTTGTGGAGGCGGGGTTGGCGTCGTGGGGGGTGCGGTGCTGCCTGGGCCGGTCGGGGCAGCGGCCTGGCCGCCAGCGCTGCGCGGCGGCGCCGTGCCGGTGGCTGGAGGGCCAATCACCGTCTGCATGCTGTCGGAGACGCTGGGGGTCTGCTGCGAGGAGACGGTGGCCCGGACGGTAGCCCCCTGTTCATCGGGGTTCAGGCACAGGCAATTGAGTTGCCGCACGATCCGCTCGCCCCCTTCGAGCCGTGCGATCCGCCAGCGGGTGGTCAGGCGCGCTAGGTCGTCTTCGTGTCCGCGCGTGGCTTCGAGCAGCTCCAGGTTGACGCCCCAGGTCACACTCAGCACGACATTCGTCGCCGGGGCACTCCCTTCGTTGACCACTTCGACCGTGTAGCTGGCGACCTCTCCCGCCCGGCGGCTAGGCGGTCCGCTGACCTTTACGGCCAAGCGGGCCGGCGTGACGACCGGTGCCACACCTGTGACGCAGCCGCGGGCCGACGCGACATGCCCTCCATCGGCCGTGACATCCAGCCGGTGGCATTGCAGGCCGGGCTGCGTGACGGTGAAGGTGATCGCGAAACGGTGCGTCTGGCCCGGCTCAAGCGCTGGCACCAGCGGACGGACCAGCGGTCCGCGTCCGCCTTCGCTGTGCGTCAGTCCGGCGTCGAACGTGTCGCTGGCGGTCAGGTTCGTCAGCGTGCGGGAGCCGATGTTGGTCACGTCGATCAGGAAGCGGGCCTCGCGGCCGACTTCCACCGTGTCCGGGCCGGACATCTTCACGGATAGGCCACTGGGCTGCACTTCCGTCGTGACCGAGCCTTCCGCTTTGAGATTGTCACTGCTGGTGGCCACGAAGGTGCTGCGGATCGAGCCGGCGACGGCCGCCCGGGCGTTGATCTCGACGACGGCGGTCGTGCCCGGCGGCAGGTCGCCCAGCGACCAGACCCAGCGCTGGCCGAAAAGCTGGCCGCTGGGGGTGCTGTTGAGGACAGTCACGCCCGCCGGCGGCGTGAAGCTGAGGGTCACGCCGCGGGTGACCTGGTCGCCGCTGTTGGAAACCTCCACGCGATACGCCAGCGCCCCTTCGCCAGTAAGCCGGCTAGTGCCCAGCGCGCGGACCGTCAAGCCGGGGCTGGTCCAGTGGATGCTCGCGCTGCCTTGGCCCACCACCATCTGCGGCAGATCGCCTCGCTGCTGGGCGGGTCGGACCACCTGCATCCGCACCAGCGTCACGCCGGGTTCCAGCGACTGCGGGAGCAACTCCACCGTGGCGCGCCCTGCAGCGTCGGTGACCACCTCCGCGACCGTCCCTGTGCGGCCGAGCGTGGCCGGCGGGCCTTCCACCACTTCATACCGTACGATCCAGCCGGCCAGCGGCTGGCCGCTGGTGCGCTGGATTGTGGTCGTCAGCGTGTGGGCCGTGCCGGCGCGGACCGTGGCACAGGGTGGAAAACGCCAGGCGGCATCGACCCAGTAGATCGTGGCAGTGGCTTTGCGGCGCTCCCAGTTCTGTTCCTTGGGGGCCCAGACGACCACGTGCGTCGTGCCTTCGGTGGGCGAGGTGATGCTGATCCAGCTCTGGCCGCGCTGCAGGGCCACGTCGTCGGCGGGCGAGGGTGTGCCGCGGTCGAGCACCTGCGCGATCGTCGAAGTGTGCGCCCGCGCGTACTGGGTGGTCACCTTCTGCGGGGAATGCCGCATCCACAGCGACACATCGCGCGGGCTTTCGTGCCCCACGGCGACGATCTGCCCCACGCCGTCCTGGGCCAGCATCCACTCCAGCGGCTGCCGCATCACGTAGTAGCCATCGGGGGCGCAGATGCCCGCGGCGAGGATCACCTCGGTATTCACCGGAGCGACCAGGTGCTGTGGCATGACGACCAGTTCCGGCCCGCGATAGGCCGCCTTCTCCTCGGGGCACTGCGGGCCGCCGGGCTGAGGTGCGCCGCTTAGCGCGGTGGGCAGCGGCGTGGCCAGCGGGTCGCAAGCGGCCGGTACGACCGCCCCGCCCGGAGGAGCGCTCGGCAAGGGGATGGCCGCCGCTGGCGGCCCTGGCGTGCAGGCTGGACCGACCATCGCGGGTGCGGAGATACCGGGCACTGCGGGTGCGGCTGGAGCGGCTGGCGCGGCGGCCGCAGGGGTGGACCAGGGGGGCGGCGGTACGACCGGCGGCTGCCGATGATGCGAGAACAGGCCATGCAACAGGTCGTGCGTGGCCAGCGTCGTCGTCCCTGAGAAGATCCGCTCTCCG
>Ga0073932_1007911_pt1 | contig 10068 bp, 8 predicted proteins | sample DewCreD2012metaG_FD_76967 | JGI IMG/M metagenome (GOLD analysis project Ga0073932, IMG submission 76967) | Hot spring sediment bacterial and archeal communities from British Columbia, Canada, to study Microbial Dark Matter (Phase II) - Dewar... ...
CTGGAAACGTAAGAGAGCTGGAAAACCTGATCGAACGACTGGTCATCCTCACGGACGGCGACGAGATCGATGTGGACGACCTCCCCCCACGGTTCCGCCAATGTCAGGCGACACGACCCAACTCCCTCCTGGATATCTCGCTGGGCGAATCGGGCATGGACCTGAAGAAAACCCTGGACGACCTTGAAAACCACCTGATCATGGAAGCCCTGCGGCGGGCGAACGGCGTCAAGAATCGTGCAGCCAATCTTCTCGGCCTCAACCGCACCACGCTCATCGAAAAAATGAAGAAGAAGAAAATCGTTTATCCCGCATGAGTTTTCCAGGCACATCCCACCGATCCGTTGTGCCATTATTTTGACCTATCTCTTGGGGGCCATGTAAGTCAAAATACTAACAGCCCCATGCTCGCCCTTTCCCCTTTCCGCTCCGCCTGGCATATGCCTTGCTTAATCCAGCGCCGGTGAAGCTCGGCCGGCCTCCGTCTAAGCCGGGCCGTGCGTGAGGCCGTGCCACTGGCGCGAGCGGCATGGAATTGGAATCTCCCGACAGCCCTCGTCACCTTGGGAAGAGGAAAAGCCAGGAAAACGTGTAATGGCGTTGTGCCGCAATACCAGGCAGTCTCTGCAAGTTCGATCCGTGCGGACCATTCTGGTGGCCTTGGTGGGGGCGCTCCTTTTCGCCCCGGTTGCCGAAGCGGCGGCGGAGAACGCCGTTCTCAAAAGGATTCGCACGGCCCGACATTCCACACAGGCGCGGATTGTCCTGGAGCTGGAAGGCGCCCGCCCCCTCTCGACGGGCCCGTATTCCGACTCGGGTTTTCCCATCGTCTTTTCCAACCTCAAGTCCAGGCTCGGTCGCGATGCGCTGAAGGCCAAATGGCCCCATCCCGTCACCTCCATCGGCATCGAGGAGAGCGACGGCTCCACGGTCGTCCTGATCGGTTTTCGGGAGGGAGCCTCGTCGGTCCAGCACCGGGTCGATGCCAAAGGCAAGACCGCTTATCACCTCATCGTGGACATCTCGCGTGAGGCGCCTGGACGCGGCAAGGCCTCGGCGGGGCCACAGGCGCCCCTCCCACAATCGGAAGGCCATGAGCCCGAGCGTAACACAGTCGGGCGGGGAATCGAGGGCACCGCGACGGCCGACTCGGGGCTCCAGGACCAGGGTGAGAAGCCGTTTGCCCGTGGAGACGCGCTGTATGACGAGCACGCAAGGAACCTGACTCCCGTGGCGGCGCGGATCATTGACGAATACCGCTCGGCCCTTCGCGCCTCGCCGCGTGCGCCCGAGGCCGTGCAGGCCCATTTTCGCACCGGCCTCTGTCACCTCGCCCTTGGAGACTTCAAGAAAGCCGAGGAGTCCTTCAAACAGGTGCTCAACAACCACTCCCAGCATTCCATGGCTCCACTTGCCTGGATGCGTCTTGGGGAGGCCCTCCTGAAGCGTGGCGCCTACATCGAATCCGTCCAGGCCCTGAGAACATCCCTCAACAGCCCCCTCGAGAAGCCCGTGGTCGCCGAGGCCAACGCCTATCTGGGCCAGGGCCTCTTTATGCTCGGGGCCCACCGGGAAGCCCAGGCGGTCCTGGTCAAGTCCCTCGAGGATGATCCCACGGGCCATATCTCGCGACCCGAGATCCTGAGGGTTCTGGGGGAGGCGTATTTCGCCAACCAGGTATACGACAAGAGCGCCGCGACCCTGATGTGGTATCTCAACATCCAGAAGGATGCTCCCGGCAAGGACCTCCTGCTGGCGAAGATCGGAGAGAGTCTCATGTACACCCGCGATCAGGAGCTGGCGAGGAAGGTCTATCTCTATATCGACAAGTATTTCCCGGAGACCGAAGGCTATGTCATTTCCAGGATTCGGAGGGCGGAATACTTCGAAAAGCAGACCCCCCCCAACACGGTCGCAGCCTCCGCCATCTATGAGGAGCTTTCTCGATACCCGATGACAGGGCCGATGGGGGAGTTTCTCACGTTCCGACTGGCATCCTGGGAGAGGGGGCGCGGGAACCATTCCCTAGCCCTGGAATGGATCGAAAAGGGCCTGATGAGCCACACCACTCCCAAGGCCAGGGAGGAACTGCTCGATCTCAAGGTGCTGGTTCTCCTGGACTATATCCGTGAATCACACTCGGGGCAGGACTTCGCCAAAGCCCTCCGTCTCTTCCAGGACAACCAGGAACTCCTGAATCCTCATATGACTCCGGAGTCCCTGAGCATCATCGCCGAGAGCTGTTTCATGCTCAAGCTTTACCCCGCCGCGGCGGAAATCTACCAACGGCTGTATGCCCTCAGCGGCTCGAAGAACGAGGAATGGCTCCTCAAGGCGGCGCGCTGCTATTTCCAGATGGGCGACCCAGAGCGCACCATCCTGAGCTGCCTGCCTCTTCAGGGAGAAGCCCACCAGCTCGAGAAAAGCATGTACCTGGGAATCGCCTATTTCGAGACGGGCAAATATGTTCAGGCTGCACAGGAGCTTCTGAGGCACATCCAGAAGCAGAACAACCTCCAAGCCACGGACCCCGACATCCTTTTCTATTACGTGGAGAGCCTGATCATGTCCGACCGGGCCGCCGATGCGCTGGCTTTTCTGGACAAGTTGACCCGAGTCCCCGGGCTGGACGAAGGGGAACCCCGCATCCGGATCGGCCTCCTGCAAAATCGAGCGCATCATGCCTTGAAACAGGTCGGCCAGGCCGCGGAGGTGCTGGAGCAGCTCCTGGCGCTCTCACCGCCCGAGGCGATTCGGGATCGCCTCAATTATGAGCTGTCAAGGACCTACATAGAAATGGGCCAAACCCAGAAGGCATCCGAACGACTGGCACAGCTTGCCCGATCCACCAACAGCCTGTGGAAGACGGCTGCCGAGCAGGAGATCGGGTACCTCGAGCTCAACGGCGGGGCTCCCAGAGCGGGGACCCGGTAGATATGGACCCGGAGTGAAACACCATGGTTGTCCTGATCACGGCAATGACATCCCAAGACACTCAGCGCATTGTCTCGGAACTTAAGAAGATGAACCATGCCCTGCACATCGCCGAGACGCCGCGGGCGGCCATTTCCTTTCTGAGGAAGGAGCTGCCGCACGTCATCCTCTGCAACCTGGGCGGTCAGAACCAGGAAGTTCAGCTCCTCCTGGAGGCCTGCGGCGAATTGGACGACCCTGTGCCCGTCATCGTCCTGAGCCAGCCGGCCCGGCTGGAGGATGCGGTGGCCATGATGAAGGGGGGAGCCTTTGACTTCTGGGCCGGTCCCCTCGACATGGATCGCCTGGTGAAGACCATTCAGTGGCTGGAGCATCGGCTAGGCGACTCCGAGAGCGGTTCGTCCGGCCTTGCGGGTCACAGCGACATCATCACCCAGAATTCGACAATGAATCAGCTGAAGGCCATGGTGCGAAAGGTTGCCCCCAGCAGTGCGACGGTTTTCCTGCAGGGTGAAAGCGGAACAGGCAAGGAGCTCTTCGCCCGCTACATCCATCGGAACAGTGACCGCAGGACCAGGCCGTTTGTGGCCATCAACTGCGCGGCACTTCCCGAAAGCCTGATGGAAAGCGAGCTCTTCGGCTATGAAAAGGGGGCTTTCACCGGCGCCCTCCAAAAGAAGGAAGGCAAGTTCGAGCTGGCACACACGGGAACCCTTTTTCTCGACGAAGTGACGGAGATACCGCTTCATCTCCAATCCAAGCTGTTGAGAGTGCTTCAGGAGAGCGAAGTGGATCGGGTGGGAGGGAAGAGACCGGTTCGGGTGGACGTGCGGGTCATCGCCTCCACAAACCTTTCAGTGGAAGAAACCGTGAAGAGCGGCCAGTTCAGAAAGGATCTTTACTATCGTCTGAACGTCATTCCAGTCAAAATCCCCACCCTTCGCGAGCGACCCGAGGACCTCACTCTGCTCTGCCGCCATTTCATCGAGAAGTACAACAGGCTGCACAAATGCGCCGTGGAGGGAATGGAGCCCGAGGTCTTGAAGGCCCTGAAGGCACATACCTGGCCAGGGAATGTCCGCGAGCTGGAGAACACCATTCAGCGGGCCGTCCTTCTGGCCCACAAGGGCAAGCTCGCCCTCGATCACCTCATTCTCGACGACTCCTGCGTCGAGCCGGCATCCGAGATCGATCTCATGCCCATCAGCGAAATGGAAAAACGCCTCATTTTCAGAGCCCTTTCCTCGTCCAGCGGAAACCGGACCAGAGCCGCGGAGATTCTGGGGATCAGCGTCCGGACCCTCAGAAACAAGCTCCACGAATATCGGAGCGCCGGCGAGCCCATGATCGAAGTGGCGTAAAAATGCCTTTCATCTTCAGCATGGTACATGTTTTGCTCGTTGGTCCCCTCGCTATGCCATGCAAGGGTGCTCTCCGTTTTCAACCGGCAAAGATCTCCGAAACCCGGAGAGTCCGAGCCATTGCCGCCGCCACCGGCGACGAGCATTAAGACTGCCCCAGGAGTGGAACGATGGGTGATTCCAACGTGGTTTTCGACCGCACGATTCAGCTCATGCAGGATCGGTTGAATCTGAGTTCCGTCAATCAGAAGGTCATCTCTGGAAATCTGGCCAACCTCAACACCCCGGGATACTCGGCGAAGGAGACTTCCTTCGAGGAAGTGCTGCGGGAGTCCCTGGAGCAGTCCCGGCCGCGCCTCACCCTTTCCAGCCCCAAGCATGTCGATCCCGGGGACGCGCGAGCCGCGATGGGATCCGTTGATCTCGTGGAGACAGGACCCGTGGACCTCGACGCGGAGATGATGAAGCTCTCGCGAAACAGCATGGAGTATCAGTTCATCGTGACCATGCTGAACAAAAAGTTCTCCATGATGAAGCACGCCATCGGCGAAGGAGGCCTCTAATGGATCTCGAGAACGCGTTCAAGATCAGCGCATCAGGATTGAGAGCCAGCCGGACGTGGCTCAATGTGATCTCCGCCAACCTGGCCAACGCCAATACCACCCGGACAGCCAGCGGCAAACCCTATGAGCGGCGCACGGTCATTTATGAAAGCGTACCCAGCCAGGAATCGTTCGGCGAGATTCTCGACGGGGCCCTGAGCGAAGACCTCCAAAAGGTGCGGGTCAATGCCATCGTCCCCGACGGCAGGGATTTCAAGGAAATCTACGATCCGTCTCACCCGGACGCCAATGCCGATGGGATCGTGAAGATGCCCAACATCAACAGTGTCGAGGAGATGGTGAACCTGGTCATGGCTTCGCGCTCCTACGAGGCGAATCTGGCCGCCATGAGCACGGCCAAGCAGCTGGCCCTGAAAGCCCTGGAAATCGGCAGATAGCGGATCATGCCGAAACATCTGCCAGCGACCGCATCCTCAAGACCCGGCCGCCGCCGACATGAAGCGTTCCGCTTCGTGCCGTAGCCATTGCCGCGATTCAGGAGCTCGACCATGCGCGTTTTATCTCGCCCCAGCGATCTGCAATTCCCCCAGGACAAGGTCCTGAGCGACGGACTGCCGACTTCGGAACCGGGGTTCGCCCAGGTACTCGAAAAAACCATCGGCCGGGTGGATCACCTGCAGCATGAAGCCGACCGGGCCATGCAGGAGGGAGCGATCCAGGGGGCCGTCCGGATTGACGAGACCATGATCAAGCTGGAAGAGGCGGACATCAGCCTGCGGATGCTGACCAAAGTCCGTAACAAGGCCCTGGAAGCATACCAGGAAGTCATGCGAATGCAGTTCTAGCCCGAACAGAGTCCTTGATGCCAGATGAAAAGCTTTTTTGATCTCATCGGAAGGTGGAAAACCGGTTTTCTGAGCCTCCCCAGGGCACGGCAAATCCTTTATGCCGGTTCCCTGGCCGTGGTCCTCGGCAGTCTGGCCCTGCTGACTTACACGGTCAACCGTGTGGAGTACACACCACTGTATTCCCACCTGAACGAGCAGGACCTCGGCAGCGTGGTCGAGACGCTCAAGAACAAGAAGATCACCTACCAGCTCAGTGGAGCCGGTGGCATCTCGGTGCCCAGGGAGCAGCTTCATGAGGTCCGACTTCTGCTGGCCACCCAGGGCGTCGTCAAAGGTTCCGGTGTGGGCTTCGAGATCTTCGACCAGCAGAAGCTCGGGAGCACGGAATTCGTTCAGCGCATCAACTATCAGAGGGCGTTGCAGGGTGAGCTCGCCCGAACCATCAACGAATTGAACGAAGTCCTCGAGAGCCGCGTCCATCTCGTGCTGCCCGCCGAGAGCCTCTTCATGGAAGACCGGAAGCCGCCCAGCGCGGCCGTGGTCCTCAAGCTCAGGAACGGTGCACGCCTCGAGCCCCAGCAGGTTCAGGGCATAGTGAACCTGGTTGCCGGCGCCGTCCAGGGACTCACCGAGGACAAGGTGAGTATCCTGAGCACCGACGGACAGGTGCTCTTTCGCAAGAGCGCCTTCGACAGCACCATGCAGCTCTCGACGCTCCAGATGCAGGTGCGGAGCAACTTCGAGGAAGACATACGCCGGAAGGTCCAGTCCCTTCTGGAGCAGGTGACGGGAGCCAACAAGGTGACCACCCGGGTCACGGTGGACCTGGATTTCAACCAGATGCAGGTGACCGAGGACATCTACGACCCCGACAGTCAGGTCATTCGAAGCCAGCAGCGCAGCACCGAAAACAGCCAGGGAGGCGAGCTTGGCGCCAAGGGCAACCCCGATGTGCCCATCAACGTGGAAAGCCAGCTCATGCAGAGCTCTCCCCAGGGCAAGGACAAGGATAAGGATAAGGAAGGTGCCGGTCAGAAGGCCTCGAGCCGCCAGCGCGAAACCGTGAACTACGAGATCAATCGGGTGAACCGCCAGATCGTGCATTCACCGGGGAACGTTAAAAAGATCTCCGTCGCGGTGCTCGTGGACGGACCCTACGAGATCAAGCCCAATGCCGAGGGGAAGCCGGAGCCGGTTTTCGTCGGACGTTCCCCCGAGCAGATCAAGGCAATGGAGGACATCGTCAAGAAGGCCATTGGATATAACGAGAGCCGTGGAGACCAGATCACGGTTTCCAACATCCCCTTCGCGGCCGAGTCCGCCGAAAGCGGGTTCGTCAAGACAGAGAACCGCTGGGTCAAGCTCGGGCGGGAATACATGAAGCCGGCCATCAATCTGCTGATCGTTCTGCTCGTCTTCTTCCTCATCGTTCGTCCGCTCATGCGTCGGTTCGAAACCCTGGGCGATGAATTGAAGCAGCTGCCGGCACCCGGCAAAGCCCTCCCCGGCGGCGACCAGGAGGTGTTGAGCCTTCCGGATGAGCCCGTCGAGCGCGAGCTCTCTCTGAGGAGACGGGCGCTTCAGCTCGTGCAACAGAATCCCGACCAGGCCGCTGCCATCATACGGGCCATATTGAGGGAGGAACAGGCGTAATGCAGAAGCCCTTTGGCGCTCAAAAAGCGGCGATCATCCTCATGTCTCTTGGTGAAGAGGTCTCGGCCCAGATCCTCAAGAATCTGTCCACCGAGGAAATCAAGAAGCTCGGCACGGAGCTCACGAACATTCACGGGGTCAAGAAAGAGCTCTGTGATGAGCTGCTGCTGGAGTTCACCGCCCAGTTCAATGAAGACGCGGACATTCACACCCCGGGCGACGACTTCCTGAAGAACCTTCTTCCCAGCGTTCTCGGCCAGGACCAGGCCGCCGACGTCATGACGACCATCGAGCTCGAAAAGGAGCAGGTTCCGTTCAAATATGTCCGGGAGATCGATCCCAGGGTTCTGGCCAACTTCATCAAGAGCGAGCACCCCCAGACCATCGTGATCATCCTGGTCCACCTGGGGCAGGAAAAGGCCAGTCAGGTGCTGGCCCATCTGCCTGAAAACCTGCAGTTCGAAGTGATCCAGCGCATCGCTCACCTCGAGACCGTGCCGCCGGACCTGGTGAGGGAGGTGGACGAGGTGCTTCAGAAGGAGCTCCTCTCCGTCGGGAAAGGCACCCAGCAGATCCTGGGCGGCGTCCAGGCGGTGGCCGAGATCCTCAACCACAGCGATCGCCGCACGGGCGACAGCATCCTCCAGGCCCTTGAGGAAAACGACACGGACCTCGCCGAAAAGGTGCGCAAGCTCATGTTCGTGTTCGAGGATCTGGCGGGCCTCAATGATCAGGGCGTTCGCGAGCTGCTTCGCGAGGTGAAAAACGAGGAGCTCACCCTGGCCCTCAAGACCGCCTCGGACGAGCTGAAGAACAAGATCTTCAAGAATCTCTCGCAGCGGGCCGTCCAGATACTCGAGGAGGAGATGAGCGTCATGGGTCCGGTGAGGCTGAGCGACGTGGAGGCCGCCCAGCAGACCATCCTGAATGCGGCGCGCAAACTGGAGAAGGAAGGTAAAATCGTTCTGGCCGGCAAGGAGGGTGGAGACGCCTTTGTCTAAAATCATCAAGGCCTTTGAGTCGGAATCGGAATCAGTATGCGCTTTCAGCTTTTCGGAGATCGTCGAGGCGACGGAATGTGACCATAAGGGAGAGGACGTCTCTGAACTTCATTTCAAGGACGTCGAGCCGGACCATCTCGTCGACCTCGAATCCCTGGTTCAGCAGCGACTGCTGGAAGCCGAACGGCGTGCCCAGGAGCTCGAACAGGAAGGGTATGAAAAGGGCTACGCCCAGGGACTTAAGGACGGCGCGGAATTCGGCCGCAAGAGCATGCAGGTGGCCAGAGAGCAGTTTGAAGCCCTTCTGCAGCGTTTGATGTCGCTTCCAAAAGCTGTGTTCGAGGACTATCGAGACTGGTTCATCTCATCCTGCCTGGCCGTCTCCAGGCACATCGCCCTGGGAGAGCTCCGGACCAATCCACGCATTCTCACACAACTCATGGAAAGTCTCCTGAGTGAAGCCGAGGAAGCACAGGGGATCACCCTCCATCTTCACCCCAAGGACCTGGACCTTCTGAACAAACATTCGTGCCTCGGGGAAATGGCGGCGAGGGCTGAAAAGACGTTCTCCATAAGGCCGGACCCCGGGATGTCACGAGGAGGCTGCCGCCTCGAGAGCGATATCCAGTTGATCGATGCGACGCTGGAGAACCGGCTCTCCCTGATCGAGAAAACCATTCTGGAGACGCGCGAACAGGAGGAAAATGAATCAGAGCTCGAAGGCGCATGACTACCTCCGACTGGCGGCCCTCGGCACTCGCCTCAACGAGGCCCCGCTCTGGGAGAAGTTCGGCAAGGTGGTCCAGATGGTAGGCAACATCATTGAAGCCGAAGGCATCCGCGCCGCTGTGGGAGACGTCTGCAGAATACTTCCCGGCGGCCCCGAAGCTCCCATTCTTGCAGAGGTCGTCGGTTTCAACCATAAACGACTGAAGCTGAGCCCGCTTTCGGCCATCCAGGGCATTCAGCCTGGCTGCCTGGTTCAGCCCCACCGGCAGTCGGGGACCGTTTCAGTCAGTGAAGGCATGTTGGGCAGAGTCCTGGACGGCCTGGGACAACCCATTGACGACCTCGGCCCCCTACCTGCCGGAATACCGTATTCGCTGAGCGGAAAGATCGCCAATCCCCTCGAAAGGCCGCTCATCGATGAGCAGCTCGACCTGGGCATTCGATGCATCAACGGCCTGCTTCCGGTGGGAAAAGGGCAGCGCATCGGCATTTTTGCGGGATCCGGAGTGGGCAAGAGCACCCTACTCGGCATGATGGCCCGCTATACGACGGCTGACGTTAACGTGATCGCCCTCGTCGGAGAGCGCGGAAGAGAGGTGAACGAGTTCCTCCAGAATGAGCTCGGCCCCGAGGGCGTGAAAAGGTCCATCGTCATCGTCGCCACATCGGACCAGCCCGCCACCGTTCGGATGAAGGCCGCATTCATGGCGTGTGCCGTGGCGGAGTATTTCCGGGATCGAAACCTGGATGTCCTGCTCATGATGGACTCTGTAACCCGATTCGCCATGGCGGCGCGCGAGGTGGGCCTCTCAGCCGGGGAGCCGCCCACCACCAAGGGATACACTCCCAGCGTGTTCAGCCAGCTGCCGCGCCTTCTGGAGCGGGCAGGCAACTTCGAGCGCGGGTCCATCACCGGAATTTACACCGTTCTCGTGGACGGGGGGGATATGGATGACCCCGTGGCCGATTCCGTGCGATC